>Ga0268265_10000452_pt1 | contig 43463 bp, 16 predicted proteins | sample KBSSwiS52_FD_190355 | JGI IMG/M metagenome (GOLD analysis project Ga0268265, IMG submission 190355) | Switchgrass rhizosphere microbial communities from Kellogg Biological Station, Michigan, USA - KBS Switchgrass S5-2 (SPAdes) (version 2) | ecosystem: Host-associated > Plants > Roots >...
GGTGGAGGCGCCGGGGAAGCGGAGCGCCATGCCGACGATCGCGATGTCGTTCGACTCGTCGGGCGGGTGATGGCTCATCCGTTGACTCCCGTGAGGTCCTCGGCGCGGCCCAGCGCCCGGCGGCGCCTCTGCTCCTGCATGGAGGTCTTGCGGCTCTCGGCCCGCATCTGGCTGGAAGCGAGGGAGGGCTCCTCGTCCTGCCGGGCGAGCCAGCCGGCCAGGGCGTGGATCGTCGGGTGCTGGAACATGCGCATGACCGGGAAGTCCCGGTTGAGACCCCGGGCCACCCCGCGATGGACCTGGAACATGAGGAACGAGTCGCCCCCCAGGTCGAAGAAGTTGTCGTGGATGCCGATGCTGTCGAGGCGGAGATTCTCGCGCCACACCTCGCTGATGAGGCGCTCGATCTCGGTCTCGGGAGCCGCGTACCCGACCTGGAGGTCCGGGCGCGAGGCGGCCGGCCGGGGCAGGGCGCCGCGGTCCACCTTGCCGTGCGCGTCCAGGGGGAGCTCGGACAGGCTGACGAAGGCCGCCGGGATCATCGGCTCGGGAAGCTGCCGGCGCAGCCAGGCCAGCAGCTCTCCGGCCGGTGCGCCCGGCTCCGTCGAGGGCACAACGTAGGCGGCCAGACGGCGGTCCCCCGGCTCGTCCTCCCTCACGGTGACGACGCACGCGGCCACCTCCGGATGGCCGGCCAGGACCGCCTCGATCTCTTCCAGCTCTACCCGGTGCCCGCGCATCTTCACCTGGCGGTCCACCCGGCCGAGGAACTCAAGGTCGCCGTCCGGGCGGAAGCGGGCGAGGTCTCCGGTGCGGTAGAGGCGCGCCCCGGGCTCGGCGGCGACCGGGTCGGGGACGAAGCGCTCCGCGGTAAGGTCCGGCCTCCCGAGATAGCCCCGGGCCACCCCGGCGCCGCCGACGAAGATCTCCCCGGCGACTCCGGCGGGCACCGGCTCCAGGCCCGGGTCCAGGAGGTGCAGCCGGGCGTTGGCCACGGGGAGGCCGATCGGCACCGGGCCGGGAGCCGGCGGCCCCGGCGGCACCTCGTGGACGCAGCAGCCCACGACCGTCTCGGTGGGGCCGTACTCGTTGAACACCCGGATGGAGGGTGCGTTCTCGCGCCAGAAGGCGAGATCGGAGCCGGCGAGCGCCTCGCCGCCCACCACCAGGGCGCGCGTCTTCCCCTCCAGCCCCTCGCCCGGCAGCCAGCGCCCCAGCAGGGACAGGTGGGCCGGCGTGAGCTTGACCAGGCTGAACCCGCCGCGCTCGAGGAGCGCCGTGCCCAGAGCCTCCACGCCCCTCTCCACCGGGACGAAGACGACCCGGCGGCCGGCCAGAAGCGGCGCGAAGAGAGAGGTCACGGTCAGATCGAAACCGAGCGGCGAGTGGACCGGCGCGCCCTCGCCGTCGGCGAGGTCATAGGCTTCCACCGCCCAGAGCAGGTAGTTGACCAGGCCCCGATGGGGGACCGTGACTCCCTTGGGCCGGCCCGTGGAGCCCGAGGTATAGAGGACATAGGCCAGGCTGTCGGGGCCGGGCTCCTCGAAGGGCGCGATCGGGCTGTCCGCGATGGCGTCCGCCTCCGCGTCGAGGCAGAGGGTGCGGAGACCGTCGGCCGGGATCGTGGAGACGAGAGCCCGCTCCGTGAGCAGCACGCCTGCGCCGGAGTCGGCCAGGAGGAAGGACAGGCGCTCCCGCGGATAGGTGGGGTCGAGGGGCAGGTAGGCTGCCCCGGCGCCCAGGATCCCGAGCAGGGCGGTGAGCATGTCCAGGGGGTCCATGACGCAGACCGCCACCAGCCGCTCCGGCCTCACTCCGGCCTTGCGCAGCCACCCCGCCAGCCGGCCCGCCCGGGCCGCCAGCCCGCCGTACGTGAGCTCGCGTCCCTCGAACTCGGCGGCCACCGAATCAGGGGTCCGCGCCGCCTGCTCCGCGAACAGGCCATGGACGCTCCGCTCCAGCGGCAGCTCACGGGCGGTGTCGTTGAACGCCTCCCGGAACCGGCGCTCCTCCTCGTCGAGAAGAGGGAGGCGGCCGACGGGAGTGTTCGGGGAGGTCAGAGCGGCGGCGATCAGGGTCCGGAGGGAGCCCGCCAGGCCGGCCGCGATCCTCCGGTCCAGGACGCGGGAATCGAACAGCAGCTCGGCGGCGAGGCCGGCGGGGCCGGTCCGGACCGCGAGCTTGAGGCGGAACGGCTCGGAGCAGATCCGGCTGTCGATCAGGGCGATCCCGGGCGGCAGGGACCAGTCCTCCACCTCGAACGCGACCGGGGCCCGGCCGGGCTCGGAGTCCTGCGCGAACGGCCGGTACTCCTGCCACTCCGCGGCTTCGGACAGGGCGGCCTCGGCGGCACGGGCCAGCTCGACGAAGGGCTGATCCCCGGAGGGGAAGGCCGGCACGGGCACGCCGGCCGACACCGGACCTACGACTCCCCGGAGCTCCTCGAACTTGCGGCCGTCGACGACCACGTCGACGACGAGAGGGCTGCGCCGGTCCAGGCGCCAGAGGAAGGCCTGCCAGGCGGCCAGGAGGAAGGCCGTCCCGGAGACGTCGCCGACATCGGCGCTCTCCAGGACCGTATCGAGGGGGACGGCGCCCGCCGCGAAAGGCTCGCCGGGAACCGGCGCCCGCTCGCCCGGGAGGGCCGGCGACGCGGCCTCGGAAAGCTCGGGACGGCGCCAGCCGCCGATCGCCTCCTCCGCCCCCTCCTCGCCGGCCAGGCCGGTCTGCCAAGCGGAGTATTCGAAGAACTGGACCGGCTCCTCTTCCTCGGCTCCGTCCGCCGACAGGAACGCCTCGCGCAGCAGCAGGGCCAGGCTGCGGGCGTCGCCGCACAGGGCGGGCAGGGTGAGCACCAGGGCGTGGCGGCCCGGCTCCAGCGTAACGACGGCGGAGCGCAGGACTGGCCCCGCCTCCCAGTCCCAGGGGCGGCCCCGCTCCCCGGCTGCAATCGAGGAGACCTCGCCGTCGACCTCCCTCCAGTCAACGGAGCCCGTCTCCCCCACGACCTGGAGCGGAACGCGAATGCCGGCACGGCGGCGGAACGTGGTCCGGAGGATGCCGTGGCGTCCCACGGCGGCCTCCAGGGCCCGGCGCAGGCCTTCGCGGTCGAGACCGCCCTCCACGAGGACGGAGACCTGGCAGCAGAAGGCGTTCGAGCCTGCCTGGACGAGCCACAGCCGCTTCTGGTGCGGCGAGAGCGGAAACCCCTGGATGTGATCGGTCATGACTCCTCCCGGCCGGCGCTCCGCGCCTAGACCTCGTCGTAGCTCCTCATGTCACCCAGCGCGACCAGGATCTTGCGCGGCCCCGCGAACGGGTTGCGGCCGTGGGCGGCCATCACGTTGTCCACCAGCACCACGTCGCCGGGGAGCCAGGGGAAGACCACCTCGAGCTCGCGGTAGATGCCCAGGATCTCCGCCATGACGGAGTCCTCGATGGTCGAGCCGTCGCCGAAGTAGCAGTGGCGGGGATAGTCCTCCTCCCGGTACGACTCGACGATCGAAGCGCGGGTCTCGGGGTCCAGGCAGGCGATGTGCCAGTGCTGCGCCTGGTTGAACCAGCAGGGCTCGCCGGTGACGGGATGGGCGATCACCGCGGGCCGCACGCACCGGGTGCGCAGGACGGCCCCGCCCTCCTTCCATAGGACCTCGAAGCCCTCGGCGGCGCAGCGGGCCTCCACCACGGCGGGGTCGCTCGTGCGGAACACGGTCTGCCAGTCGAGGCCGGGGCCGCCGCCGTAGTGGCGCTGGTACATCACCCCCTTCTCCTCGAAGCGCCGGCGCACCTGCGGGTCGACCCGCCGCCAGACCTCGCGGCTGTCCACCAGGGGCGTCTCGCCGCCGCTGTCCGCCGGCCGGGCGCAGCAGAAGAGGATCTTCGACGGCCAGCGGTGGTTGAACGAGTTCTCGTTGTGCCAGAGGAGCTGTTTGCCCGAGGGGTAGAAGACCGGCGTATAGACGTTGCCGCTCACGGACTCCCGGGGGTGCTCGCCGTTCTCGTCGAACAGCTCGCGGCAGACGGCCGAGGCGAAGCGCTCGAAGTCCTCGGGCCGGGTCACGCCGAAGCCGCGGAAGAGCACGGCGCCGTGGCGCGCCAGGCTCTCGTCCACGAAGGCGCGGTTGCCGGCCGCCCAGTCGGCCAGATCGAGATCCGGGACGGCGGGCTCCACCAGGAGGGGGAGCGGGCCGCGGTCCTGGAAAGGGCGGGAGCGGACCAGCTCCCCCTCGGGGAGGACGACAGCCTGGGTCTGGAGCCCCTTGAGCTTCCCGCGGTCGAATCTCTTGGCTGAATCGGTGTGCATCGAAACCTCCATGTCGGCGTTCAGGGGACCTGGACGCGGCCGCTCTGCCGGAGCCGCCGGTGGCGGCCCATGGCCACCCGCCGGGATTCCGCCCGCGCCTGTCCTTCCTCGAAGGAAGGCTCGTCCGCTCCCCCCTTCCTAAGGTATTGAGCGAAGCTGTGGACCGTCGTGTATTGAAAGTGCGCGAGCAGTGGAATTGCGAGCCCCAGGCTTTCCTTGAGCCGGTGATGGACCTGGGCGACGAGGAGCGAGTGCCCTCCGAGGTCGAAGAAGTTGTCGTGGAGGCCGAACCGCTCGACCCCCAGGATCTCCGCCCAGACCGCGGCGATCCGCCTCTCCAGCTCGCTCTGCGGGTCTTCCTGGAGGGTCTCCCCGGACGCCGCCACCTCGACGGCCGCGGGCAGGTGCGGCAGCTCCCGCCCCAGCCACGCCTCCAGGTCGGCGGCGTTCGGAGCCCAGCCATCCTCTCCGGCCACCCGGGCCACGAGACGGGCCTCGCCGCCCGCCTCCGGCCGGACCGTCACGGCGACCTCGCGAACTCCCGGATGATGGGCCAGGGCCTTTTCGACGAGGTCCGGGTCCACGCGGGAGCCCCGGACGCGCACCATGCGCTCGGCGCGGCCGAGGAGCTGGAGCGAGCCGTTCGGACGGTGCCGGGCCATCTCGCCGGTGCGCAACCCCGCCGCAACGATCTCCCCCACGGCGCCGATCGGCGCAGGTCCGCCCAAGGTATCGAGGGCCTTCCCCCACTCGAACGTCACCTGATGCCGCTCGCTCCCGGAGAGCAGGGGAAGATCGGAAAGCCGGCGGTCCGGGTCCGCGATCGCGCCTTCCAGAAGCGTTTCCAGATGTCCCAGGAGCCGCCTCACGGTCGGGGCGTCGAACAGGTCCAGCGCGTACTCCGCCCGCATCACCAGGGTATCGCCGCTCTCCAGCGCCGAAAGGGTCAGGTCGAACTTGGCGGTCCCCGTGTCCGCCGCCAGCGGCTCCAGGCTGAGGTCCGGCAGGTCCACGCCGCGGAAGGAGGCGTTCTGGAGCACCAGGGAGACTTGGTAGAGGGGTGTCCAGGCCAGGTCGCGCCGGGGCTGCAGCTCCTCGACCAGCTTCTCGAACGGGAGGTCCTGGTGGGCATACGCGTCCAGCGCGGTCGCGCGCGTCCGCCGCAGCAGCTCCCGGAACGTGGGGTCGCCCGCGAGGTCGACGCGCAGGACCAGGTTGTTGGCAAAGTAGCCCACGAGCCCCTCGGTCTCCAGGCGCGGACGGTTCGCCACGGGCGAGCCCACCACCAGGTCGTGCTGGCCGGTGTAGCGCAGGAGCAGGGTGTCGAGGGCCGCCAGGAGCTGCATGAAGAGGGTGACGCCCTCGCGGCGCGCCAGGGCCGCCAGGGCCTCGGCCCCGGGGAGCCGCAGCGACAGGCCGGCGCCGCGGTGGCTCCGGACTGCGGGGCGTGGCCGGTCCGAAGGCAGCTCGATCACCGCGGGAGCTCCGGCCAGGCGGCCGCGCCAGTGCTCCACCTCCGCGCGGAGCGCGTCGCCGGCCAGCCAGCTCCGCTGCCAGGCGGCGTAGTCCGCGTACTGGACCGGCAGCCCGGGGAGGGGCGAGGGCCGCCCTTCGAGGAACGCGGAGTACAGGACCGTCAGCTCGCGGACGAGCAACTCCATGGACCAGCCGTCGCCGGCGATGTGGTGCAGGGTGACGGCGACCGCGTGCTCCTCTGTGCCCAGCTTCAGGAGCAGGAGACGCAGGACCGGGCCGCGCTCCAGGTCGAAGGGGCGCCGGGCCTCGCCGGCCAGTTGCACAGCCAGCTCCGCCTCCCGGGCCGCCGGCGGCAGGGCGCTCAGGTCGACCCGGGGAAGACCGGTGTCCACGGTCTCCGCGATCACCTGCGCGGGCCGCCCCTCGACGATCCCGAACGTGGTACGGAGCACCTCGTGCCGGCGGACGATCTCGGCGAAGGTGGCGGCCAGGGCGGGCACGGACAGGGCCCCGCGCAGGCGGAAGGCGGCGGGGATGTTGTAGAAGGCGCTCTCAGGCTGGAGCTGGTGCAGGAACCAGAGGCGCTGCTGGGCGAAGGAGAGCGGCGGCGCGCCGTCCCGAGGCGCGGGCGCGATCGGCGGGGCCGGCGCCGCCGCTCCGGGGCGCAGGGCCTCCTCCATGCAGGCCGCCAGCCCGCGCAGGGTCGTGCTCTCGAACAGGGCACGGAACGGCAGCTCCACTCCGAAAACCGCGCGGATCCGGGAGGCCACCCGCGCGGCCAGGAGAGAGTGCCCACCGAGAGCGAAGAAATCCTCGTCGCGCCCCTTCACCCCGACCCCGAGCACGTCGGCCCAGATCGCCGCCAGCAGATCCTCGACGGGCGAACGGGGTCCCTTCTCCACCTCGCCCCCGGATGCCGGGAGGGCGGCATCGAGACCTTCCGCCAGGGCCTTCCGGTCGACCTTGCCGTTGGGCGACAAGGGGAGCGCCGTGAGGAGAGCCAGCACGGAGGGCACCATGTATCCGGGCAGGCGCGAACGGAGGTGATCGAGGAGTTCCGCCCGCAGCGTCCTCTCGTCCGCCGGTCCGGCCGGCACCACGCAAGCCACCAGCCGCCGGCCACCCTGCTGGCCATCCTGCACCACGACCACGGACTGCGCCACCGCGGGATGGGTGTCCAGGGCCGCTTCGATCTCGCCGAGCTCGATGCGGAATCCCCGCACCTTCACCTGATGATCGATGCGGCCCAGGTACTCGACGGTCCCATCCGCCCGCTTCCGGACGAGGTCGCCGGTGCGATACAGGCGTGCGCCGGGCTCACCGCCGAAGGGGTCGGGGACGAAGCGGGCCGCGGTCAGGGCCGGGTCGCCGTAGTAGCCCCGCGCCAGGCCCACCCCCGCGACCACCAACTCCCCGGGGACTCCGGCCGGTGTCAGCCGCCAGGCTGGATCGACCCCATGGAGGCGGTAGCCCGGAAGCGGCGTCCCCAGAGGCACCGGGCCCTCGTAGTGGTCATCGTCCACGGGCCCGGCCGAGGCCCAGACCGTGGTCTCCGTGGGCCCATAGAAGTTCCAGACCGGCGCGCCCCATTGCCGGAGTCGCTCTCCCAGGTCGCCGGGGAGCGCCTCGCCGCCGACCACCAGGAACCGCAGCCACGGCGACGGCGGCTCGCCGCCGCAGAGGTCGGCCAACGCCCTGGCGGCCGAGGGCGTCTGGTTGAGCACGGTCACCCTCTCGGAACGCAGCAGCTCGCGCAACCTCTCCGGGGAGGACACGGTCTCGGCCGGCACCACGACGAGACGGCCGCCCAGGGTCAGGGCGCCCCAGATCTCCCAGACCGAGAAGTCGAAGGCAAAGGAGTGAAACACCGTCCAGGTGTCCTCCTCGCCCAGGCCGAACCGCCGGCGAGCTACCTCCATGAGATGCGTCACGCTGCCGTGGGTGACCTGCACCCCCTTGGGGTTGCCCGTGGAGCCGGAGGTAAAGATCACGTAGGCAAGGTGGTCGCTCGTGATCCTCGGTTCCGGGAGCCTTCCCAGGTCGCCCGGCTCTCCGCGGGAGAGCTCGTCCAGAAGCACCGTGCGGGCTCCCGGCCGCGGCGATTGCGGCAGCTCTCCGGCCAGGGGACGGCGGGTTACAAGGACCAGCGGCGCGGCGGTCTCCAGGATCCGGGTCAGGCGCGCTGCCGGGTAGGCCGGGTCCAGGGGGACGTAGGCCCCCCCTGCCAGAAGCACTCCCAACAGCGCGACGACCATCTCGGCCGAGCGCTCCAGATAGACCCCTACGGGCACCTCAGGGCCCACACCCAGGAGGCTCAGCCGGCGGGCCAGGAGGTCCGCCCGCTGGATCAGCTCGCCGTAGGTCAGCCGCTGCCTGGCATCGACCACCGCCTCGGCGTCCGGCCGGCGGCGGGCAGCGGCCCTCACCAGCTCGTGGAGGCCGGCGGCCGGAAGCTCCAGGGCGGGGCCTCCCGCGGCCTGATCGAGGAGCTCGAGACGCTCCTCAGGGGTGAGCAGGGGGAGGTCGGAGAGGCGCGCCTCGGGATCGTCCAGGGCCCCTTCCAGGAGGGTGAGGAGGTGTCCCCGCATCCGTTCCACGGTACCGGGGTCGAACAGGTCCCGGGCGTACTCGAAAGCCCCCCGCAGCCCCTCGGGCGTGTCCACCAGGTCGAGAGCCAGGTCGAAACGCGCCGCGACGCTTTCGACAGAGAGCAGGCGCACCTCCAACTCTCCGAAGTGACGGTTTTTGCGAGGCAGGTTGTGAAGCCCGAAGAGGAATTGGAAAACCGGGTTGTGGGACAGGTCGCGGTGGAGCGACAGCGCCTCGACCAGCAGCTCGAAAGGGAGATCCTGATGAGCGAAGCCGGACAGGGCCTCGTCCCGAACGCGGGCCACCGCCTCGGCGAAGGACGAGCTCTCCGCGTGTTCCAGTCGCAGGACGAGCGTGTTGGCGAAATAGCCCACCAGATGCTCCACCTCCACGCGGCCCCGGTTGGCGACCGGAGACCCGACGGCGGCGCACGGCTGGCCGGTGTAGCGACGGAACAACGTCCCCAGCGCCGCGAGGAGGGTCATGAAGGGAGTGGCCACCTGCTCGCGGCCGAAGCTCCGGATCGTGTCGGTGAGGGCCGGCGGCACGATCATGGGGAGGTCGGCTCCCCGGAAGCTCTGCACCGTCGGCCGGGGACGGTCGAAAGGGAGCTCCAGAACGGGTGGCACGCCCTCCAGATGGGTGCGCCACCAGGCCAGCTCACGCTCCAGGGCAGCTCCGGAGAGCCAGGAGCGCTGCCAGGCCGCCCAGTCCGCATACTGGACCGGCAGCTCGGGCAGGGAAGCCGCCCTCCGCTGCGAGAACGCCGTGTACAGCTCCGCCAGCTCCCCTTCCAGCAGGCCCATGGACCAGCCGTCACAGACAGCGTGATGGGCGCAGACGGCCAGGACGTGCTCGGCCGGGGCGACGCGCAACAGGAGGACGCGAAGCAACGGCCCGCGATCGAGATCGAAGGGCCGCCGGGCCTGCTCCGCCGCCAGCCGTCTCGACTCGGCCTGCCGATCCGCCGCGGGAAGCCCATCCAGGGCCACCAGGGACAGCGGCACGGTACCCGGTGGGGAAAGCACCTGAACCGGGGATTCTCCCAACAGCGGGAAGGTCGTGCGCAGGCCATGGTGCCGCTCCACCACGGCCTCGACGGCGGCGAAGAGCGTCGCGGGATCCAGGTCCCCCAGGAGCTGCAGGGCCACCGGCATGTTGTAGACCGCCGAGCCCGGCTGAAGCCGGTCGAGGAACCAGACCCGCTGCTGGGCGAAGGAGAGGGGCACCCCTTCGGGCAGGGGGCGCGGCAGCGGCCGGATCGGAGGCGCGGCCATGGCGCCTTCGCGGAGCTCCTCCTCGACGCGTCGGGCCAGGGAGGCGGGCGTGGGCGCCTCGAAAACCGCCCGCAGAGGCAGCTCCACCCCGAAACCCCGGCGCACCCGCGACACGAGTTGGGTAGCCAGCAGCGAGTGGCCGCCCAGGGCGAAGAAGTCCGCGTCCGGACCCGCCATCTCCAGGCCCAGGACCTCGGCCCACATCCCGATCAGCAGCTCCTCGATGGGAGACGACGACGCCCGCGCCGGCTCCGCGCTCCGCACCGGCTCGGGACTCGGCAATGCCGAGCGGTCCACCTTGCCCGTGGGCGTCAGCGGCCAGGCCGGCATCTCCACGAAGACCGACGGCACCATCGCCTCCGGAAGCTCCTCCCGCAACGCCCGTCGCAGCTCCTCGGCCGGCGGCATCGGTGCCAGCACGTAGCCCACCAGACGCAGCTCCGCACTCTCCTCCCGCGCCAGGACGACCGCCTCCCGCACCCCGGGCAGCGACGAGAGCCGCGCTTCGACCTCTCCCAGCTCCACCCGCTGGCCCCGGATCTTGACCTGCGAGTCGGCGCGCCCCACGAATTCCAGGGCTCCGCCCGGCAGCCACCGGCCCAGATCCCCCGTCCGGTACAAACGCCCCTGTGCATCCGGCTGGAACGACCGCACCGTCAGCTCCGGACGGTTCCAGTAGCCCAGAGCCAGGTACCGGCTCCGCAGGCCGATCTCCCCCACACCATAGGGCGCCGGCTGCTCTCCGGCCGGCGTCAGAAGGGTCACCTCTGTCTCCACCACCGGGAAGCCCACCGGAACCATGTCCCGCTCCAGCTCGGTCTCGGCCGTGGCGAACCACTGCAGGGCGAGCGTCGACTCCGTCGGGCCCAGGCCGTTGACGAACACCGCTCCGGCTCCGAACCGGCCCCGGAACCGCTCCAGGTCCTGGCGCACGCTCTTCTCCCCGCCCAGAACCACCAGCCGCACCGACGGGAACGCCGACTCCCCGGCCTCGTCCAGGAACCGGCGGTACAGCGTCGGCGTCGAGTGCCAGACCGTGATCCCCTGCTCCCGAACCCAGCCCGGAAGCGGCGCCGTACCCAGCCGACGCACGTCGAACGGGCACAGCGCCGCGCCGTTGAGCAACGCCCCGAACAGGTCCATCACCGCCGCGTCGAACGAGTACGAGGCCAGCAGGCCCAGCCTGTCCTCCGCCGTCAGGCGAAGACCGTTCGTATACGCCCGGATGTGGTGCAGGACGTTCCGGTGGCTCTGCGCCACACCCTTGGGCTCCCCCGTCGAGCCCGAGGTGTAGAGGATGTAGGCCGGCGTCTCCGGAGGAACCCTGGGCAGATCGCCCTCAGCCTCCCCGGTCGGGCGGGTGTCGAGCACCGGCAGCCGGTCCCCGGCCAGGGTCCAGGCGAGGCCGGCGTTTTCGGGATCGCAGAGGATCGCCCCGGCCCCCGAGTCGGCCAGCATGAAGGCCAGCCGCCGCCGCGGCCAGGTCGGGTCCAGAGGGACGTAGGTACGCCCGGCCTTCAGGGCGCCGAGCACGGCCGCCACCATCTCCGCGCCGTGAGAGACGAGCAGAGCCACCCGGCCGCCGGGCTCGCTCGACAGCGACCGGGCCAGGTCGTCGGAGGCCCGGTCCAGGCGCTCGTAGGTCCAGACCTCGGAACCATCCACCACCGCCGGCCAGCCCGCGAACGACCTCGCCACGGCCGCAAATCGCTCCGGGATCGACCCGTCGAGCGCCGCGGCCGGGAACGGCGCCCCGTCCTCGGCCGGACGCACCCGCCGCGCGCTCTCACTGTCCAGCGGGAGCGCCGACAGGCGAAGCTCCGGATCGGCCACCGCCGCCGCCAGCAGCAGCTCCAGGTGCGCGCCCAGGCGCTCCACCTGGGCCGCATCCAGCCGTCCCGAATCGTGGTGGAGCTGGAGGTCGAGCCAGCCCTCCTCCCGCTCGGCGGCGTAGACCGTGAGGTCCAGCTTGGCCGTCAGCGGGGGGAGGTCCAGAGGCTCGATCGCCAACCCGGTCAGCGACGGCGCGGCGCCGCCGAAGGCGAGCCAGTTCAGCATCACCTGGAACAGGGGCGACCGGTCCAGGTCCCGCTGCGGACGCAGCTCGTCCAGGAGGAGCTCGAAGGGGACCTCCTGGCGGGCCTGCGCCTCCAGCACCGCCTCCCTCACGCGCGTCAGGATCTCCCGGAAGGGAGGGTCGCCCGCGAGGTCGGTCCGGATCGGCAGGGTGTTCAGGAAGATGCCGACGAGCCCCTCGGTGTCGAGGCGGTCGCGGCCCGCGACCGGCGTGCCCACGCAGATGTCGAGCTGCCCGGTATAGCGGGCGAGGAGCGACTGGAGCGCCGCGAGCAGCACCATGAAGGGGGTCGCGCCCGCGATCCGCGCCAGGCCGCGCAACGCCTCCGCCAGCTCCCGCGGGAGACGCAGCAGGACCCGGCCGCCGGCCCGCGCCGCGCCGCGGGGCCGCGCCGCCGGCAGGTCGGCGGGTGGCGGCAGATCGCGCAGCCGCTCCCGCCAACCCGCGAGCGCCTCCGTCCAGGCGGCGCTCCCCGGCAGCGAGCACTGCCAGACCGCCCAGTCCGCGTACTGCAGCGGCAGCTCGTGGAGAGGCGACGGCCACCCCCCGCGGAAGGCCTCGTAGAGCGCGGTCAGCTCCCGCACCAGGATCTCCAGCGACCAGCCGTCCCCGGCGATGTGGTGGAGCGTCAGCAGGAGGTCGTGCTCCCCGGCGGCGCGCCGGACCAGGAGGACGCGCAGCAACGGCCCGCGGGCGAGGTCGAACGGCCGGCGGGATTCCTCCCGCAGCAGCCGGCTCGACTCCGCCTCCCACGCGCCGGCCGGCAGTGCGGACAGGTCGGCCATGGCGAGCGGGAAGGGGGCGGGCGGCGCGATCCGCTGCACCGGCTCGTCCCCCTCTCCGTCGAAGGTGGTGCGCAGCGGCTCGTGGCGGCGCGCCAACTCGGTGAGGGCGGCGGCGAAGACGACCGGGTCGAACGGGCCCGAGAGGCGGAGCGCCGCCGGCACGTTGTAGGCCGAGCTGCCGGGCTCCAGCCGGTCGAGCAGCCAGAGCCGGCGCTGCGCGAAGGAGAGGGGCAGCGCGCCGCTCCGGTCCGCCCGCGGGATGGCCGCCACGGGGGAGGTCCCGGCCCGCGACGCGACCTCGACCCGCGACGCCAGGCCGCCCAGGGTGGGCGACTCGAAGAGCGCCCGCACGGGCAGCTCGACGTCCAGCGCCGCACGCACGCGGGAGGTCACCCGGGTGGCGAGGAGGGAGTGGCCGCCGAGGTCGAAGAAACCGTCGTCCACCCCGACGCCGGAGACGCCCAGCACCTCCTCCCAGATGCCGGCGAGGAGCCGCTCCACGGCCGTGCCCGGCGCGGTGTGGGCCGGCCGGCCGGAGGGCTCCGGCGCGATCCCGGCAAGGGCCCGGCGGTCCACCTTGCCGTTGGGCGAGAGCGGGAGGTCCTCCAGGAAGACGAACACCGCGGGCACCATGTATTCCGGCACCCGCCCGGCGATGAATGCCCGCAGCTCCGAAGCCTCGGGCGCATCTCCCTCGAGAACGGCGTAGGCCACCAGCTGCCGCGCCTCCCCCTCGCCGCGGGCGAGCACGACCGCCTGCGCAATGGAGGGGTGGGAGACCAGGGCCGCCTCGATCTCCCCCAGTTCGATCCGGAAGCCCCGCACCTTGACCTGGTGGTCCATGCGACCCAGGTACTCCAGGGCGCCGTCTGCCCGCCGCCGCGCGAGGTCGCCCGTGCGGTAGAGCCGCGCGCCGGGCTCGCCGAGCGGGTCGGGCACGAACCGGTCGGCGGTCAGGGCCGGGTCACCGAAGTAGCCCCGGGCCACCCCCGCGCCGGCGATGACCAACTCGCCCGCAACGCCGACCGGCACCAGACCGCCCAAGGGGTCGACCACCCGCAGCCCGTAGCCCGGCAGCGACTCGCCCAGGGGAACGGTCGCTTCCGTTCCTGCCGCGGAGACCCGGCCGGCCGACGCCCAGACGGTTGCCTCGGTAGGACCGTAGAGGTTCCAGACCGGCACGTCCCAGGCCAGCAGCCGCGGAACCAGGTCCACCGGGAAGGCCTCGCCGCCGCAGCCCACGAAGCGCAGCGCCGGCGCCGGCTTCTCCTCCCCCACCACCTCCACCAGGGCGCGCAGCGCCGAGGGCGGCTCGTTGAGCACCGTCACGCGCTCGGCGCGCAGCAGGGCGCGCAAGCGCTCCGGCGACTGCGCGACCTCCAGCGGGACCACCACCACCCGGCCGCCCAGAGCCAAGGCCGCCCAGATCTCCCACACCGACACGTCGAAGGCGAAGGAGTGGAAGTTCGTCCAGGTGTCGCCCTCGCCGAACCCGAATCGGCGCCGCAGGACCTCCATCAGGTGCACGATGCTGCCGTGGGTCACCTGAACCCCCTTGGGCAACCCCGTCGAGCCCGAGGTGTACATCACGTAGGCGAGGCTCGCCGCGATGGCCCCGGACGCCTGAGTCTCCCCGGCCTCCGGCAGCTCCTCGATCAACACCTCGGATGCCTCGTGGGACGGCAGGGAGCCGATCATCGACCGGCGGGTCACCAGGGCCTTCGGAGCCGCGCTCGCCAGGATGCGGGCGATGCGCAGGGCCGGGTAGAGCGGGTCGAGCGGGACGTAGGCGCCCCCGGCCTGGAGGACGCCGAGCATGGCCACCACCATGTCCGCCGAGCGCTCCAGATAGATCCCGACGGGCACGTCCGGCCCTACCCCGAGCGCCCGCAGCCGGTGCGCCAGGGCCGAGGCCCGGCGGATCAGCTCCAGGTAGGTCAGCCGATCGGAACCGCAGACCACGGCCTCGGCGTCCGGCCGGCGGCGCGCCGCCTCCAGCACCAGGTCGTGCAGGCATGGGGCGGATGGCGCCTCGGCCGGGCCGCCCGAGGCCGCGGCCCGGAGCTGGTCCCGCTCGGCCCCGGTCAGCAGGGGGAGCTCCGTCAGCCACACCCCCGGATCGGCCGCGGCCCCTTCCAGTAGAGTCTCGAGGTGCCCCCGCAGCCGCTCGACCGTCGCGGCGTCGAAGAGGTCGGTCGCGTACTCGAAGGCGCCGCGCAGCCCCTCCGGACCGTCCCGGAGGTCCAGCGAGAGGTCGAAGCGGGCCGTGCCCGCCTCCACCGGCAGCGGTTCCAAAGCCAGATCGCCCAGCCGCGAGCGCCGCGGCGGCAGGGCGTGGAAGCCGAAGAAGACCTGGAAAATCGGGTTGTGCGAGAGGGCCCGGCGCGGCGCCAGCGCCTCCACCAGGAGCTCGAAGGGGACCTCCTGGTGGGCGAAGGAGGCCAGGGCCGACTCCCGCACCCGGTCCAGGAGCGCAGCGAAGGAGAGCTCCGGCGCCAGAGCGACCGGCACCACCAGCGTGTTGCCGAAGTTGCCAACGAGCCCTTCGACCTCGACGGCGCCGCGGCCGGCCACGGGTGTGCCTACGGCCAGGCGCTCCTCGCCGGTGTAGCGCCAGAGGAGGGCGTCGAGCCCGGCCAGGAGGGTCATGAAGAGTGTCGACCCCTGCTGCCGGGCCAGGGTCCTGAGCGGCTGGACCCCCCCGGCCGCCATCTGGACGGCGAGACGCGCGCCGCGGAAGCTCTGGACCGGCGGGCGCGGCCGGTCCGCGGGAAGCTCCAGGGCGGGCGGCAGCCCGGCGAGGCGCTCCCGCCAAGCCCCGATCTCCGCCTCCAGGACTTCGCCCGAGAGCCACGAGCGCTGCCAGACCGCCCAGTCCGCGTACTGCACCGCCAGGGGCTGCAGCCGGGAGCCCTCGTAGGCCGCCCCCAGCTCCGCCTCCAGGAGGCTGATCGACCAACCGTCGCAGATCGTGTGATGGACCCCGACGAGCAGGATGTGGTCCGCGGGTCCCAGCCGGACCAGCCGGGCGCGCAGCAGCGGCCCCCGTTCGAGGTCGAACGGCTGCCGTGCCTCGACCGCCACCACGCGCCGGGCCTCGGCCTCCAGGTCCGATCCGGCAAGGCCTTCCAGGACCACGATCGGGAGCGGCACCGGGCCCGGCGGGCTCACGGCCTGCGACGGCCGCCCGGCCGCCGCGGGGAAGGAGGTGCGGAGCGACTCGTGCCGCGCCGCCACGGTCTCCAGGGCGCGGGCGAGGCGGGCGGCGTCGAGATCCCCGCGCAGGCGCGCCGCGAGGAGGAGATTGTAGAGCCCCGTGCCCGGCTGGAGCTGCTCCAGGAACCAGAGGCGCTGCTGGGCGAAGGAGAGGGGGACCTCGCCCTCGCGCGGCGCCGGTCGCAGCGGCGGCAGGACGCGCCCATCGGCCACCGCGAGCGTTTCGATCCGGCGCGCGAGGCCGGCCACCGTGGGCTCCTCGAACAGGGCCTTGAGCGGCAGTTCCACGCCAAACGCCCGGCGCACCCGCGAGACGATCCGGGTGGCAAGGAGCGAGTGCCCGCCCAGCTCGAAGAAGTCGTCGTGGACCCCGACTGTCCGGGAGACGCCCAGGACCTCGGCCCAGATCCCGGCCAGGATCTCCTCCTGCGGGGTACGGGGCGGCACGGCCGCATCCAGGGGCATCTCCGAAATGGGTGCCGTCCGCTCCAGAGCCTTGCGGTCCACCTTGCCGCCGGCCGACAGGGGCAGGGCGTCCAGGACAACGAATACCGAAGGCACCAGCGCTGCCGGCAGGCGGGCGCCGAGGAACGGCCGCAGCTCCGAGGTCTCGGCCCGCATGCCGGGCCGCGGCGCCACCCAGGCCACGAGTCGGCGGGCGACGGGCGCGTTCCCCAGGGCAAGGACCGCGGCCTGGGCTACGGCCGGGTGCTCGCGCAGAGCCGCCTCGATCTCGCCGGGCTCGATGCGCAGCCCGCGGATCTTGACCTGAAGGTCGATGCGGCCCAGGAAGTCGAGGCGGCCGTCGGAGAGCCAGCGCGCCCGGTCACCCGTGCGGTACATCCTGGCCTCGTCCTGTGCGCCCGGGAGGTCGGGGACGAACGCGCGGCGCGTCTTCTCCTCGTCGCCCAGGTAGCCGTTCCCGAGGCAGCGGCCAGCCAGGCAGAGCTCACCCGGCACGCCGGCGGGCACGAGCGCGCCGCGCGGGTCCAGCACCCGGACCTCGACGTTGGAGATCGGCCGGCCGATCGGCACCCGGCCGGCCTCCTCGCCGCTCACCGGATGGCAGATGCAGCCGATGCTCGCCTCGGTGGGGCCGTAGAGGTTGACCAGTTGGACACCCGGGAAGCGGCAGCGGAAGGCCCGAGCCGCGTGGACCTCCATCTCCTCGCCCCCTACCACCACGGCCCGCAGGGTGGCGAGCCGCGACTCCGGCTCCTCGCCGCTCTCCAGGCGCGCCACCACGCCGCTGAAGACCGACGGCACGAAGTCCGCCATGGTGATCCGGTGGCGCTCGATGAGGCCAGCCAGCGACTCGGGGTCGAGGCCGAAGCGCGACGGCGTGAGCACGGTAGTGCCGCCGTGGATCAGCGGCCAGAAGATCTGCCAGACCATGCTGTCGTAGACGCACCGGGTGGTCTGGAGCACCCGGCGGGGGGCCTCGGGGCCGAAGAACCGGTCCATCCAGAGGAAGCGGTTGACGATCCCGCGGTGCGGGACCACCACCCCCTTGGGCCGGCCGGTCGAGCCCGAGGTGTAGATGGCATAGATGGCCGATGCGGGGTCAGCCGCCGCCGGGTCGGGCAGGGTCGGAGCCGGGCCGTCCTCCGGCACCAGGCGGATGCGCCAGACCGACCGCCCCGGCCGCGGCGCCAGGGCGGGAGAGAAGGCGTCCACCAGGACGATCCCTCCCGAAAGCGGCGCCAGCTCCGCCAGGACCTCCTCGCGCCGCGCCTCCGGCCACTCGACGTCGACCGGGGTGAACGCGGCGCCGGCCCGGAGGACCGCGAGCATCGCCACCACCAGCTCCGGGCCCGAGTCCAGGACGAGGGGGACGAACGAGCCCGGTCCCACCCCGGCCTGCCGCAGCCGCGCCGCCAGGCTCGCGCTGAGCTCGTCCAGCTCGCCGTGGGTGAGCGAGCCGCGCTCCGAGACCACGGCCACGGCGCCCGGCTCGCGGCGGGCACGGTCCACGAGCAGCGCGTGCAGGCAGAGGCCGTCGCGGGGGTCGGCGGCGGCGGTGTCGCCCCACTCCGCGAGGAGCTGGTGGCGCTCCTCTTCCGAAAGCAGGGGGAGAACCGAGAGGGGGACCTCCGGCGCCTCCGCTCCCCCCGCGATCAGGAGGGTCAGGCTGCGGCCCCAGCGGGCGATCGTGGTCGCATCGAAGAGGTCGGCGGCGTACTCCAGGAGGCCGTCGAGCCCGCCCTCCTCGCCGTCCGGCAGGGTGAACGTCAGGCTCAGGTCGAGCTTGGCGCCAGCCGCCGGCAGCGGCTCGGGGCGCAGCTCGAGGCCCGGGATGCGCAGCGGCGCGCCAGGGACGTTCTGGAGCACGAGCAGGACCTGGAAGAGCGGCGAGCGGTCCAGCGCCCGCGCTGGCCGCAGCTCCTCGATCAGCTTTTCGAAGGGCACGTCCTGGCGGGCGTAGGCCGCCAGGCACAGCTCCCGGGCGCGGGCCAGGAGATCGCGGAAGGAGGGGTCGCCCGACAGGTCGCCGCGCAGCACCAGGGTGTTGGCGAAGAGCCCCACCAACCCCTCGGTCTCGACCCGGGTGCGGCCCGCGATCGGAGTGCCGACGCAGAAGTCCTCCTCCCCGGCGAGGCGGTGGAGGAAGGCCTGGAAGCCGGCCAGGAGGAGCATGAAGAGGGTGCTCCCCTCGCGCCGGGCGGCATCGCGCAGCCGGGCCGCGACCTCCGGAGCCAGGGCGAGCGGGCGGACGCCGCTGCGCGCGGTGGGCTGCGCCGGCCGCGGCCGGTCCGCCGGCAGCTCCAGCACCTCCGGCACCCCGGCCAGCCGCTCCCTCCACCAAGCGAGCTGCCGGTCGAGGACTCCGCCCGCGAGCCAGCGCCGCTGCCAGGCGGCGAAGTCGGAGTACCGGACCGGCAGCTCCGGCAGCTCCCCGCCGGTGTAGAGGATGGCCACCTCGCGGGCGAAGACGGCGAGCGACCAGCCGTCCGCCGCGATGTGGTGGAGGGTGAGGAGCGCGCGGTGCTCCATCTCGGCCAGACGGACCAGGAGGGCGCGCAGCAGCGGGCCGGCCGCGAGGTCGAACGGGCGGCGGGACTCCTCGCGCGCCAGGCGCGACGACTCGGCCTCCCGGCGCTCCCCCTGCAGGCCCGAGAGGTCGACCACCGGCAGGGGGACCGGTGCGGGAGGGGCGATCCGCTGCGTGGGCTCGCCCTGGACCTCCACGAAGGTCGCGCGCAGGGTCTCGTGCCGACGCGCCACTCCGGTGAAGGCGCCGGCCAGGGCGGCGACGTCGAGGGCGCCCGACAGGCGCAGGGCCGCGGGCATGTTGTAGGCCGCGGAGCCCGGCTGGAGGCGGTCGAGGAACCAGAGACGCTCCTGGGCGAAGGAGAGCGGGAGCGGCTCCCCCGGCTGCCGTGAAACGAGATCCTCGACGGCGATCCGGGTCTCCCCGCGGAGAGCCTCTTCCACGCACCGGGCCAGGGAGGCCGGCGTGGGCGACTCGAAGACCGACCGCAGCGGCAGCTCCACCCCGAAGCCGTGGCGCACCCGGGAGACGAGCTGGGTCGCCAGCAGCGAATGGCCGCCCAGGGCGAAGAAATCCGAGTCCGGCCCCACCGGCTCCAGGCCCAGCACCTCGGCCCACATCCCGATCAGCAGCTCCTCGAACGGCGAGGACGACTCCCGCGCCGGCTCCGCGCTCTGCATCGGCTCCGGATCGGGCAGCGCCGAGCGGTCGACCTTGCCCGTGGGCGTCAGCGGCCAGGCCGGCACCTCGACAAAGGCCGACGGCACCATCGCCTCCGGCAGCTCCTCCCGCAGCGCGCGCCTCAGCTCCTCGGCCGGGGGCATCGGCGCCAGCACGTAGCCCGCCAGCCGCAGCTCCGAGCCCTCCTCGCGGGCCAGGACGACCGCCTCCCGCACCCCGGGCACCGACGCGAGCCGCGCCTCCACCTCACCCAGCTCCACCCTCTGGCCCCGGATCTTGACCTGCGAGTCGGCGCGGCCCACGAATTCCAGGGCTCCGCCCGGCAGCCACCGGCCCAGATCCCCCGTCCGGTACAAACGCCCCTGTGCATCCGGCTGGAACGACCGCGCCGTCAGCTCCGGACGGTTCCAGTATCCCAGCGCCAGGTAGGGGCTCCGCAGACCGATCTCCCCGACGCCGTACAGAGCCGGCTGCTCGCCGGCCGGCGTCAGCAGGGCCACCTCCGTGTCCACCACCGGGAAGCCGACCGGCACCGTGTCGCGTTCCAGCTCTGTCTCCGACGTGGCGAACCACTGGAGGGCCAGGGTGGACTCCGTCGGGCCCAGGCCGTTGACGAACACCGCTCCGGCTCCGAACCGCCCCCGGAACCGCTCCAGATCCTGGCGCACGCTCTTCTCGCCGCCCAGCACCGCCAGCCGCACCGACGGGAACGCCGACTCCCCGGCCTCGTCCAGGAACCGGCGGTACAGCGTCGGCGTCGAGTGCCAGACCGTGATCCCCTGCTCCCGAACCCAGCCCGGAAGCGGCGCCGTGCCCAGCCGGCGCACGTCGAACGGGCACAGCGCCGCGCCGTTGAGCAACGCCCCGAACAGGTCCATCACCGCCGCGTCGAACGAGTACGAGGCCAGCAGGCCCAGCCGGTCCTCCGCCGTCAGGCGAAGACCGTTCGTATATGCCCGGATGTGGTGCAGGACGTTCCGGTGGCTCTGCGCCACACCCTTGGGCTCCCCCGTCGAGCCCGAGGTGTAGAGGATGTAGGCCGGCGTCTCCGGCGCGACCTTCGGCAGGTCCCCCTCTCCGGTGGACAGGGTGTCGAGCACCGGCAGGTCCCCGGCCAGGGACCGGGCGAGGCCGGCGTTTTCCGGATCGCACAGGATCGCCCCGGCCCCCGAGTCGGCCAGCATGAAGGCCAGGCGCCGCCGCGGCCAAGCGGGATCGAGCGGCACGTAGGTGCGCCCCGCTTTCAGGGCGCCAAGCACGGCCGCCACCATCTCCGCTCCGTGGGAGACGAGCAGGGCCACCCGGCCTTCAGGCTGGAGCGCCAGCGACCGGGCCAGGGCGTCGGAGGCCCGGTCCAGGCGCTCGTAGGTCCAGATGTCGTTGCCATCGACCACCGCCGGCCAGGCCGCGAACGATCGCGCCACGGCCGCGAACCGCTCCGGGATCGAACCTGCGAGCGCCGCGGCCGGGAACGGCGCCCCGTCCTCGGCCGGACGCACCCGCCGCGAGCCCTCGCTCGCCAGCGGCAGCGCCGACAGGCGAAGCTCCGGATCGGCCACCGCCGCCGCCAGCAGGGACTCCAGGTGGGCGGCCAATCGTTCCACCTGGGCGGCCCCCAGGAGCCCGGCGTCGTAGTGGAAGCGCAGCTCGACGCACCCGTCACGCTCCTCGGCGTAGACCGTGAGGTCGAGCTTGGGCTCCAGCGGCGGCAGGGGCACGGGCTCGGCCGCGACGCCGGGCAGCTCCAAGCCACGGCCCGCCTCGGGCACGTTGATCAGGTTGAGCATCATCTGGAACAGGGGCGAGCGGTCCAGGTCCCGCTCCGGCCGTAGCTCCTCCAGGAGGCGCTCGAACGGCAGGTCCTGGTGCGCGAAGGCGCCCAGGCTCGCCGCCCGTGCCCGCGCCAGGGTCTCCCGGAAGGCCGGATCGGCCCCCAGGTCGATCCGGAGCGCCAGCGTGTTCAGGAACACGCCCAGGAGGCCCTCGGCCTCGCGCCGCGTGCGGCCGGCCACCGGCGTGCCCACGCACAGGTCGGTCGCCCCCGTGTAGCGGGCCAGCACCGATGCGAGCCCCGCCAGGAGGACCATGAAGGGCGTCGCCCCCTCCTTCCGGGCGAGCGCCCGCAGCCCCTCGGAGAGCCCAGGATCGAGCCTCGCCACGACGAGCCCGCCCCGCCGCTCCCGGGCACGGCCCCTGGGACGCGCCGCGGGCAGGTCGGGAGGCGCCGGCAGACCCCGCAGCCGCTCGCGCCACCAGGCGAGATCCGCCTCCCCGCCCTCCAGACCCCGCTGCCAGGCCGCGAAGTCCGCATATTGAAGAACCGGTTCGGGCAGCGGCGACGGCCGCCCCGCCGCGAACGCCTCATAGAGGACGCCCAGCTCCCGCACCAGCAGGCTCACCGACCAGGCATCGCCCGCGATGTGGTGGAGGACGGCGCACAGCCGGTGCTCCTCCGGTCCCAACCGCAGGAGCGCGGCCCGCAGCACCGGCCCCCGGGCCAGGTCGAAGGGGCGCAGCGACTCCTCAACGATCACTCGCTCCGCCTCGGCGCTCCCGCCCGCCATCCCGGAGAGGTCGACCAGGGGGAGCGGTGCGGCCGGAGGGGGCGCCACGACCGGCTCGGGACCGAAGACCTCCTCGGGAAAGGAGGTGCGGAGCACCTCGTGGCGGCGCACGACCTCGCCCCAGGCCGCCGCCAGAGCGCGGGCGTCCAGCGGCCCCCGCAGGCTCAGGGCCATGGGCATGTTGTAGGCCGAGCTCCCCGGCTCAAGCCGGTCCAGGAGCCAGAGCCGCTCCTGAGCGAAAGAGAGGACCCTCCGCTCGCCGGGAGGCAGGGGCACCGCCGGGGGCAGCGGCGCAGCCTGCCCCTGGAGGGCCGCGACAGCCTCGGCCAGCGCCTCCACGGTCGGCCGTTCGAGGAGCGCCCGCAACGGCAGCTCGACGTCCAGCGCCCCCCGCAGGCGGGAGACCGCGCGCGCCGCGAGGAGCGAGTGGCCACCCAGGAAGAAGAAGGAGTCCCGCGCCCCGACCCGGTCGATCCCCAGGAGGTCGGCCCAGACTGCGGCGATCGTCTCCTCCAGCGGGGTCCGCGGAGCGAGGAAGCCCTCCGGCGCTTCCGCCCCGGTCACCCCCGGATCCGGGAGACGGCCGCGGTCCACCTTGCCGTTGGGCGTCCGCGGCAGGGCGTCCAGCACCAGGATGGCCGAGGGGACCATGAACGCCGGCAGGCGCGACCCGAGGTGGGCTGAAAGAGCCGGGGCGAGCCCGGGATGCGCGCTCCCCACCCAGGCCACCAGCCGCCGCTCCGCGCCTTCGCCGCGGGCGTCGACCACCGCCTCGGCGACCTCGGAGCGCTCCAGCAGGGCCGCCTCCACCTCGCCCAGCTCGATGCGGAAGCCGCGCACCTTGACTTGATGGTCGAGGCGGCCCACGAAGTCCAGCTCTCCGTCGGGCCGCCGCCGCGCCAGGTCGCCCGTGCGGTAGAGCCGGCCGCCCGCTTGCCCCCCCAGGGGGTCCGGCCGGAAACGGTCCGCCGTCAACCCGGGCCGGCCGAAGTAGCCGCGGGCCAGGCCTTCGCCGCCGATCCACAGCTCGCCCGGCACGCCGGCCGGCACCGGCTCTCCCCCCGCATCCAGGAGGTAGACCCGCGAGTTGGGCAGCGGCCGGCCGATGGCGGGCTCCCGGGCGTCGCCGCGAGGCACCACCGCGCCCGTCGAGTAGGTCGTATCCTCGGACGGACCGTAGAGGTCGCGCACCGCCTCGACTCCGGGCAGCGCGTAGACGCGGTCCACCAGCTCCCGCCGCAGCGGCTCGCCCGCCAGGTTCACCGCCCGCACCGATCCCGGCACCATCCCGACCCGCACCAGCTCGGCCATGGCGGAGGGCACCGTGTTGATCAGCGTCACCTCTCCGGCGGCCGGCAGCTCGGGGAGCGCCAGCGCGTCGCGGGCTACGATCACCGCGCCGCCCGCGGCCAGCGGCACGAACATCTCGAACACCGACAGGTCGAAGCAGGCCGAGGTCGAGGCCAGCACGCCCGTCAGGTGCTCCCGCGGAAACTCGGAGAGCGCCCAGGCCACCCGGGCCGCGGCGGCGCCGTGCCGGATCGCCACCCCCTTGGGCGTGCCGGTCGAGCCCGAGGTGTAGATCAGCCAGGCGAGCTGGTCCGGATGGACCCAGCCGCGCGGGAGCGGCCCGCCGTCCTTTCCCCCGGCTTCGTCCAGGAGCACGACCCGGCCACCGTAGGGCGGCAGCAGGCCGAGGAGCCTCTCCTGGGTGAGGAGCACGGGCGCCGCGCTGTCCTCCAGGAGCAGGGCCACCCGCTCGGCCGGATAGGCTGGATCGATCGGCACATACGCCGCGCCCGCCCGCAGCACGCCCAGGAGGGCCGCGACCAGTCCGGCTCCGCGCTCGGCGCAGACCGCGACCCGCTCCTCGGGTCCGATCCCCGACTTCCGCAGGCGCCGGGCCAGGAGGGCCGACTCCCGCTCCAGCTCCGCGTACGACCAGCGCCGCTCGCCGTCGATCAGGGCCACCGCGCCCGGCGTCCGGGCCGCCTGCTCCTCGAACAGCTCGTGGACGCCGCAGTCCCACGGGAAGGGCGCGGCCGTGGCGTTGTCGTCCACCACGAGCTGCCGCCGCTCCTCGGAAGACAGGAGCGGCAGCTCCCACACCCGGCGCTCCGGCGACTCCGACAGCCCGCGCAGGAGCTGCTCCAGGTGGCCGAGCATCCGCTCCGCGGTCTCGGCGTCGAAGAGGTCGGCCGAGACCTGGAGCGAGAGCCCCAGCCCGCCTTCGCGCTCGGCCGCGGTCAGCAGGAGGTCGAACTGCGCCGCCGGGCTCCGGAGGGCCAGCGACTCCAGGGCCAGCCGCCCGAGGTCGAGCCGCGCCCCCTCCTCGTCGAGCGCGAAGCTCGCGAGCCCCTCTAGCCCCCGCTCCGGCGGCCTCTGGAAGGCGAGCATGGCGTCGAAGAGCTGCGGCCGGCTTCCCTTCCCCAAGCCGTCCCCCTGGCGCTCGGCGAGCTGCTCGGCGACGAGGGCGAGAGGCAGGCCCTGGTGCGCGAACGCGGCCAGGGCCTCGCCCCGCACCCGCGCCAGGAACCCGAGCCCGATCGGGTCGCCGGCCAGGTCGGCCCGCAGCGGCACCGGATTGACCAGATAGCCGACCACGCCGGCCAGGCGCTCCGACGTCCGGCCGGAGGTGGGGGCCCCCACCAGGAACGACTTCTGGCCGCTCCGCCGCGCGAGCAGGATCTGGAGCCCGGCGAGCAGGACCATGAACGGCGTGGCGTCGCCGCGCCGGGCGAGCCCGCGGGCTCCGGACATCACTTCCGCGGAAAGGCGCCGACCGCGGGTCACGCCCCGGCTCGTCGCGACCGCCGGCCGGGGCCGGTCCCCGGGGAGGTCGAGGGGCGGGACGCCCGCCAGGCGCTCGCGCCACCAGGCCGCGAGCCGCTCCGTCTCCGGCCCGGCCAGGCGCTCCTCCTCCCAGCGGACGCAGTCCACGAGCCGCAGCTCCAGGGGGGGCAGGCCGTCCGTCCCGGCCGCGGTGCCCTCGCCTGGCGCCGACGCCCGGGAGTAGAGCTCGCCCAGCTCCCGCGCGAGGATGGCCACCGAGGCGAAGTCCGCGGCCACGTGGTGGACCGCCAGGACCAGGACGCTCTCCCGGCCCCTCTCCCCGCGCTCGAACAGGGCTGCCCGGAAGACCGGGCCCCGCTCCAGGTCGAAGGGGCGGAACGCCTCGTCTCCGATCCGGAGCCGGAGCTCCTCCCCGCTCCAGGTGGAGGCGTCCTCACGGACGAAGGCCACCTCGACGCCATCGCGCACGTGCATCACCAGCCCGGCCGGCCCCTCCGAGAGGGTGGCGCGGAGGACCGCGTGCCGGTCCACCAGGGCCTGAAGGGCTCGGGCCAGCGCCCTGGCGTCCACGCCGAGCGGGAGGCGCGCCGCGCCGGCCAGGTTGTAGGCCGGGCTCGCGGGATCGAGGCGGTGGAGGAACCAGAGCGAGCGTTGACCCCAGGACGCAGGATGCTCGCCGGCCTCCGGAATGGGCAACCGCCGGGGCTCGAGCAGGGCGGACCCGCCGCTCGTGCCCAGAACCTCGAGTGTGGCCTCGGCGAGGGTCATCCCCTCCAACAGGGCCGCCAGCGGGAGCCGCGCCCCGAGCCTGGCCGCGGCAGCGCCCTCCAACTCGGCCGCGGCCAGGGAGTCGAGCCCCTGGGCCACCAAAGGGAGGCGCGGGTCCACGCCGGCCGGGTCTACACCCGCGGCCGCGGCGAAGGCCCGGCGCAGCCAGGCCTCCACCCGGGCGGACCGCTCCTCCTCCGGACCGACCAGGGGATCGTCCGGGCCGGCGACCGGTGTGGCCGGCGACTCGTCCAGGCGGCTGCGGCCCAGCACCTCCAGGCCGCCTTCGAGGAACAGCGCTCGGCACCCCCGGCGCTGGACCTTGCCGCTCGTGGTCCGGGGCACGCCTCCCGGGGGCACCAGAACCACCTCGTGGACGTGGCACTCGTGCTCCTCGGCCATGGCCCGGCGCACGGCGGTGAAGACCGCCTCGGCCTCCTCGGGGCTGCGCGGCCGAGCCTGGCGCTCGACCTCCAGGACCAGGACGAGCCGCTCCTCGCCGCCCACGTCAACCGGGAACGCGGCGGCACCGCCGGGACGCAGAGCGGGATGGCTCCGCTCGGCAGTCAGCTCCACGTCCTGGGGGTAGACGTTGCGGCCGCGGAGGATCAGCAAGTCCTTGATCCGGCCGGCGACGAACAGCTCTCCGCCATGGAGGAAACCCAGGTCGCCGGTACGGAGGAACGGCCCCTCCCCCGTCTCCAGGCGGACGCCGAACGCGGCTTCCGTCTCCGCGGGACGGTTCCAGTACCCGCGGGCGACGCTCGGGCCCGCGATCCAGATCTCGCCGATCCGGCCCGGAGGCAGCTCCGTGCCGGCGGCCCCGGCGGTCTCGACGATCGCCACCCTCTGGTCCCCGAGCGGCTGTCCGCAGCCCACGAGACAGCGGCGCGGCTCGCCCGGCGCGGCCTCCTCGGCCCGTCGGGCTTCGAGGCCGACGGCGCGGAAGCGGCGCACCATCGGCGGCGCGCCCGGCCGTCCGCCCGAGACCATGAGCGTGGCCTCGGCCAGGCCGTAGCAGGGGTAGTGCGCCGCAGCGTCGAACCCGGCCCCGGCGAAAGCCGCGGAGAAGCGCTCCAGCGTCTCGGACCGCACCGGCTCGGCGCCGTTGAAGGCCACGCGCCAGGAGGAGAGGTCGAGCCGCGAAAGGTCCGCGCCCTCCGCCTTGCGGGCGCACAGGTCGTACGCGAAGTTGGGGCCCCCGCTGGTAGTGCCGCGATACCGGGAGACCACCTCCAGCCAGCGCATCGGACGCTGGAGGAACGCGACTGGCGCCATCATCACGCACGGCGCGCCGACGTAGGTGGACTGGAGGACGTTCCCGATCAGCCCGAGGTCATGGTAGACGGGCAGCCAGGTGACGAAGACCGACTCCGCCGAGTGACCGCAGGCCTCCTGGATCAGCCTCTGGTTGTGAAGGAGGTTGCCGTGGCTGACCATCACCCCCTTGGGCGTGGACGTGGAGCCCGAGGTGTACTGGAGGAAGGCCAGGTCGCCGGGCGCGACGCCGGGGTCCCTCCAGCGCTCGGCCAAGCCGGGCTGCAGGCCGTCGACGGCGATCCAGGGCGCGGGGGCGATTTCGGGGTCGGCGTCGAACCAAGCGCGCAGCCGGGGCAGGGCCTGCGAGGTGGTGAGGACCATGGCAGGCCGGGCGTCGTCGAGCATGCCGCGCAGCCGGGGGAGCATGCGCGGCGAGCGCGGCGGGTAGGCCGGCACGGCGACCACGCCGGCGTAGAGGCAGCCGAAGAACGCGGCCACGAACTCCAGGCCGGGCTGGAAGAGGAGGAGAGCCCGGTCCCCCGGCACGCAGGAGCGGCCCAGGGCGGCGGCGACAGCGCGGGCTTGGCGGTCGAGCTCTCCGTAGGTGAGCTCTCCGGCCTCGGCCTCGCCGTCCTGGAGGAAGACATAGGCCCGGCGTCCGGGCTCCAGATCGGCCCGGAGTCGGAGAACCTCCGCAAGGGTGGCGGACGCGGGAACGGGCAGAGGACGGTCGAGCAAGCGCCTTGATCCTGGTTTCGGCTCTCGAAACTCAGAGCTGCGAGCCGGAGGCTGGAGCCTCGGCAGCCAGGACGAGGGTCGTTGAACTTCGCAGTACCCGCATACGCTCAGTAACCTCCAGGCGTCAAAGCCGACTGTGTTGTGCCACGCAAATTAAGGTGAGGGAGACGCTGAAAGCGTGACAACTGAGAGAAGCCGGCCTCTGCGGGAGGAGGCGGGCTTGGGTGACGGGTTCGCGAGCTCCGACTAAAGAGACCTGCCATGGGTTCCCGGAACGGCCCTGAATGAATGGACTTCGGCAAAGGCCGGCAACAGCAGGTAAGGGCGGCCTTGCTCCATGTCGCGGGCCGCTCGCTCGATCCCTGTGGCGCCCGATCCGAGTGCCAGGGGCCAGCGGATCTCGATCGTATTCAGGCCCTTCCGGAGGGTACCGGGATCGAGAGCGACGCGTTGAGTCGTCCAGCGGGGGCTCAGCCGGAGAACGGCCACGGTGCTCCCATTCACCGACACGGCGCCCTCGGCATCCCCCTCGCCCCCGGCGGGTGTACGCCAGGTGAGCTCCAGGGCGGCGGGCTCTTCGGCGGACCGGCAGATCAGCGGAAAACGCGAGACGGGGTGGTAGGCGCGATAGAAGAACGACGACCACCAGAGCCCGCTCCGGTCGGCATAGGAAGAGCGGTAATACTCGTCGAGGAAATCGACCGGCCTGCCGGCCGCCAGGCCGCGCTCGTCCCGGCGCAGAGCTTCGAGGCGCTCCCGGCCGGGCACCCCCGCCTCCTCCAGCCCGTCGGCGACGGCATCCAGCAGAACCGCGTCGAAAAGCTTGCCGTGATGACGGGCGTTGTAATATCGGCGAATCGAACGCAGGTCGGGCGAGGAGAGACGCTCGAAGGATTCGCAGACCCAGACGGGGGCTCTGCGGGTCTGCAGGTCGAGAAAGCATGCCATGGCCTCGGCAATCCCTCCGGAAGCCGCCAAGGCCTGGCCGCAGTGATAGCGAACGACCTCGTAGGGCTGGCCCCAGTGCGCGTTGTGGATCGCCGCCGCGAAGTAGGCTTCGGCCTCCGTCGCCGCCTCGGGCCGGCCCGCGCGTTCCTGGAGCTCCTCGCGGCTCGCGCCGCCGCCGCCCAGCTTCGGGAGGAGCCGTTCGGCCACCGCGGCCATGGCCATGCGGATCCCGAGGGCGGTCAAGTGGCAGTAGTCGAGGAAGAGCCGCCGGTCGGGAAGGGCGTCGGGAAATGATTCACCGAAGATACGGGGCAGATCGACGAGCGCGATCCCGTCCGCCTCGGAGGCGCCCTTCCGAAAGGCCTCCTGAATGACCGCGAGCGGCTTGGGAACGTGTGGCGTGCAGTCCCAGCTATGGGAGTCGCGGGCGCGCTCGCGGAACGCCCGGGCCTCCGCCAGCCGCCCCCGGCGGAGCGCGCAGTCAGCCAGCAGCGTGAGGCCGGAGGCGGCCGAGCCGCCGTCGATCTCGACCATCTCGCGCGCGAGGGCCTCCGCATCCTTCAGCCGGCTCCCGGCGAGAGCCTCGCGTGCGGCGCCGAGCAGGAGGAGCCAGCGCTCGTTCCCGCCGTCCGTCAACCAGGGAGCATCCGCCTCCCCGTCGAGCGTCCAGTCGGCAAGGTTGAACTCCGGAACCACCAGCACGACCCCCAGGCGCTTCGCGAGCGGCGCCAGGCCGTAGCGGACGGCCGATGCCACCTGGGACGCCAGATTCTCCTCGCGCCAGGCCCTGAAGCCCGGCGCCCCCTCCCCGCGCAGGACTGCCGCCGCGAGATTCCGCTCGGAGCCCTCCCGGAGGACGGATGGAGCCCAGCCCCAATTGTTGCCGGCAAATACGACGAAGGCGTCCGGTTGCAACGCTAGCGCGGAAGCCAGCAGGGCTTCGAGATCCCGCGCCCGCAGGTCGTTCTTCGCCAGGTCGATGACCTCGACGCCGCCGGGCAGGTGGGCGGAAAGGAGCTCTTCCAGGACCTGTGCGGGGGTATAGCAGGGATCGTAGAAATACCCTCTCGCCACGGACTCGCCGATGAGCACCACGCGCCGCCGCTCCCCCCTGGGGGCGATCCGCGGGACATCCGCCCAGAGGCTCCACTCGGCCGACCGCTCCTCGGAGCGCACGAACCAGGTCTGGCCGTCCTCCGTCCGTGGCTCCCAGAGGCCGATCGACTGCGAGCGACGGGCGGACGCCTGGGGCGCCTCTCCCGCCGTGAGAAGACCCAGCCTCTGCATCAGCTCGGCCCCGCGCCGTCCCTCTTCGCTCATCATGGCGTCCGCCAGCGAAGCGGCGTACGCCCTCAGCATCGACTCTTCATCTCGGCTCATGTCGTTCTTCCCGGTCAGAGCATGGTGTACACCTGATGACTGATGGCGACCTCGGGCCGGCGCAGGGGCGGCGCCAGCTCCCTCCACGCGGAAGGCGACTGCTCGCGTTCGAGCAGAAAGTCTTCCAACACCAGGACGTCAATCTGGGAGCGCACGAAACAGAGGAGCGCGTCTGCCGGAGTGCACACGATCGGCTCGCCGCGAACGTTGAACGAGGTGTTCAGCAGCGCAGGGCAGCCCGTGCTCCGTTCGAACGCCTCGAGCAGCCGGGCGAAGCGGGAACCGGCTTGGCGCTCCACGGTCTGCACGCGGGCGGAGCCGTCGACGTGGGTGATCGCCGGCAGGTCCAGAGGAGAGATCACCTGGGCGGTCTCGAGCATGAATGGAGACCGGTGGTCGAGATCGAAGTGTGCCGCCGCACGCTCGGACAGCACGGCCGGCGCGAAGGGGCGAAACGCCTCCCGCATCTTGACCAGGGCGTTGATGCGGTCGCGCATCTCGGGGCGCCGTGGATCCGCCAGGATGGACCGGGCGCCGAGAGCTCGGGGGCCGAACTCCATTCGGCCCTGAAACCAGCCAACGATCTTGCCCTCGGCGAGCCGGTCGGCCGTGGCTTCGACCAGCTCCTCGGTCCGTCCCCGGAAGTCGAGGGCCTGGCAGGAGGTCGCGCCCAGGAGCTCCGCCACGTCCTGGGACGAGTAGCCAGGTCCCCAGTACATGTGGTCGAGCCGGCCCTGGCGAGGCCGTTCGCCCGTCAAACGCACGTGAGCCACGGCCGCCGCGCCGAGGCAGCCTCCGCCATCGCCGGCGGCGGGCTGAATGAAGAGATCGGAGAAGGGTCCCTCCCGCAGGATCCTACTGTTCGCCACACAATTGAGGGCGACGCCACCGGCCATGCACAGGTTGCGGCTGCCGGTCTTGCCATGAAGGAAGCGCGCTTTTTCGAGCAGGATCTCCTCCAGAACCCATTGCAGACTGCGGGCGACGTCCTGGTGAAACGGCAGGAGGTCGGACTCCGCCTGACGCGGCGCAATCCCAAAGAGGTCGACGAGGCGATCCGAGAACATCCGGTCCTGCTCGAGGAAGTCGAAGTACTCGAGATTGAGACGATACTGCCCCTCCCCGCCGAGCGTCACCAGTGATCGGATCTGATCGACGTAGAGGGGTTTGCCGTAGGGCGCGAGCCCCATGACCTTGTATTCCCCTTCGTTGACCTCGAAGCCCAGGTAAGCCGTGATGGCGCTGTAGAGGAAGCCCAGAGAGTTGGGAAAGCATACCTCCTCGAACAGCTCGATCTCGCTACCGCCAGCGCGGCCAAAGGTGGTCGTCGCCCACTCGCCGACGCCGTCGACCGTCAGGATCGCGGCATCGTCGAATCCGGAGTAGTAGAAGCTGCTGGCCGCATGTGCGAGGTGATGGTCGAGGATCTCGATCCGCCCTTCGTACCCCAGCCCTTCGCGGATCTCGCGCTCGACCCGCCCGAGGTTCGCGGCGAGCCGGGCGTGGACCCTCCGCCGGGCCTCCAGTGAGACCCCCGGCTGCAGACCCATCCAGATCTGGCGGGCCAGCTTCTTCGCGGGATCCTCATAATAAGCAATGCAGTCCACCTCTGGCAGGGTGATTCCGCCTTGCTCCAGGCAGAAACGGAACGCTCTCCAGGGGAGCCGCGGATCATGCTTGATTCGCGAAAGGCGCTCCTCCTCGACGGCGCAGACCAGCTCTCCATCCCGCAGCAGGCAGCAGGCTGCGTCGTGATAGTGGGCTGAGATCCCGATGATGTTGAGACCCAACTAGACTTCTCCGTTCTTCGCTCCGGCCGTTCGGGTAAGGCCGAACAAAGCCGAGCATCCATGCTCGTCTCGGCTCGTCGTCATTCCTTACAAGGGTGCCCGGTATGCCTCAGGGCTGCGAAGCCTCGATCTCATTCTCGAACAGCTTCCCGACGCGGCCCTTCAGCTTCGACTCGCACTCGGCCACGGCCTTCGCCTCGTCGTTCATCGCGGGCGTGGCGCGCCAGTCCCACCCCGGCACGAGCTCGTACACGACGTACCCGCGGTAGAGGTTCCACATGTGGAGGAGGTACGGCGCGAGCTCGGTCTCCACGACCTGTCCGCGGCTGATGGACGCGTGGTAGACCTTGAACCGCCCGGGATCGCGCGCCTCCAAGGGCGCGCCAGCCGGCGCGGCGGGCGGCACCTCGAGGAGCACCGCGTGCACCTGCGCCATGGGGCCGCTGAAGCCGCCGTACTTCTGGAGGTAGCGGTCGCTCGCCACCGGGAAGATCACATAATAGCCCTCGGCCAGCCGGTCGCCGCACTGGACGAGCCCGTGGGGCGGCACCAGGTCCAGCTCCACGGCGGCGCGGTCCATGTGGTAGAGCGGGCACTCGAACTTGATGTTTTTCTGGAACATCTCCGTGTCGAGCTCCAGCTTGTAGCTCTGGACGTTGCCCGACGGGCAGCTCCGGAAGTCGACCTGCCTTAGCGGCATCGGGTCGATCGCAGTCCACTGGTCGGTGAAGTGCTTGCGGAAGCCGAAGCCGATGCGGCCGTCGAAGTAGCGGATGCGGTCGAGGATGGCGTGCTTCTCGTCCGGAGTGGAGCCATAGGTCTCGGCGAGAAGGAGCTGAAGCCAGGTGATGCAGTTGACCTCGCGGGCGGGGTAGCGCGGATCGGGGTCCCACGAGCCCGGCCCTTCGCCCAGGACATCCTGATAGACTACCTTGAGGCCCCGCGTGCGGGCCAGGGCGTCGGCCACGCGACGCGTGAGCTCCTGATGGGCGGCATCCGGAGCGGCCGGAGCCGTCGTGGCCAGGGCATTCCCGGACACGCTCAGGAGCACGGTAGCCAGGGCGAGGGAGACGTATCTTCGTGGTATCCGCAAACTCGATATCCTCCGGCACGTCGGAGCGAAATGGTGCTCCATCCTACAGGGTGACGGAGGCGAGGAAAACGTGACACTCCGATCGCGGGAGCTCCCGGGTCCTCGCGAGAAGACGCTCAGGAGAAGGACAGCTGACGAACGAACTTCGAGAGGGTCTCCACGAGCTGATGCGGCGGCTGGGGGGAGGAAATTGGTCGGGACGCCGAGATTTGAACTCGGGACCCCCTGAACCCCATTCAGGTACGCTACCAGACTGCGCCACGTCCCGACCGAACCTGCGTCACGGGGATTTCGAATCCAGGAGGGCGAGGATCTCGCGGGCTTCCTGGAGGGCCTTCTCGACCCCCGAGCGGAGAGTTTGTATCCGTTCCGCGGCGTCGCTGTCAAGCGCGGGCGGGGCCGGCGGCGCCTTGCGTTGCGGAGCGCGGGGCGCGGGCGCGACGGCGTCGACGGCTTCCGGGGCCGGCGCCTCCGGCGCGGCGGCCGTCCCCTCCCCATCCAGGCTGCCGTTGGCGAGCTCGGTCTCGAGCTTCTTCTTGGCGCCGGCGATCGTGTAGCCCTCTTCGTAGAGGAGCTGCTTGATGCGCCGGATGACCTCCAGCTCCTTCTCACTGTAGACGCGCTGGCCCGAGCGGCTCTTGCTCGGCGCCAAGGCCGGGAACTCGGTCTCCCAGTAGCGCAGCACGTAGGGCTGGATGCCCAGCTCCTTGCAGGCTTCGCCGATCTTGTAGTAGAGGCGCTTCTGGACCCTGGCCTTGACTACCATTCCGTCCGATCTCGTCAGGAATCGCGCTTGCGCGGACCCATGACGTCCATCAGCCGCCGGGCGGGCCGGAAGCTGAGCCCCTTGTGGGGGCGGATGAAGATCTTCTCGCCGCTCACCGGATTGACCCCCACCCTGCCGGGCCGGGCGGTCACCTCGAACGTGCCGAAGTTCTTGATGCGCACGGTCCGGCCGCGGCGAAGGGAGGTCTTGACGGTCTTGAGAATCGTATCGACGATCTCCGCCGCCTCGTCCTTCGTCAGCCCCCCGTGCCGCTCGTACACCGCGTCGACCAAGTCGGCCTTGGTCATGCCCTGTCGATCGTCCGGCTTGTCAATCCCCATGAGTCCGTCCCGAAAAGGAAGTGAATCCCTCTCGCGCAACAGCCCGCGAGGCTGAGGAAGTGGATGAAGTCTATAGGATCAAACAGGCATGGACAAGGCGGCTTCGTAGCCCTCGCGGTAACGCGACGCAACCGCGTCCCAGGTCAGCTCCGCCTCGGCCTTGCGCCGACCCCGCTCCCCCATCCCCCGCGCCAGCTCCCGGTCCGCCAGGAGCCTGCAGATTGCCGCGGAGAGAGCGGCGGGGTCGCGCTCCGGCACCAGCAGCCCCGTGCGCCCATCCTCGACAGCAAGGGGGATGCCGGAGATCCCGGACGCCACCACCGGCAGGCCGCTCGCCATGGCTTCCAGGATCACGTTGGGCAGGCCGTCGACGTTCCCTTTGGAGTCGTGGACCGCCGGCAGGACGAAGAGGTCCGCCGCCCGGTAGAGGTCCGGCAGGGTGTCGCGGAGCACCGGGCCGGGCAGATGCAGCCGGCCGCCGAATTCGGCGGCCCGGCGCTGGAATTCCGGCAGGAGGTCGCCTCCTCCGGCCAGAACGACGTGCGCGCCGGAGGCCCCCGAGGCGAGAAGAATCTCCGGCAGGGCCTCCAGGAGGACGTGGAACCCCTTCTTGGTCGCCATCCGGCCGACGCTCAGGACGAGCGGGGCGTCCGCCGGGATTCCGAGGCGCTCGCGCCAGCCGCTGGGGCCGGGGGAGAAGGTCTTCACGTCCACTCCATAAGGGATGACCCGGGAGCGCTCCTCGGGAAAGCCGAGGGCGCGGACGCGGTCGACCAGCTCCGGCGAGCAGCCGGTAAGCAATCGCGAGCGGCGGAGCGCCCAGGCCGCGGCTCTCCTCACCCCGGGCTTCTCGGCGAGGAAGACGTCGCTCCCGTGCAGGCCGATCGCAAGAGGCATGGAGGTGGAGGCAGCTGCGATCACCCCGTTGGGCACGATCCAGTGGGCATGGACGAGGTCGAACCGCCGGGTTCTCCGCATCGCCCGCAGCAGGCCGAGGGCATAGAGAGGAGCCGCGATCGCCGCGCCGCCCTTGATCCGCTCGTCGGCCTCCAGGCTGCGGCCATAGCCCAGAACCTCGTAGCGCTCCGGCGCGTAGCGGAAGGTGACCGTCTCGACGCCCCGGTCCTCCCAGCGGGCAGGCATGCCCTCGGCGTGGGGAGCGAGCACGGTGACCCGGTCGCCCAGGCGCACGAGCCCGCGGGCCAGGTCGCGGATGAACGGACCCGCGGTATCCCCCTCGAAACGGGGATAGGTCTGGGTGAGGAAGAGAAGGTCGAGCGGGCGCCCGTTCACTCCAGCCACTCTTTGATCGAGTAGCTGTCGCGGCGGCGGAAGTTCTTGAACGTGATCATCTCGCCGATCAGCCCGGTGGTGAGCACCATGATCCCCAAGAGGATCAGCAGGTTGCCGAACAGCAGAAGCGGCCGGTTGGAGAGGTCCTCGTGGTGGAAGACCCACAGGTACGCGAGCCAGGCGTCGATGACGAAGCCGCCGGTGAAGAAGATCAGGCCAAGCGCGCCGAAGAGATGGAGCGGCCGGCGGGTGTAGCGCGTGATGAAGAGGACCGTGATCAGGTCGAGCAGGCCCTTGTAGAGGCGGTCCCAGCCGTACTTGCTGCGGCCGTGGCGCCGCGGCAGGTGGTTGACCTGGATCTCTCCCACCAGGAAACCACGGCGGCTCGCCAGCACCGGGATGTAGCGGTGGAGCTCGCCGTAGACCGCGATTTCCGCGAGGACCTCGCGCCGGTAGGCCTTGAAGCCGCAGTTGAAGTCGTGGAGGTCAACCTGCGCGAGCTGGCGCGTCACCCAGTTGAACAGGCGCGAGGGGAGGCGCTTGGACGCCGGGTCCTGGCGCCGGCGCTTCCAGCCGGAGACGAGGTCGAGGTCCTCGTCCTCCAGCTTGGCGAGGAAGCGGGGGATCTCCTCGGGATCGTCCTGGAGGTCGCCGTCCATGGTGATGATGATGGCGCCGGTGCAGTGGTCGAAGCCGGCGCAGAGGGCCGCGGCCTTGCCGAAGTTGCGGCGCAGGCGGACGAGCTTGACCCGGGGATCGCGCTCGCGCGCCTCGCGCACCCGCTTGGGCGTGCCGTCGGAGGAGCCGTCGTCCACGAACACGATCTCGAACGTGCGGCCGAGCCGGTCGAGCACGTCCGCGACCTGCCGCGCCAGCTCCCCGACGGTCTCGGCCTCGTCGAGCACCGGCACGAGGACGCTGATCTCCACCTCCTCGGGGACCGGAGTGGGCACGGGGGTCTTTCCAAACGGAACGGGCTGGCTCATCGGCGCATATTGTAGCAGGGGAGTACAATCCGGCCCCGATGAAGCACCTGTCCTGGGCCATCCTGGGCCTCCTCCTCGCGGCGACGCTCGCCGCCGCCGCGACGCTCGACCGCCGCAATTGGCCGTCGTTCGTTGGCGACGAAGCAACCTACCTGATGGAGGCCCAGAGCCTCGCCTGGGATTTCGACCTCGAATACACCCGCGAGGACCACGAGCGCTTCGTGGCGCAATGGGGCCGGCCGCCCGACGGGCTGATCCTCCAGAGCTCGGACAACGGCAAGACGCTCGTCTACGGCAAGCCCGCGGCGTATCCGCTGTTCATCGCCCCGTTCGTGCGCCTCTCCCCCACCCGCGGCGCGGGCGTGGCCAACGCGCTGCTGCTCGCCGTGGCGTCGGTGATGGCCGGCCGGGCGCTCCAGCGCCGGATCGGGGAAGCGGCTCCGCTCTGGGTCGCGGCCTGGGTGTTCGCCTCGGTGACGTTCGCCTACGTGTTCTGGATTCATTCCGACCTCTTCCTGATGTGCCTCGTGGCGATCGCCCTGTCCCTGGTGTACGGAAGGGGACGCTGGGCCGTGGCCGGGGCGCTCCTGGGAATCGTTCTGCTCTCCCGTCCCCTGTATGCCGGACTGCTCCTGCCGGCGTGGCTCGCCGCTCCGGCGGAATCGCGGAAGAGGCTGGCGATTGGCGCGGCGGCCCTGGTCCTGCTCGCCACGCTCGCCAGCCTGGCGGCCCGCGGCACTTGGACGAGCTACGGCGGCGACCGGCGGAGCTTCTACTCCTACACCGGTTTCCCGGCGGTCGACGCCGTCGACTGGGCAGGGCAGATCGAGGAGCGCGGCACGCACTCCTGGGTCAAGGCGGAGACGCTGGAGATGGGCTTCGACCCGCGCCAGACAGGGTGGAATGCGGTGTACTACTTGGCGGGCCGGCACGTGGGCATCCTCCCCTACTTCTTCCCCCTGGTGCTGGGCTTCCTCGCATACCGGCGGGGCGAGGGCCCAGGCGAGGGAAGATGGGCGCTGGTCCTGGCGGTGGTCCTGGCCGCGGCCGTCCTTTTCTGGCTGCGGCCGTTCAACTTCTACGGCGGCGGCGGATCCATGGCGAACCGCTACTTCCTGCCGCTCTATCCGGCGCTCTGGTTCCTGGCCGCGCGGCCGGTCCGGCCGGCGTGGGGGGCTCTCGCCGCGGTCCTGGTCTCCCTGCTCGCCGCGCCGTTCCTGCTGCCGCTGTGGTCCGCTCCCCGCACCTTCCCGCTCGCGACCGAGGGGGGCTATCGCTATGTCTCGGACGCGGCCCGCCGCTGGCTGCCGTTCGAGACGACGCTCTCGCACCTGAAGCCCTCCGGCCAGGAGGACTTCGTCCACCACCTGCTCTGGATCCGGCTGCTCAGCCCGAGCCTGCGCCCAGAAGCGGACGGAGACCGGCTGCGCCTGGCGCCCGGCGAGCCCGGGGACCTCCTGATCGGCAGCCCGCAGCCGCTCGCGGGGATCGAGCTTCGGAAACCGGACGGGACGGCTCAGCGGCTCCACCCGAAGATCCGGGCCCGCCACCGCATGTGGTGGACCGATGATTACTACCTGTACGAGCTGAAGCTCGAAAGCCGGCGGGAGGGCGCGGTCTTCCAGCTCTTCCCCGAGTGGCCTCGCTGAAGACCGTTGACAGCACCACGCGGCGGTGCTATCAATGATTGCATGGCTCAGCTCGTCGTCCGCAACCTTGAAAGTGACCTCATCCACCGCCTGAAACAGCGGGCGGCGGAGCAGGGGGTCTCGGCTGAAGAGGAGCACCGCCGGATCCTGCGCCGTGCCCTGTTCGGTCCCGAGGAGGAGTTTCCCGACCTCAAGTCCCTTCTCATCATGCCTGACGTCGGGGAGGACGAGGACTTCGCGCGCCTTCGCCAGCCCCCTCCGGATCGCGACTGGTCATGAAGGGGTATCTCCTCGACACCAATGTCGTCTCCGAGCTGCGCAAGGGCGCCCGTGGGAACCGGCGGCTTGCCGATTGGTATCAACGGCGAGACAGGAGAGAGCTGTTCTTGAGCGTCATCACCCTGGCGGAGATCCGTCGTGGCATCGCGCTCATCCGGCGCCGCGACCCTTTCCAGGCGGCCGTTCTCGAACGCTGGTGCGAGACCCTGCAACACGAGTTCGGACGGGTCGGCCATCTCCTGTCTGTCGACCCTGCGGAGGCTGCTGCCTGGGGTGAGCTCATGTCCCTTCGGTCCCTTCCGATCCTCGACGCTTTCCTCGCGGCCACCGCGAGCACGCATCAACTGACGCTCGTCACGCGCAACGAGGCGGACTTCGCCGGCCTGCCGGTCGATCTGGAAAACCCGTTCGCCTGACTCCTGGTCCCAATGGCTAGCGAACGCCGCAAGAAGATCCTCCTGGCCGGGATCTCGGTCCTGGTGACGCTGCTGTTCGCCGAGGCCGCTCTGCGCATCCTCGGCATCGGCGCGATCCGCCAGGGCTCTCCCTGGTTCGCCGGGGGGAACCACCCGCGCTACCTGTTCCAGCCCGACCCGGCGAGCGGCTACACGCTGCGGCCCGGGTTCCGTGGCCGGGAGGTCGCCTTCACCCACGAGTTCGAGATGCCGATCGAGATCGGCCCGCTCGGCATCCGCGAGCACCCCCACGCGGCCGGCCCCCGGCCGTCGGTCCTGGCGCTCGGGGACTCGATGACGTTCGGCGAGGGGGTGCCGGCCGACCGCACCTGGACCGCCGTGCTGGAGCGCGAGTCCGGCTTCCGGGTCTACAACGGCGGCGTCCCGGGCTACAGCACCTGCCAGATGACGGGGCGGGCGCGGACCCTTCTCCCCCGCTTCCATCCGAACCTGGTGATCGTCATCCTGTCGCCGCATTGGGACCGCGACCGGTGTGCGGACCCCTTCCTCTACCTGGACGGGTACATCGTCTCGCAGCGCTACCTGGCGCGGATCCACCTGATCGGCGGCAATCTCTACCTGGGAGAGACCCGGCTGCCGGGGATCGGGACCGCGACCGCCTGGGCGAAGCACGTCTCCTACCTTGCGCGGCTCGCGCTGCCCCCGCTGGGCGACGCCGCCCGTGCCCTGACGAGGAAGGAGCGGCAGCCCGCGCGCCCCACGCCCGAGGACTACGAGCCCACGGCGCAGGCCATGGCTTCCATCCGCGACGAGGCGCAACGGTCGGGAGCCGGCTTCCTCGCCGTGCTCATCGAGAGCCGCGGCCCGGACTATGAGACCGACCGCGCCAATCTGGAGAAAATTCTGAAGGCCAAGGGCCTCCCCTACCTCTCCCTCGACGAGATCAAGGCCGACTGGCCGCATCTCCGCTACCCGCTCGACCAGCACTGGAACGAGGCCGGTCACCGCGCGGTCGGCAAGATCCTCGCCCCGCTCGTCCGTGCCCGCCTGAGCCGGTAGAGCTCGGCGAGACCCCGCGGCGAGACCCAGACCCGCTCGTAGCGGGTCCGGAGCTGCCGCCGCACCGAGCGCAGGGCCCGGTGTGTCCGGTCCGGGGGCATCTCCCAGAGCAGCACGTAATCGACCCGCCCGCCGGTGCGCTTCGGATAGGTCAGGAAGTCCACCCAGGGCGGCATTCTCTCGGGGTCCGGCCCCTGGGCGATGTGGTCGTACGGGTTGCGCTCCGGCCGGTAGTGCACCGGGAAGTAGCCTTCAAAGTCGGCCGCGTAGAGGCTAAGGTCGGCCACGGGCTTTCCGGCGGCCACGTGCGAAGCGGCGTGCAGGAACGGCCCGACCCGGAACGCGAGCTCGCGGCCCTCCAAGTCCACGCCGTGGTGGGAGTAGCACAGGGGGAGCAGCGTGCTGCCCGCAGGGACGCGCTCGCCGGCCGCCACGTACTCGCGCAGGTAGCCGTCGATCTCCCGCCAGCGCAGCGAGAGCATCGCGAGCAGCCCCAGGGCCAGCCCGGCCGCCAGGACGCGGGTCCCGCGGCGCAGCAGCGCCGGCGGATCGCACGCGGCGAGCCCGACGATCAGCGCGAAGAAGGGGAACAGGCTCAGGCGCTGGTGGATGAACCCGCCGATCCCGACGTTCGAGGGCATCAGAAGAGCGAGCGCGACGAAGACCGCCAGGACCGCGATCCACCCCTCCCTTCTGGCGGGGGTCTGCGCCAGGAACCATGCGGCCAGGACGGCGAACAGGGCCGCGGCCGCGTAGCCGAAGAAGAGGGTCCGTGGATCGTAGGCGGCGAGGCTTCCCAGGGTGACGATCTCCGCGAGCTTCGCCCGCACCGGCATCGAGGTGGTCCGCGACGCCTCCCCGCTCGCGAAGGAGAGCATCAGGGCGAGAGTGGGCAGCAGCGCCAGCGCCGTCGGCGCCAGCTTGCGCGGGCTCCGCGACCTCCACGACAGCCAGACGCCGAGCGTTCCGACCGCGGCCACCAGCATCCCCGCCGAGATGATGTGGCAGACGTAGACCCAGAGCGCGAGGAGCGCGAAGACGATCCCCTGCCGCGGCCCGAGCTGCTCCCTGTGCCTCAGCCAGTAGCCCAGCGCGAAGAAAAACGCCACCAGGCTGAAGCAGAAGTTGTAGAAGCCCATGCCCAGCAGGTAGTTGTAGGTGAACGGCACGGCGAGCACGGCCAGGAACGCGTTGCGCGGCTCCACCGCCCGCACCGCGTAGCGCACCGACAGGGGGAGCAGGACCACGTAGGCGCTGAGCAGCACCTTCTCCGCCAGCGCCACCGGCAGGAAGCCGAGTCCGTACGCCAGCACCGCATAGACGAACCAGTTGGTGACCGCTCCGGGACTGCGCACGAAGTAGTCCCGCAGCACCTGCCCGTGCGGCCCGTCATACTCGCGCAATATGTTGGCAATGGCCAAGTGGGCCGGGCCGTCCTGCGAGGGGAAGTAGGAGAGCGTCCAGACCGGGACCAGGTGAACCGCGATGAGCGCCGCGAGCAGCAGCTTCTCCTTCACCGACGGCGCCATAGCTCGGCAAGCCCTTCCGGAGAGACGTGGACGCGCTCGTAGCCGGCCTCGAGCTGGCGCCGGACATCCCCGGCACCTCCCGCAGCGGGCCAGACGAGGAGCACGTAGTCGATGCGCCCTGGATAGCGCCGGAGGTCAACCCGGGGCGGCTGGGCCTCCAGGTCGAGCGGATCGCGGGCGAGGAGAAGGAACGGATCGCGCTGCGGCCGATAGGTGAGGGGGAAGTAGTCTTCGTGGGCCTCGTAGAGGGACAGGTCCACCAGCGGTACCCGCGCGGCAAGGAGACTGCCGGCATGGACGAACGGCCAGGTGCGGAAGGTGAGGTCGGTACCGTCGTCGTCCTCCCCGGCGTTCGAAAAGGAGAGGGTCAGCAGTGTGCGCCGGGGCTCCAGGTGCGGAGCCGCGGTCAGGATGTCCGACAGGTAGGCTCCGAGCCCCGCCCAGATCGAGAACATGGCGGCCAGGAACCCGAGAGAGATCGCGGCCGCCGCGGAGCGGATCGCGGTCCGGAGCGCCTCCGGGAACGAGAACGTCCCCAGCCAGAGGATCAGGACCAGGACCGGAAACAGGTTGAGCCGGTGGGTGACGAATCCCCCCTGCCCCATCTCGTTCGGAGCGACGAAGTAGATCCCGACGAGGGAGATGCAGGCAAAGAGGAGGCCGTCGCCGGGGAGCAGGCGGTATCGGCGGGGGCGGCGCAACCGGCGGGCGAGCGCCGCGGCGGCGAGGAGCCCCAGAAGCGCCGAGAGGGCGATCGAGAACACCACGAGCCGGGTGTCGAGCGAGACCAGCGAGTAGAGGCCCGCGAGCTGGCGGGCCTTAGCAGCGAAGGTCATGTCCGACACCTTGCCGCCGATCCGGTTCTGCAGGAAGGAGAGTAGGAGCACCACGGCCGGAGCCGAGGCAACCATGGGTACCACGAGCGCCCGCCAATCCCGGAGGCGGAGAGCGCGCCACGAGGCGAGCGTCAGCAGCGTCCCCACCAGCACGGCCAGCGTGACCGGATGGCAGAAATAGGTCCAGAGGACCAGGAGCGCGAGAATGGCCGTCCGGCCGATCCCCAGCCGTCCGCGGTGCCGCAGCCAGAAGCCCACGGAGAGCAGGAACGCGGGCAGGCTGAAGCAGAAATTGTAGAAGCCCATGTTGAGCAGGAAGTTGTAGACGAACGGAAAGCTCAGGAAGGCGAGAAACCCGGACCGCGGCCGGACCGCCTGGAGCGCGTAGCGGGCCGAGAGCGGCAGCAGGATCACGTACGCCGAGAGGAGAACCTTCTCCGCCACCGGCAGGGAGAGAAAGCGGAGGACGTCCGCGAGCAGGAAGAAGACGAACCAGTTGGGGATCGCCTCCTGGTTGCGGACGAAGTGCTCGCGCAGGTAGGACCCCTCGGGCGTGCCGTACTGCCGGAGCGCGTGCGCCATCGAGAGATGTGCCGGGCCGTCCTGGGTCGGAGCGAACGGCAGCATCCAAATCGGCAGCAGGTGAAGGACGATCAGGGCGGCAAAGAGCCAGGCCTCCTGGCGGCGGGCGGTCACGGGGGCGAATGGTAGCTGTTCGCGCGAAGATCCTCACCATCTGCGCGAATCTCGACCTTTCGCGTTCGCCTTTCGCCTTTGACTCGCCTTTCGCGGTAAGTAAGTATCCCCCCGGCAGAGCCGGCAGAGCCGGCAGAGCCGGGGGCTTTAGGTGTTTGGGCCGCTCAAAGCGGCTGGAAGAGTCGCTCTTTCGCCGCTGCCGTAGCGGCCCCCCCACTCGACGCCGAGCCGAGCGGCTTGCCCTTCTTCTTCTCGCCACTACTCGGAGATCTTCTCCTTACCCACTGGCGAGAAACTTTCCACTTCTCGCCACTACTGGGAGATCTTCTCCCTACCCACTGGTGAGAAACTTTCCACTTCTCGCCACTACTGGGAGATCTTCTCCCTACCCACTGGTGAGAAACTTTCCACTTCTCGCCACTACTCGGAGATCTTCTCCTCACCCACTGGTGAGAAACTTTCCACTTCTCGCCACTACTCGGAGATCTTCTCCTCACCCACTGGCGAGAAACTTTCCACCCTGCGTCATCGCGGTCCTTTGCCTTCGTGAGCTGGGCGGCTCCCGGGGTCGTCCCCGCGGTGGTTACCCCCGGAAATGTCAAACTTCTACTGCCACCCGGCAGAGCCGGGGGAGCTCCCTTGGGGTTTAGACTCGCCTTTCGCGTGAGACTGGCTTCTCACCTTTCGCGGTGAGACTGGCTTCTCACCTTTCGCAGTGAGACTGGCTTCTCACCTTTCGCGGTGAGACTGGCTTCTCACCTTTCGCAGTGAGACTGGCTTCTCACCTTTCGCAGTGAGACTGGCTTCTCACCTTTCGCAGTGAGACTGGCTTCTCACCTTTCGCGGTAGACTGGCTTCTCACCTTTCGCGGTGAGACTGGCTT
>Ga0268265_10000456_pt1 | contig 43288 bp, 41 predicted proteins | sample KBSSwiS52_FD_190355 | JGI IMG/M metagenome (GOLD analysis project Ga0268265, IMG submission 190355) | Switchgrass rhizosphere microbial communities from Kellogg Biological Station, Michigan, USA - KBS Switchgrass S5-2 (SPAdes) (version 2) | ecosystem: Host-associated > Plants > Roots >...
CCTATTACGAGAACGGTCGCAATCCAAAGACCCACTCGGACCGAGCGACCTGTAGCGCGCGTCGTGCAGTCTGCGCCGGCGGCGCATTGTCGTTTCGGCCGCCAGTAGACGACGTAGAAGCCATACCCCAGAAGCACTGCTGCCAATGCAATGAACGGCCACTTGTAGCGCGACAAGCTATCAAGGGTACCAACCCACGCGCCAGCAACACCCAAGCTGATGAGTACGAAGGGCAGGAGACAGCAAGCCGCGCAAACTCCCAAGGCGGCGAACAAACCTCCAGCAGTGGTCCACCGGACGAGCTTGTTGTTTCCGGCAGTTGAACTGCCGCAGCTGCACCCGCACGAGCTTGCTAGATTCAGCTCCGCATCGAGAATCTCTCGTGTGCCCGCCGGTCCCGTCAGGCGAAGCCAAAGCGGCCCCGACTGCGCCGCGAGCTGCACTTCAAACCTGAGGAAGGGGCAGCACTTGCGCTCGTTCACAACGAAGCGTGCGACAGCCTCGAACTCGCTGGAATCGAATCGGAAGGCGTAACCATCCGGCAGCGTTGCTCGTTCTATAGACCGCCTTGTGAACAGATCTCGCGCCAACTCAAAATGCGCTTTCCGTTCGGTAGCAGGAATCGCCGCAGGGACGCATGCCAACGCTGGCGTCGGGGCCAATGCACTCATCTCGCCTCCACGGCCGTCGGTCACTTGCCTAGAGGTCAGGAAGCGTACATATTCAAGTTAACTTGAAGTCAAGGAGTTTTTTGATGGCCTCGCTGTCCATCGGCCAGGTTGCGAAACGTACCGGCCTGCGCACATCGGCGCTTCGGTACTACGAGGAGGCGGGAATACTCCCATCGCCTGCGCGTATTAACAGACGGCGAGTGTATGACGCTGACACTGTTCGCAGGATCGAGGTCCTCAAATTTGCTCAACAGGCAGGCTTCACGCTCGGTGAGATCAAGACACTGCTTCATGGTTTTCGTCCGGAAACACCGCTGAGCGCACGGTGGCGGGCGCTGGCTCAAGCCAAGTTGGACGAGCTTGACGTGCTGGCGAAACGGATCAAGCGGATGCGCCGAGCACTCGATCTGGGACTGAAGTGCGGATGCGTACGCATCGAGGACTGCACGCTGACTGCGGCGGATGTGGAGATTCGCAGCAAGCAGCGGGCGAGCGCGCGATGTGACGGCCGATGCTGATCCTGAAAACCTTCAGCCTATTCGTCATCACAGCGGTGGCAGAAATCGTTGGCTGCTACCTTCCGTATCTATGGTTGAAGCGTAACGGTTCGCCGTGGCTGCTCATTCCTGCGGCCGCAAGTCTGGCCTTGTTCGCGTGGCTGCTGACGCTGCACCCCACGGCCGCGGGAAGAGTGTATGCCGCGTATGGCGGCGTTTACGTCGCTGTTGCGATTGCCTGGTTGTGGTTAGTTGACGGCAACCGACCTACGGCGTGGGATCTCATCGGTGCAACGGTAGCTGTTGCCGGCATGGCAATCATTATGCTCGCGCCGAAGGCCAGCTAGGAACTACGTTTACTCCGATGTCCGCTGCTAGCGGAAGCCGACGTGCTACTCATACCGCCTCATCGCCGATCTGTTCACTCGGCCTTGGCATCGGCGCCATGCTCGGACAGCTGTGCACCGAACCAACGATGTATTGCCGTGAGCAGATGTTTATCGTCCGTGCTGAAAACAATTTCTGCGCCATCGGATAGAGCCGCGTACGAGACTTTGATCTTGGAGCCACCCGTCTGAAGTTCCTTCAGACCCGGCATGTCCTTTCCGTGCAGCATCCCTGGATCCGAATAGTCGCCCTGCTGGAATCGTTCTGCCTCCTGCCTCAGATGCTGCTGAATGGGGCTGATTTGCTCTTTGGCCGAGGCGTCCCTGATGACCACGCGTTGGATGCCACCGTCCTCAGTCATGCGGAAAATATGAACGGTCTTCGACATGTCGAACGGCATGACCGTGTGAGCCGAACAGTGAACGTGCTCCTGTGTCGTCTGCGCCGGCGATTCACATGTCCACCAGACCATGCCTGCCGCCGCCAGAAGCGCGATCCTGCTTGTCACGTGGTGATTCATCTTTTCCTCCGGGCCTTAGTCGAAAGAATAACCCAAAGAGGAATCATAGAGCTTCCACGGATGATGCGGATCCCGTTGTCACGCCTTAGACTCGCCGCATGGCGTTGAACCCCGAAGACAGCGCTTCAACGACGATGCAATGGAGCGACGGCGGCGCGCTACTCGCGTCCGTTGTGCGATCAATGTGGTCGCTCACGGGGTCGGCGGAAGAAGCGGCACTGCCAGGGATCATTGCGCCGGACGCGCACGTCGAGTTTGTGTTTCATCTCGGTGAACAGTGGTTGGCCCAGCGTATCAGTCACCCGGGGTGGGCACTGCAGCCTGCGGCGTTCGTGTATGCGGCGAGCCATGGTGGATTGCAGTTCCGGCCGACGGGTGCTGTCTGTCTGCTCGCTTTTCGTGTCAGTCCAGTCGTCGCGACGCGGATCCTGCGCCACTCGCTTGCTGATCTGTGGGATGTGCCGGTCGCACTCGATGCACTGATCGGCAGTGAGGCCTCGACTCTCATCGCGTCTCTGCGGGGCAGTCCGGATGAGGAACGTTCTGCGGTCCTGCGACAATGGATCGCGAAACGGCTCAGAGGGTGGAGTGCGGACGACTGGAGCTCGGAGCGGTTGTTCAACACGCTCCTGTGGCGATCGCGCAGTGGCTCCATAGCACAGGTGAGTCGCACGCTAGGGCCGTCGCAACGATCCTTGCGTCGCATCCTCGGTCAGCGCGCCGGGATCTCGCCGAAGGCGGTGCAACTGAGCGGTCGTATGCTGGGTGCCTGTGCACTCCTGCGTGAGGCGCCCTCGCTCGAGATTACCGAGATCGCAAGTCGCGTGGGCTTCTACGACCACGCCGCCTTCACGCACGCGTTCACCAGTCGCATCGGCCTCACACCAACTCAGTTTCGCGCTGAGCCCATCGTGTTCTACGAGCGCGAGCACGCGCTGCCCTGACGGCAGCAGGCATTGGCCGCAATTTACAAGCGCGTCGCGTGGCTTGAACGTTACTCTTGTGTCCTAAGTCCGCTATCGAGGTAGTGAGATGCTGCGCTCCATCGCCGGGTTGCTCTTGTCTTGCCTGATCGGCGGCGCCGCCAGTGCGCAATCGACGGATGGGCTCGCCGAGCTTCGCTGGCTGATCGGCGAATGGCGCGGCGTAGGGCAGGGCGATCCGGGCACGTCCGGGAGCGAGCGACACAATGATTCCTTTCTTGGCGGCCGGTATATCCGAGCAAGCGGGACCTCCGTCTATCCAAAGCAGGAGAAGAACCCTTCCGGTGAGGTCCACGAGCAGCTTGACCTATGGAGCTACGATCGCGCCCGCAGCAGCGTCATCCTGCGAACCTTCGATACGCTCGGCTTCACGTGCACCTACGTGCTCGATCGGGCCGCAAGCTCTGCGGATCGGTGGGTGCTCAACGGCGAGAGCCTTGAGAACGTCCCCAAGGGTATGAAGGCGCGCTACATCTATACGCGACCGTCGGAGAACGAGTATCACGAGGTATTGGAGCTGGATACGGACGGCAAAGGGTTCAAGCCGTACGTCACGAATCGATTCCTGAAGGTTCAGTCGTCGCGTTCGTAGCCGAGTCGCGTCGGTGCGATAATCGGGCCCATGAGCCGAGTGACCCATTGGGACGGCGTCTACACGACGAAGCAGCCGCAGCGTTTGAGCTGGTTTCAGCCGCACCTGGACCTGTCGCTCGAGCTGCTCGAGCGAGCCGGCTTGAACCGCAGTACGCGCATCATCGACATTGGCGCCGGCGCATCCACGTTGGTCGATGATCTCCTCGCGCGCGATGTGCAGAATCTGATCGCGCTCGACATATCCGCGGCGGCGCTGCACGTCACGCGCGATCGCCTGGGTGAGCGTGCCGACCGAGTACGCTGGATCGTCAGCGACGTCACACAACTCGATCTGCCCCCGTCCAGCATCGATATCTGGCATGACCGCGCAACCCTGCACTTCCTGACGGAAGAGCGGGACTCTCACAAATATGCGGAGGTGGCGACCCGTGTCGTCACGCCTGGGGGCCATGCAGTCATCGGGGGCTTTGCAAGCGATGGCCCTGCGGAGTGCAGCCACTTGCCGGTGGTGCGACGCGGCCCTGAGCAGATCGCCGAACTCTTCGCCAAGGAGTTCGTGCTCGTCGAGGCCCGACGCGAAAGTCACACAACGCCCGGCGGTTCTTTGCAGAGGTTCGCGTACGCATTACTGCGCAAGCAGGGAAGATGAGGCGGGGGTTTCAACAAAGGTCCTTGCTACGGCATACTTCGCGCATGCGTCGACTGCGATCGATGACGTCATTGCTGTGGGTGGTTGCTCTCGCACTGCTTGTCGTGCGAACGAGCGATGCCCATATGCACCTGTGCCTCGATCCACAGGACCGGGGCAGCAGCCTGCATGTTGCTGACGTAGGGCCCAGTTGCGATGTCGGATCATCAGCGTCTCATCCCGACCGGGACGTCAAAGCTGTAGACACAGCTTTGGCGAAGAAGAACGCGGACCACGGCGACGAGCCGGCACTGCTCCCGGCCGCATTCTCATGGCGGGTGCCGGCGCCCCGACAGATCACGCTTCCACCGCTCGCCCCGCAAGCCGTCCTTGCGCCGCAGCCTCTGCATTTCCTTCCGCCGCTGCGCGGTCCGCCGCGCTGATCCTCCCGTTCTAGCTAGATCGTTCAACCGACGTTGCGTGCTCGCGCGCGCACGTCGCGGGAGGACTTCATGCGAACTGTATTGGCATGCGCTCAGCGCGCATGCGTCTTCGTTCAACTGATCGTATTCGCCGTCGGGGCGTGGGCGGCCGAGCCGGTCGAGCCCCGCGGCGAACTGACGCTGGCACAAGCGGTCGAGCTGGCGCTGCGCACCAATCCGGAGTTGCTGGCGAGCCGTTACGAGCTGACTGCTGCGCAAGCGCGAATCGTCCAGGCAGGTCTACGGCCCAATCCGGATCTCGACATCGAGCTCGAGAACTTCGCGGGTAGCGGCGCTACGACCGGTACCGACGCTTTGGAGACGACGCTCAGCCTGAGTCAGGTTATCGAGCTGGGCGGTAAGCGCGGATCCCGGCGCGCGGCCGCCGAGGCAGACCTGGATCTGATCAGTGTGGAGCAGCGCGCGCGGCAGCTCGATGTACTCGCCGAAGTCACGCGCCGATTCATCGACGTCGTGGCCGCGCAGCAGCGCATGCAGCTCGCGCAGGAAACGTCGCAGCTGGCGCAACAGACATTCGACGCCACCAACGCTCGGGTACAGGCGGCCCGATCCCCGCAGGCGGAAGCAAGTCGGGCGCGCATCGCATTGACTCGTGCATCTTTAGAATCGCGCCAAGCGGCATCGGAGCTGCGCAGCGCGCGCTACGGACTGTCGGCAATGTGGGGCGGCCCCGAGCCGCAGTTCACACAGGCGAGTGCTGATCTGTTCACTTTGCGGAACGTTGAGTCGTTCGCCTCGCTGATGAGCCGGATCGAACGCAACCCGGATCTTCTGAGATTCGCTTCCGAGGCGCGACTGCGCGACGCGGAGTTGCGGCTTGCACAGGCCAACGCGCGGCCGAATCTCGCTTTGAGCATCGGTGTGCGCCGCCTCGAAGAGACCAACGACACGGCACTCGTCGCTGGATTCTCGATACCGCTGCCCGTATTCGACAAGAACCAGGGTGCGGTTCGCGAAGCGCAGGCGCGGCGCGCGCAGAGCGAAGCCGAGCGGAACAGCGCCCTGATCCGCACGCGTGCGGCGATGTACGGGCTTTACCAGGGAGTGAGTGCCGCGCGTGAGCGTGCCGAGTCCTTGCGCAACGAGGCTCTCCCACAGGCGCAGACCGCGCTTGAGCAAACTCAGTCTGGCTACGAGCGCGGGCGCTTTTCGTTTCTGGAGTTGCTCACGGCGCAGCAGGAAGTCATCGAGCTGCGCGCGGCGGCGATCGATGCCGCAACCGTCTATCACCAGCTGCTCGCCGAGCTCGAACGCGTCACGAGCGAGCCGCTGACCACTGAACTCGAGGCACCGCAACCATGAGTCTTGGCAAAATCAATCACGGGACAATCCTGGTCGCCGTGTTGAGCGCGCTGGCGCTACTGGGCGGCTGTTCCAAATCCGAGTCGCCCCCGGCCGACGAGCACGGGCACGGTGAAGCGCAAGCGGAGCACGAAGAGTTCGAGCGCGGGCCGCACGGCGGCCGCATGCTCGAAGACGGTGACTTCGCCATCGAGCTGGCCATCTTCGAAAGCGGCGTACCGCCGGAGTTTCGTGCCTGGGCGACTCGTGGCGGCAAGCCGCTGGAACCTTCGCAGGTGCAGTTCGCCGTCGCGCTTGAACGTTTTGGCGGCGTTACGCAGCGGATCGAGTTCGCGCCGCAACAGGATTTCCTGCGCAGCACGAGTGAAGTGAGCGAGCCGCACTCATTTGCGGTCGCCGTCGACGCGACATCGGGCGGCGCCGCGCATCGCTGGCAATACGAGAGTTTCGAGGGGCGCACGCAAATCGCGGCAGCGATGGCGAAGGAAGCCGGCGTCGTCATCGAGACTGCGGGACCGCGCACGATCGATGACGTGCTGCCTCTGTACGGCGTGATCGCTACGAACCCCGAATCGGTACGCGCGGTGTCGGCGCGCTATCCGGGCGCGATCCGCTCTGTCGTCAAGTCGTTGGGCGATGTCGTCAAACGCGGCGACGTGCTGGCGACGATCGAATCGAACGAGAGCCTGCAGACTTACTCGGTGACCGCGCCGATCGGCGGTGTGATCACGAACCGTCACGCCAATCCGGGAGAGGTTGCCGACAATGATCCGCTGTTCGTCATCACCGATCTGAGCAATGTAACCGCCGACCTGTCCGTGTTCGCGCGCGATCTCGCGCGCGTGCGCCTGGGCCAGCGTGCGCGCATCCGTTCGGTGGACGGTAACGTCGCGAGCGAGGGCCGCGTGATCTACGTGAGCTCTGCCGGTGCGGGTGCCAACCAGGCGCTGATCGTTCGCGTGAAGCTCGACAACCCCGAGCGGCGCTGGACGCCCGGCGTGTACGTCAATGCCGAACTGCTCGTCGGCGGCAAGGAAGTGCCCGTGGCAGTGCGAGCGGATGCCCTGCAAAGGTTTCGCGATTGGCGGGTGGTCTTCCAGAACGAAGGAGACTTCTATCAGGCGCAGCCGGTGGAGATCGGGCGCAGCGATGGCGAGTGGGTCGAGATCAGTTCGGGTCTGGCGGCGGGCGTGGCCTATGCCGCGCACAACAGTTTTCTGATCAAGGCCGACATCGAGAAGTCGGGAGCATCCCATGATCACTGAGGTGCGACAGCTGCTGCGAGGAGACCGCCATGATTGACGGTCTGATCCGATTCTCCATCGAGCGGCGCTGGATCGTCCTGTTCCTGGTGTTGATCGCGTCGGCGCTTGGCATCTGGAACTACCAGCGCCTGCCGATCGATGCAGTGCCGGACATCACCAACGTCCAGGTGCAGATCAACACCGAAGCGCCGGGCTATTCGCCGCTCGAAGCCGAGCAGCGCATCACCTTCGCAGTCGAGACCGCGATGGCCGGCCTGCCTGAGCTCGAATACACGCGCTCGCTGTCGCGCTATGGGCTGTCGCAGGTCACGGTGGTCTTCAAGGACGGCACCGATACTTATTTCGCGCGCAATCTGGTCGCGCAACGCCTGCAGGAGGCGAAGAGCTTGCTGCCGGAAGGTCTCGAGCCGGAGATGGGGCCGATCGCCACGGGACTCGGCGAAATCTTCATGTACACCGTGACGGCGGATCACAACGCTCGTCAGGCCGACGGGCGGCCGTACGACTCAACTGCTTTGCGCACAGTGCAGGACTGGATCGTGCGGCCGCAACTGCGGCAGGTTCCGGGCGTCAGCGAAGTCAACAGCATCGGCGGCTACGCCAAGCAGTATCACGTCACGCCCGACCCCGGAAAGCTGCTGGCTTATCAGCTCACGCTCAATGACCTGGCAGAGGCGCTGGAACGCAACAATGCCAATGTCGGTGCGGGCTACATCGAGCGCGCGGGTGAGCAGTATCTCATTCGCGTGCCGGGCCAACTCGGCGAGATGCCGGACATCTCCAAGGTGGTCGTGGCGCAGCGCGAGGGTCTGCCCATTCGCATCAGCGATGTCGCCGACGTCGGGCTCGGCAAGGAACTGCGCACTGGCGCCGCGACCCAGAACGGCGAAGAAGTCGTGCTCGGCACGGTGATGATGCTCACCGGCGAGAATAGCCGGGCCGTGAGTTTGCGTGTGTCCGAGAAGCTGGCCGAGATCCAGAAGTCGCTGCCTGCAGGCGTCTCCGCAAAGACAGTCTATGACCGCACCACCCTCGTGAACCGGACAATCTCGACGGTGCAGAAAAACCTGTTCGAGGGTGCGCTGCTGGTGATCGTCGTGCTGTTCGCACTGCTCGGAAATCTGCGCGCCGCGTTGATCACGGCGCTCGTCATTCCGCTGTCGATGCTGCTGCTCGTGACCGGCATGGTCGAGCAGAAGGTCAGCGCCAATCTCATGTCGCTCGGCGCGCTCGACTTCGGACTGATTGTCGACGGCGCCGTGATCATCATGGAGAACTGTCTGTTACGCCTCGCTGAGCGGCAGCACCAGCTGGGGCGTGCGCTCGACACTGAGGAGCGTTTCCACACGGTGTACACGGCCACGCGCGAAGTCTTCACGCCGAGCCTGATCTCAGTGCTGGTCGTGATCCTGGTCAATCTGCCGATATTCGCCTTGACCGGCGTCGAAGGGAAAATGTTTCACCCGATGGCGTTCACTGTGGTGACGGCGCTCGTCGGCGCGCTGGTGCTGTCGCTCACGTTCGTGCCTGCGGCTGCGGCGCTGATGCTGAGGGGCAAGGTGTCCGAGAAGGAGAATCCGATCGTAGCGTTTCTGCGCCGCGGCTACGAACCGCTGCTGCGCAGCGCCTTACGTATGCCATGGGCCGTGGTCGGCGGTGCGGCCGCACTGGTTGTCATCTGCGCATTGCTCGCGACTCGAATGGGAGCGGAGTTCATGCCGAGCCTGGACGAGGGTGACGTTACGCTGCATGCGTTGCGCATTCCAGGCACGGGGCTCGAGCAGGCCGTTGGCATGCAGGAGCAGCTCGAACGCCGCCTGCGGCAACTGCCCGAGGTCGAGCGTGTGTTCTCGAAGCTCGGTACTGCGGAAGTCGCCAACGATCCGATGCCGCCGTCCGTGACCGACACCTTCGTGATGCTCAAATCACACGAGAGGTGGCCGGAGCCGACCAAGTCGAAGCGAGCCTTCCTGGAGGAGCTCGAACAGACGGCGGCTGGCGTGCCCGGCAACAATTATGAGTTCACGCAGCCGATCGAGATGCGCTTCAACGAGCTCATCTCCGGTGTGCGCTCGGACCTCGCCGTGAAAATATACGGCGACGACCTCGAAACCTTGCTTGCGCTTGGCGAGCAGGTCGAGGCCATCGTGAATCGCGTGCCGGGAGCCGCCGATGCGAAGGCAGAACAGATCAGCGGTCTGCCGATGCTGTCGATCCATCCCAAGCGCGAAGCGCTGTACAGGTTCGGCCTGAATGTCGCCGATGTCCAGGACGTGGTCGGCACAGCGCTGGGTGGGCGTGTAGTCGGACAGATTTTCGAGGGCGACCGTCGCTTCGACCTGGTGATTCGCCTGCCGGAGAATCTGCGCAGCAACACGGCCGCCATCGAGCGCCTGCCGGTCTCATTGCCGGAGGGCGGCGGGTACGTGCCGCTCTCCGAGGTCGCCAGCGTCGAGATCGCGCCGGGGCCCAACCAGATTAGCCGCGAGAACGGCAAGCGGCGCATCGTGGTGACTGCAAACTCGCGTGGCCGCGATCTCGGTTCGGTCGTCGCGGATGCTCGTGTCTTGATCGATGCACAGTTGAAACTGCCGGCGGGATATTGGATCGACTACGGCGGCACGTTCGAGCAGCTCGAGTCAGCAAGTACGCGGTTGCAGTTACTGACGCCGATCACGCTGTTGCTGATCTTCGGCCTGCTCTTCATGACATTCGGCTCGGCGCGCGATGCCGCGCTCGTGTTCAGTGGCGTGCCGCTGGCGCTGACAGGCGGAGTGCTTGCGCTGTTGCTGCGAGGTATTCCGCTCTCGATCACGGCGGGAGTAGGTTTCATCACGCTTTCGGGTGTGGCCGTACTGACGGGCGTGGTGATGCTGTCGGCTTTCCGCGCCCTGCGGGAGAAGGGCCAAGCCGTGCACGATGCCATTATCAACGGCTCACTTCTGCGTCTGCGTCCGATCGTGATGGTGGGGCTCGTCGCGAGCCTTGGCTTTCTGCCGATGGCGCTGAACACCGGTACGGGAGCGGAAGTGCAGCGCCCGCTCGCCACGGTTGTCATCGGCGGAATTATTTCCGCGACGCTCCTGAGTCTGTTCGTTCTGCCTGCCCTGTACTGGCTGGCCGGGCGGCGCCGCGAACGAGCGGATGCCGCAGCAGTGCCCGGATGATCAGCGGTACGCCGATCGAGATCGGCAAGGCCCAGTAGGTCCAAGGCGGCAGGTGGCTGAGCGGTGGCAGTTGCTTGCCGTTGTCGACGTAGAAGGCGACGAACAGGAGTACGTACGAAGATCCCATCCCGGCGATGTGCAGGCGTAGCCAGCCACGCACTCGCCGGCGCCGCGCTTCGCGGCCGACGATCGCGGCCGCGAGAGCGAAGGCGCCGATGACGAAAAGGTGGTAGGCGTGTGCCCATCGCATCACGCTCAGCGCCGTGGTGGTTATGAACAACGACGCGAGGAGCCAGAAGTACCAAGAGCCCGCTCGCGGATGCCGACCCGGTGCTTTGATGCTCAGCATTGCGACCAGGCCAGCCACGACGGCAGCGCTACCCAGCAGCACATGAATTGCGACGATGCCCAGGAACAGCGGGTCGCTGGAGGGGATCGTGAAGCTGCCAATGGTCGTCGTGTCGTGCATCGTGCGCGGGAGGTGACATTTCAGGGCGTCGAGCGTACATATCCAGGTCGACTGGAAGTCAAGACCTGCCAGTGAAAACCTTGCAGGAGCAGGCGATGGACGATTGCTGTCAAGGCAAAGCCCACGAAATAGCGCAATTGCGCGACAAGCAGTCGCGTGTGCTGAAGGTCGTGCTCGGGATCAATGCAGCGATGTTCTTCATCGAGTTCAGTGCAGGTGTCGTCGCGAGTTCGACGGCCTTGCTGGCTGACTCTGTCGACATGCTCGGCGACGCGCTCGTGTATGTGCTCAGTCTCTACGTCATCGATCGAGGGCTGCGTTGGCGCGCCTGCGCCGCGCTCGCGAAGGGCATCATCATTCTCGGCTTCGGCGCCTGGATCGCGATCGAAGTCGTGCTGAAGCTGCGTGGCGGTGTGACGCCCATTTCCACGTTGATGGCGATATTCGGCGCGCTCGCTCTGGCGGCGAATCTCATCTGCCTGCGGCTGCTCTGGCCGCTGCGATCGCAGGACGTGAACATGCGCAGCACGTTCGAGTGCTCGCGCAATGACGTGATCTCCAACGTCGGCGTCCTACTCGCCGCTGCCGGCGTCGCACTGACCGGGGCAGGGTGGCCCGACATTCTCGTCGGTGTGATCGTAGCCGCATTGTTCCTGAGATCAGCCATCTCCGTGTTGCGCGAAGCGTGGCCTCAGGTTCGCGGCACGCCGCAAGTGGCTCGGTCCACGCACCAGTGACCAGTCGCGCGCAAGCGGGCTTTCATCCTGCTCTGTGGGCGATAGGGGCAGCCCTGCTGTTCGGCCTCACTACGCCTATTGCGAAAGGGCTGGCACTGCCCGCGTTCGAGCTGGCCGGACTCCTGTACCTCGGCGCCGGCACAGGATTGTGTGCGATCCGTTGGATCCGTGACCGAAGGTGGGCACCGAGCGGTCTCGCGCACCGGGATCTCAAGTGGCTGAGCGGCTCGATCTTGTTCGGCGGCATCGTTGCGCCGGTATGTCTGATGATCGGTTTGTCGAGAGCGACTGCCGCAACGGCGTCGCTGTTGCTCAACTTCGAGTCGCTGTTCACGGCGCTGCTTGCATGGTTTGCATTCAAGGAGCATGCGGGACGCAGGGTCGTCGTGGGGATGCTGTCTGTGTTTGCAGGCGGCGTCGTTCTCAGCGGAGTTGTCGGCGGGACTGAAGTTGCCGGATCCGGCGCGGCGTGGATTGTGCTCGCGTGCCTGGGATGGGCACTCGATAACAACCTCACCCGTCCGATTTCCGGAAGCGATGCGTTATTCATCGCGGCGGCGAAAGGAGTCGTCGCAGGAACAGTGAACTTCGCGATCGCGCTAGTTACAGGCCACGTGCTCACGTCCCCCGCGCTGATGACTGCGGCACTGAGTCTGGGGTTGGTCGGGTACGGTCTGAGCCTCGTCCTTTTTATCTTGTCCCTGCGCGCTCTCGGCGCAGCGCGAACAGGAGCGTACTTCGCGACCGCTCCGTTCATTGGGGCCGCATTCGCGTTCGCCGTCCTGCGTGAACCGCTGTCGGCGAGTCTGCTACTCGGAGGTGTGCTGATGCTGATCGGCGTCGTGCTGCACGTGACCGAAGAGCACAGCCACGAGCACGAACACGAGGCTCTGACACATGCTCACGCCCATGTGCACGACGAGCATCACCAGCACGAGCACGACTTCCCCTGGCCCGCCGGTAGAGCTCACACGCACGAGCACACCCATTTATCGATCCGGCACCGACATCCGCACTATCCCGATCTTCATCATCGACATACGCATTGAGAGATGTCGCGCAGATGCTGTTCCTCGGCCTGCATCAGTTCGGAAGGATGGACTTTGCTAGACTCGCCGCTCCGACCCAAATAATTTGTATTGGCGCCTCGGCGGGCGGTCTCGGGGCGGTTTCCGAGATTCTCTCCGGCCTGCCCTCGGATCCGGGCGTGGCAATCATCGTGGTGCAGCGCCTTCCAGTCGGCCGAGGCGTTTCTCGCGTCGCCGCTGCGCAGTGGATTGGGTTGCCTCGTGCTGGACGTGAACCTCGGATGATTTCGTGACCCGCAGCGAGGTGGATTGCATGGGCTGCGCAGCCTTCGTCCGCAAGGGCGGGAATCACGTGCCGCTCATCGACGCGCTGCTGCGGATCGAGCGAGCCCGCACCTGACCCGGCGGCTACACCGTCGTCAGTGTCGGCGGACGAGACTTACCGAACCATTCGAGGGCGGATGCGCTGCAATTCGCGTCACGGCCCTTCAGCATTTCGTCGATGACCGCGATGGCCCGGCTCACGAGTTCAGGAAGGTACGGTTTTTCAATCAGCCCCAACGCAGTGTCGGCATTCTCGCGAGCCAGCATCGGTTGTGCCGTCATGAAAATCGAATCAATGCTCATTTCACTCTTGAGCTTTCTAGCAAGAGCAATGCCTTCTTCACGACCATCGAGTGTGATATCGACGAGAGCTAACCTGGGCATGCAGGGCGCGCACAATCGAATCGCTTCGTCGCTTGATGCCGTGGGGCCCAGAATTGTGTGACCTGACTCGCTGAGAGCGTCCGCCAGGCTCCACGCGATAATGGGCTCGTCCTCGACGATTAGAATCAGCATGGTTTCGCCAGCGGCAGAAGACTTGCTGGATGCTGCAACACTCAAAAAATCGGCTCCGTACGCTACCGCGCATAGCACATCGCTGCCTGTGCCGTGGTCCTGTGCCCGACGGGGGAGGCTCACGTTCCGTAGGCGATTGGAGGGGTCGTGCGGCAGACTCTCAGAATGAGAACCCGTATCCGATCGCCGGCCCGCTCAGGGTGAGCTCGGTCTTGCTGTCGCCCGTCTGGAGCTCGACGCTCAGGTAACGGTAGCCGAAAAACCATCCACCGTTACTGGTCCGGTACTGCGCCATGGCGCTCGCGCTCCAGGTGCCTTCGGTATCGCCGAACGATCCATCGCCTCGCAGCGTGAGCCCCCAACGTTCCGAGAATGCCCACGTGTAGCGCGCGCCGAGCATCAAGTCGCTGTAGCTCTTGTTGGTCCCGATCGTGGCGGTGTCGAACAGCGGATTCACCGGATCCACTTGCACGGCCAGGTCGACATCGACGTAGCGCAGGCCCGCGAACAAATCCAGGCCGCGGGCGCGGTCGTCATCCGGGCTCCATACGCCCGCCGCGTCGATCAGCCACGCATCCAGGTCGGACTCGGTGTGCGACAAGCGATGATCCTTGTCGTCGGCGAGGCTCAGGAAGACGACATCGGTGAACGCGCCGAAGTGATCGCCCTGTCCTTCGAGTCGCGCCATGAACACGCCGTCGATCTTGTCGATGATGTCCGAAAAAAACGGGCTGTCAGTACCGGCAGGGGGCGCATCGGCGTTTACATCAGTGCCGATGCTCGCTGCCCACAGGTACGGCGCCACCATCCAGTCCCAACCTTCGCCTTCGGCAGCGCGCGCCGCTGGAGAAAAATCGATCAGCGACAGGAAGGCGACGCCGAGGGTCGCACGGCGCAGCACGATGCTCATGGCGCTACTTGACTGTGTAGCCCTTCGGCTCGAGGCATGCGGCGAATCCCTTCTTGAAAAGGTTGAGCTGCTCCTGCGTCGCCGCGGTCTGTTGCTGCACTGTCGCTTCCTGTTTCTTCGCGGCGTCCTGCTGCGCCTGTTCCTGCGCGCGGCGTTTTTCAGAGCCGCCTTTGACCACGCCCACCGTCGCGCCAATTGCCGCGCCCTTGCCGGCATCGTTGTCTGCTACTTCGCCGATGACTGCACCGGCGGCCGCGCCGCGTACGGCACCGCGCGCGCGTTGTCCGCTTGGTGCTGCAGCAGCCTCCTGTGCGGGTGCCGGAGTTGCCGCAGGCGCAGGCGCCGGCGCCATCGGATCGACCCCGGTCTGTCCCTTGGACCAGGCATAACACTCACCCTCATCCTGGCTCTGCTTCTGCGGGGTTTGTCCCTTCGCCGGGAACACCACGAGTCCGAGAGACGTCGAAAGCGGCTTCGAGGTCGCGGGCGGTGGCGCTGTCTGTGCGTGAACTGACGAACAGACCGCAAGGCAGAGCGTCATCGTCAAAAACTTCATATTGCTACTCATTGCAGACTCCTATCGATACTCCGCGGGCATCAGAAGAACGCAGCCACGCGCTCGATCACCCAGAACATCGCCACGCAACCAATCGCGTAAGGTGCTGCGTACGACATCCATGCTTGTTTCGGAGCGGACCAACGGGTCAACGCCGCTCCTACACCCACGGCAAATGCCACGAACATCAACTGACCGACTTCGACGCCGACGTTGAACGTCAACAGCGCGAGCGGAACGGCCTTTTGCGGCAGGCCAACCTGGGCTAGAGCACCTGCAAAGCCAAAACCATGCAGCAGCCCAAAACTGAACGCGACGATCCAAGGTGCGCGCGCCGTCAGTCCGGACCTGCCCCGCAAGCCTTGGACGATTTCAGCGGCGACAAATACGATACTCAGCGCGATCATCGCCTCGACCGGTGGCCCTGGCACATGCATCCAACCCAGCGTCGCGGACACGAGCGTGATGCTGTGCGCGACGGTGAATGCGGTAATCGTCACCAAGATTCGTTTGCCGCCGCGCACGATCAGCAGCAGTGCCAGCACGAACAACAGGTGATCGATCCCGCCGAGAATGTGTTCGACGCCGAGGACCAGGTATGACCACGCTACTTCCGCGGTGTCTGTTGCGGCCTTCACGGTGAACTGCGGACTCTGCGGCAGCAGTCGCTCGACCTGGCTGGTGCCATCCTGGCGCTCTATACGGACAATGACGTCGGTGACGCCGCCGACGATTCCATCGATGCTCAGGATTTGTCCCGTCAAGCCGCCGGGTCGGGAGATCTGCCAGCGCTCGATGTAGGCAGTCTCGTTGAATACGCCGTGCGGCGGGTTCACCTGGGTCGTGCCTTGCGGAAAGCGTATCTGAATCGCCAGACGCGAGTCGCCAAGCGCGGGGCGTTTCCACATCACGTCATAGAGGACTGCGCCGCCCGCATCTTGACCGGCTTCGCGTAATTCCAGATAGGCGGGTCGAAAGACATCAGCGTGCGTGATGCTGGCGAAGCAGCACGCCAGAAGCGTGAATAACAACGCATGCGCTCGCGTACTCATCCGCCAGGACTCAATGGGATGCCGGTATCATCGATACGCACGCTGTAGTTCGCCCGCAGTCGCTCGTACACGGCTGCCTTCGCATCCTCAGTGCGCGCATGCAACAGGTCGCGTTCTACTTGCGCCCGCACGTCGTTCAGCGCCGCTCGACCTCCGTCCCGGCGCTCGATCAACTCCACCAAGTGCACGCCGAAATCCGACTGCACAGGTCCGTGCCAGCCACCGATCGCTGTTGTCCCCAATCCCACGAGGAATTCGTCACCAAAGACCCGCGCCACGTCTGTCGCACGAGCAGCATTCATCTCATAGGGCAGCAGAGTAGTGTCGCCCTCGATCGCCTTGCCGCTCTCGAGCGCGCGGCGCGCGGTAGCGATGTCGACGCCGAGCGCGTCACCATGACGCGCCGGATTGAAGAAAACCTGCCGCAGCGAGTACGTCGGCTCGGTCTGATAGTCAGCGGGATGCGCGTCCAGCCAGGATTGCAACTCGGCGTCCGTCGGCGATGCTGGCGCTGCGCTGTCGAGGATGAACTCCAGCTTCTGCCCGACTCTGCGCCGTACGACCGGATCGTCGCGATCCAGCGCCATCGCAATCCCTTCGCGATAAAAGATTTCCTCTTTCACCCAGCCGTCGATCAATCCTTGCAGCTCGTCGCTGGTTGCCGGCCGCTGCCAGACTCGCTCGAATTGCAACTGCAGGCTTTGCAGCTGGCCGCGCGACACGACGACCTCGGTCGGCGAGTTCGACCGGCCGCCGTGCAGCCAGCCATACACGCCGAACAACACGGCGCCGCCGAGAAAGAAATGCAGCAGCGGTTCACGTAGCAATCGCGTCACGGCGCGTACCAGATCGGCGAGGTGAAGGCGCGCTCCTGCGTGATCATGGGGACCTTCGCATCCATCTTTACCTTGAAGTAGACAGCGTCATAGGCGGTCCAGCGGGGCGTGGGGATCTCCAGCACGCGCGCGTAATAGAACGCCTTCAGCGCCGGATCGAATTCGGGATCCTTCCACACGGTCATAAGCTCGGGATCGCCGATCGTGTTGGTCCAGGTGGCCGTCTTCAGATCGACCGTATTGCCGACGGGCGGCAATTTGCCGTCAGCTTGCACCTTGCGGCTGCCGCTATCGCTCCACGCGACATTGAAGATCTTTTCCTGGAGCTTGCCGCTCGTGTCGAGCCAGCCCTTGATGATCTGAATGCGATCGAGGTTGCCGCTGAGCGGATCCTTTGCGGCCGCGACGAGAAACGTCGGTGCCTTGCCCGCCGGCGCCTTCTTCAAGTCGCCGCCCATCGGAATTCCCTTGGTGTAACCCATGATCGCGGGACTGCGGGAGTTCGCATCCAGCGGCACGAAGTCGTAGCCGCCGAAGAACCGCACAGTCATGCGCGGACCGCTGGTCGCATACGTCTCGCGACGCTTCATTCCATCCCAGATGGCGGCGCGCGTGTTCTCCGTCGCCCACACAGCCGTATAGCCGGCGGCCGTCATTTCCCAGCCTTTGATGACGCGGCCGTTGAACTTCATCGCGTCCTCGTTCCAGCGATCCGGGCGCGGCTCGGCGCTGACGAACTTGGCGAAGAAATTGTCCTCTTCGGCGGCCGTCAGGGAATTGTGGGTATCGGTACCGCCGGCCATGCCGTACTTGAAGGGATTCGCGCCGAGTTGCTGCTCGACCTTCAGTCCCTCCTTGAGGGCCTGGCGCAGGTACTCGTGTTCGATCATGCCGGGCTTCTTCGGAATGATGTTCAGATTGCCGCGGTCCCACAGCTCGTAGCCCACGGCGAATTCGTCGGTGACCGACAACGAGGGATGCGATTCGCTCTGGCCCTTCATCTGGATGGCTTCGAACAGCGGCTCATACTGTTGCCGTTGCTGCGCCCAGTCCTTGGTCATCGCGCCGCCCAGGAACATCCGCAGCTCGAACATGCGGCCGTTGGACAGGTTGCCGTTATGCGGAATCGCCAGCAGCTTGCCGCCGGTTTTCTTTTCCCAGTCCGCCATCCATTTCCACAGATCCTCGGGGTTTTCGCTCCGGAACGTCGTCATCGGCAATACCTGGTCCGCCAGCTTCTTGTCGTCGCGATAGATGACGTTGCGATGCAGGTTGTCGCCGCCGCCGGCGTTCGACGTCCACTCGTAGGCGATGAATGCCGTGAAACGACCGGGCTGGTTGTACTGCTCCATGATCGCGGTGTTGTGTTCCCAGAAAGTTTTTGCCCACTTCGGATCAGTGAGGGCCGCTGGCAGTTTCTTGTTGGACTGCGCGGCGACCAGTTCAAAAGTTGCTTTGCTCCCTTCCTCCAGGCCCGCGTTCATCATGTCGTGCCAGCGTTTGAGGGTGGGGTCGCGCATCATTTCCGGATTGCCTTCGCGAATGGCGGCAACCGTGCCCATGGCGTCGGAGTGGTCGGTGACCGCGATCCAGTCGAGCGGCCGCGACAGTCGTACGGGTTGACCGGATGCCGAAGTCACCTGTTCGCCGCGCGCGAATCGCACGGCTGCAACGGGGTCGAGCGTCGCGCCGCTCAAGCCTGCATCGACGGACCAGGCTGTATGCACATGCTCGTCGCCGAACAGGGGGCGTTCCGGATAGTGCTTGCCGGCATAGGGCGAATAGCCTGGCTTCTTGTAGAACTTGTTAGGGTCAGCCGGTTGAATGTCGCCGATGTCGCTGCTGGTCGGCTGACTGACTTGCTGGCCGTGCACGATCGAAAGTGGGCCGAGCAATGCACCCAACAGGAAGATCACCGTGATGCATCTCATGGGTGTGGCCTGGACGGAATGACGTGGCAGTATGAGTTGGCCGTCAGAGTGTGAGCATGCGTAGTGGGGGCACCTCTGTGGAGGAGGAAATTGGGGCTTCGAACTTGCGAGGAAGTAGCCATGCAATCGCGCCTGATCAAACCGCTCATGGCACTTTGCGCGACCGTGTGGGTTTCGATGACGCCGGCAGCCGAACATGCACCACTGACTCTGGAAACAAAGATTCCATTGGGCGATGTCAAAGGCCGCATCGATCATCTGGCGATCGATGTCGCGCGCCGGCGGCTATTCGTCGCGGAACTCGGCAACGATACCGTCGGTGTGGTCGACATCGACCGCCGGAACGTCATCCGCCGGCTCGAAGGGTTCGATCAGCCGCAAGGCGTTGCATTCCTCGCGCAAACCGAGACGCTGTTTGTGGCGAACGGTGGCGACGGGGTTCTGTCTGCCTTCCGTGGTCCGCAGCTGGAGCCTGTCGGCAAACTCGACCTTGGCGGCGACGCTGACAACATTCGAATCGACCGCGATCAGGAACGCATTTACGTCGGCGCAGGTAGCGGCAGCTTGTCGATCATCGACGCGACCGCCTTCAAGAAAGTAGGCGGCATCGAATTGAAGGCCCATCCCGAGAGCTTTCAGCTCGAAGGCGAAGGAGCGCGCGTCTATGTCAATGTTCCGGACGCACATGAAGTGGCCGTCGTCGATCGCAAGACGAGCAGACAGATCGCGAGTTGGCCTGCGGCGAACTTGCAGTCCAACTATCCAATGGCGCTCGATTCGCCCCGCAACCGTGTGCTCGTCGCGTTCCGCCAGCCAGCGAGGCTGGTCTCATTCGACGCCGCGAGCGGTGCAATCAAGGAGCGAGTGGAGATCTGTGGTGACGCAGACGACGTATTCGTCGACGCACGCCGCGGCTACATCTACGTCGTCTGCGGCCAGGGCGTAGTAGATGTCCTCGCGAGTCAGGGCGGACGGACGAGTCGAGTAGCCCGCGTAGATTCCAGCCCTGGTGCGCGTACAGCACTCTTCTCACCGGAACTCGATCGCCTGTTCGTAGCTGCTCGAGCCGCGGGCGGCGAGGGGGCCGCTGTCTGGGTGTTTCGTCCGGTCGATGGCTCGTGAGGGCTTCGAGCCGCTCATTGTGTGAGCCGCTCAATGACCGGACAATGAGAACTCTCTGTGGAGCCGAAATGACATCTGCAATCGAGACGACCTCGCTCTTGACATGCCCCGAGTGCGGACATGCGTCGATGGAGTGCATGCCTACGGATGCGTGCATGTATTTCTTCGACTGCAAAGGCTGCGGCGTTCTGTTGCGTCCGAAGCCGGGCGATTGCTGCGTGTTCTGTTCGTACGGTAGTCACAAGTGTCCGCCAATTCAGTTGGCGGCATCCTGCTGCGCGCCTTGACATTTCGATAATCGTCGTAATATGGTATCCGCCCATGGATACCCATCAGGTCGTTCAGTCCTTGGCAGCTTTGGCGCACGGCCATCGCCTCGCGATCTACCGATTACTGGTCGAGCGAGGCCCCGAAGGATTGTCCGCCGGCGCAATCGGTGAAGGTGTTGGGCTCGCGCCGTCGTCGTTGACTTTCCATCTGCAGAACCTGCAGCGCTCGGGCTTGCTGGTACAGCGCCGCGAAAGCCGCAATCTCATCTACAGCGTCGATTTCGATGCGATGAACGCATTGGTCGGCTACCTCACGGAGAACTGCTGCGTTGGCAGCGCCTGCGCCACCGAGTGCAAGCCCGCCAAGCCGGCAAAGGCCCGCAAGCGACTCAAGGCGGCCTAGCAATGAGTGAGAACGCAATCTCGATCTCTCAGAGTCCCGATCGCTCTGGCGCCGTCCGTTTGCTTGCGAGCGCCGGCCTGCCGGCCGCAGATCTCACCGACGAACACATGAGCGCGTTTTTCTACGCCGGGTCTGCTTCCGCACCGGACGCGATGGTTGGTCTGGAAATCTATGGTCCAGATGCGCTGCTTCGATCGCTGGTCGTCTTGCCGGCATTGCGCAAGCGCGGCCTTGGCGAGCGTCTCGTCGCGAAGGCAGAGCAGCACGCACGCGAGCGCGGCGTGCGCACCATCTACCTGCTGACGACGACTGCGGAAGAGTTCTTTCTGGCGCGCGGCTATTCGGCGGCGGCGCGCGCTGCAGCGCCTCGTTCAATCCAGTCGACAGCGGAATTCGCAGGGCTGTGCCCGGCGAGCTCTGCATTTCTGTCCAAGCAACTCTGATCACAGGAACCCTTCCCATGAAGCGGCTACACGTCCATGTCGGCGTTGACGACCTCGCCAAGTCGATCCAGTTCTACAGCACGCTGTTTTCTGCCGAGCCTACGGTCACGAAGGAGGACTACGCGAAGTGGATGTTGGACGATCCGCGCGTCAACTTTGCTATCAGCAAACGCGGAGCGGATGCCGGTATCCGACATCTCGGCATCCAGGTCGAGGATCGCGCGGAATTGGCGGATATGTACTCGCGCCTGCAGCGAGCTGAAGCCGACGTCCTGGAGGAAGGCGCGACGACCTGCTGCTACGCCAAGAGCGAGAAGAGCTGGGTCGCAGATCCGCAGGGTGTTCAGTGGGAGACGTTCCTCACCACTGGTGAAAGCACAGTCTATGGCGCCAACCCGCCAGAGCAGCAAGCGCGCAAGCGGCCGTGCTGTGAACCAACGCGCGCTGCGTGACTTCGATGGCGGAGCGCGTTCACAACGAGCTCTCAATAAGCACCATGTCGGGTCCAGTCACATTTCGCAGAGCGACCAACGCGGACGCGGCTGCATGTCTTGCGATCTACCGACCGTTCGTCGAAGCGACTGCAGTCTCGTTCGAAGCGATCGTCCCCACGGTCGAAGAATTCGCTGCCCGGATCGAGAAATCGTTGTCGGCCTGGACCTGGCTGATCGCCGAGCAGGATGGGCGCTGCATCGGATACGCGTACGGCCATTCACATCGCGAACGAGCTGCGTACCGGTGGTCGGTCGAAGTGACGATCTACGTGGATGCCGGTCAGCAGCGGCAAGGCGTGGGAAGACAGCTGTACGAGCGGCTGTTCACTGATCTCGCGAGCATTGGCTATTGCAACGCCTATGCTGGAGTTACGCAGCCGAACGAAGCAAGCATGGCATTGCATCGCGGCGTTGGCTTCGAATACATCGGCACGTTTCGATCCGTTGGCCGGAAGTTCGATCGATGGCACGACGTCGCCTGGTTCCAGCGCAAGCTTCGTGAAACGCCGCCGACGTAGAGGATGCCAGCGCGTCCTTCCTACTCAGCCTTGGCATCCGCGCCGTCGGGCAGAGCCAGGTATGAGACCTTTATCTTCGATCCACCGGTCTGAAGTTCCTTCAACCCCGGCATGTCTTTTCCGTGAAGCATGCCTGGATCGGACCACGCATGTTCCGGCGTCTGGCTCAAGAGAGTAGCTCAAGCGTCTTGCCATCGAACGTCGTCAACAACTGGCCGAAAACGCAACGAGTTTGTCCTTCAGCGTCGGGCCTGCCGGCGTAACTTTCCTGAGCGCCCACTGCAAATCGAGAGGACTACAGATGTCGGTCAGTAAGAATTTACGCCTTGCGGCCTCGATCACTTGCGCACTGCTGGTGTTCGGGCCGCTGGCGATGGCGGAGCAACGCGTTCCCTATTCCGATACCACTCCTTCATTTGCAGAACGCCAGCGAGTCACCCAGACGATCGTGCAGTACCTGGCGACTTGGAATGAGAGTGATCCGCAGCGCCGCCGCGCGATGCTTGCCGAGGTCCTGGTTCAGGATGGCAGCTATATCGACCCGAACCGGCACGGCGTCGGCTATCAAGAGATCGAAGCCCTGATAAGCAGCGCCCAGAAGGCATTTCCCGGCTACAAGCTTCGACTCGTCAGCTCGATCGAGCTCCATCACGACGGCTATGTTCGCTTCAGCTGGGCCGCCGGCGGAATGTCCGATGCCCCGGTCTACCTGGCCGGAACGGATTTTGTGAGGCTGGCAGCCGATGGCCGCATCCAATCGGTTGTCGGCTTCGGCGATGCAGCCGGCGTCGCGCTTCCCGTCAAACAATGAATTGAACGCTTACCGCGCCAGCGAGAAGCCGTATTTTTCGAAGATGGCGCTGGCTTGCTTGCTGCAGACGAAAGTCACGAAGCGGCGGGCATTGGCGTCGCCCTTCGTCGTGACTGAGATTGGATAACGAATCGGCGGATGTGTCTCGGCGGGAAACGTTCCCACCAGCTTGACTCTCTTCTCTGCTTTCGCGTCCGTCAGATAAACGATGCCGAAGGGTGCCTCGCCGCGTGCAACGAAGGCGAGAGCCGAGCGAACGTTTTCGGCACGCACGAGCTGCGGTGCGACTTGCTCCCAAGCCCCCAGTTTCGTCAGCGCCGCCTTCGCGTATTTGCCGACGGGGACGGAATCCGGATCGCCGGTTGCGACGTGTGATTTTCCAAACGCGGCGACCACGGATGCGCCGGAATCCAACTTGAGCGACGGCACCGTGCTGTCCGACGGCACGACCACGACCAGCTTGTTGGCGAGCACGTCGCGACGCGTGCCGGCCGCCAGCAGTTTTCGCTCCTCGAGATAGTTCATCCACTCTTCGTCTGCAGAGAAGAACACTCCGGCCGGGGCGCCAGACTCGATCTGCTTCGCCAGCGCGGCGCTTGCCGCAAAAGACGGCTTGATCGGTATGCCCGTCTCGCGGGTGAACTCGTTGCCGATCTCGCCGACAGCGTCCGTCAAGGACGCGGCGGCGAAGATCACCAGAGGCTCGGCGGGCTCGACACCGGTCGCAATTCCAGCGCACAGCAAGGCACACGCAAGGAATGTCGCTCGAAGGAATTGCACGCGCAGGCGCTCCGGATCTCGTTGTATCGGATGGTATATGGCGATGCTAGGTTCCCGCTTGCTGAACTGCAAGTCCGCTCGCTATAGTCGGATGGATATAGCGAAAGATCTGGCTTGGGAGCTTCTATGCGTTGGGTGGTGCTCGCTGCTGCGTCCGCTTGTCTGCCCACTCTTGCCGTGGCCGCTCAGCCATCGACAGGAATGCGCTCCTCGGGAGATGTGCGCGTAGCAAGTGTTCTCGACAGCGTCATCGTTACTGCCAGGCGCCGCGAGGAGAATCTGCAGTCGGTTCCTGCCGCCATTTCCGTAGTCGGCGGCGATCTGCTCGACAGCTCCTACACCGTCAACACGCAGCAGCTCAGCCATCTGGTTCCAGCGCTCTACTACAACTCCGCGAACCCGCGGAATACGGCCTATACGATTCGCGGGTTGGGTTCGAATACGCTTGCCATCAGCGCGGCCAATGACGGTATCGAGCCGGGCGTCGGCTTCTATGTGGATCAGGTGTACCACGGCCGGCCGGCGACAGCCTCGTTCGACTTCACTGACATCGAGCGCGTGGAAGTGCTGCGTGGACCGCAGGGCACGCTGTTCGGCAAGAACACCACTGCCGGCGCGATACACATCATCAGTCGCGAGCCGACATTCGAGCCCGAGGGCAACTTCGAGGTTTCCTACGGCGACGAGGACTTCGTCCAGGCAAAAGGCGGGATTTCGGGACCGTTGTTCAAGGACGTAGTCGCCGGCCGGCTCTCGGCGCAGATTACTCAGCGCGACGGGTTGTTGACCAACGTCAACACCGGCGAGAAGTTGAACGAGCTCGACAACTACGCGGTACGCGGACAGCTGTTGTTCGTGCCGACCGACAATCTCAGGCTGCGCCTCATCGGCGACGTTTCGGATCTCGATTCGGCGTGCTGCACTCAGGGGTTCTTGCGTGTCGGTCAGAGTCTGCGCAGCCCCGCCCGACAATTTCCGGCGTTGGCGGCGGGCCTTGGGTATGAGCCGCCCAGTCGCAACGTGTACGACCGCTTGAGCGACATCGACGCGGCTTTGCGCATCGACACGCAGGATGGCGGCGTTTCCTTGATCGCCGACTGGAATCTCGGTGCCACAACTCTGACTTCCGTCAGCGCCTGGCGCTACTGGGATTGGGATGTGTCGAATGACCGCGACTACACCGGCATCCCGATTCAGATGGTCCAGCGCATTCCGTCCCGCCAGGATCAATACAGCCAGGAGTTTCGTCTCGCCTCGAACGGCGATACGCGGCTGGGTTACGTCGCCGGTCTCTACTATTACTCTCAGGAGATCTCAGGCCGACCGACCAGCATCTACGGGCCGGAGGCCGCCTACTGGCTCCTCAGCCCGGCGAACTTCACTGTGCCGATTCCACGCAACTTGTTGGACGGCTATGGTCAGGAAGGCAACTCGCGCTTCGAGATGAAGAGCTACGCAGCGTTCGGTGAAGTGAACTACGCCTGCACTGAGCGGCTGACCGCGACGCTGGGTCTGCGGTACACATTCGAGGACAAGGAAGGTACGTATGCAACGCGAGTGTTTGGCGGCCTGAGCCTCACAGGACTTCCGCCGGCCACTGCGGCAGAGCTGGCGCGTGCCAAGCTGTCGATCTTCCGCCCGCAGAGCTATCACGTGACGGACGATGGCGGCAGCCTCTCCGGTCGCGCCAATCTCGCCTATGCGTTCACGGACGATCTGCTGGCCTACGTGAGCTATGCGTATGGCTACAAGTCCGGTGGCTTGAACATGTCGGGTCTGCCGCTGGACGCCCTGAACCAGCCGACGCTGGCCACTGCCGTGATCGACGATGAGAAGAACACGACGTACGAGGTGGGGCTCAAGTACACGATGTTCGACAGCCGCGCGACAGTCAATCTCGCGGGCTACTGGACTGTCGTCGAAGACTATCAAGCCAATGTGGTTTCAAGTCTGGAGACCGCGGCGATCCGCTCCTATCCCGCCAACATTCCTGAAGTGCGCGTGCGGGGTGTGGAAGGGGACTTCGCTGCGCTGCTGTTTACGGGCTTCACCGTCCGGGCCTCTGTAGCCTACGCCGATGGCGAGAACACGGATTACCCCGCGGGTCCTTGCCCGCTCGAAGTGCAAACTGCTGCTACGGTCGCCTGCGATCTCACCGGTGTGCCGCTTGCAGGTCTCTCGGACTGGGCGGGCACACTGGGTTTCAATTACGAGCTGCCGTTGGGTACAGGCGCATTGCTCGTCCATGCAGATTCGAGCTGGCGCAGCGGCTACAACAGCGACACATCCGCATCCCGGTACACGCAGATCGATGGTTACAACGTCACCAATGCCAGCGTCGGCTATCGTTTCAAAGGAAATTGGGAAGTGGATGTGTTCGCCCGCAATCTCTTCGACTCCGACTACATCACCGCACTCACGATCCAGACCGGAAATTCCGGTCTCATTCTGGGGCAGCCGAGCGATCCGCGAATGGTCGGTGTGACCGTGCGCGCGAGCTTCTGACGCCATCGATCGGGCGGCGATTCGGTGGACCGTGCTATAGTGCCGCTGGCTCGTAACCTTCTCCCTATTTTTGCTGGCCCGGCGCGCGTCGCGCACTCTCTGCGGCCAATACAGCTAACCCGGACCAGTGAAGCAAACCTCCATAACCAACCAAGCTGCGCTTCTGAGCAAGAGAGTTCTCGTCGTTGAAGACGACGACGGTTTGTACAACGCGTTGCGAGACTCGCTGCTGGATGCCGGCTACGAGGTCTTCGGCTCCTGCGACCGCATCTGCTATCCCATGGATACTGTTCCTTCGAGTCGCCTGGATGCTGCGCTGGTCGACATGGATCCGTTCGGCTCGGAGCGCGCGACATCCCTCGCGCAGCGGCTCGGCCTGCGCAACGTTCCGATCGTCTGGATCACGGCGCGTCGCGACTCCGGTGTTGCTGCCACCTCGCCGGCGCCCGAATGGCTGTGCAAACCTTTCACAGAACGAGAGTTGCTCGACAGCATCGCGTCTGCCGTCGGCAATGGAAAACGCCCGCAGGATGGTTAGGGGATGCGAACGACTGCGCGCTCGGCGCGCTGCTGTCGCCTGATCTGCCGCACGTGCGCATAGCCGACCAGCTTTCTGCTTTGCTCGTCCCAGAAGTGAAACGTCAGGCAGCTCAGGCTGGACCACAGCGTAATGGGCTTGACCTGCTGAAACAGCAGCTCGCCCTCGTGGCACTTCTGCAAATTGTAGTTGGGAATGCGCGGGCTCAGGTGATGGATGTGATGGAAGCCGATGCTGGCCGAGAACCATTGCAGCACGCGAGGTAACTTGTAGAACGAGCTGCCGCGCAGCGCCGCCGCCGTGTAGTCCCAATCGTCACCGCGCTCCCAGTAAGCATTTTCGAACTGATGCTGCACGTAGAAGAGCCAGACGCCCGCAGCACCTGCCACCAGGATGACGATCGCCTGAACCAACAGATACGGCCCAAGCCCGAAGATCCAGATCATCGAGCCCGCCGCGCCGAGCAGCACGGCGTTCATCGACCAGACGGAACGACGCTGCCGCCGACCTGCGTTAGCTGCAGGGAAGCGGTGGTTGATGAGGAAAAGATAGAAGGGCGCCAGCACGAACAGCACCAACGGATTTCGCGCCAGTCGATATGCGAACCGACGCCACCGGGATGCTTCGAGGTACTCCTGTACCGTCATGGTCCAGATATCCCCGGTACCGCGCTTGTCGAGATGTCCCGCGGTGCCATGATGGATCGCATGCTGCCAACGCCAATGCTCGTAGGGCGTGAACGTCAGAGCGCCGGTGATGAAACCGACGATGTCGTTGGCGCGGCGCGAGCTGAAGTACGAGCCGTGACCACAGTCATGGAAGATGATGAACAGGCGTACCAGGAATGCGCCGGCCAGAACTGCCAGCGGGACAGTGAGCCAGAGCGACACCGTCGACGCATGGTAGATGACATACCAGAGCAGAAAGTACGGAATCAGTGTACTTGTCAGCTGCCATAGCGCGCGCGTGGTGGACGAGCGCTGATACGGCGCGACGATAGTGGTCCAGGCTGGTTTATCCATATGCCCGAGTCACTCTACGCGCTCGGTGCACACCTGTCTCCTACCACGTTGAGCCTGGGAAATCGGCTCAAAGCCTGTCGCTGAAGAAGTCGAGCGGGATCGCTTCTGCGCTCGCTGCATACCCTGCATCGTTGGCGTGTAAGTGGTCACCGCTGTCGAAGCGCGACTGCAGCCGGTCCGGGTGCGCCGGATCGCGCAGTACCGCATCGAAGTCCGCTATGCCATCGACTTCTTTTGTCGTACGAATCCACTCATTGACTGCAAGACGCACCGCCTCCTTCTCGGGCGTATGCAGCACGAGCGTGCGATCTTCCGGGTAGATCGCGTTGCCGAAGGGAGGGATCGTGCTCATCAGCACCTTGATTCCCCTGGCATGCGCCCGCGCGAGAATCTCGCGGTAACCTCGAATCAGGCTCTGCGCGCGGACGGCCTCGTCCGCAGGCGTGAACGATCCCGGAAATGCAATGTCGTTGACGCCAATCGCGACGATGATGAATTGCACGCCGGGCTGATCCAGCGCATCGCGATCCAGCCGCGCCAGCACCGCCTCGCCGAGCCCCGCGCCGAACGGGCTCGCGGCCGGACTGTCCTCGAGCAGTCGGTTGCCGATGATCCCTGCATTCAGGATTCCGATCCGTGCGCTGGCGCCGCCGGCTTTTTGCAGGCGACGGGCGAGCGCATCAGGCATGCGGTGATTCTGGTCCCGGGTCGACCCATCCCCATCGGTCGTCGAGGAACCGATGACCGCGACTGAGGACAATGGCGGCGAGTCGCTCACGTCGACGCGGCTCAGAAACGGCCACGCATCGAGCGTCCGTAAAACCGGGAAGTCGGTCGCGCCCACCACGTTGTCGGTGGCGATGTAGCTCGTCTGCAAGGCGAGCAGATGCGAAGTGGTCGCCGACACTTTGTGCGGCAGGAAAAAGCTGATGGCGAGATCGCTCATCGCCGGAACGGACAGCGCGACGGGATCGCTGGTGACCTGCAGGTGCGGCGCGATAGTGACCGCCGATCGCCCACCGAAACGCAGCGCGCGATCGGAGCGGGGATCGATTCTCGGACCGTCCGCACGCAGAGCAATATGTGGATCGACGATCGTCAGCGGCACAGTGCCATAGAGATTGGACAGCGTGATACGCACCTGCGACCCGGCGACGCTGGTGTGCACGATGAGCCGCAGCGTCTGGCGGTCATAGCTCTCGAGAGTCCCGGGCATGGAAGGTTGTGCGGACGCGGCCCAGGTACCGGTCCAGATGACGAGCATTGCGAGCATGGCGCAGCGTCACTTGCAGGCACGCCGCAAGTCCTGAACGGCATCTGAAAGAGGTCTGAAGAACTCTGAACTCAGGTCGCCGGAGCGTTGACCCTCTTCAGCCCGAGCACAATCGAGACCAGGTCATCCGGCGCATCGCGGACGATGTCGTGTCGAGTCGGCAGCGAGATGACGGTCCACGCAGGATCTGTCTTCAGCGCCTCGTAAGTGGGCGTGAATGGCGTCTCGGGCCATTCCGAGGCATAGATGAAGACTTTTTCCCGAACCTCTCGCCAACGCCCGGTCAAGCGAATCGCTTGCTTGAATGTAGCCAGTGGATGAGGCGCGCAGCGCGAGTCCAGATGCGTCGGTGCCACGACGCCCAAGCCATCCGTTGTGGAGCGATCGAGGGCGATCTTGCGGTAGCGATCGCCCGCGAGGTCCCACCATGATTCGCCATCCTGCGGCACGAAGGCGTCGACATAAACCAGGCTCGCGACGCGCTCGGGCAGCCGATCGGCGACTCCGGTGATGACCATGCCGGCGTAACTGTGTCCGCAGAGAACGACCTCACTGAGGCGTTCGAAGAGAATGACATTGGCCACGTCTTCGATATGCGTCTCGAGATTGATCGCAGCTCGGGCCAGGTGCGACCGCTCCCCCAGCCCGGTGAGGGTAGGCGTAAAAACTTCATGCCCTCGGGCGCGCAGTTTTCGGGCGATGGGCGTGACTGCCCATCCTCCGTGCCAGGCGGCAGCAACCATGACGATTTCGGCCATTCGCTCTTCCTCCGTTGCCATTCATCGGAGTTGCAGCACCTCCCATAGTTCCAGCCATTGCAACTATTCCAAATGGAATGGAACGCCGTCGTGCGGCTGTGTATTCCATAGATACCCTTCGCGCGAGCGACACCAATGGCCGATGAAACACCCGAGCAACCTGCTCGCGACTTGCTAGCGCACGGTGCGGAGACGCTCAGCCACGTGATTGTCGACGCGTACAACGCGGAGCTACGCACGCCGGAGGGCTTCGTCGGCGATCGTGCCAGCAAGCGGGCGTTCCAGGCGATCCTGGACGACTGGCGCGAACGGGTTCGCAAGATGGGCGAGGACCCATTGGGCGAGCAACCGAGCGAGGAGATCAGCAAGAAGCAGCTCGACAAGCTGCTGCTGGAGGGCGACTCGGAAGCCGCGGGAATGATTCATAGCGCCATCGAAGAGTTCGCGCAGGAGTTTGCGGCGGTGATCCGCCGCTTCCTGCGCTTGAAGGAATGGAAGGATGTCGAGCGTATCGCCGTAGGCGGCGGGCTGCGTCAGAGCCGCATCGGCGAGCTGGCCATCGGTCGCACGAGCGTTGCCTTGAAAGCCCGGGGTCACGCAGTCGAACTGCGCCCGATCCGTCATGCGCCCGATCACGCAGGGCTCATCGGCAGCATCCATCTGGTGCCTTCGTGGATCCTCGCCGGCCACGACAGCATCCTCGCGGTCGACATCGGCGGCAGCAACATTCGCGCCGGTATCATCGAGTTCCACGCCAAGAAGAAGAAGGAGAAGGATTTCTCGGATGCCGACGTGCATCGTCTCGAGCTCTGGCGGCACAGCGACGACGCGCCCAAGCGCGAGGATGCAGTGGAGCGGCTCATCGAATTTCTGCTCGATCTCGTCAAGCGAGCCGGCAAGGACGGGTTGACGCTGGCGCCGTTCATCGGCATTGGCTGTCCGGGTGTCATACGAGCCGATGGCTCGATCGAGCGCGGCGGTCAGAACCTGCCAGGCAACTGGGAAGCGAAGGGTTTCAATTTGCCGCAGCGATTGCGTGAGGCGCTGCCGAAGATCGGCGATCACGAGACTGTAGTGGTCATGCACAATGATGCCGTCGTGCAGGGACTGAGCGAGTTGCCCTGGATGCAGGATGTGAAGCACTGGGCGGTGATGACGATCGGCACGGGGCTGGGCAACGCTCACTTCACCAATCGCTCGGCTCGGGACGAGACCTAGTCCCGACGAAGTTGCAGCAGATCCCACAGGTTCCCATAGAGATCGCGGAACACGGCCACCGTACCGTAGCTCTCTTCTTTCGGTTCGCGAATGAAGACAACGCCGCGTTCCCGGTAGCGCCGGAAGTCTCGCCAGAAGTCATCGGTGTGGAGAAACAGGAACACGCGTCCGCCGGTCTGGTTGCCGATACGTGACTCCTGCTCCTGGCCGACTGCTCGTGCCAGCAGCAGCCGACACTCCGCCGAGCCGGGAGGTGCCACCAGGACCCATCGCTTGTTCTGCGATTCGACCAACGTATCTTCGATCAGCACGAAATCGAGAGTCTCGACATAGAACTTGATCGCCTCGTCGTAATCGCGCACGACCAGCGAAACGTAGCCGATTGTCTGTTTCATCGGACCGAACCTTTCGGAAGAGCCACGACTCCAAGCTTACTTGCGTGCCCACTGCCTGGCACGTAGGCTTTCGCGCCATGAAAACGTCCTTCACTCGCTCTGCTTCGCTCGTTGCCCTCGGACTTGTCGTATCCACCAGCGCCGCAATGGCCGATCAGTCGTCACGTGTGACGCCGATGACGCCGGATGTCATCGACAAGTACGAACAGACGCTCCCTTCGGCTGACTTCGTCCGTCGGGACGCGATGGTGCCGATGCGCGACGGCACCAAGCTGTACACGGTGGTCGTGATGAAGAAGGGGACCAGCAACGGTCCAATTCTGCTGTCGCGCACGCCCTATGACGCTCATCACTCGACGCATCGTGTCCTGAGCCAGCGGATCGTCGACATCCTGGAAGTGATGGACGCCGAATTCGCCGAAGACGGTTACATCCGCGTGTATCAGGACCTGCGCGGCCTGCATCGCTCCGAGGGCACCTACGTCTTGAACCGGCCGCTGGCGGGCCCGCTCAACGACACCGGCATCGACGAGTCGACCGATGCCTACGACACGATCGACTGGCTGGTGAAGAACGTCCCCGAATCGAACGGCAAGGTTGGCATCATCGGCAGCTCCTATCTCGGCTTCACGACACTGATGGCCGAAATCAATCCGCATCCGGCGCTGAAGGCAGCAGTGCCACAGAGCCCGATGGTCGACGGCTGGATGGGCGACGACTGGTTTCACAACGGTGCGTTTCGCGTCAGCTCGCTCGACTTCGCGGTCGGTCAGGCGACCAACAAGGCCGAAGGCGGCGGCGAGTTCGCTCTCGGCGGCGGCGACGATTACACGCGCTATCTGGAAGCCGGGTCCATGGCGGACTTCGCGAAGATGCTGGGCATCGAGCAGTATCCCGGTGTCCGCAAGTTCCTCGAGAACCCGGCCTATACCGAGTTCTGGTCGTTGCAGGCGGTCGACAAATGGCTCGCGGCAAGGCCGCTGACAGTGCCGACCATGCTCGAAGTCGGTCAGTGGGATCAGGAGGACAGTTACGGCGCGCCGGCGGTCTATCGCGCGCTCGAACCGAAGGACACTCGCAACGATATGGTCTCGCTCGTGATCGGGCCGTGGCGGCACTCGGGAGCGAATCACTACGGTTACGATCTCGGCAGCCTGACTTTCACCGGCGACACGGCGCGCGAGTGGCGCGTGCAATATGTGAAGCCATTCTTCGATCATTGGCTGAAAGGCGCTCCCGATCCGCACACGCCGCCGGTGCTCACGTATGCAACAGGCGTGAACAAGTGGAACACCTCGCCGCGCTGGCCGATGGGCGTTGCGTCGCCGATCTATCTCGCCGCGAACGGCGCCGCCACTTTCGAGCGCCCGGCGGAAGCCGGGCGCTACGAATATGTCAGCGATCCGGCTCATCCGGTGCCGTTCATCCCGCGGCCGATCGACATGAACGACCCGACGCAGTGGAAGCCGTGGCTGGTGCAGGATCAGCGCTTCGTGTCGGATCGCCCGGACGTCGCCGCGTGGAAATCTGCGCCGCTGGACCAAGCGGTTCACATCATGGGTGCACCCGAGGTCGATCTATACGCTTCGACCACTGGCACCGACGGCGATTGGGTCGTGAAGTTGATCGACGTTTATCCCAACGACACGCCCGAGCCGGCGTCGCAGGGAGCGAAGCCTTCGATGGCCGGCCTGGAGCTGCCGGTCGGCATCGAAATCTTTCGCGGACGCTACCTGAAGAGTTTCGCGGCGCCGGCGCCGCTCAAAGCAGGGCGGGTGGAACACTATCGCTGGGCGTTGCCCAACGTCGATCATGTGTTCTTGCCGGGTCACCGGATCATGGTGCAGATCCAGTCGAGCTTGTTCCCGCTCTACGATCGCAATCCGCAGACCTACGTGGAAAACATCATGTACGCCAAGCCCGGCGACTACCGCAAGGCGACGCAGAGCATCTGGTTCGGCGGCCAGAGCGCGACGGCCGTGCAGTTGCCGGTGGTGCGCTGATCAAGGCTCGCTGGCGCTCGGTAGTCCTGCCAGAGCTGCGGGCTCCATTCGGACTCGCGCCTCCCGCTCGACCCCTGCCGGCAGCAAGTAGTAGTACAGGACGTCCGCAACGATCAGCATCACGAACAAAGAGACGACCGTATCCGAAAGGAAATGCGCGCCGCTAGCTATGCGGCAGAACGACACGACGGCGCCGAAGGTCAGCGCTGACGCGAACAACGCGCGTCGTCTGCTCAACGCCAACACCAGTGCCAGGGGAAAGAAGCCGCCGGCTGCTTCGCCCGACGAGAAGGAACAATTCTTGCGGCATTCGCCGCTGATGACGAAAGGCGGCGTGTAGCGCTGGGCTCCGCCGAATTCCGCGATATCCCGCGGCCGCGCGCGGCCGAAATTGTCCTTGAGAACGACATTCACGATCAGGCCGGCCCCGACGATCAAGACCAGGAATACGTACACGACCTTCTTGCCATCTACTCCGCACAGGTTGCGTTTCGACAGCTTGTTCCAGATGTAGAGCCCGACGACTGCACTCAGCGAGAGCCACAGGAAGTAGCCGATGCTCTCGTGCATGAAGGTCGTCCACCATTGCCGCTGCAGGTAGAAACCGCCATAGAAGAACATTCGCGAGATGGAGATGTCGACGCTTGGAAACGCGTTGAAGAGCAGTGCGGAAACTGCGAAGCAGGCCAGAATTATTTGAATACGCCGCTGCTTCAGATAGTGCATCACATACCCGCCTCCCCAGGCATCTGCATGACAATCGCCCGTTAGACGGCAAGGGAGGGGAAATCAATCGCGGCGCTGCAAATCACGCATACGGTCCGCAACTGACTGAGCAGTGAGGCTATAGTCTCGCGGCAATTCCAGGAGTGCCGGCATTGTCGAGCTCGAGACTGAGATTCCAGACTTCACACCTAGGGTTTTCCCTGGTGTTCTCGCTAGTGCTTTTCGCGGTCTGCAATACGATCAACATCGAGACGCTGTCCAAGTGGTTTCGACACGGCGACGGACTCGACTACACGGCACTTGCCGCCTACCTGGTCGCCGGACTGTGCCTTTCCACGGTTTTCTTCTTGCTCCTGGCACATCGCTGGACGATCAAGCCGTTCGCGATCCTGCTGACGATCGCGAGCGTCGCCGGGACCTACTTCATTGCGAAGTACGGCGTAGCCATCGACAGCTCGATGGTCCAGAACACGGTGCACACGGACTTCACGGAAGTCGGACAACTGTTGTCGTGGCAGATGGTCCCGTACGTCGTGTTCCTGGTGGTGGTGCCCGTACTGATCATCCTGTCGGCGAACATCACGTTTCAGCCGCACGGGAGATATCTGCTCGGTTCGCTGAAGCTGATCGCGGTGTTCTTTTGCGTCGCTCTGGCGTGCCTGTACCTCCAGTACAGCGCCATTCTTCGCGCCGGCAACGTATCGAACAAATACATCGTCTATTCGCTGGTGCCGATCAACGTCATCTCGGGCTCCATCAATGCGGCTGCCAAATCGCTCAAGCCGTATCTGAAGAGAAGCCAGAAGGACATCCAATTTGCCGCGAGCGTTGCGTCGCCGGACAACCTCGTGGTCGTGCTTGCCGTGGGAGAGTCTTCACGAAAGAAGAACTTCAGCCTCTACGGCTACCAGCGACGCAAGACGAATCCGGTGCTGGCAACCATCGACGGACTGCATCTTCTCGATGCAGTCGCGACCCGCGCATCGACCTTGTACGCGTTGCCGAAGATCCTGGAAAAGAGCGGCGTCAAGCTGACGACGATCGTTTCGAAGGCGGGGATACCGACCGCGTGCTACGTGAACTACACGCTCTATGACAATTGCTCCGCGGTCGGCGAAACGAAAGTCAGCAATTGCGCTCACGATGGCAGGTGCTACGACGAAGACGTCATCCCGCTGCTGAAGCAAAGCATGGGCACATACGTCTCCGGTTACCGCTTCGTCGTCCTGCACCTGGGCGGCGGCAGTCACGGGCCGAGCTACAGTGACCGCTACCCGCCGGAGTTCCAGCAATTCAAGCCGATGTGCACCGATGCCGACGTCGCGAACAAGTGCTCCAGCGAGCAGCTCTACAACTCATACGACAACACGATCCTGTACGTCGATCATGTCGTGGCGCAGGCGATTCGAACGCTCGACAGCTCCGGCGTTCCGTATGTCTTCATCTATCTGTCCGATCACGGCGAATCGTTGATGGAAAACGGCATGATGTTTCATGGGATGCCGCCGGGCATGGCGTTGCCGGCCGAGCAGGCGCAGATTCCGCTGATCGTGAAATCGTCGATACCGATCTCGATCGACAAGCGGCCGGAATATCAGCAGCCGGACGTGTTCGATTCGGTCCTGGATCTGCTTTCCATCCAGTCGCCGATGTTCGACAAGGCGGGAAGTTTCATCAAGAAGAGTGCCGCCGAACCCGCGGTGGCCAGCGGCTCCTAGCAGAAGGCGACGGAAATCATGCACGACATTCCCGACGACATTTACACCGAATCCGAGTCCTCACCGGATACGCTGGCGAATCTGGGTCCGCTGCGTCGACTGGCGGGCGTGTGGGAGTCCGATCAGGGCGTGGACATCAATCCCAAGGCCGACGGGCCGCAGCGACGCGTCTTCCGGGAACACGTGCGCATGGATCCCATCGACGCGCAGGCCAATGGTCCGCAGCTCCTCTATGGCCTGCGCTACCACATTCACATCAACACGCCGGAAGAGGCCATCACCTTCCACGACCAGGTCGGTTACTGGCTGTGGGAGCCGGCAACCGGGCTCATCATGCAGACGATCGCGATTCCTCGCGGACAAGTCGTGCTGGCGGGCGGCAAGGCCCGGCCCGACGACGAGCGCATTTCGGTCGAAGCCCGGCGCGGGGATCCGCGCTTCGGCATCTGCTCGACGACTTTTCTCGACGAAGCGTTTCGCACCGACTACTACCGCATCGACATCACCTTCAATCGCGATGGCAGCTGGTCCTACGTGACGCGCACCGATCTGGCGATCCGCGGCAACACTCCGGCGTTCGATCACCGCGACACGAATACGCTGCGGCGGATCGCGCCGCCGACGCCGAATCCGCTCGCCGCGCTGCGCTGATTCTCAGCCGTCAGGACTCTGGCGCGGACTCGCATCGGCGCGTCGTGCCGGGCGCTGCGGCACCACCAGGACCATCGTTACCAGAGTCGCGAAGAGGATGAAGGTCGCGACGTAGCGGCTCAAGGCAAGTCCGCCTTCCGCGAGTGGCTTGTCGAGGAAGTCGCCCACGACCGCGCCGAGCGGCCGCGTCAGTACGAATGCGGTCCAGAACAGCGCCGTGCGGGAGATGCTCGTGAAGGCGAAAGCCACGACGCAGAGTGCCAGCAGCCCCGCAAACACCAGGGCGGCACCGCCATACCCGAGCCCGGCGGAGTCGGCGGTCCAGTCGCCCAGTGCCGTACCCAAGGTCTGCGAGAACATGATCGTGACCCAGTACCACGCTTCGGAGCGCGGATCGACGACCGTTGCAATGTCGATGGAGCCGAGTGCACGGTGCCACGCAAACAACGAGCTCAGCGTCAGGCATAGCAGCAGCGTCGCGCCGCCGGGATAGCCGATCCCCAGCGAGCGGTCGGCGAAATCGGCGAGCGTCGTGCCGACAGTCGTCGACGCGATGACCGCGAGCCAATAGATGGCAGGGTTGAACCGGCGCGTAGCAATCTGCACCGCAACTGCGGCGACGAAGATCGCGAGAAAGACCACGGTACTCGTCAGATAGCCGAGGCCCATCGACATCGACACGGCGTCGCCGCCGGTCTCGCCCATGGTCGTCGCGAGGATTTTGATGACCCAGAAACCGAGTGTGACAGCGGGTAGTTTTGCTTCCGTTCGAGCGTGCATCGCCTGGTTAGACGCAGCGATGCGTGTCGGCCAATCGGCCCGGTGTGCGACCGCTACCTGATACGACGCCTGGCGCGCACGCGCCTCACTTGGCCTGCAGCCGATAGTTGGAAGTGAGCAGCCTGGCGCGCTGCTGCTGCCGAGTCATAGCCATTCATCCTTTCGAAGAGATCGCCCATGGGCTGCTGCTCATAGGTGGACAGCTCGTAGCCGAACCCCTCGAGCTCTTTGAAGATGCGCACGTACGCGCGCTCGTCGTTCAAAAGGTCCAGGAGCGTTCTCATATATATGTGTCGGCGACGCTGCTGCGTCAGAGCGACATAATCTTGCAACCTGCCTCGCCTGCACGATGTGACCTGCGTCACTTTCTGCCGAGCTGCATCGCCGGGTCGAAGTCGCTGCCCGCGACATCTTTGAACAGCAGGAGCTGCCCGATCTTCGCGGAGGCGCCGTCGTAGAAGCCGTTCTCGATCACGAACTCCTTCGGGTTGCGGAAGGTCCCGAACAGGATGTCGAACAGCGGCAGGTCGGAATAGTTGTACTGGTGAATGCCGCGACCGTGATGAAGACTGTGGCTCTCCGGTCGCTGCACGAAATATCCGAGCCACTGCGGCGTGCGGACGTTGATGTGCTGGAACACGCCAAGGAACGTCGTGGCATAGATCGCATACGTGACGGCCTGGGCGCTGAGTCCCAGCACCGTCAGGCTGAGACTCGCCAGAAAGGTGAAGGCGACGGTGTCGAGCGGGCTGAAGTAGAAGGCGCCAAAGCTATCCACGCGCTCGGCGCTGTGATGCATCTGGTGGAAGGCGCGCCAGAGCCAGTGGACCCGGTGCATGGTCCGGTGCCACACATAGATCAGGAACTCATAGGCCAGCACGCCGATGGCGGCACCGACGAACGGGTTGAGGGCCTGCAGGTCGACGATCTGATGCTGGGCCAGCGTGCTGCCCCAGAGCAACGGCAGGTAGGACGACAGGTAGAAATAGCCGACGAACACGATCAGGGCCCGGGTCTTCCAGCCCTTGACCTGGGGCAGGGAGCGGGCGGGAAACAACGCTTCCAGCAGTATCAAGGCTCCGTACAATCCGAGTACGGTCAACGAGACGGGATCCAGCAGGATCTGCAGCGGCGTGGGCATGACGTTCTCCCCATTGTGGCGTCGTTCGAGCGGGTGCCACAGTGACGGAGATGCCTAGCGCGCTGCTTGGCGGTTGCATAATGGATGAGTAACGATTCGCTAATGGTATGAAATACCAGATCGCCGAATACATCATCGACACGGCTCGGTACCGGATCAGTCACGGCGACACGGTCATCCCGGCAGAGCCGAAGGTCTTCGATCTGCTGGTCTGCCTGATCCGGCATCGCGATCGGGTCCTGTCCCGCGAAGAGCTGTTCCGGGACGTCTGGGAGGGGCGCGAGGTTTCGGATGCGACGCTGAGCAATCACGTCAAGAGCGCCCGCAAGGTCCTGGGCGACAACGGCGAGCTGCAGCAGACCATCGTCACGATCCGCGGCCGCGGCTATCAGTTCATTGCGCCGGTCATCGTGATTCCGGAGGGTGAGCAGCAACCAGCATCGGCGCCCAGCGTCGAACCCGCCGCACCAGCATGGCGCTCGCCGTTGGCGCTGGTTGCCGTGCTGCTGCTCGCAGCGATACTCGGTTGGGGCGCCTTCGCATCCTTGAAGGAGCGTCCGACAGCCGAATCGCCGTATGTCGTCGTGGTGCCGTTCGATGTGTCCGCCGATGCGCCCGAGACCTGGCGGCCGTTCGCGGATCAGGTCACGCGTGAAGTGATCCGCGACCTCAGCAAGATCTCCGGCTTGAGAGTGGTGCCGGCGCTTTCCGCGTTCACGTTCAAGGACAACAAGGCGCGCGATCACATCCGCAGCCAATTGCCCGACGTTCGCTACGTGCTCGATGGCGTCGTCAATATCTCCGCGGGCAACGCCCTGCGGATCACGGCCGCACTGGAAGATCTGAACAAAGGTCGCGTCGTCTGGGACAAGGACTACGAAGGCCGCACCGACGACACCAATATGTTTGCGATGCAGTCCAGCATCGCCTCGGCGGTGTCGGAGTCGCTGAAGGTGGCGATCCTCGCGGAAGAACAACGCGCGCTCGACGAATTTCCCACCACCAACCTCAAAGCCTACGAGGCGTACGTGGCGGGGCGCTATCAGCTCGACCTGCTCAGTCATGAGTCTCTGCCGCGGGCGATCGAGCTGTTCGACCAGGCCATCGCGCTCGATCCGAAGTTTTTCGACGCTTACATTGCACGCAGCGATGCCTACCGCCAGTTGTTCGGCTACTTCGGGCCGCCGATCAACATGCTGCAGAAGGTGGTCGATTCGATCGCCGAGGCGCAGGTCCTGCGTCCCGATTCTGCCGAGGCGTGGTCGTCGCTCGGCCTGACCTACGTGATGGCCTGGCGCTGGAAGGATGCCTGGATCGCGTTGAACAAAGCGAAGCAGCGCGACCCGACGCTGGCACAGACGGAACTGGGTTTCGCGCTGTACTACTCCGGGCTTGGCGAAGCCGAAAAAGTCAAACGCGCGCTGGCCGCCGCCGATCGCCTGGACCCGCTCAACGCGGAAATGGCGGATTGGGGCAACTGGGCATTGTTCATGGTGGGCGAGAGCAAGGCAGCGCGGGAATGGGTCGACCGGAAGATGCAGCAACACCCGGACATCGGGGTGCTGGCTTCAGGTGCGGGGGTTGGAGCCTATATCGCGGGTGACTATGAAAGAGCCGTACAGCTGGCGGAGCGCGGCGCGAAAATCGACGGATCGGCCGTCGCGCTCATCATGTTGGCGCAAGCGTACGGTTATGCGGGGCAGAAGGAGAAGGTGCTGCCGGTGCTGGAGAAGGCCGCGAGCACGGGTACATATAACTGTCCGTATGAATCGGCCGCCGCGTATCTCAGCATCGGCGACACACAACGCGCGCTGACCCTGCTCGATGTGGCCGTCGAGGCGCGCTCGAACTGTCTCATGTTCCTACGCATCGATCCGCGGCTCGAGCCCATCCGGCAGGATCCGCACTATGCGGTTTTGCTGAACCGCGTAGGCCTGGATGATCTGGCCCTGGCTTCGTACAAGAGGTGAGTTTCCCGATGAGAGTATTTCTAGTTGGCGCTGCGCTGGCGGCGTTCGTGCAAGTTGCAGCAGCCCAATCACCAATATTCGATTCACACGTGCATCTGTGGAAAGGCGAAGAATCGTTGCAGGCTTACGAAGAGCAGGTGAAGAAGGCGCACCTCGAAGTCGCCGGCATCGGCGCCATGTGGTTCGGCGGACCGAACCAGGCGTTGGCCGGCAAGCCGGACGAGATCCGGGCCGGCAACGACGGCATCATCGCGTTGGCGGCCAAGCACGCCAAAGTGTTGCCGATCGCTACCGTACACCCCTATGACGGTCCCGCCGCAGTGACGGAACTGGAGCGCGTCGCGGCCAAGGGCATCAAAGTGCTGAAGATCCATCCGCACACACAGAAGTTCGATCCCGACGATCCACGCGTGCTGACGCTCGTCCAGCGCGCGGGCCAGCTCGGTGTCATCGTGTTGATGGACAACGCGAACATCCTGCCCGGCGACAGCGAGAAGCTGTTCAATCTTGCGCTCAAGGCGCCCAAGACCCGCTTCATCTTCGCGCACCTGGGCGCGATGAATTTTCGCTTCTGGAACATCCTGAAAGCGGTGCGGACCGCGGAGAACCTGTTCGCGGACAACATCAACTTCGATATTTCGGCGATCGTTGCGATGGTTGCCGACTCGCCGATCGAAGACGAATTCGTCTGGACGATCCGCAATGTCGGGATCGATCACGTGCTGCTCGGCTCAGACTATCCGCAGTTCTCGCTCGAGCAGGACGTCACTGCGCTCGGCAACCTGCCGCTGACGGACAACGAGCGGGCGAAGATTCGCTACGAGAACGCCCGCGCGCTGTTCGGTCTGCATTGAATCGTTGCTATACCACTTTCGTGGTAGTTGACGGCGCTTGCGTTCGCGAGCGGCCAAACACGAAGCAGCCGCACGAAAAGTTCCAGCATTCTGCTGCTTTGCTGCTGCGGCGTGCAGAGATTACGGACTGCCGGTGTCGATCTGTTTTGCACGTGGATGTCGCATAGACATCCCGAATCAGTGGCGTATCGTTCACGGTCTTCCCTGTCGTTGCGAATACAACTAGCGATGGCAGGAACAACCAGAAGATGTGGGGATACAACCAATGAGCAATGCGAAATTGATCGCGGCCTGCACGGCCGCGTTAGGGTTGACCGTATTTGCAATGAACGATGCGCTCGCCGCGCAAGGCGGCAACTCCAAGCTCGGGCAGCGCGACGAGGAGTTGGTGCAGCAGGCGGAGCAGGCCGGCAAGAGCCGTTTGGTAGTGCTGGTCGCAGTCACCAAAGGTGCAATCAATCAAGCTGCGGCGGACATCTCCCGCCTCGGTGGCCAGATCCAGTTTCGGGATGACAGCCTCGGCTATCTGCGAGTGAGCGTACCTGTTGGACAGGTGAAAGCCCTCGCTGCGCTCGCCTCCGTGCAGAGCGTCGACGTCGATGAAATGCTGCCACTGCCCGATCCGCGTCCCGAGCCGGATGCCAGCCAGCCGACCCAGCCTCAGCCGCCGCCGGGCGCCGCGACTCCTCGCGACAACGCGTATCTACCCATCGGCGACACCGGTGCTGCGCAGTTCACCGCGGCGCATCCGACGTGGGACGGTCGCGGCGTGACGATCGGTGTGGTCGACCTTGGCATTACGCTCGATCATCCGAGCCTGCTCACCACGTCCACCGGCGAAAGAAAGGTCGTGGATTGGGTGACGGGCACGGATCCGTTCACGGATGGCGATCCGACGTGGCTGGACATGAGCGCGCAGGTATCAGGCGCCCAGTTCACCTTCAGCGGCCGCACCTACACGGCGCCGGGACCAGGGACCTATCGCATTGCGCTATTCAATGAGCGTGATCCGCTCCTTGGCGGCGAAGTCGGCAACGACGTCAATCGTGACGGTAATGGCACCGGCAGCAGCGGCATCTTTGCGGTGCTGTGGGATGCAGGCCCGAAGAATCTGGTCTGGGTCGATACGAATCAGAACGGCAGCTTCGCGGATGAAGTTGCGATGACCGACTACAAAGTGCGCTTCGACGTCAATTATTTCGGCGTCGACAACCCGGCGACCCAGGTCGCCGAGCGCATGCCTTTCGTCGTGCAGACGGACGGCAAGCTCAAGGTGGTCAATATCGGCATAGTGTCTGGAGCGCACGGCTCACACGTCTCCGGCATTGCATCCGGCAACGCGTTGTTCGGCGGTGCGATGAGTGGAGCGGCGCCCGGTGCCAAGCTCGTATCCGTGCGCGCGTGCCTGTTCGTCGCGGGCTGCACCTCACATGCGCTGATCGAAGGCATGATCTATGCCGTCAAGTCGGCGCATGTCGACGTGATCAACATGTCGATCGGCGGACTGCCGGCGCTCAACGACGGCAACAACGCTCGTGCCGAGCTCTACAACCGCTTGATCGGGCAATACAAGGTGCAGATGTTCATTTCGGCCGGCAACAGCGGTCCCGGAATGAATACGGTCGGCGATCCTTCGGTGGCGACATCCGTCGTCAGCGTGGGCTCTTATCTGAGTCGCGCGACCATGCAGCTGGGATATGGCGCGGATACGCCGTTCATTGACAACCTGCATGCATTCACCTCGAACGGTCCCCGCGAGGATGGCGGATTCAAGCCGGAGATCGTTGCGCCCGGTGCAGCTGTTTCTTCGACGCCGATGTGGCAGCTCGGCGTGGGCCTGCCGTACTCGCTTCCGCCTGGTTACCAGCTGATGAACGGCACATCGATGGCAGCGCCGCAGGCGACCGGCGCGGCTGCACTGCTGATCAGTGCTGCGAAACAGACTGGAGTGCAGTTCAAGCCCGACCAGCTGCGTCAGGCCATTCGCTCCTCGGCCAGGCTGCTGGCCCCGAGCCGCCTC
>Ga0268265_10000460_pt1 | contig 43081 bp, 63 predicted proteins | sample KBSSwiS52_FD_190355 | JGI IMG/M metagenome (GOLD analysis project Ga0268265, IMG submission 190355) | Switchgrass rhizosphere microbial communities from Kellogg Biological Station, Michigan, USA - KBS Switchgrass S5-2 (SPAdes) (version 2) | ecosystem: Host-associated > Plants > Roots >...
CGACGGCCTGACGGTGAACCTGACCGGGCTGAAGGCCGGCGTGCGCCACAACATCATCCCCGAGGACGGCCTGGCGCAGGTGAACGTGCGCGTGCGCGACAAGGCCGACTTCGAGAGAGTGGAGGGCGCGCTCAAGGCCCGTGCGGCCGCGCCCTCGGTTCTCGACACGACGGTGAGCGTGACCCGCCAGGCGTCCTTCCCGCCGCTGCCGGACAATGCGGACACTCAGGCGCTGGCCGCGCGGGCGCAGGCGATCTACGCCGGGATCGGCCTGAAGCTGACCACCGCCGGCAGCGGCGGCGCCTCCGAATCGGCCCTGGCGGCGGAGGCGGGCACGCCCGCGCTGGACGGCCTGGGGCCGGTCGGCGGCGGATTCCACACCGACCAGGAATACATCGACCTGCCGACCGTGACGCCCAGGCTCTACCTGCTGACCAGGCTGATCATGGACCTGGGCGCCAATCCGCCGAAATAGCAGAGCGGAAACAGGGGTTTGTCGAAGACCGGGACGAGGCTGTTGCGCCGTCCGGGGAAGGCGGATATAGAGCCGCCCTCGCGCACGCGGTCCCTTCGTCTATCGGTTAGGACGCCAGGTTTTCAACCTGGAGAGAGGGGTTCGACTCCCCTAGGGACTGCCACGCGCCTTTTCAGCACTTGAAACTATTGCACTTTTCGCCTTTTTTGTCTAACCGGGCTTTGAGGGTTAGACGTTTTTGTTCGCGCAATGGCCTCGTCGGCCAAGCGTTTTTGATCCGCAGACGCCGTATACAGCGTCACTTCCGACAGGTTCTGGTGGCCCGTCACGGCCATGATCTGGCTGGGCGTGCAGCCCGCCTCGGCGAGCCTCCGCGCCGCCGCCTTACGCAGCCCATGAGCGGTCCGATTCTCCAGACCGGCGGCGCGTGCCTTCTCCCCGAACCAGTTCCCGAATCCGGCCGCACTGAAAGGCTCGCCGTACTGCGTCGTCAGGAGCTGCAGCTCATTCTTCGGGGCCTTGTCGATCTCCGACTTCAGACCCGGATGCAGCGCGATCCACAGCTCGTGGTCGCCCTTCTGCTGAACGACCATGATGCGGCCGTCCTTGATGTGCTGGCGGCCCATCTTCACCACGTCGGCGCGGCGCTGGCCCGTATAGAGCAGGAGGGCAAGGGCGCGCCTCTCGCGCGTTCCTGAGGGCCACGCGGCCTCGTAGGCGGCGATGTCATCCTCCGACCACGCGATGAAGCCCTTCACGGGCTTGCGGGACAGCCGCAGGCCGTCCATCGGATTGTCCTTGATCAGGCGCCGGCGCTTGGCCAGCTTGAGGACCAGGCGCAGAACCTTCCTCAAGGTCCCCTGGGCGCCCGGCTTGTGCGCCAGAGCATCGAGGATGCCGTCCAGGATGGCGGGCGTAAGGCCCGCAATCGGCTCGTCGCCGAAGTCCTTGCGGAAGCGCTCCAGCACGTTGCGGTACGTGGCCTTGGTGATATCCTTGAGGCGCTGATAGCCGGTGCTCTCGTAGTACTCGGCGATGACCGCGGACCAGGAGCCGGGCAGGGTGCGCTCCTCGCCGATCTTGCGGGGCGCGTTCTTCATCGCCGCCTCGTAGCTCTCGGCGAACGCCTTGGAGCCTGGCTCGCCAGCCAGGAGCACGCTCGGAAAGCCCTTGCGGCGGAAATACAGCCGCCGCTTCCCATGGCGATCCCTGTAGGCCTTCACGTACCTCACGCGGAACGTCGCCATCTTTCGAGCGCCTTGCCGTAGCCTTCGGTGGCGACAACAGGCGGCTGAGCGTTGGCGACTGGCAAGATGGCCAGTTCACCGTTTTCCACAACGACTTTGAAACTACCCACAGGCAGGCCGCCCTTCAGCGCGCCCGCGACCGCGCGTGCGTAGTCAGCTGCTGTGAAGGCGGCCTTGCGGGTCATCCGCCCTCCATGCGCGTCAGCAGGGGCGGGGGTTGGGGAGGGGAACAGTGTTCGTCCCGGAGTTGCCCGGTGTGGACGCTCCAAACAGCGCCATCATCGGCGTTGCGGCTAGTCGTCATGCGGCCTCCACGTCGGAGAACATCCCGGCGTCACCGTGCAGCCGCTTGCGGGCGATCTCGGCGTAGTCAGGGTTGAGTTCGATCAGGATGGCATTGCGCTGGAGACGGTCGGCGACAAGGCCAGTCGTCCCAGCGCCGCCGAATGGATCCAGCACCGTTCCGCCGGCTGGACAGCCCGCCAGGATGCAGGGCTCGATCAGCTCCGGTGGATATGTGGCGAAGTGCGCCTCTTTGAAGGGCTGCGTCGCGACGTTCCAGACGCTGCGCTTGTTGCGGGTCTCGCGGTCATAGCTGTCGCCTTTGGGCACGCCTTGATAGACACGATCTGCGTCAAGGTTCTTTGGGCTCACCCCAGCAGCGGGAGCCTGCCGCCCGAACGTTTCAGAAGCCTCCGCAATCGCCTTAGCATCGAAGTGATAGCGCGGCCCCTTGCTCAGCAGGAACAGGTACTCATGCGCCTTGGTGCAGCGGTCGGTGACGCTCTCCGGCATCGGGTTCGGCTTGGCCCAGATGATGTCCTGGCGCAGCCACCAGCCGTCCGCCTGCAGCGCGAAGGCAACCCGCCAGGGCATACCCATTAAGTCCTTCGGCTTGAGGCCCGGCACTACATTCTTGGGCGTGGCATCTCGCGTCGACCAAGACGCACAATCCACATCGTCGCGCTTCCTTGGCTTAGCCGCCGAACGACTGGCCTTTGTTAGGTTGACGCCGTTGCCCATCGTGCTGCTGCCACCATGGCCCTGGGCGTAACTATCCCCCAGGTTCAGCCACAGCGTTCCGTCGTCGCGCAGCACGCGGCGCACCTCGCGGAAAACCGACACCATCTCGGCAACGAAAGCGTCAGGCGTGCTTTCCAGTCCGATTTGCCCGGCGTGGCCGTAGTCGCGCAGGCCGAAGTATGGGGGGCTCGTCACGCACGTATGCACGCTGCCCGCGTCGAGTTCACCGAGGCGTTCGCGGCAGTCGCCCAGGAGGAGGCGGATCAAGGCTTGCGCCCTTCATCGTAGTGCTGAGTATCGTGGCAGTCCTCTTGGGGATCGCCGCACGGCAACTCCGGGAGGCCACCCTTCTTCTCTTCCTCTTCTTCTACCGACCCCTTGGTGTCGGAGAGGGTGGAGAGGGCTTCCTCCCACGTCGTGATTGCCGCGATGGCGTCGTCTGACCCGTCGTCGAGCAAGGCGAGAATTTCGTGGATATCCTGATCGCCGGCGCCGGGCTGGATACGATCGGCGATTTCCACGAGGCGCTTCGCAGCGGCTAGGAGCCCGCCCGTCAAGCTTACGATCTTCTCCAGCTTCCCCTCGGAGGTGGAGAGGGAGGCTCGGAGTTCGGTGATCGCCTCGATAATCGGCCGCGCGCCGTTCCAGTTGCCCGGCTCGCCAGTGGCGCCGGTGACCGCCTGATAGGCTTCATGCAGGCTGGCCTTGTGGCCCTTGGCCTCCATCGCCCAGCACTCGGCTTGCAGGCGCAGCGCATCCCGCTCCCGCTCCAGAGCCTCGGCCTTGGCTTTCCATGCCTCACGCTCGATGGCGATCAGGTCGGCCGCGTCATTAGCCGCCTTCAAGCGTTCGGCCAGCGCCTCGGCCTTGGCTTCGGCGGCTTCGACAGCGATGTCGGCGTGCGATAGGACTTCCTCGGCGGCCTCTGCGCGGTCTCGCCAGTGCTTCAAGCGTTCGGCGTCGGATTGGACCCAAGCGCCCGCTCGATATTCCATGACGATGAAGCGCGAGCCGGGCGGAACCACCCGCAGCGGTCGATCGCCAGCAAGCGAGCGCCGGCCGTTTTCATCCACCTCGATCAGATAGAAGCCGTCTCTAGGCACCCTCAGGTCCAGATCGCCGGTAGTCGGCTGAACAGGCTGAAAGCACTCCCAGCGTCCGCAGGTCCCGCCAGTGGTCACGGCTGGGCGGCCGCATTTGCAGTAGCCGGTCATGGCGTCTTCTCTCAGAGCGGTTCGGCCGGCGTCGGTCAGCTCTGCGATCCCGCCCCAGCCGTCAGACCAACGTAGCAATCCGAGCGACCGCAGGCGTCCGACGGTGCTCGCGTTCGCGCCCCGGATGCGCCAGGCGCCGTAGCCGTGCTTGGCGTTCTCGACCTTCCCGGCGGCGACGAGATGCAGCGTTTCGATCTGCAACGCGGTCCGCTTCACCTCAGCCACGGTCGCCTCCCTTCTGGGAGGCTTTGATCTGATCGAGCGTTTGCTGCGCGATCACGTCCGCGAAGCCCTCGCCGCCCGCAATTGCTTCCAGCGCTTCCAGCGCCAGCTTAAGGTCGGGGGAGGGGTCAGTTTTGACGGTGTCCCGGAGCAATCCCGTCTTCGGCAGGTCCCCTGTCCGACCCGACAGGCTGTTCTCCGGTGGAGGGGGCGCGGCGGCGATCATCGCGGCCCAGCGCAGTTGGTGCTTTTCGTCTTCGGTCGCCTCGGTATAGCCGCGACCTGACTTCAGCACATGACGCAGCATCTTCTCGTCGAGCGGGAGACCGTCTCGCCACTTCGCGAGCGCCGCCTTGGCCGCTTCGATCATTTCCTCAGTCGGCTCGCGCGGAACCAGCACCCATCCAGAAGGCTCTCCGTCCTGGGTGTGCTCAGCAGGACGAGGGGTGGCGGCGAGGATGCCCTCGATGCGGCCAACCGCTTGTCGGGCGATGACCTGAAAGTCCTCGGCTCCGATCCACTGGTAGACCATCTCGCCGCCGATCCACTCACCGCGCATGTAAGAGGGATCGCCCAGGTGTTCCAACGCCGCCTTCGCAACAGTCAGCGCCGCTCTCAGCACCGAAGAACCGGTGCCTGGATCGTTATCCCGGGAGGACCCCTCTTCTTCCCCCTCACCCCCACGAGGGGAGGCGAGGCGATCGGCCCACCACAGCAGGAAGTTGCCCAGGCTGCACAGGTCGCTGTAGAGTGCGCCCTTGGCGTCGAGCTGCTTTTCGGCCGACATCCGTTCGCCCGCCAGGAACGACGACCCGCTCCACTCGCGAACCCGGCGATGCCAGTCGGCGAACTCGGCCGCGTCGTCGGCCACCTCCGTCCGCTCAACCTGTTGGAGAGCGAGGATCGCATCGGCCTTGGCGAGAGCTTCGTCGCGTTGCGTCCGAAGGCTCGGATATGCCTTGAAGGCGTCGCCCGGTTTGGACTGCAGAAGTCCGTCGTAGTGCTCGATCAGCTCGAACGTCTGCGGCGAGATGATCCTCGCCACTCTTTCCCGTAGCTCTACCAGATCAGGCGCGACGGTCATGCGGCTCACCAACTGATGTCGGAGCTGAGAAGCGGACGACCTGGCCGCGCCCAATGGGCCGACAGCTGACCGCTAGCGACGCCGATGGCGCAGGCTTCCGCCCGGGTCACAAACCGCCCCCTGCTGGTCAGGAAGCCTTCGGGATCGGCGTTGAAATTCTTCGTTGGGTCGGCATCGCCCAACGCCGCGCGGATTTGCCAATGGGACTTGAAGCCCCGGCTCTCGACCACACCATCTCGGATCAATGCGGCGGCGACAAGTCGTTCGGACTTCGCCTTCACCTTCGGCTTAAGCTTGCTCATGGCTGGTCCTTCCCCTGATCCTGGGCGTGGAGGAGGGCCGCTAGAGCGATGGCGCGTGCCGGTTGAGCCGTTTGCGCAACGCCATCATCGTAGGCGATCCGCTCCAGCGCCTCCGTCTTCGCCTTCAGCTCCTCCAGGAGGGCGGTGGATTCAGGGTTCGTCCCGGGAACTGCATCGGCGTTCACTGGTGGAGACGGGTCCCTGCCCGTCCCATCATCTTGCTCAGCAACAAGAGCGGAGACCGCCCGCGCCATGTTCTTCTGGATCGACGGCGAGAAACCCTCAGTGAGTCCAGCTCGAACGGCCCGCTCGGCCAGGGTGGCCAGGACTCGCAGGTCATCGTCGGCGTAGGCGCAGTTTCCGCCCGTCACCCGCTTGGCGGCCTCGCGGACACGACCAACGATCTCGTCGCTCAACTCGGACAGGCCCTTGTCGTGCAGTACCTGCCGCAGATCGCTTGCGCGCACCGTCACCCTTTGGGCTTCGCGGTGAAGCGCGCGCGACAGTCGCAAATCGGCCGCGAAACTCTGGTCTCGCGTGGCGTCCCACGGGTCCTTCGGCGCTCGCGGCAGCTTGCGAGTCGGCGTGGCGCTGCTGATGGCAAGGGCAGGGTCCCCTTGTCCAACGGTGGCAGAAGGGGCGTGGTCCCTGGACGAACCCTCTTCCCCTCCCTCCAGACGCTCCAGATCGCGGCGCGATGCTGAGACTTCCGCCGTATGTCTCTCTTCTCCGGTCACAGAGGGGGTCATGGGAGGGTCCTGGATTTGGAGGCGGCCGGTCACGCGAAGCCGCGGGCGAGCGCAGTGGCGTTGAGCGCCAGCATCAGCGCGGCGCCAAAGCCGAACCCCGCCATGATCAGATAGGCGATGCGGGTCAGGGTGTTGCGGTCGCTGCGCGATATTGCGAAGGCGCGCGGGCGGCTGTCGGTCTGGCGCGCGATGATGGCGCGGCTGATTTGCTGGGCGTCGGTCATTGCGGCGCTCCCGCGAGGCCGCAGTAGCCGCCGACGATGATGGTCTTGAGGGCGGCGCCCTGGTATGAGCCGCGTTGACCGTCTTCGATCATTACGCCGACAGAATCGACCCAGCGGTCAACCTTCTGCTCGCGCCACGCCATGCAGGTGGAGGCGATGCATTCGTTGTTGATCCGAACCTGCTCCAGGCCGTCGATCTCAACGACGCGGTTCATCGAGCCCAGCCCGCTGGTGGATGAGCCGCAGCGCGCGAAGGGACACCACTTCGTCTTGGCTTCGTCTTCTGTCATTGGGGTCGGTCCTCGAATTGGCGGCGCAGGGCCTCGGCCGTGTCGTCGGCGTGAGGGCGCGCGGGGATCAGGGGGAGGGGGAGGTCGGTCACCGGCCTTCCGCCTTGGCGATGGCGGCGCGGGCCTTGGCGGCCTTCTTCGCTGCGCGACTACGTTTCGCGCTCGCCTTGAGATCCTTCTCCAGATCGGCGCGGACGAGACGCTGCCAGGGCCCCGGCGTGTGCTTCGCTTCCATCACGCTGCCCTCGCCATCACCTGCGGCTTGTCCGCCAGGCGGAGCGCCGCAGCGGTGGAGACGACGCCGACCGCATCGAGCGCGCCGAGCGTCGCGTCGATGGCCAGCGCGGTCAGCTCCGCGGGATCGAATGTCGCCTTGCGGCGGACCTCGAGCCGGCCGTTCCAGCTGGTGACCATCCGGCCGTCCGTCAGGCCGTTCAGCTTCTCGGCCGCGGCCAGCATCAGGGCGGCGATGTCCTCGCCCAGCGCGGCCAGGACCGAGACTTCATCGTCGGTGACGCCCAGGCCATGCGCATCCACGAGCGCGTCGAGATGCTGGGCTAGGGGGTCGGCTTTCTTGGTGGCGGGTTGCATCTGCGCTCTCCGTTGGTAGGGAGAGTTGTAGTACGAAGTTTCGTAGGATGCAAGCGAAATTACGAAACATCGTGTTCGCGCTACGAAAAAATCATCGCTACCGTGACGCGAGGGAAGCTGACGGGGTTCGAAATGCGCGTATTTTTAGCGGTCGCTATAGCGTTCTCCGGCGTCGCCGCCGCCGCGCCTACGAAACACGAATCGCCGGCTCAGCCGCTGAAGGTCGCGACCATGTGCTTCAAGTCTGGGGAGAACGCGCCGCCCGGCTCAATGACCAAGGTGTGCTTCTACGACTGCCTCGGAAGCCAGGTGGCGATCACCATTCCGTCGACGTCGCTGTGTCCGTTGAGCATCAACCGCTGAGCGTCGCGTCGATCGACTACTGGCTTCGCAGGACGGTCAGCGCGCTTTGCGCCCTGGCGTCAGCGCTGCGAAGGGCAGCGCGCAGATGACCTCGACGTTCTCCATCAGCGGCGAACCGTCCCAGCTCTCCAGATTGTAGCGGCCTGGCTGGTAACCGGGGCGAAGGCGCTTGAACAGGCGCATCCCGTCCGCCGTGTCGACCAGACAGGCGGAGTTCAGCAGATCCTCTACGCGCACTTCCACCTTGCGGAAGACGACCAGCCAGCCCGGTTCGGCCGGCGGCATCGAAAACCCCTCAATCTCGAACGCCACATACTCCTCGTTCGGGTTGAGGGTGGGGGGCAAGGCTACCTCATACATGGGGTCGTTCTGATAGTCGGACAGCGGATAGATTTCCGCCCTCGCACCTATCTTGCCCCATACGCCAACCTCGGCCGTAGAGTCTGAACGGAACGTAAAAAGTTGGTCGACGGATACGCCATAGGCGGACGCGATCTTGTCCTGGGTGTCGCCTCTCATACTCCGGCTCTTCCCCTCTAGGTAGCTGTACAATGTCGTCGGCTTGACGTCGGCCTTCCTGGCGACGTCCGGCACCTTCGGACCATTCGCCAGCACCCAGGCGCGAAAGGCGTCTCGGCGATTTTGCGCTGCACTCATGTGCACTATCTGCCCGGCGCCTACGAAATTTTGAATTCCGCTGTTTCGTAGGGGGGCTTGCAAATCGTACGAAATATCGTAATCTCGCGGGCATGTCACAAACTGCATCCCCGCTGGAGCGCATCCGCCAGGCAAGCGAGCTGGTGAATGTCGCCGAGTTCGCCCGTGAAGCTGAGGTTCCGTACACAACGGTTCATGCCTTCAAAGAGCGGGATTGGACCCACAAGAACCTCGAAATCATCGACAAGCTGGCGGCTGCGGCAGATCGGATCATCGCTCGAAAGAGCGCGGCCTAGCCATGGAAGTCCTGGGGGTCTTCATCGCTGTCGCCTTTCTGATGGTCGGGTTCGGTCTCGGCGTCGGCTCCGCATGCAGGCTCGGCAGGTCTTCATCTGACCGCCAGGCCGAAGACGCCGCTCAGATGGCCGCTATGCGCGAGTTGCGTCGATGAGGCTGCGCGAGGACATCGGCGCGGCCATGTTCGAGGCGGGCGCCTGGGTCTGCCTGATTGGCGTCATCGTCGGGCTCGTCTGCGCGCTGCTCTGGGCGCTTGACCACCTGACCACACCACAGTTCGCCGGCCTCCTGACTGGTTTGGGCATCGTGGCCTTCGGTCTCGGCTTCCTGGCCCTGGGGGTCCGCCGATGACCCTATCACCCTTCCAATCCTGCGCGCCTTCCAACCCCGCGCGCAGCCCATCCGGCTTCGGTCCTCGCCTTCCCAACCGTGCGGAGGAAGTCGGTCGGGGGCGAGGCGTCCACGCTCTCCTGCGACGCCTCGCCGACCCCGTTCATCAGTTCCATAGCCATGCTCCGAAAGCGAAGCGCCTGGCTCTCAAGGCCACGCGCCGCAGTCGGGTAGTTCCTCGCATCGTTCCAGCATCCGCCGGCCTGCACAGCCAAGCGGATGATCTCCACAACCACCTCGTTCTCAGTCTCCATGTCTTTTTGCGCCTCCGCGCTTCAGCCGTCGTGGTGAAAGCACCATGAGCTATGCGGGGTTCAATTTCATGGGGACGGATTCCCAAGGTTCTCGGCCGAGCGAACGGCTGGCGCTCTACCTGCGTTCGCAATATCGGCGCGATCATCGGATCAAGCGGCTGGCGCAAGATATCGACTGCACCAACAAGACCGCTGAAAACATTCTGGGGGGACACTGGCCCAGCGATTTGCATTTCTCCGCTATCGTGCGGCGATTTGGGCGCGACGTTCTGGACGCTGTATTCGGACAGGACATAGATGCTACTATCGCTCGGCTTACTGCGGAGGCCCGCGACCTTGAACAACAGCTTCAAGATATTCAGGCGCGCACGCGCCAGATTAAGGGCTATAGCGCTCAGCCTGACCTCTTTGCTGACGCGACTGCGCCTTCGACGCCTGAAAGCGGAGTCCGCCCGTGACCTCCGGCGAGGCGATCCTCGGGATTGATCCGGGCCTGACCGGCGCTATCGCGCTCTACATGCCGAACCGCGACACGCTGTTCGTCGGCGACGTCCCTTTGTTCGAGCTGAAGCGCAGCGGGAAGTTGCGCCGCGAAGTCGACGTCCATCAACTTGCCAACATGCTCGCGGACTGCGCCCAGCACCGGCCAACGGTCTGGATCGAACACGTCTCCGCCATGCCGGGCGAGGGCGCCGTTGGGGCCTTCACCTTCGGCAAGACGGTTGGCCTCCTCACCGGGATCTGCGTCGGCCTGCAGCTCGTCATCGAGCGCGTGACGCCATCGGTCTGGAAGAAGGCGATGGGCGTCACCGCAGACAAGGACGCCACCCGCGCCCGCGCGTCGCAACTCCTCCCCCAACACGCCTCCAGCTGGCCGCTGAAGAAGCATGACGGCCGCGCGGAGGCGTCCCTCATCGCCCTTTATGGAGCCTCGAAGATAGCACCCAGGGGCTCCGGTTAGCGGCAACGCACCGGCGGGTCTTGGTCGTCCCGCTCACCGCCCCTGGGTGACCAACACCCCCGGTGAGGAAATTGACCCAACTCCAAAGAGAAACCACGACCAATGGCTATCACCATCATCACCGCAAATCAGCGGGCGGCCGAGAAGGGAGGGGTCAAGGCCCTGATCCTTGGCCCATACGGCATCGGCAAGACCAGCCTGCTCCGCACCCTTGATCCGAAGACGACCCTGTTCGTCGACGGCGAGGCCGGCGACCTGGCTGTGCAGGACGTCCCTGTCGACGCCATGCGCCCTGAAACCTGGCCCGAGTGTCGCCACCTGGCGGCGTTCATCGGCGGCGCCAACCCCTCGTTCCCGGCCACCGCCACCTATGGCCAGGAGCACTATGAGGCGGCCGTCGAGATGTTCGGCTCGCCCAAGGCGCTCGACAAATACGACACGATCTTCGTCGACAGCATCACCAAGGTGTCTCGCCTCTGCCTCCAGTGGGCGCAGCAACAGCCCGAGGCCTTCAACGCCCAGGGCAAGCCGGATCTCCGCGGCGCCTACGGGCTCCTCGGACGCGAGATGCTGGCGTGGGTGACGCAGCTCCAGCACGCCCGGCAGAAGAACGTCATCTTCACCTGCGCGATGGAGCAGTCGAAAGACGACTTCGGGCGTCTCGTTTGGGAGCCGCACCTCGAAGGCGCCAAGACCGGTCGCGAGCTGCCTGGCATCGTCGACGAGGTGATTTCCCTCGTGCTGCTCGATGACGAAGATGGCGGCCAGTACCGCGCCTTTGTCACCCAGAAGGACAACCCTTACGGCCTGCCGGCGAAAGACCGGTCGGGCCGGCTGGATCCCCTCGAAGAACCCAACCTCGGAAAACTGATCGCCAAGGCCAGCGATCAGCAACGTCGGCGCGCGGACCTCACAACCACGATCCGCCCGCACGCCGACGCCCAGGCGGCCTAACCCCCTACTGAGAGAAAGACCAACCTATGTCAGCTTTTGACTTCAATGACGCCGAACCGCAACGCGCTGGCGGCGAACTCATCCCCGACAACACCGTCTGCATCGTCGTCGCAACGCTCCGCGCCGGTGGCCACGGGCCCGGCGGCTGGCTGAAGAACAGCCGCACCGGCGACAGCCTGATGGCCGACTTCGAGTTCACCGTGGATGGCGGGGACTACGACCGCCGCAAGTTCTGGGGCAATTTCGTCACCGAAGGCGTGACGGAAGGCCAGCAGAAGGCCGCGAACATCACCCGTTCGCGCCTGCGCGCCATGCTGGAGAGCGCCTTCGGTGTTCATCCGGGTGATACGAGCCCCGATGCCATGGCCAAGCGCCAGGTTGTCGGCTGGGAAGGGTTCGATGGCCTGCGCTTCTGCGCCAAGGTCGGCATCGAGAAGGGCGGCCTCAAGGACAAGACGGCCGGCCCCGACAGCGAGCGGTACGCCGACAAGAACGTTCTGAAGGCGGCCATCACGCCTGACGAAACAGACTACCTCAACCCCGGTCCGCAGATCGGTACGATGAAGACGGCTGGCGCCGCGGTGCAGTCTGCCGCGAAGGCGGTCGGCGGCCAGACCGCAAAAGCGGTAGCCGCAGCCAGCAAGCCGGCCTGGGCCAACTAATCCATGGCTCGGGGGCAAACTGCAAGGAAGGAGGGGGCTGGTCCCCCTCCCGACTACCAGGAGGAGAGGGCGCTCGCACGCGCTGAGGCTGCGCTCGTCCGCTTCCATCCTGGCCTACCATCACCCCGCGCCCTGGCCGCTGTCGCGATCTCCGAATGGATCATCGCGCGCACGTCCATGGTCGCGTCCAATCGGCTGAACGCCGAGCTTCTGTTCGATCTGAAGGACGCTCGCCTGCGTGGTCTGATCGAAGCGGCTTTGCCGGCGATCGGCGCCACGGTCGCGCACCTACCGGGCGACGTGCCGTTCTTCGAACTGGACAAGCAACAGGTCATCGACCTGTTCATGGCCGGCATCGTCGGCGCCCAGGAAGCCGCGGTCGCCGCCCACGAGAGCCTCGGCTTTCCGTTCGATGATCAAATTCCGTTCCCCGCGGAGGCCGCCGAATGAACGCGACGGTCCTCGATTTCAACAAGCACCAGCACCGCGAACAGCGCGCATCAGACGCTATCAACGCCATCGTAGACGCCGGCCTTACGGCCAAGCGCGCAAAGCAGGAGCGGCGCGCCTACGTCGGCGCCTCCGCCATCGGCCATGAGTGCGAGCGGTCGATCCAGTTCGAGTATGCCGGGGCGACGAAAGAGCGTGACTTCGAGCCGGCGACCCTGCGGCGCTTCGATCAAGGTCACATGGGCGAGGAGCTGGCTCGAGCCTGGATCGGCGACGCCGGCTTCGAACTGGTGCAGCGCAGCCAGCGCACCGGCCAGCGCTACCGCTGGACCCAGCTCGACGATCAGGCTTCAGGCGAGCCCGATGGCGTCCTCATTGGCGGCCCTGAGGTGCCTGGCCTCAGCTACCCGGCGATGTGGGAACACAAGTACGTCGGCGCGAAAACCTTCCGGGAAATTCTGAAGCATGGGCTGAAGAAGGCGCGCCCCGGCTATTACAGCCAGACGCAGGTCAACATGGCCTATCTGGGCCTCACGAATGGCCCCGCCGTCTTCACCGTCACTTGCGGAGACGATGGCCAGCAGCTCCACCTCCTCATCGACTTCGACGCCGAGGAGGCGCAACGCACCTCCGACAAGTTCGTGCGGATCATCGAAGCAACTCAGGCTGGCGAACTCCTGCCACGCCCCTTCGCCAGCGACGACCACTTCATCTGCCGTGGCTGCGCCTTCAAGGCGAGGTGCTGGGGGCTGCCGTCATGAGCACCCGCGCCCTTGTCGAAAGCGCCCTGAGGCGTGGTCTCTCGCACCGCGAGACGCGCCGCCTCGTCGGCTGCAGCAAGAGCTATGTCGAGAAGGTTTCGGCGATGATCCGGCCCGTCAACGTCACGGCAAAGGCGCTTGGCGGCCAACCGGATGACGAACGCCACTGGCGGGCTTGTCTGGAAGCCGGCGGCTTCGTCTGGCGGGAGGTTATCGACGGACAGGTCGTCGAGTTCAGGCCGAGGGCGGCCTGATGCTCGATTTCAACGACGCACCACCACTTCGCCTCGTCGATCCCGCCGAGTGGTCGCAGCGCCTGGAGCGCTTGCGCGCTTCTCTACGTGACCAGGCGCCGTCCATCATCCGCGAGCTTTTCCCTCACGCCCGCATCCAGTCGCACGAGGCCCGCATCGGCTCGCTGAGCGGCGAACCTGGTGAGTCGATGGCGATATCCCTGCGTCCCGACAACGCCGGCCATTGGTTCGACCACGCCACCGGCGAGGGCGGCGACTTCATCGACCTGTGGAAGGCGACGCAGGGCTATAGCGAGTTCTCCAAGGCCGTGGAGGAACTGGAGGTTCACTGCGGCCTGACGCGCAAGCCGCGATGGGCATCTCCGGTCCACGCGCTCATCGAAAAGCGCAAAGCCACCGCCAAGCGCGAGCCGCCCGTCGAACACCGCCTCGGCCCGCCAACCGCCTCCTACCACTACTACAGCGCCGATGGCGTGATCCTGGGCATCGTACGCCGCTACGAGCTTGATCAAACCGACCCGGCCACCGGCAAGCGCAAGAAGACCTTCCTTCAGTTCAACGCCCACGGCGAAGCCAAGAGCCCCGACCCCAGGCCGCTCTACCGCCTGCCAGAGATCCGCGGCGCGACAACCGTGGTCCTCGTGGAAGGCGAGAAATGCGCCGACGCCCTGGCCGCCGTGGGCATCGAGGCGACGTCCGCCATGGGCGGCGCTAAGGCGCTCCTCGAAAAGATCGACTTCACCCCCCTCGCCGGGAAGCGCGTGATCCTGTGGCCGGATAACGATCAGGCCGGCCACGACTTCATGAAGCGCGTCGAGCCTGTGCTCATCTCCCTCGGCTGCGAGATCGGTTATGCCGATCCGCCGCCAGGCAAGCCCGACAAATGGGATGCGGCCGACGCTGTCGCCGAAGGCGCGGACATCGGAGCCATCATCGGACCGCCCACCCAGGCGCCGCCGAAACCGGACGTCTACCGGGTTCTCACAATCCGCGAGCTTGCGACGCTGAAGCCGCCGGAATGGCGCATCGGCGGCATCTTCCCCGTGTATGGCTCTTCCACGATCTACGGCGCCTACGAGAGCTTCAAGACCTTCGCAGCCCTCGACATGCTGCTCACCGTGGCCACCGGCCAGCCTTGGCTCGAACACGCCGTCACCCGCTGCCCCATCCTCTACATCGCCGGCGAAGGCCAATACGGCATGGCGCAACGCGTGCTCGGCTGGTGTCACGCAAAGAACAGGGCCCAGGATCCAGACAATTTCTGGGTCCTGCCGGAAGCCATTGCGATCCCGTCATCCGGCAGTCTCGACAAGCTCCTGCGCACGATCGACGCGCTCCCCGAACCGCCAGGCGTCATCGCCCTCGACACCATCACCCGCATGTCAGGCGGCGGCTCGCTGAACGACGAAAAGGACATGCAGCAGTACGTCCTCGGCATGGATCGCCTGCGCCTCCACGCAGGCTGCCACGTCATGAACATCGGCCACAGCGGCAAGGATCGTGACAAGGGCCTGATGGGCTCCACGGTGCTTCCTGCGGCCATGGAGACCATCATCTGCGTCGAGCGCCGCGGCGACGCCCTGACGCTCGTCAACACCAACCCGAAGGGCAAGCAGAAGGATGGTCCGAACTTCGAGGACATCCACCTGCGGACCGAACTTGTCCGGTTCAACCAGGCCGGCGAGCTGTCGTCGACCCTGATCCTGACGCCCAATTCGGTGCCTGATGAGGCAGCGGACGACGCTCGTCACGAAGCGCAATCAACCGGCCCAAGGGGCGCCAACCAGCTCGCAATCATGGCCGCCTTGCGAAAAGCAAATGGCCAGCCGCTCGGTCTGATGCGCCTCGCAGCCATGCTCAAGAAGGACAACACGACCGTCCTTCAGGCCGTCAGGCCACTCATCGAAAAAGGTCTCATCCACGAAGTCGGGGAGGGCGGCGCACGCCGTTGGACGCTCGCATGACGCGCCAAATTAACACCCAAAAACTAGTGTTAATTAACACTGGAATTAACACCTCCCGGCGAGGTGTTAAAAGCAGTGTTAAAAAAGCCCCCCCCTCTAAGAGGGGGCTTTTTAACACCGCTAACACGCCCAGCATTTTCAGCGGCGGAGACCACGCCGCATGACCTGGTACGTCGCCACCGTCACCCCGCGGCAGGAACGCTTCGTCCGCGATGCGCTGCAGGAGAAGGGCCTGGCCGCCTACTACCCGCTGCACATCACAGCCGGGAAGGGCAAGCGCAGGCAGCTGCAGATCAAGCGCCCGCTCATGCCGGGATACCTCTTCATCGAAATGCCCGAAATAGCCCCGTGGATGGCCGTACGCGCCATTCGCGGGGTCCGCGGGTATGTGGGTAGCGCAGACGGGCCGAGGGCCGTCCCTGAGTCTCAAATCGGCCTGCTGATCGCAAAGGAAGCCAACCACGAGTTCGACGAGACGTGGAAGCGCGAGCCCGATCCCGCGAAGCCCCGCCGCTACACCCGGAAGTTCAAGGTCGAAAGGGCCGATATCGATGCGCTGAAACGCGCCCTGTTCGGCGATGCGCAGGAGCGACAACTTGCGCCAGCACAACATGTTGCGCAGCTTGCCGCAGCGTGAGATACAAGCTCTAGTGCTTCGCTGTTCCGGCGGCCGTTCGGCCGTGTCCGCGCCCTTCGGGGGGTGAATGCCGCGAGGTCGGGGTTCCGACCTTAAGTGCGAAGCCTGCGCAAATCACCAGAACCACGAGGCCGTCCGATGAGCCTGATCATCTTCGCGATCATCGTGCTGATCATCGCCGCCCTCATTGCGTGGGCCGTGTCCAAGCTTCCGATCGAAGCCCCGTTCAACGCGATCATACAGGCGCTGATCCTGATCCTCGCCGCCGTCGTCATCGCGAACCGGGCTGGGGTGTTCTGAGGGTCAATAAAAAATTGTCGGAAACCCGAAAACCAGGACGGCCGAAAGGCGCGCTGAACAAGGCGACTGCGGACGTCAAGATCGCGGCCCAGGCCTACACCGATCGGGCGCTCAAGACGCTCGCTTCGATCATGGACAATAGCGAGAGCGACACAGCTCGCGTCGCCGCGGCGAACAGCATCCTGGATCGCGGTCACGGCAAGCCGAAGCAGTCGATGGACGTGGACGGCAGCCTGAACCTGGCCATCAACGAGATCAGGCGGACCATTGCCGACCCAAGTCCTCGAAATCCCGACAGCTAGGGTCTTCGCGCCGCTGATCGCGCCAAAGCGCTACAAGGCGGCATGGGGCGGACGCGGATCGGGCAAGTCGCACTTCTTCGCCGGCCTGATGGTGGAGCGCGCCTTCGCCGAGCCCGGCTTCCGCGGCGTCTGCGTTCGCGAGGTGCAGAAGGACCTTCGCCAGTCCGCCAAGAAGCTGGTGGAGGACAAGATCGCCGACATGGGCTTGGGATCGGCGTTCGACTGCCAGGTGGCCGAGATCAAGACGCCGGGGGGCGGCACGATCATCTTCCAGGGGATGCAGGATCACACGGCCGAGAGCATCAAGTCCCTCGAAGGGTTCGACGTGGCCTGGGTCGAGGAGGCGCAGAGCCTGAGCGCGCGCAGCCTGACGCTGCTGCGGCCGACGCTGCGCAAGGAAGGCTCCGAGCTGTGGTTCAGCTGGAACCCGAGGCGCAAGACCGATCCCGTCGACGACTTCTTCCGAGGCGAGAGCCGCACGCAGCGGGCCAACGTGGTTCGCGCCAACTACACCGACAATCCGTGGTTCCCGCAGGAGCTTGAGGACGAGCGCCGCGAGGATCTGGAGCTTCGCCCGGACCAGTACGAGCACATCTGGGAAGGCGGGTATGCGCAGGTGACCGAAGGCGCCTACTTCGCTCGCGACCTGGCTGCGGCCCGCAAGGAAGGCCGCATAACCACGCTCGCCGCCGACCCGCTGATGCAGCTGCGGTGCTTCTGGGACCTGGGCCAGGCCGATGCGACGGCGATCTGGGTCGCGCAGTTCAACGGGCGCAAGATCGACGTGCTCGACTACATGGAAGGCCAGCGCCAGCCGCTCGCCTACTACGTCAACTGGCTGCGTGAGCGCGGGTACGGCAATGCGCTCTGCGTCCTGCCGCACGACGGCGCTCATCCCGACACGGTGATGGGGATCAAGTTCGAGGACCACCTGAGGTCCGCCGGCTTCAACGTCCAGACGGTCAAGAACCAGGGCAGGGGCGCGGCGATGCAGCGCGTGGAGGCCGCTCGCCGGCTTTTCCCGCGCATCTGGTTCAACGCCGACACGACGACAGCCGGGCTAGAGGCTCTGGGCGCCTATCACGAGCGGATCGACGAGAAGCGCCAGATCGGCCTTGGCCCCGAGCACGACTGGGCCAGCCACGGCGCCGACGCCTTCGGGCTGATGTGCGTCGCCTACGAAGAACCGATGGATGCGAAGAAGCCCAAGCCCAGGGCGATGGTGGGCGCGGGAGGGTGGCTTGGCTGACGACATCCTCAAGGAAGCGCTCGAAGCCTTCGACCTGATCGCCGACAGCGAATGCGATCAGGAAAACAAGCGCGAGTACAAGGACGACATCGAGTTTGCGCTGCTCGAAAAGCAGTGGCCGGAGGCGATCCGGCGTGACCGCGAACTCGACGGCCGTCCCTGCCTGACGATCAACAAGCTGCCCCCGTTCATTCGCCAGGTCGTCAACGAGGCCCGGCAGAACAAGCCCGGCATCGTCGTTCATCCGGTGGATTCGGAAGCCGACCCCGAGACGGCCGACGTGATGAACGGCCTGATCCGCAACATCGAGCAGTCGAGCAACGCCGAGGTGGCCTACGACACGGCGCTGGAGTGCGCGGTGGCCGGCGGCTTCGGCTACTTCCGCATCAACACCGCCTACGCCTTCGACGACACGTTTGATCAGGACATCGTCATCGAGCGCATCGCCAACCCGCTCAGCGTCTACGGCGACATCTACTCCACCGCGGCGGACAGCTCCGACTGGAACAACGCCTTCATCACCGACACGCTGTCCAAGGACGAGTTCCAGGCCCGGTTCAAAGGCGCTCAGACAGTCGACTGGGACACCGACTATCACGAAGGCTGGCTGGACGGCGACAACGTCACCATCGCCGAGTACTGGCGCCGTGACGAGGTGGTCCGCAACATCCTGGCCCTGTCTGATGGCCAGGTGATCCGCGAAACCGACTACGAGGCGTCCAAGGACCTGTTCGACGCGTTGGGCGTCACCGTCGTGGGTCAGCCACGCGAGGTCCGCTCGCACAAGGTCACGCAGTACCTGATGAGCGGCGCTGAGATCCTGGACACCGTCGAGTGGAAGGGCCGCTACATCCCCATCGTCCCGGTCTACGGGACCGAGGTGAACCTGGAGGGCAAGCGCTACTGGCGCTCGATGATCCGCGGGGCCAAGGACGCCCAGCGCATGTTCAACTACTGGCGGACCACCAGCACCGAGCTTGTCGCGCTGGCGCCCAAGGCCCCGTACATCGGGCGCAAGGGCGCCTTCGAGACCGACGCCGCGCGGTGGGCCACGGCCAACAGCCAGAGCCACGCCTACCTTGAGTACGACGGGCCCGACGCGCCCCAGCGCCAACCGTTCTCGGGCATCCCCGCAGGAGCCCTGCAGGAGGCGCTGAACGCCTCAGACGACATGAAGGCCATCGTGGGCCTCTACGACCCGTCGCTGGGCGCCAGGAGCAACGAGACGAGCGGCAAGGCCATCATGGCCCGGCAGCAGGAAGGCGACGTCTCCACCTTCCACTTCATCGACAACCTCAGCCGCGCCATCCGCCACGCCGGCCGCATCATCCTCGACCTGATTCCTCAGGTTTACAGCGTCCCCCGCGTGCTCCGCGTGATCGCTCCGGATGGGACGCCGGGGATGGTCAACGTGGCCCCGAAGGACCAGCAGCCGCCCCAGCCGATGCAGATGCAGGGCGAGGGCCAGCAGGCGCAGGACGTGTCCCGCATCTTCGACCTGACGACCGGCAAGTACGACCTCACCGTCAAGGCCGGTCCGTCGTTCGCGTCGCAGCGGGAAGCGTTCCTGTCCGCGGCGTCGGACCTGATGCGGGCGGTCCCGCAGCTGGCCCCGATTCTCGCCAAGCCGATCGTCGAGAACTTCGACCTGCCGAACGCCGACGAGATCCTGGAGAAGATGGAAGCCGCCGAGCAGGCCGCGAAGGGACCGAACCCGGAGCAGGTCAAGGAAGCGATCGGCAAGCTCCAGCAGCAGGGCCAGCAGCTGGCCCAGAAGCTCCAGCAGACCGAAGGCGCGCTGCAGGCGGCCCAGAACGACAACGCCACCAAGCAGATGGAGGCGCAGGTCAAGATGGCCGAGCTGCAGCTGAAGGGCCGCGAACTCGACATCAAGGACCGCGAGCTGGACATCAAGGCCGCGGACGCCACCACCAAGCGCATCCAGGTTCAGCAGGCTCCCGAGCTTGCGCAACAGAAGGCGGCCGCAACGGCCAGCCACGCGGCCGAATAGCCGCCCACCGCCAGCAAACCCCTAGAGGATTGGCAATTCCATGAGTGAAGAACTGGACGGCTCCGCCACCGAGGCGGAGGCTGTCGATACCCTGCCAGCAACCGACCAACCCGAGATTGAAGCTACGGACGATGGAGTCGACGGCGAGAGCGCCGAAGACCAACCGGACGCCGAAGCCGAGGATCTGGAAGAGGTCGATTGGGAGGGCAAGAAGGTTCGCGTTCCGCCCGAGGTCAAAGCGGCCTTGATGCGGACGGAGGACTACACCCGCAAGACGCAGGCATTGGCCGAGGAGCGTCGGGCGGCGGAGGTCGAAAGAACCCGCCAGGCCGAAAGCTTCGAAGCCCTGCGCGCCGATCACGTCAGGGTCCACACCCTGGAATCCCAGGTGGAGGCCTTCAAGAACGTCGATTGGCAGACGGCGCTGGCGAACGATCCGGACAATGCCCGGATCGCGCTGGATCAGTACCGCGCCCTTCAGATCACCCTGGAGGACGCCAAGCGTGATTTGTCGACGAAAGAAGCCCAACGTCTCGAAAGCCAGCGTTCCTCGAACGCCAAGGCCCTAGAGGAAACGGGAAGGGTTCTGTCTCGCGACATCAAAGGCTGGAACCAGCAATTGGCCGGGCAACTGGTCCAACTTGCCGGAGAGTTCGGCGTCTCTCAGGAAGACCTGCTCAGCAACCCCAATCCTCGGGACTGGAAGATCCTCCATGAGCTGCACACCCTACGCCAGCAGGTCAAGAAACAGACGGTGACGAAGCGCCAGGAGGCGGTGACGTCCGTTCAGCCGGCCAAGACGGTGGGAGCCAAATCGGCGCCTCCGGTTGGCCTGGATGACCGGCTGTCCACGGCCGAGTGGGTCGCTCGCCGCAACGCTCAAGAAGCCGCCAAGCGCAAGGCCTTGGGCCGCTAACCCCCTTCAACCCGCAACGTCGTGAGACGCCCGGAGCCTTTTTCCCATGTCGAACACCATTCTCACCCCTACGGCGGTGACGAACGAAGCCCTGCGAGTTCTGCACCAGAAGCTGAACTTCATCGGCTCCATCAACCGCCAGTACGACGACAGCTTCGCCAAGTCGGGCGCCAAGATCGGCGACAGCCTGAAGATCCGCCTGCCGAACCAGTACAGCGTCCGCACCGGCGCCGCCCTGGCCACGCAGGACACCACGGAATCCAGCGTCACGCTGCAGGTCGCGACCCAGAAGGGCGTCGACCTGAACTTCACCTCGGTCGACCTGACCCTGTCGCTCGACGACTTCTCCGACCGCATCATCAAGCCGGCCATGTCCGTCCTCGCGGCGAACATCGAGTACGACGCGATGACCATGTACAAGGACATCTATCAGGCGGTGTGGAATTCCGGTTCCGCGGCGACCCTGGCTCACGTCCTCTCCGGCCGGAAGATCCTGCAGGACAGCCTGACCCCGCTGGACACCCGCACCGCCAACCTTGACGGCCAGCAGATGGTCGACGTGGTGACGGACTCTAAGGCGCTGTTCAACGACAAGTCGGAGATCAGCCGCCAGTACCTGGAGGGCTACGTCGGCCGCGCGGTCGGCTTCGACTGGCTGGAAAACAGCCTGTGGCCGGGCCACACCCGCGGCGGCGCGGACGCCTCGGCGACCGTGGACACCCGCACGTCCTCCATCCCGGCGGACGGCACGGCGACGTCCTCGCTGACCATGGCGTCGGGCTCGGGCACGTTCCTCGTCGGCGACGTGTTCACCATCGGCAACGTGTTCAAGGTGCACCCGGAGTCGAAGGCCAACACTGGCATCCTGCAGCAGTTCGTCGTCACGGCGAACAATGCCGGCGGCGCGGTCTCCATCGCGTTCAGCCCGGCGATCATCCTGGCGGGACCGAAGCAGAACGTGACGATCCCGACCACCTCGGCGACCGCCGCCCTGTTGCCGCTGGGCACAGCCTCGGGCCGCGACAACACCGGCCTGCTGTACCACAAGGACGCGTTCACCTTCGCGACCGCGGACCTGATCATGCCCTCGGGCGTGGATTGGTCGGCCCGCAAGGTGCTGGACGGCATTTCGATGCGGATCGTGCGCCAGTACGACATCAACAGCGACAAGTTCCCGTGCCGCCTCGATGTCCTCTACGGCTACAAGACGATCCGGCCACAGATGGCGGTTCGCCTCCACAACAACTGATCTCCTCCCTGAACCTGGGCCGCTCCGCCGTGGGCGGCCCGCCCCTTTTCAAGGACATCCCCTATGCCTGTAACCAACATCGGCGACGACGGCCCCGACGGCATGCAAATTGGCGCGCGCAGCTCCACGGCCGCCGTTCCCTCGAAGGTCGCTCTCTACGGCGCCACTCCGGTGGCCCAGCGGGCGGCTTCGATCCAGGCGACGTCGTTCCTGTCTGCGTCGTCCAACGTGACCATCGGCGCCACGCTCACCGCCTGGGCGCTCGAAGTCACCAACACCCTGATCGGCCTCGGCATCTGGAAGGGCGCCGCTTGACCGACCTGGTCTTCGCCGGGGCGCCGCCCGAACGGGCGGCGCTTCCGGCGTTCGGACAGCCCGCGGTCAAGCGGACCAAGGTGGTGTTCTGCACCCCCACCGTCACGCGGCCGTTCGATCAGTACCTGGCGGCGATGGAGGCTTCCGTCCCGCTGCTGGAGGCGGCCGGCCTGGAGCACCAGATCTGCTTCGAGGTCGGCAACCCCTACATCAGCGCCGCGCGCGCCACGCTGCTGCGTCGGGCCCTGGACGCCAAGGCCGACGTGATCGTGTTCCTGGACCACGACATGTCCTGGCGGCCGGAAGACCTGCTGAAGCTGATCCAGACGCCCGATCCCGTCGTGGCGGGCCTCTATCGCTTCAAGAAATCCGAAGTCGAGTACATGGGCGCCTGGGACTGCCTGGCGGACGGCCGGCCCGTGGTCCGCGAGGACGGCTGCATCCGCGGCGAGCGCATCCCGGCCGGCTTCCTGAAGGTCACCCGCGAGGCCGTCGCCCGCTTCATGCGGGCCTATCCCGAACTCATGTACGGCGATCCGCTCAACCCCTCGGTGGACCTGTTCAACCACGGGGCCAAGGACTGGGTCTGGTGGGGCGAGGACTACGCGTTCTCGCGCAACTGGCGGGCCTGTGGCGGGGAGATCTGGATCGTCCCGGACCTGACCCTGACGCACCACAGCGCCGATCACGACTTCGAAGGCAACATCCACGACTTCATGCGCCGCCAGCCCGGCGGCGATCTTGCGGAGGCGGCATGATCCTCGCGCGCGACACCACCTACTATCACGAAAGCGGCCTGGTCCGGACCTTCAAGGCCGGCGAGGAAGCGCCCAGGAGCGGCTGGCAGGCCGAACCTTATGTGGGCGTGGCCCAGACGCCCGAGGCGGCTCCTGAGGCTCCTGAGGCCGCCGCAGAGCTACCCAAGCCGCAACTCGACCACGACTTCGACGGCAAGGCCGGCGGTTCACTGCCGAAGGCCCGGCGCAAGTACGTGCGGAAGGCCAGGTAGGTGGCGACCACCACCTATACGGCGTTGCTGACCCGCATCGCAGACCAGGCGGTGCGCGGCGACATCGACGCGCTCATTCCCGACTGGATCGGGGATTTCGAGGCCAAGGCGAACCGCTGGATGCGCGAGCGCCGGATGCAGGTCCGCGACACGGCGAGCATCAGCGACGAGTTTTCCGCGGTCCCGGCCGACTACGCCGAGGCGATGACCATCTCGCTGACGGATGGCGTGACGACCTGGGAGCTGGTCCCCGCAGCGCCCGAGACGATGGAGAACTACGCGCAGCAGGCGCAGACCGGCCGGCCGCGGTTCTTCGCCATCGTCGGGCCCGAGGTCCGCTATTACCCGGCGCCTGACGCGGCCTACACCGCGACGTTCAACTACTTCTCCAAGCTGGAGGCGATCAGCGGTTCCAACGCCACGAACTGGCTGCTGACCGATGCGCCCGACGCCTATGTGCAGGGCGTGATGGCCGGGTTCCACGAGTGGGACCAGAACTTCCCAGCCTCGGACCGGGCCATGGCCAAGGCCGAGCAGATCTTCACCGAGCTGATGATGGCTCGCCGCACGCCGGTCGGCCCGCTGCGGACGGAAGTCGCGCAGGTCCAGCGCCCGCGCTCCTACAGCATCTACAGGGACTTCTGACCATGAAAGTCACTTCCGGCACGCTGAGCAACGGCACGGTCGCCATCGCGGCGAACCCCGATCGTCTCGGCCTGATCGTCTCCAACAATTCCGACACGGTGATGACCTACAGCCCGGATGCGACGGCATCGGCGGCCGTGGGGATTTCAGTTCCGGCAGGCCAGGCCATCGTCCTGATCGGCCCTGCGGCCCAGGCGCTGATCAAGAACGCCGGGACCGTGTTCTGCGCGGGCGCGTCGAAGGCCTACTCGATCTACGAGTGGTGACGTGGCCCGTTTCGCCGCCAGGGACGTGCCGGGCCTGAAGCTCGAAATGGACCGCGAGCTGGATCGCTTCCATCAGCCCAATCGCCCGCTGGGCGTCTTCCACGCGCCGACCGCTGATCTCCCGGATGCGGCGGCTTTTCCGTGGTGCATCGCCTTCGATGAAACCCTCGGCGTGCTGGTCACGTCGGACGGAACGAATTGGGTATAGCCGATGCCTAGCTCCTACACAGACATCGGCCAGCTTGAGCTGCAATTCACCGGCGAGAACGTCAACGTCTGGGGCGATCGGCTCAACACGGTGATCACCAACCTGTCGCTGATGATCAGCGGCATGACGACGGTGGCTCTGACCGGCGACTACACCCTGACGAGCGGCAACACGGGCTCCAACGAGGCCCGCTACGGCATCCTGAAGTTCACCGGAGGCGCAGGGCCTTACACGGTCACGATCCGCCAGGCTCAGAAGACGTATCTGATCTGGAACGCCACCTCCGGTACGGTGACGATCACCACGGGCGCGGGGACGACGGTGCAGGTCGCGACGACCGATATCGTCACGGTCTTCTGCGACGGCACGAACGTCAAGACGCCGGGCTACGGCGGCGCCAGCCTCAAGGACTACATCGCCTCCGTGGTTGTCGGGGGAGGGGCGTCCTTGCCCTCCCTGGTGGGCAATGCGGGCAAGTGGCTGACCAACAACGGGTCGATCGCGTCCTGGGCGCTTCCGACCATCTCCGACATCTCCGACTACACCTCAGATCAGGCGATCAAGACCACGGCGGCCACAGCCCGCGCAATCGCCTTTGCCGTCACCCTGTAGGAACCAGCCATGGCCGTCACGCCGAACAGCATTGTCACGCCTCAGGCGGTCAAGACCGCATACGCCGTCGTGGACACCGCATCGACCGACATCGACGACGCCCCGACGACAACTGTCCTGCTGGTCACGGCCGGCGCCAACGGCGCGCGGCTGACCAGGCTGACGGCCATCCCGCGCGCGACCGTCACCGCCTCGCGCCTGGACCTTTGGCTTTCCAAGGACAGCGGCGCCACGAAGCGACTGATCGATACGGCGCTGATGGCCGCACACACGGTGGCGAACACGACGGAGATCCCGACGACGGATTTTGGCTATTCCGAGGACAATCCGCTGATCCTTGAGGCCGCCGATCGGCTCTACGTCTCCACGGCCGTGTCTCTGGCCGGCGGCATCGTCATCGCCGCGCATTATCAGGACTACTGATGACCCGTGGCATGGTCGGGCGCATCCCGCAGTATATGGCGGCGAAGAAGGCGAGCACGCGCTTGCAGGTGCTGGCCAACAGCACCCTGGCGGCCAGCGCTTCAGGGAGCATCACAGCCGCCGAATCCTGCCAGGCGCTGATCTATCTTCGGGGCGCGGGCGCCGCCGGCAACAACAGTGGCGGTGGCGCGCCAGGCGGCGGCGGCGGCTCCGCCCTGTTCGCGCGTGTTCGAATGAAGAAGGGCGACCAACTCACCTATTCGATCGGGGCGGCCAGCGGGACAGATGGCGGCGATAGTGTCGTGACGATGCTCGCCACGGGGCGTGTCCTGACGGCCGGCGGCGGCAAGTTCGGGGTCATCACCGCGGGTGGTCTTGGCGGGATCGCGACGGGTGGCGACATCAACCGAAATGGTGGCGCGGGCGGTGACGATCCTGGCGGAGGCGCAGACGCCGCGGCAGGTCAACCGGGGCAAGGCCTCGGCGCGGGAACGGGTGGCACGCCTTCCACCGAAGGGGGGCAAGACGTGGCCGGCGGCGGCGGCGCAGCGGGCCTCGCGGAAGAGCCCATCTTCCCTGCCGCTGGCAACGGCGCGAACGGCGCGAATAATGGTTCGGGGTATGGAGCGGGTGGAGGCGGGCGGAACGGCGTTTCGCCCAGTGGCGGAGACGGCATCGGGCTAATTATCCTCATCCGCTCGTACTGAGTTCGTCCAGAACGGCGTTCAGCACGGAGTTCCAATCACCAGGCTCCGGTTGTCGATAAAGCCTTGCCGAGGCATACCACGGGCTGCTTGAACGCCCGACCATCCATCGCCAATCCGTTCCGGCGGCAGGCAGAATGATCCAAACGGGTTTACCCATCGCTCCGGCCAAGTGAGCAATCGAGGTATCTACGGTCACAACCAGATCCAGACCCGCGATGATCTCGGCAGTGTCGAGCATGTCGCGAGCGCCAGTGGCGACGGGCGAAAGGTCGACAAACTGGTGTTGATCAAAGAGCCATGTTGCCAGTTCTGGCGGTATCGAGCGATTGGCGTCGTTAGCGTGTCTTGGGTCGCCGCGCGTCATGAGCCCGACGCCGCCAACTGCGCGAGGTTTGGCAGAAAGATAAGGCGAGGCGTTTACGTCGGCGCCAAGCCACAGTGGAAGGCTCATGACGCGCACCCAATAGTCAGCATCTGGAAGGGCGAGCTGCGGGACACCAGGCGCTACATTGAACCCGTTGGTCAGGAAAAGTCGGCAAAGCGGTGGCTGAGCCCAGAAAGTGATGCGCGCGGCGGGCGCTTGACGCACAAACCGCAGGAACTGGATCTGATCACCTAGACCTTGCTCGCCGAGCACAAGGAGGTGTCTTCCGGTCAGATCCTCTCCCCGCCACGGCTTGGCGGCAGTCTGAGGTTCGTACAAGCGAAGGTGCTGGGCGCGACTCTCGTAAAGGGGCCATCCCTCCGCGTAGCGACCCTGAGAGAGCAAGAGAATTGCAAGCGCGAAGCGCGTGGACGGTGCGTCAGGCCGTAAGCTCAGCGCGTCGCGGTAACACCGCTCGGCGTCGATCAGCTGGCCGGTATTTCGATACACGAAGCCAAGGTTGTGAAGCGCCTCGAACGGCTGTTCCGCCACGAGTGTCCGATAAGCGGCCTCGGCCTCAGAATATCGCCCCGCCGCCACGAGGTGGCGGGCCTCGTCCATTCCGATTACAGCCATGGAGCGAGCCTAGCTTTGCCAAGGACCGCCCTCAAGATACCTCCCGGCATCTTCTCCGACGACACGGTTCATGCCGCGGCGGGCCGCTGGGCGGACGGCTCCAACGTCCGCTTCCGCCTGGCCATGCCCCAGGTCATTGGCGGCTGGGAAGCCCTGACCGCGGATACGGTCGATGGCGTCTGCCGCTGGATCTTCCCGTGGGGCAACAATTCCAACCAGCTGCAGTTCGCCTTCGGGACGCACACGGCGTTGCAGGTCTGGGTCGGCGGCGGCCTCTACGACATCACGCCGACCGCGGACTTCACGGCCGGGAACATCGACGGGGCAGGGTCCGCCGGCTACGGCACCGGCGCCTACGGCATGGGCGGCTACGCGACGCCGACCCTCGACGATTCCTTCCCGCTGACCTGGAGCGGCGGGGCGATGGGGCAGGATCTCTACGCCTCTCCACGCGGCCAGACGATCTTCAAGTGGGACGCCAGTGACACGGCGACTGAGGCCGCTTCGCTCTCCAACGCGCCCGACAACGTGACCTACTGCCTCGTGTCGTCGAAGGACTTCGTGTTCGCGCTCGGCTGCAACGAGGAGGTCTCGACCGACTTCAACGCGCTGTGCGTGCGCCATTCCTCGACGTTCCTGCCCAACGAGTGGGCGACCACCACCACCAACAGCGCCCGTGAGTACATCCTGCCCGGCGGCGGGCGGATCGTCGGTGGCCGGAACCTCGGCGACTACGTTCTCGTCTGGACGAACTCGGCGCTGTTCCGCTTTGATTACGTTGGGCAACTGACCGAGGTCTATCGGTTCGAGAAGGTCGGCGACAAGTGCGGCCTGATCGGGCCCAACGCGGCCGTGGTGGTCGGGCAGACCGCCTTCTGGATCAGCCCCGACCGGCAGTTCTGGAGCTACAGCCTGGGCGGCGAGCCGACGCCTCTCCCATGCCCGATTCGCGAGGACTTCGCCGACAACCTCGCCTTCGCCCAGTCCGACAAGATCGTGGCTTCGTCGATCGGCGAGTTCAGCGAGATCCGCTTCGACTACCCCGATGGGCGCGACGGCTACGAGAACTCCCGCTACGTCGCGGTTCCGATCGCCGGTCCTGACGCGGGCGCCTGGTATCGCGGGCAGATGCCGCGCACGGCCATGGTGGATGCAGGGCCGGCTCCCTATCCGCTGGGGGTACAGAGCACGGTGGATGGCGACGATTCCGAAGGCGTTCCCTACTGGCACGAGCGGGGCCAGTCGGCCGATGGCGCGGTGCTGTCGTGGTTCATCGAGAGCGCGGACCAGTACCTGTCGGAGGATCGGGCCTTGCTGATCCGTTCGTACTGGCCCGACAGCGAGTATCAGGTCGGGCCGATGAGCCTGACCCTGACCTCCAGGTATCGTCCCAGGGGCGACGAGGTGGTCAAGGCCTACACGGTCGCCGCCGACGCCGACAAGGTCGACATCCGCGCCTCAGGGCGCCTCTTCCGCATGAAGTTCGCAGGCTCGGCCAGCCCCACGGCGTTTCGCATGGGGCGGCCTGTCCTCGATATGGTTCCGACCGGGGGTCGCTAGATGGGTCTGTTCAGCTCCAAGGCCAAGACGAGTTCAACAAGCGATACGACGTCCAACAGCACGTCGAGCAGCACGGCCACGCCCATCGTTCCGGGCCAGATCCAGGACCCGATCTTCGGGCTGTACGGCCAGCTTGGGCAGCTCACCGGCCAGGGCGGCGGGAACGACCTGCTGAACCAGGCGGGCCAGACGGCGGCGGGGCTGACCGGCTCGCCATGGAACTTCGACAGCGCCGCCGACCTGACGCGCGGATCGCTGCTGACGGGTGGGCCGGCTTCGGCGAGTTCGGGGTCGATCGGCTCGACCGACAAGTTCATGAACCCGTACCTGCAGAACGTGGTGAACTCGTCGCTGGCGGACTATGACGTCAGCGGTCAGCGCAGCCTGGAAGGCCTCGCCCTGCGCACCGCTGGCGGCAACACCGGGTCCAATGCGGCCGTGGCCGACGCCTTGACCCGTGGCGAGCTGGCCCGAGGCCGCGGAAGCCTGGAATCCAGCCTGCTGATGCAAGGCCAGGACCGAGCCTTCGGCCTCGCCGATCAGCAGGCGAACCGCGATCAGCAGGCGAACCTCCTCAACGCGCAGCTCAACGCGCAATACCAGCAGCAGGAGGCGGCTCAGAAGCTTGCGGCCGGCGCTCAGCTGGGCAACCTGTCGAGCCTGTTCGACGCCAATCAGCGGGCCAACGCGGGCTTCCAGGGCGACCTGGGCACGCTGCTCGGCAACCAGGACGTCGACTATCTGTCCAAGCTGGCGGGGATTGCCGGGACGCTGCCGGGGCAGATGTTCGTCGGACAGGACACGACGGGCACGCAGAGCGGCACGCAGCACCAGACGGGCACGGGCACGCAAACCAGTTCGCCAAGCCTGCTCGGCGCGGCCGGGTCGATCGCCGGCATCGCTGGGCTGTTCTCGGATCGCCGCCTGAAGCGCGACATCGAGCGCGTCGGAACCCGACCGGACGGCCTCGGCGTCTATCTGTTCCGCTACCTGTGGAGCCCGATCCTGCATCTTGGCGTGATGGCGCAGGAGGTGCTCGGCGTGAAGCCGGAGGCCGTCATCGTGCACCCGAGCGGCTTCCTGATGGTCGATTACGCGCAGCTGGAGGCCTGAGGAATGGGGATCTTCTCGGGGCTGGGCAAGGCGCTTTCCGGCTTCAACAAGGCCGGCGACGATGGCCTGTCGTTCGCCAACAAGCTGCAGATCGCCGGCGCCCTGGCGCAGGGCGACACGCAGGGCGCCGCTGCGCTGCAGTCGATGTTCTCCGGCCGGCAGGAGAAGGCGAAGACCAAGGAAGCGCAGCAGGCCCTCCTCGCCCAGCTGACCGGCGCGCTCGGCGGCGGCTACGAGGCTGGACCGTCACCCACGGTGAGCCGCCCCGATCCCGCTCCGGTTCCGAACCTGGGACAAGTCAGCATGGGTCTTCCGCAAGCCCAGGTTCAGGCTCCCGACCCCTACCAGTACGTCGCGCCGAAGAAGCTGCCGCAGCGCACGCTGAACGATCCGCAGGTCCAATCGGCGCTACTGGCCGCATCGCTGGGCGGCCTGCCGGGCGTCAGCAACGTGATCGGCCTGCTCGACAAGACCCGGCCCGAGATCGACTTCGTCAACGGCCAGGCGGTGGACAAGCGCGCCGTCGCGCCCGGAACGCGGGTCGGCGTCAACCTGTCCAACGTCAACGGCTTCATGGTCGATCAGCAGGACCCCGGCCAGGTCGGGCGGTTCTACGGCGAGGTCCCGGCCAAGGGCTCCGAGCCGGCCTACAATCAGCGCGGCGAGCAGATCGGCTGGCGCATGGCGGACGGCTCCCTGCAGGCCATCGAGTCGGCTGCGGCGGCCGAGGCCGGCGGCAGGGCGCGGTTCAACACGGTGCAGGCGACGGACGCCGCAGGGCGGCCCGTCACCACCACGGCCGACCGCATCGCCGGATCGCCGATCGTCGGCCAGAGCCCTGCCGAAGGCGCCGCGGCGCGCATGTCGGCCGAGGCTGCGGAAGGCGCGCGTCAGCAGCTCGGCGGCACGGTGCAGCAGGCCAACGAGGCTCTTGGGCTCATCGAGGCCATCCGCAACAATCCGGCCATCGGCTGGCGCACCGGCTTGACCGGGCAGGCTCCTGCGATCCCCGGCACGCCGGGCGCGGACTTCGACGCCATGGCCGACCAACTCAAGGGCAAGGTGTTCCTGGAGGCCTTCCAATCGCTGAAGGGCGCCGGCGCGATCACCGAGCAGGAAGGCAAGGCGGCCACGGTCGCCATCGCCCGCCTGAACCGCGCCCAGTCCAAGGAAGGCTACCTGAAGGGCCTGGCGGACCTTGAGCAGGTCATCAAGGCCGGCGTCCGGCGCACCGAGCAGAAGGCCGGGCAGGGGCGCGCTCCCACCATCCGTCCCGACCGATCCGCCATCGAGGCCGAGATGCGCCGCCGGGGGCTCCTGCGCTGATGCAAGACCTGTCCGAACTCTCCGACGCCGAACTCACGGCGCTCTACGCCATGCCGGGCCTGATCAAGCAGGAATCCGGCGGGCGGGCGGGCGTGCTTGGGCCGCCGACCAAGTACGGCCGCGCCCAGGGCATGACCCAGATGCTACCCGCTACCGCCCAGGCGACGGCGGAGCGCATCGGCGTGCCCTGGCGGCCAGAACTGATGACGGCGGACACCCCGGAGGCGGCGGACTACCAGGAAACCCTCGGGCGGGCCTATCTCCAGGAAGGCATCGAGAAGACCGGCGGCCTGGAAGGCGGGCTGAAATACTACCACGGCGGCCCCGACAAGCGCCAATGGGGACCGAAGACGAACAATTATGCGCAGGCGATCATGACCGGCCTGGGCGGCGCGCAGCCGGAGACCTCGGGCGACCTGTCGAAGGTCTCCGACGCCGACCTGATGGCGATGTACCAGGCGGCCAGCGCAGCCCCGGAGAAGCCCGTACAGGCCCCGGCACGCGCTCCGGCTCCCACGCCAGCCCGTCTGCCGCAGAAAGCCCCTGTGGCGGCTCCTGGAACGCCTGCGAACCCGACGATCGCGCAGGATGCTTTGAGCGGCTTCCTGCAGCCCTTCAAGGACCTCGGCCACACGGTCATGGAGGGCTACCGCAGCACCGAGGGCGGCAAGCCGCTCGATCCGCTGTTCATCCCCAAGCTGGCGGGGTCGCTGGCGGGCGTGACGGGCGCGCCGGTTCAGGCCGCTGTGCGCCCGGTCGCGCGCGCCATCAACCGCAGCCTGCCTGCGCCCAGCGAGTTCACCTGGAACCCGAAGGCCCCGTTCCGCAAGCTGCAGGGCGACGACGCCCAGCGGTTCGTCGAGGGGCAGATCAACACCGCATTGTCGGCGGCGCAGCCGGCTGGAGCGCGTCAGGCGCCCCAAGCCCCTGCGCCTAAGGCGATGACGCTCGACGAGCTGCAGGCGGCGAAGCAGGCTGCATACAAGGCGGTGGAGCAATCGGGCGTGCAGTACACCCCGAAAGGCTTCGACGACCTGGCGCAGGACATCGCGCAGAAGACGGCCTCGGCGCGGATCAACCCGCTGCGCCATCCGAAGGCGGCCTCGATGGTCGCCGAGATCCAGGACATGGCGGCGCAGGGCTATGCGCCCACGCCGACCGAGCTTGACCAGCTGCGCCAGGTGGTGCGCCGCGACGTCGCCAACCCGAAAATCGACGACGGCGACCGCTTCTTCGGTGACATGATCATCGACGCCATCGACGACTTCATGGGCTCGGCCAAAGGACCGCAGGTCGCCGCCGGAAACGCTGGCGACGCCGAGGCGCTGCTGAAGACCGCCCGCGACCTCAACACGCGATACCGGAAGGTGGAGGCGGTCACCAATGCGCGCGAGAGCGCCATTCAGCGGGCCGGAACCACGGGCTCGGGCGGCAACGTCCAGAACGCCACGGCGCAGAACATTCGCCGGTTCACCGACCCCACCAGCAGCAAGCGCATCCGCAACCTGACGCCGGCCGAACGGAAGCTGGCCGAGGAGATCGTCAAGCCGACGCGGGGCCAGAACGCGCTGCGCCTTATCGGCAAGCTGTCGCCCTCGGGCAACGGGCTGATGGCCGCCCTGAACGTCGGCGCGACGATGACCAACCCGGCGATGGGCGCGGTGGGCCTGACGGGCATCCTCGCCAAGGCGGCGGCGGAAGGCTCCCAGGCCAAGAAGATCGATCAGCTGATCAAGCTGATGTCGATGGGCGGCGGGGCAGCGGCTCCCAAGCCGCCGATCCCGATCCTCACGATGGCCGGGAAGCCCGCCTTGCCCATACTGTCGCCGGCCGGGATTGTAGGCGCGTCCGAAGTTGCTGCGCGTCTTCCTCGGGAACCTTCCGCGCGACCGAACGGAAAAGCGTCCACAAAGGCCAAAGGCAAGCTGCCGCAAAAGCGATAGCCGCCCGCGCGATCGGCTCCTCCTCGGTCGCCACGGCCCACGCCGCGCCGCCCGCGTAGACGCAGAACCAGAAGACCGTCGCCCACGGAACCCGATAGGGCCGCTCTACGACCCGGAACTCGGCGTCGATCACGTCTCGCATCAGCCAGCTGTACCACGGAGCCCACCCATGTTCCACGAGGATCGCCCATGGCCGGCTTGAGCTTGAGTCCTACGCTCTCGCTAAGTGGCGGGGCTGGCGCCTCTGCGCCGGCCTGGGCGCCTGCCGACCTCGGCGCATCCTTGCTGGCCTTCTGGGACGCCGAGCGGGCCGACCTCCTGACCCTGGCGACCGCGGCCGTGACCACCTGGACGGATGCGACGGCCAACGGCTACGCGATCACCCAGAGCACGACATCGGCCAAGCCGACCTATTCGGCGACGAGCTTCAACAGCCGGCCGGGCGTCACCTTCGACAAGGCCAACAGCCAGCGGCTGGTCCGAACGGGCATCGGCTCCCTGCCCGTCAATGCGGACCCCTGCGAAATCTGGCTGGTCATGGATCAGACGGCGCTGGTGGCCGACACGGCGCTGATGTCGCTGTTCGAGTACGGCAACAGCACGAACGCATTCCGCCGCGCCGAACGGCTGGTCTCCGGCGGGGTCAACTACGCGCAGGGGCGGGTCGGGACCGGGGCAGGGGCCAGCGCCTTCTCCAACGCCAACATCCCGTTCTCCGGCAAGCATGTGGTGCGCTACGCCATCGGCGCGACCTCCTCGCAGGTCCACATGGACGGCAACGCAGGCCTGTCCCAGAACATCGTGCCCGCCACGTCCTCCGGCAACATGAGCATGGGCATGACCAACAGCGGGTCGTTCCCGATGACCGGCATCATCAACGCCTGCCTGGTCACCGCTGCGCTCGATGCCGATCAGGCCGCCGCCCTGCTGGCCTGGGGCAAGGCTCGGGCCGGCATCGCCTGATGGCCTGGGATCGCGTCCCCGTCACGGCGGAAGACTGGTCTCAGGTCGGAGAGACGCCCGAGACCTGGACGGACGTCCCCGAGACGCCCGAAACCTGGTCCCGCATCCCGACCGTCATTCCGGTCAACCTCTCCATTCCGGTCATCACCGGGACGGCCGAGGTCGGTGAGACGCTGACGGCCTCGACGGGCTCCTGGCTGAACAACCCGTCGTCCTACGCCTACGCCTGGTATCGCGATGGCGTGGTGATCAGCGGGGCGACGGCAAGCGCCTACACGCTGCAGACGGCGGATTCGAACGTCAGCATCACCGTCCGCGTCACGGCGATAAACCGCGTCGGGCCGAGCCTGGCGGCGGTCTCCCTGGCGGTGAACGTCGCAGCCCTGCCGATCGACCTGCAGGCCGCCGTCCTGGCCTTCAGCCCGGCGATCATGTTCGACATCGCCGACACGACAAGCCTGTTCCAGGCGCTCACCGGCGGCGCTGCGGCCGACATCAGCAACCAGATCGGCTTCGTCCTCGACAAGAGCCAGTTCGGCGATCAGACGGCCGCGGAGTTCATCGCGGACCAGCCCGAGAGCCTCACGAACGGGACCTTTGACGCCGACGTCACCGGCTGGACGAACGCGGTGCCGGCCGCTGGCACCATGACCTGGGTCGACGGCAAGCTCCGCATGGACTGCACGGCGACCAACCGCTGCTACCAGAGCTTCGCGACCGTCGTCGGCGAGTGGTATCAGCTGAGCGGGTCGATCACCACGGTGGTGAACACCACCAACTCGTTCTGGGCGATCCGCAAGTCCGACAACAGCGCCGCCTCGTCCAACGTGCTGAGCATGGGGGGCAACACCGGCGTCCTTGCGCCGCTGTTCTTCCGGGCCACGGCGACCACCACCTTCATCGTCCTGCAGGTCAACTCGCTGAACGGCGGGCCTGACACCTTCGATTTCGACGACATCAGCGTCAAGCACGTGCCCGGCAAGCACGCCGCGGCGCCGTCGACCGGCCAGCGGCCCGACGTTCACTTCGGCCCCTACTTCGACTTCGCCGGGACCGACATCCTCAACGTCCAGGTGGGCTCGAGCCTCGGGTCGAACTGCACGATCTACTACCGCACGGAGGCCAACGAGGACGTCGTTCTCACCGGCCAGACGATCAACGCCGGGACGCTGGCCCTGCCGCAAGTCGATTTCGGCCGCTACCTCGTCTTCCCCGGCGGCCTGACGGGCGGGCAGCTCGGGATCGTCAAGGCCTGGGGTGACGCCTACACGACGCCGCCGCTGCCCGACGACACGCTGGTCATCGACCTGACCTTCACCGGGGGCGTCCCCACGGCTCTGGAGGTCGTCGGCGAAGACGCCATGGCCGACCTGATCGACAACGGCGACGGCACATGGAGCCTGACGCGGTTCCCGTTCTTCTACGACGATGCCGCGGCGACCGTGCTCATCGAGTACGAGCTGGACCCGGACTACGTGAACAATCCGCCGAGCGGCATCGCCTTCCACTGGACGAACGTCGCGCTCAACGGGTTCCAGTATTTCGTCAACACCGCGGCCGGGACCACCTCGCACGCGCTCTACGCCAAGTACAACTTCGGCCAGTACTACACGCAGCGCTACGACCACCCGCGGGCGGGCATCTCGACGCCGCCCTGCCGGGGCCGCCGCCGGGTCGTCACCACCTTCAAGGAAGGCCAGCTCCCTTGGGCCGTGGCGGACAACTTCATTGGCCGCGAAGAGACCGTCATGGGCGTGGTCCCGGTCATGGGCTCGCCGCTGAAGCTGACCTGGGGCCGAGACGGCATCTTCGGAACCTCGCCGCTGACCAATGGTGAGGAGTTTCGCTTCAAGCTCTGGAAGGGCCTGCGGACGCGGCCTGAAATCGAAGCCAAGGCTATCGCCGCCCCGGTCGCGGCCAGCCCGGTCAACTTCGTCGGCGACAGCTTCCTGAACGGCGCCAGGGTGCTGGAGCAGGTCCTTCAGCGGTCCTCGCCGAGCGGCTACGTCGCCTACAGCAACGACGGCGAGGGCGGCACGACGCTGTTCCAGCAGCGTGACCGCATGATCGCCTACGCCGGGACCGAGTTCGAGAAATGGTACGCTTCGACCCTGGTGGTGGTCGACGGCTTCCTGGAGATCGGCGGGGCGAATGCGATCCTGGCGCTGAACGCCATGGCGGCGCTCCTGTCGCACAACCGCTGGGTCTACGTGCAGTCGACGCCCGCCTTCAACCTGCCGGGCTCCGCGGCGCGCATCACCTACGACGCGGACATGGCGGCCATCGAGGCGGGCATCGGCGCCCACTACCTGCCGACGCTGGCGCCGATCATCAACACGGACCCGATGGCGGGCGAGGTCTACTACGACGTCGGCGGGCCGAGCGAAGCCGACGACCTCGCCGACATCGCCAACCAGCTGTGGCCGCGGTCCCTGCAGGTCGCGCCCGGCGACTTCCACCCGAGCGAGGTCCCCAACTCGGCCGGCTGGTCAGGCGCGGCGGCGCTGGGGGACATCATCTACAAGGGCCTCGTGGCCCGCGGCTACCTTCCGGCCTGACGGAGCTTCCATGGACATCCTGTTCCTCCTCCCGGCCCTCGGGCTGCCCTTTGTCATGCGCAAGGTGGATCGCGGCTGGGGCGAGCCGGGCGGCAAGACGAAGGCCAAGCTCTGGGCCCTGCTGGCCATCGCCATCGGCTTCCTGGCCTTCTGGCGGGGCGAGGGGCCGCCTCAGTCCGCATGGCTGGGCGCCGTCATCGTCCTCTGTGTCGTCATCGGCCGCTCGATGGGCTTCGGCAAGGATGCGGCGACCATCAACGACAAGGGCGACCTGCGGCGGGCCTGGATTCGCGCAGCCATCCCTGTAGCCCTGGCGGTCGGCGCGTCGGCCTTCGTCTTCCGCTGGGACCTGGCGCCGACCATCGCCGCCCTGGTGGTGTTCACGATCTTCGCGGCGAGCGTCGTCGAACAGGCCAAGGATTACGGGGCGTACGAGGCCAAGGTGATCGCGCAGGGCGGACAGATCCTGTCGGACGATCCCTTCAACGCCAGGCTGGAGGAGACCCGCGGGTTTCGATCCGGCGTGGCCCTGGCCGTGTGGCTCGCCTTCGTCGCGCTCTGGACGAGCATCACCTGAAGTTCGGGCCGCCCCGGTGCTGTAACACCGGAGCAGCCCCGGCCCGCATGAGCCGGCTACGCGTAGCGGCGGATTTGTCGGCTGGGCGACCTTTCACCTTTGTAAATCGAGGCGCGCATGAGCCCGGACAGCTACCCCGCGCGCCTCCCTCAACGTCTTTCACCGGGGGGTGTCTATGGACCTGGTTTCTGTGCTTGGCCTGGTCGCGTCCGTCGCCATTCCGTTGATCGGCGGGCTCGTTGCGATCGGCCGCGCGTTTCAGAAGCTGGGGGATCACGACGAGGAGATCTCCGAGATGAAAGACACGCTGGAGCGTATGAACGTCCGCCTCGAAAAGACCGAGGACGCGGTGCGCAACATCGGTCAGCTCGCCCAAGCCGTCGACAACATGGGCAAGCGCGTCGGCGAGCAGATCGGCCACCTCGCCGAGATCATGGGCATCCACAACAAGAACAACGAGCGTCGCTTCGACGACCTCACCGAGCGCCTGGGCGAGCGCCGCAGCTTCAAGCCGACCGACAAGTAACCGCTTAAGCGGGGGGAACATGCCATCAATGAACCGGCCTTCGGGAAGGGCCATTGGCGCGGCCGGCGCAGTCGGCGGCGCCAGCCTGTTTACGGCGGCCATCCTGGCGATGGCGACGCCTGAAATTCAGCGCTGGGAGGGCCGGCGGCTCTACCCCTATTTCGACATCGTGGGGAAGCTCACCACATGTGACGGCGAGACTCACGGCGTAGAGATGCGCCCATATACGCCGGCCGAATGCGACGCCATGACGGCGCGTCGGCTGAAGATCGTCGCCGAGGAAATCCGCCCCTGCCTGCCGCCGTCGTTGCCGGCGCAGATCCAGGTCTCGACGCTGTTGACCGCCTACAACACCGGGGCCCCCGCCTTCTGTGGATCATCGATCTCCCGGAAGATGCGGGCGGGTGACCTTGCCGGCGGCTGTCGTGCGATCCTCGCCTGGAACAAGGGCCGCATCGGCGGAAAGCTTGTCGTCATCCGCGGTCTCGACCTGCGCCGGAAGGCCGAAAGCGCCCTCTGCATGAAGGGGGTCGCGTGAGCTTCTTTCTGGGGTTCATCTCCGGCGTCGTCAGCCTGACTGTGGCCATCGCGCTCCTCGCGGCATTCGCCGCGTTCTACGTCAAGGCGCTGTTCCGAGGACGAAAGTGACGGGGCTCCTGCTCCTGGCCGTCATCGCTCCCGTCGCGCTTCTCATCATCGTCGCCTGGATCATCCGCTCTGCGATGCGCGATCCGGGCCGAGACCCGTTCAAGCAGATCTTGGGGAAGTGATGAACCGACCGCTTTCGAAGCTCGAAAAGCGTCTGCGGATGCTGTGGGACGGACGCACGTCGCCCGCCCATGGGCCGATGATGGACTTCAGCAAATACCGCTACACGCCCCGCGCTTACTCGGACGGCGGCCCTGGCTGGGGCGTCTACGACAAGCTCGGCGACCGCTTCCTGTCTGACCAGGAGGTCGTGCGGCTTCCCGTTCAGTCGCTCATGACTGCCACGGTGCACCACTGATGTTGGGCCTTTCAACGCTCCAACTCGGCTTCATCGGCTGTCTCGGCGCCGCTGCAATCGGCTTCGGTCTCGGCGGCAAGTTCGCCGAGCGCCACGAGCGAGCGGTGACCGAGCGCGGCGAAGCCGTCTGTGCAGCCGCCCGAATGAAGTTCGTCGAGTACGGCAAGCCCAAGCGGAAGGGCGAGCAGGGGAAGGCCCTGGATCGCAAGCGCTGGGGCGTCCAGTGCGCGGATCGCGTCGCCCAGCTCATGGCCGAGCATGACGCCGCGCTGGACCGCAAGGAAGCCTCGGCCGGCGTCACCGCCCAGGTCGGTCAGCAGGCCGAAGCCAACCAGGTCCGCATCGAGACCCGCTACCGCACCATTCAGCAGAAGGTCCCCATCTATGTCCCTCAAGCCGTGGATGACAGCACTGTTGTTCCCGTGGGCCTTGTCCGCCTGCTCGACGCAGCCGCCGCCGGCCAAGATCCAGATGGTGTTTCCTTCGCCGCCGGCCGCAGTCATGAAGCCGCCTCCGGCGTTAAACTCTCGACACTCAGTTCCGTGGTCGCAGGCAACTACGGCGTCTGCAACGCCACCCGTCAGCAACTGATCGACTTCCAGTCCTGGGCTCGCGCGCAGGAGGCGCTGAACCCATGAGCTGGTTCCGCCTGAGGCCGCCCCGCAAGCCCGCCCCCACGCTGAAGCCTGTAGCCAAGCCGCCGCCTGACGTGAAGGCGAGCCCGCTCACGCCATCGCCGGTCAATACGGTTCCGGCGCCCGCGGTCCAACCTCCGGATAATCCGGAGTTTAAGCCCCTCGCCAACGGCCAATCCCTCAACGGCTTCACCGCAGGCCACTACGGCTATCGCGATCCGAAGGCTGACTGGCCGATCCGCGTCCATGACGATATCGTCCTGTACGAGGTTCGCCAGGGCGACGCCGGCTATCCGGGCGACGACGGTAACAACGCTGACCGGGCCGAATTGCTGAGTGACCGCACGTTCGAGCCGGGCAAGACATTCAGCGCCGAGTGGACGTGGGTGCTTCAGACGCCAGAGCGCTTGCTCTCGACGTGGTACGGTGTCCTCCACCTCCACACCATAGGCCTCGTGCGGCCGCAGTTCACGCAGGCGCTGTGGGTCGATCGCACCACGGGCCAGGCCTGGGCCTACTTCCCGATGTACTTCGGAGCGACAGGCCAAGCCCCACGGGCCGGCGGCGAGCTGGGTGGCGTCGAGAACCGCGTGAAGGTGTTTCCTGGTCAGCCCATCCACTGGCGCCTGACGTGGCGCACACACGAGACGAACGGGCTTTACGAGCTTGTGGCGGACGGAAAGCTGGTGGGCCGCCTGGACGGCTTTACGGGGTTCGCTGACGTGGCGGCGGGACCGCGAATGCAACGGGGAATCTACCGCGGTCGCGTTCCCCAGACGCTACGGACGCTGGAGGAGGGGTTCCGCGTGGAAGCGGGATGATGGGTGTGGTATAGGTGATTCGCGGCGGCGTATGTCCCGCCTGATCGGGAACTGCAGCCTGGATCGTGGACGCGCGCTCCTAAGCCCGACTGGCGAACCACTATGGCCGTCGCACATGATCCGCCAAGCCTGTAGGCAGGCATCAGAGCCCCGTTCGGCCAAGCGCCGGGCGGGGCTTTTTCATGCCCGCTGTTCGGGTCTGGCCGTGCTCAGCGAGCCGGAGGAGTAGGGGTTAGTCCCTGGCCGGTAGGATGATCTCATCAGCCCGGTCGGGGTAGTTCTCGCGGATATACGCCTCCATTGCGACTCGCACCTCGGGAGGGAGGCCCGTGGGGTCGAACCGCCACATCGGCGGGTCTGTTTTCATGATTTCCACGATCGCCTTTTGAGCGTTCTCGGCTTCGGTTCGGTCGAATCGCCACGTGATTGGCCTCGGCATCCCGTCCCGCCAGAAGGTATCCGCGATGACGTGGAACTTCGGTGCGTCGCTCATGTCCCGATCCTATCACGTATGGGAGGGGGGAGTAGGCTCGCCGAGGATGTGGTCGTACATGCGATCCACGCTGTTGGTCGCCGTTCGCGGCGTATCGTCAGTCGCGGCGGCATGAAGCGCGCTCCGCGTCGGCTCCCGGATCGCCATGAGCGCGGCGCGGGCTAGCAGGGAGAGGTGTTCGGTCGTCCAGGGGAACTGGTTGTCGGCCCCACGGTCGAACTTGTTCTCCTGCTCCCACTGTGAGTGGGCGTCCATCATCGACGCGATCATCGACCGGAGTTCAGGCGTCGTTTCCATGCAAAAATTGTAGCAGATTCAACGAAGTTGCGCTACTTTAACGATGCGTCGGCGTGGCGTCGTTTAGGTCGCGAGCGGATCAGGATCGCGGGGTGGTGTCCCAAACGCTGATCACCTCGCGGCCCGCAGCTTCACCCTCCCGCCAAGCCCTGTTGACTCTCCGCCCCACCCGGCGGCATGAGAACGGAGTGAGAACACAGCGCCCCTTATCCGAATACCCCTCCGACATGCTCTCCGTCGTCTGCACCAAGTGCCCCAGGACTGGCCGTCTATCCAAGGCCCGTCTTCTATCCGAGTGGGGCGACATAGGCCTTGTGGATCTCCTCCAGGTGATCGGGAAGGACTGCCCTCAGCAGGTGCGGGACCATCAGAACGTCAGGCGCTGCGGCATACGTTACGAAGGGCTCGTCGGGTTGCCGAGCGGGGTGGTGGGTCACTGCGCAGGGGCATAGCAACGACGGAACTGATCCTGCGGCCACGTCTGGCGCGACCCCAAAAGCCCGCCCGGGGTGACGCAATGCACCACTATTCGGCCGCCCCTGGTGAAGTGGCTCACGCGGACAGGTAGGCGGTACCCCCAGTTTGGGGAGCTGCCGGGTCTCGGCTTCCAAATGTTTCCTGGTTCAATCGGTGTCTCGCTCATATCTTCCTCCACAGGGGGATCAGGGTAGGGGGTTAGGCGGGTTGTCGTAGTCGGGCCGGCTCCACATCTGGACAAGGCATCCAGGCTATCGGCTTCCAGCGATCTCGCTCATCCTGCGTTTCACTGAGGGGGCAACGCCACTCGTTCGCGTAGCTCGCCCACCACAGCGGCACTGGCCAGTGCGGGAGATAGTCCAGAACGCCGAGGATGCGTGTTCCATCCTTCGGCGCGCTCTCGATAGGCAGCCATTGTTCGCTCATTCACGCCTCCATTCTCTCAGACGGTGGGGCTAGGCGGGGACGGCTGCGGGCGGCGACCACGCGTGCCAACTCCCTCTGCGCGTCATCGATCGGCTGATGCTTTCCATCAGCGCGGCCGTTCCGCCACCCGTGCCAGTAGCTGCGCGAGTGATTGTTTCCGGGCTCAGGATCGCCAGCGTAGCCGTCCCGGTAGCCTTCCATCATCTCGGTGTCATCGAGCGTGTCGAGGTCGCTCAGCGTCGTCACCGGACTCCATTCGCTCACTTCATCCTCCAGGGCATTGGGCGGGGACTCGCTCAGGCTCGACGGTCACCGCTCCATCCGGCCAGATGATCGTGATCTGCCGGCCGAGCCTGCGTGCGTAGCGGACCGTCGACCACGTGCCGCTACGAAGCTCCTCAGGGCCTTTCGGGAGGGCGACCAGCTCCTCCGTCTCGTCGACAATCTTCCGATTGCGCTCCAGGGGTGGGCGCTCCAACCGGATCTCGTCGCGGTCCAGCACCCGGCCACGCAATGCGGGTGGCACCTGTCCGGGGTGCGCAACCGTGTGCCAGCCGAGCGACTTCGCCATGATCCACGCCTGTTCGTCGCCGCCGATGCAGGCGCCCTCGTGAAGCTCGCCGGGCTTGAGGTGCTTGAAGAACCTGAACAGGGATCGCGCTTGCGGCGGGGCTAAGCCTTCGCGGGTGGCGGTGACACCGACCTTCAGGAGGTCGCTCACTGCGGCCTCCACAGCACCTCACCTGTGATCGCGTGGGTGATCATGAGCGTGCCGGGGTTCAGCTCGGCGTGGTGTGCCAGCTCATTCCAGCCTTCGTCCTCGTAGGTCTCGATGACGTAGAAGGTGTCGGCCCGATGGAAGATCGTCGGGCGGGTCGGAAGGTCGGTTCGGCGCTGCATAAGGTTAGACACTCCCGGCGTAACCGATTGATTCAGCAAGGCCCGAAACGGGCGGGTTAGACACTGGTGTGTGCTGAATTTGCTCAGCTCTGGCTGTCCCCTAGGGACTGCCACGCGCCTTTTCAGCACTTGAAACTATTGCACTTTTCGCCTTTTTTGTCTAACCGGGCTTTGAGGGTTAGACGTTTTTGTTCGCGCAATGGCCTCGTCGGCCAAGCGTTTT
>Ga0268265_10000461_pt1 | contig 42989 bp, 58 predicted proteins | sample KBSSwiS52_FD_190355 | JGI IMG/M metagenome (GOLD analysis project Ga0268265, IMG submission 190355) | Switchgrass rhizosphere microbial communities from Kellogg Biological Station, Michigan, USA - KBS Switchgrass S5-2 (SPAdes) (version 2) | ecosystem: Host-associated > Plants > Roots >...
CGAACTGCCAGGCGACGAGCCAGATGAACGTCGCGGATATCTGCCGAGCGCCAATCATCAGCGGACTCTTCCGCTGGAAGAGCGGCTGGAACTGCGAGGCTCCGGCCGCGGTGACGGTGAGCACCTCACCGAGGTCGTTCTGGTCGGTCGCAAGCGGCAGCGTCCACGCGGATGGCACCCAGAGAGTGCCGTTCCACTGGAGGAAGTCCCCCGCGTCGCCGTCGGGCAGCGTGCCGCCCGATTCACCCCCGCCGGCGGCGAAGCCGACCCTCTTGCTTCCGCAGGGATCGCAGTCGACGCAGGTCACAATACCTGCACCGCCGTCACTTGAAGGAGACCCACGCTGTGAGCGTGCCGGGGTTCGCCGGGTCTCCTATCTCCGTGGCGGTGAAGAAGACGCCGGACTTACCCGCTGGCACCGACAGCGTGAGGTCCCACGCGACGCAGTCGGGCGTCGTCGCGGTTGGACTCCGATACACCGCGAAGCACGTGTCGAACTCGCCGCACGTCGCCGTCTGCTGCAGCACGGAGTCCTGCGTCGTCGGCACGCCTCCGTCGGCGGTCCAGAAGACCCGGATCTCGACTTGGTTCGGAGCGATCTGATCGGGGTTACCGCAGAGCTCGAAGGTGAGCGTCACGCACTCGGCGCCTCCGGGAACCGGGGCCGTCTCAGACGTCACGGGCGTCGTCAGCGGCGACTCGTCGAGGATCTCCTCGGGCTCGCCGTTCAGGTTCACGTTGCAGGGCATCTACGCGATCCTCGGCGACGACGGGTAGCTGCGCCGCGACATGCGCTCGACCTCGTCGATGAAGGCTTCCCAGGGAAAGTTTTTTCCTGGGTCGGTGTGAGTGCTCTTCTTGAAGGCGTGGCTCACGTCGTCGTGACCGCAGATCCCCGGAGTCTCCTTCTTCAAGTGCGACGGACCGACGCGCTGAATAGGCAAATCCCAGCGCTGGCAGATGCCGGCGACGAGGGCTGCCGTCCGGGCGAGCATGCCCCGAGAGTACAGGTCCGCCCACTCGGACGCCAGCTGCCCGGCGCGGCCGGCGCACTCGACGCCGATTCCCCGGGCATTGGCGCCCGGGGCGTGCCAGGCGACGTCCCGCTCGAGGACGCTCTGCGTGATGGAATTTAAGTCGACGGCGAAGTGCCATGACGCGCGTGGCGCCTGCGGCCCCGCCGCCCACGCGGCCAGGTTCTCCGCGGCGCTCACGACCTCGGCGCACTCGGCGGTGTGAATGACGACCCAGAGCACGTCGCCCTGGCGTCGGTGCGCCTTCGTGTAGTTCTTCGCCTGCCTGAGCGGCACTCCGTCGAGGTCGCCCTGGGCAAATTTCGAGGGTAAGACGAGCATTCTCGAGCCTACCTCCTCGACCCTCGCCGACCCGGGCGTTCGTCACCGACGCACTTGAGGCACGTCCTTTTCTTAGGTGTTTCCGCCCACTCCGGCGGCGCGGGGAGGAGGTGACCGCACTCGAGCCGGAGGAAGGCCTGACCCTTCAAGACGTGCACCCCGATGATGCGCTTGCGGCCACGCTCAGCCACGGAATATACTACGGAACATGGCACGTTGGGCGATCGGAGCAAGCAAGGGTGCGGACAACGTTCAGGGCGTGGCCCTGCTGGTCGCCGCGGCGGCGAGCATGCGGCGAGCTAAAATCTACGACTGGACGCTCGGCTGCAACGCGACTCCGGCCGACAACACGTTCACCCACATCGGTCAGCGGTGCACGACCGCGGGCACCGGGACCTCGCTGACGCCGAACGCGCTCGACCAGGCCGACACCCTGGCGTGCACCATCGTGTGCAAGGAGCTCATCTCGGCGGACCCGACGCTCACGGCGAATGCTTTTTTGTTCCGCAAAGCACTGAACCAGCGCGCTACGTTCCGATGGGTAGCCGCGCCGTACGGCGAGATCGTGATCCCGGCGACCGCGTCGAACGGAGTTCTTCTCGGTCTCTCCGCCGCGACCACGACGACGTTCGCTTATGACGTTCACTTCGAGGAACAGTAGAAGGATCTCCTAGCCTCATGCGTCGACCCCAGGGCTACGCCGTCACCACGGAACCCGGCAAGCCCGACGTCGAGGAGGACACCATCACGTGCGGGCACTGCAACGGCATCTCGTTCGTGCCCGCCGGCTGCCAGCCCGCCGACATGTGCCGCATGTGCATGCGCCACATCTGCGAGGCGTGCGTCAAGCTCGCCCGGTGCGATCCGTTCGAGAAGAAGCTCGAGAGGATCGAGTCGCGCGACCGGCTGCTCAGAGCGGCGATGGGTTAGGGATACAAAAATGAAAGATTCACTCAGCTGTAAACTGAGCGTGCTCACACCGGCAACGTTGGACGCAGACGTCAAAGTTTTTGGTGACAGCACAGGAGAATTCTTGATCTCTCAGGTGCCTGGAGCAGACCCTCCGACAGCACAAATTTGGCTAATGAACGCTGTAGGTCTTGGCGGATCTCTTCCGACGTCACTCGTCGTGGGCGTGCAGTGTGAGATCTATGATCGACAGCAAGCCGAATGGAATATCTACGAGGAAATGACAGCCGCGGTAGATGTCGAAGGTCTACCTGCTCCGGCATATGCCACTGGGTTCGTAGGGAAGGTAGTTCGCGCGTCGATGGGCCTGAACCGCATCAGAGTATTCCTGCGCAATTCATCGGCTACTACTCTCGTAGAAGATATTGTACTCGACGCACACGTTTTGATCGTGCCCGAGATCGAACGCAGCGCATAAAAATGAACGCAGGTAGCTGCACAATTACTGTACCTTTCGATCGTTTCGTTGTGTGGTACAGCGACGAGATGCGCGAGGAAGGTGTTACGACAGACGACTGGAGAGCCTGTCGTTCGGACGGTGTCGTACTGGTGCAGCTGCTGTATCACAAGGCGCACAAAGGCAAGCACGTACAGCAGGTGCTCGCAGGTCACGACTACTATTGGCGTCACCACGGACATTTTCACGCCGGTAACGCAACTCGCATGCCGGACAACGTGAACGAGAAAGATCTTAAGAGCGGCAAATTCGTTGCAGACGACGTGTATCACCGTATGTACAACGCTGCGTGCGAAGGCGTCCATGTAGCGCAGAGCTAGCAGAGGTGGCCGATGCCCGTCATCGTCGAGACCGGGACGTGGACGGGCAATAACACCACCCCGCAGACGATCACCCTCGCGAACGGCTCGCTCACGCCGGTCGCGATCATCGTCTGGATGGTGCGCCAGGGCGCCGCGGCCGCCGGCTTCGTCGCGAGTCAGGCGCTGTCGATCGGGTTCGGCACGCGCCGCGGTGGCGCAACGCAGAGCGGCTGCATCGGCCTGTGGAGCACTGACAACGTAGCGACGACGGCATGCGGGCGCGTCCGCAACACGACGCTGCTCCACGTCCTCTCCGCCCCGACGACGACCGACTACACGGTGAGCCTCTCTGCCTTCGCGGCTGGCTCGTTCACGGTCACGTACTCGAGCGCCGCGAACGCCAACGGCGACGTCTTCGCCTACATGGTCATAGGCGGGCTGTCTGACGCGATCGTTCTGAATAAGGTTCTAGCCAACGCTACCGGCAACCCGGAAGCCGAAACGGGGGCGGGTTTCCGACCGAATTGCCTACTCTGCCTCGACGCAGACCTAGCAACCGATAACACGCCGACGTTGAACATCGCGGCGTCCTTCGGGTGCGCCACGAGCTCGACGAGGTTCTGGTCCGTCGCCGTCACGGAGGACGACGGCGCGGTGATGACGACGGCGATGAACTGGAACAAGGCGGCGCGGACGGACGCCTGCCTTGAACGTCTCGACATCAACGCTGACACCAGCAACGCGAGATGGGACCTCGACTCGTTCGACAACGACGGCTTTACACTGGGCGTAGTTGATGGTCCATCCGCAACTGATCGAATAAGCACTTTCCTCTTGCTGGCGGGCGGCACGTTCGAGGCCGGCAGCAAGAACAAGTCGGCTGCCACCGGCAACGACACCTTCACGCTCGCCGCCACGAACCTCACCGTCGAGGGCATCATCCTCGGCTGCATCCGGGCCGCGACGGGCATCACGCTCAACTCGGCCGACTTGATGCTCGGCGCCGGCTCGACGGCGAACGCGACGCGCGCCTCGGCGGTCAACAACACCATTGGCATCGTCGGGCCCGAGACGATCAACACGACCGCCGACCGCTTCAGCGCGACCGACAGCGTCATCGAGGAGCTCACGGGCGGCGCGGCGCCGGCGGAGACGAGCGAGGCCTGGTTCGACACGAAGTCAACCGGCTCCTTCATCATCGACTGGGCCGTCAACGGCGGATCGACCAACCCCGTCTTCTACCTGGCGATGGGCAATCCTCTGCCGCTGCCCTCGGTGCAGTTTCCATCGCGGTTAGATCCCAAGGCAGCCTTGCTCACGGCGGAGCAGCTCGCGTTCGCGTCGCCGACCTCGCCGCCCGCGCCGACGCAGTTCCCGACGGTCTTCCCGGCGAGCGTCGCTCGCCCCTTCTACCTCACCGCCGAGCAGCTCGCGTTCGCGACGGACTCAAAACCGCCGGCTGCGATAACGCAGTTCCCGACGGTCTTTCCCGAGCGCGTTCTTCGCTCCACGTACCCCGCCACCGAGCAGCTCGCGTTCGCGCTGCCTACTCTGTCGCCCGAGTGTCCACCAGTCGAGCTCGGCGACTCGACGTCGTCGTCGGGCGCCGGCAACGAGACCGTCGCTAAGCCCGCGGGAGTAGTCAACGGCACCGTCCTCGTAGCGTGCGTCGGGCACAACATGAGCCCGATCACGCCGCCCGCCGGATTCGTGCAGCAGGGCAATTCGGCAACCTTCGACGCGGGGTTTGCCGGCTTCAACTGGCAGCAGGAGGTCTACCTCAAGGTCGTCGTCGACGCCGCGAGCGAGCCGGCGAGCTACTCGTTCACCGGCGGCACGTTCACGGACATCTGGATGGTCGCCGTGCACAACGTCGACAACGCGGTGCCCGTGCCCGCGGGCGGCACGACCGCGAGGCCCGTGGCTCCCGCGACGGGTACGACCGCGAACGGCGCGAGCTGCACCGTGGCGCGTGACGGTTCTCTGCTGCTCCGCTTCGAGACCTCGAACTCGGAGAACCGCGCGACCGGACCGCCGGGCATGACGCCGCTGCCGGGCAGTCCGATCGACACCTCCTTCAACGCCGACTACGAGCACGACCTGCTCGCGGGGGCGACGGGGGACAGGGACAGCACGTACACGAACACGCAGACGTGGATCGTGCACATGATCGTGCTGCAGGCGGAGTGCCCCATTCCCCTGCCCTCGGTGCAGTTCCCTGTGCGACTGAACCCCGCGCTGGCGCTGCTCACCGCGGCGCACCTCGCCTTCGCGTCGCCGACTGCGCCGGCGGCGTTCGTTCAAAATACGGAGCTCGTCTGGTACCCCGATTGGCTCGATCGACCTCCTCCGCGCCAATACCACTACGCCCTCCCCCCTCAGCCAGAGAGGACGAGCCCGCTCGAGGACGTTGAATTTCCGGACCGCCTCGACCACCGCCAGTTCCTAACCGAAGAGCAGCCCTTCTTCGCGCTCGGCGAACCTGAGGCCTTCGTGCAGCAGGTCGAGCTCGTCTGGTTCCCCGACGGGTTCGTTCGCCCGATCTTTCGCTCCGGTGATTTCGCGCTGCCTTCGCAGCCGGAGCAAACGGGTCCTCTCGCAGACGTTGAATTTCCGGACCGCCTCGACAGACGCCAATACCAGACCGAAGAACAGCCCTTCTTCGCGTTCGGCGAACCTGAGGCCTTCGTGCAGCAGGTCGAGCTCGTCTGGTTCCCCGACGGGTTCGTTCGCCCGATCTTTCGCTCCGGTGATTTCGCGCTGCCTTCGCAGCCGGAGCAGACAGTCGCCCTCGCGGACGTTGAATTTCCGGACCGCCTCGACCGCCGCCAGTTCCAAACCGAAGAGCAGCCCTTCTTCGCGCTCGGCGAGCCCGAGGCGTTCGTGCAGCAGGTCGAGCTCGTCTGGTTTCCTGACGGACTCGTCCGGCCGATCTTCACGCCCGGCGACTTTGCGCTCGTCCCGCAACCAGAGCAGACGATCCCTTTCGAGGACGTCGAGTTTCCCGACCGCCTAGACGCGCCGGCGAGGCAGCAGCCTCTCGCCGCGGTAGCGCCCCTGTTCACGACGCCCGCGCCCGACCAATTTCCCACAGTCTTTCCCGAGATCGTGCTTGGGCAGTTCTTCGGCGCCGAAGAGCAGCAGGCGTTCGTCTTCGGGCAGCCGCCTATCGTTCCACCACCCCTCCTCGAGGGCCCTCCCTTCACCTGGTTCCCGGACTTCTTTCCGCGGCCGGCGTTCTTCGTCGTCCAGCACTTCGTCGGAGTCGAGCTCGTCCAGCCTAATCCGCCCATTCCGCCGATTCCGCCTAAGCCTCCCGTCCCTCCGACGCCCCCGAAGCCGAAGCCAAAGAAGAAAAAGCCGCGACCCGCGGTGTTCTCGGCGGCCAGGACCTCGCTCCCCGCTTGCCCGCCCGACCTGCTGCTCGATCAGTTTCTAGAGCGCGTAGCCCGCGACGCCTGCGCCATCGAGCCGGAGTGCCCGCCCGCGGCGCCGCTCGTCATCATCGAGCCGCCCAGGCGATTCGATCCCCACCCTCCAGAGCGGCAGCCCGCACCGCGCCAGCTCGTCTACATCGACAAGGTCGACCAGAGCCAGAGGCACACGCACAGCTTCGTGGAGAACAAGCAGGACCAGCGCGTCATCACGTACAACTTTGCGCCGCTCGAGGACGACACCTGGAAGACCGTGCTCCTCATCGCCGTGGGCGTCGGCCTAGCCGTCTTCATCTGGTCGATCGCGAGAGCCGATCAACCGCTCTCCTCGCCGGCGCCTGCAGCGCGCCCCAGAACAGCGCCACGCCGGCGCCGATGAGGAGCAGGGGCGGCAAGAGCCCGCGCACGGTGATGCCGCGTTCGACGGGCGCCGACTCGCCGAGTGCCCGAGCAATTCGCGACAAACAACCGGAGAGAATCCTCGCGTACTCGTCCACCGGCAGCGCGAAGTAACCCGTCGACTTGAGCGCGCCCGCGAACGAGGACGGGCTGCCGGAGTTGGCCGCGGCAAGCACGCCCGGTCCGCCCCGGCCCCCGTAGACGCGCCGGACTAGGGCGCGAAAGCCCGCGGCCGCTGACTCGTAGCGCACGAAGCAGGCCTGGTACTGCGTGCGATCCTCCCTCGTGTCGGTGGCCTCGAAGCAGGTCGGCGGGCACGGCGGCTCCTCGCGGCAGTGCTGCGCGCCCATGTTGTGCGTTCCGGTGATGAGCTCGCCCGTCACGGCGTTGCGGTACGAGGTCGCGTCGTACGCGCCGCCCGTCTCGACGCACGCGACGCCCTGGACGAACTGAGCCTCGTGGAGCGTCGGCTCGCGCCCGAACTCGGTGCGGAATGCCTCGACAACCGCCGCGCGCGCCTCGGCGTGCGTCTGCGGACTGAGCGGCGAACCGAGCCAGGTGATCACTTGCGCCAAACGTACCAGACCGCGGCGGCGGCCGCCGCGCCGACTGCGAGCCACGGGAACCGCGACTGACGCACCCCGACGCCACCGCGCTGCGCCTGCAGCAGGTAGCCGTAGGGATCGACCGTGACACCATCGGGCGTGGCCATCTGGAAGTGCAGGTGCTCGGGGCCGCCCGAGGCGTTGCCGGTGTTGCCCATGTAGCCGAGCACATCGCCCGCCCCAACTCTCCTCGGGAAGACGCCCTCGTAGCCAGACAGATGGGCGTAGTAGTAATGCCAGCCGCTGTCGGCCCTGAGGTACACAACCCGTCCGCCGCGCGGATCGGAGTCCGTCCTCGCGGAGCCTGACTCCGCCGCCAGGATCGGCGCGTCCTCTGAGGAAAAGATGTCGGTGCCGAGATGCGAGGCGCCGAAGTTCTGGGAGAACGTGGACGGCGCACCGACGGGGAAGGCCTGGATCATGTTCTGCGCGCTGTGATCAGTACACGCCCCCCGAGCTCGGCGATCCATACGTGCCCGGCACCGAGCCCGACAAGACGCACGACAGCCTCACGTAGTGAGTGTGGGAGTTGCCCTCGGGATCAGACGCGGCCACCGTGTTCTTCGTCACAGTCTGCCCGTCGGCGAGCGCGGCGACGTCCGCGAAGGTGAGCTCGAACACGTGCGAGTGACCATCGTCGAACGTGGTCTTGTAAAACTTCGACGGGTAGCCCGAGAAGGCCACCGACAGGATGTCGCGCGTGATGAAGAGCCTGTGCGTGTGGTCGACGTGGTAGCTCACCTGAGCGGGGCACAGGCGCGGCGCCTGCCGGAGCCCGTGAGCTCGCCGGGCGAAGAAGGGCTGCAAAATCAGCGGCTCGAAGAACGCCGGTTGGAAGACGGTCCGCTGAATAACTGTTGGTGCGACCGCAATCGGTATGAGAGTCGTCGAGATGCCCGTCCGATTGATCACCACCTGGCCTAACAAATCTGTGTAAAGCATTTCCTCATCTCCTCGCTTTCACTACGGCCGCGATCGTCCTCACCAGGGCGAGTGCGAGAAAGATGGCCGTGACGGGGTGGTCCTCAATCGCCTGAGCTAGAGTAGCCGGCTTCGAGGGCGCGGTCGCCGGTGCGGGCGCTGGTGGCGCTGGGGCGGGCGCGGGCGGCGGAGGCGGCGCTCTCAGGACTGGGGGCTCAACCGGCGGCGTCATCGTCGGTGGCGGCGGAGCCGACGTGGGCTGGGGTATGCCCATCGGGCACTCCGCGGGCCACCACGGCACGAGCGCCCACGATGGAAGCTGCACGCCCGGCAGAGGCGGCCATGGCAGCCCCGTCTGCCACCAGAAAGCCGGCGCCGGCGGCGGCCAGGGCAGCCCCGTGCCGGCCCAGCACGGCGGTGAGAGCGGCCAGGGACCCTGCCAACCGGGCGGCGCGGGAGGGGGCGGAGGATTAGGCCAAGCGAGAAGATCCGGCCACCCCGAGGGCTTGGGCGGCGGCCACGCGCGCTCGGGCGGCCACCCGACGGGCGCTGAGCCGTCCGGCGCCGGCGACGGCGGGAAGGGCACGTCCGGCGGCCAGTCCGCGGGCTTCGGCGGCAGGGATGGAAGGAACGGCACTTGCCCGAGCCACGTGATCACAGCTGCCTCGTTAGGTCCCATGCGGAGCCGTTCCAGCTCCACAGGCGGAAGATCCTGCCGTACGCGAAGTAGCGCACCTTCACGGCGCCGAGCTCGGCGAGCGCGTCGCGCTCCTCGAGCACGAGCGTCTCACGCTGCCCGTAGATCTGGCGCCACGAGCCGGTGAACTCCCACACGTCGACGTATCTGTACTTGCGACCGACGCCGAAGAAGCCTCCCTGCGAGAGCGTCACGCGAAGAACACGAGCGCGGCTACGGCCGCGATCGCGCCTCCGAGTATGAGGAGGCCCACGGAGCTCGAGGACTGCTGCGTTGCCCGAGCGGTCGGCTCCTGAGCGGCCTGCTGCTCCGGCGGGGGAAACTCTGAGGGCTGAGGTTTGGTCCTCTTGGGCGGCGCTCGCAACCCAGGCACACCGCGCGGCGGGCTCGCCGGGACCGCGGCGGCGGGGGCGCCGCTGCCGAAGTTCTGCACCCAGTAGTGGTGGTACTTGTCGCCCGCCTGCTCGCGGTAGTAGCCGACGCCGAGTTCGGTAAACGCCGGGTTCATGATGTTCTCGCAGTGGTGCGGAGAATTCATCCAGTCCTCGACGACCTTCGGCGCGGTCTGCTGCCCCGCGGAGATGTTCTCACCCATGGTCGCAGCTGCGTAGCCGGCGGCCCTCATTCGATCGAATGGGCTCGCGCCCTCGGGAGTGAAGTGGTCGAAGTAGTTTCGCTTCGCCATGTCCTCGGCGTGCGCGCGAGCGGAGTTCGTGATCTCCTGCCGGCGGGAGAGCGGCCCGGCCGGCCTGAAGCCCCTGCCGCCGCACGTCGCCCCCGCTGCTCGGCGCTGGTTCACGAGGTCGAGCACAGCACACTCGAGCGCCTGCCACTCGGCGCGCCACCCCGTGCCGTCATCGCCACACGCGGGTGCGCCGAGCCAGGTCACGGACGTCATGCCAGGAAGAAGTAGGCCACGGCTCCGACGATCGCTGCGCCGACGAGTAGAGGGACGGCAGATGACTTTTCCGTCCTTGCGATCGGCGCGGGCACCGGCCGCGGCGGAGGCAGCTCATCAGGAGGAATCTGCGCTGGCGGCGTCACTGGAGGAGCGTCGGGCTGGCAATCTGGAGTCGCCTCCCAGTCGCCGAGCTCGGCGGGCGCCTTGAGCGCCGACCAGCAGATGTAGTTCGCGTTGCGGTTGTCGCCGGTCCAGCCGCGCTCGCGGCAGTACTTGATGATGCCGCGCTGCTCGGGCGTCAGGCACGCGGGCGGTGCGGGCACCGTCGCCGGCGCGTCGCAGAGCGGCAGGTCGAAGTAGCCGGCCGCGAGGGTCTGCAGGCAGAACGTCCTCAGCGCCGCGAGGTCGACCCCCTGCACGAGCTCGGGCGGACCGATGTAGTTTCCCTGCGCATCGAAGTAGAAGCACGGCTGCGCCGCGATCACCTGCTGCGCGCTCAGGCACTCGCCCGGCGCAGGCGGTGGGACGACGGGCGGGGGCGGAGCAGCGATCGGCTCGCACTCGCGAGTGACGCGGCTCCTTACCTGACCCGGAGGGCAGTTCGGCAGGCACTCGCCCGTGTCAGTGTCGCGCACGGTATCCTGCGGGCACTCGAAGGGCGCGCACTTGCCGTTCGTCGTGATGACCTGCGGGTAGCAGCTGTGCTTCAGCTGGATGTTACCGGCGACGGGTATGTCTCGGCAGACGACCTGGCGCGTCGCCGGGTCCCACCACGCCTGACGGTCTGGACCGCAGGCGATGAGCGTGCCGCCCTGCCCTAAGGTCCCGCCGGTGCGCCTAACGCCCGATCCCAGCCACGTGATCACGCCGACACCTGCGTGAGCGCCCAGATACCGGCGATCGCCGCTCCAGCCAGCAGTAGTAGCCCGCCCGCGCCGATGCCCCCGCCGCCGGTCCCTCCGGTCGCCGCGGCCACGCGCGTGGGAACCACGCGGTCGGGGCACGTCGTTGGCACCGTCATGCCGCCCGGGCACTCGGGAATGTCAAACGGGCTGCCAGGACCTTCAGCGACCACGCCCTGCGTGAGCGTGAGGAAGTAGAGCGCGCCGCACGTGATGGAGTTCCAGACCCCGTCCTCGGGAATGGGCAAGTAGCCGCGTGTCGAGAGCTCCGCGTTGATGCGCTTCTGCACCGAGCGGATCGCGTTCGATGTTTCTCCAAAATTTACGAAGCACTGCTCGAAGGGGTTCTGCGGCACCTCCTCGGGCGGAGGCGGCGGAGGCAGCGGCCTCTGACCCCGGCAGAGATCGTTCAACTCGGGGTGGGCGAGCACGAGGTCGGCGAGCTGCGAGTCGGGCTGACCGAAGGTGCCGGTCGCGATCTCGAGGAGGCGGTCGCACGTCGCCTGGTCGAGGATCCCGTCGTCGCGAATCGCCGGCAGGTTGTTTCTCGGGTTCGTGAGCACCTCGTTCACGAGCACCTGCATCGTGAAGAGGTCGAGGTTGAACACGCCCGCCGTGATGGGCGCGGAGACCTGGCCGAGTGCACCGTCCTCTTCAGGAACGCTGTTTTCAGGTACGCCAGACAATGAAAACCCATATGAAGGCAGAAGAATGGGTGTCCCCTTCGTGTGCGCCCCCGTGGTGAAACGGTATACGCCATTGCGCGAGGCTCGAATCTCTAGAACTCTGGAGCTCGAACGACGCCAAATGGTACGAGCCTGCTCGGTCTGATCTAAGGTGCAGACCGTGGCAGAAGTACCGACGAGGATAACGCCTTCTGGTGTCGAAACTTCTCCAATGGCGATGTTGTATAAAAGCTCTTGGGCGCTACGTCTCGCCGCGGTCGTGTCGAGCCGTCGCGGTCCACACGTGAGCACCGTGCTGCCGTCGATGATGACCCGGAACGTGAACTGCCCCGGCGGCTCAGTGAGGTGCGGACGCATGTACGTTGGAGCAATGCTCGTTACGAGAGGAACACCAGGCCTCGCGAAGGTCGGCGACTTCAGCGTCACCTGCCCGAGCCACTGCACGGGCACGCCATCTTCTTCGGATGTACCTGCCACCACCTGTGATCGAAAACTTTCTTTCGTTGGTGGCCACGTGAACCTGTAGGCGCCGTTACGGTACGCTGCGATCGTGACCGGCTGATGAATGCGCTGGTAGACCTCGCGCGCCTTCAGGAGCACACTAGAACATCCCTCAACAGACCCTCCGAGAGTTACCGAGCTGTAGAGAAAATTTGCAGAATTCTGTGCAGCCGTCTTCTCCATCAATGCCGGTCCGCACGTCCCCATCAGCTGCGTGCCGACTTTGATCTGGAACGTCCACTGTCCTGGCGGCTCGCGCAGCATCGGGGGGCGACGCACATCTGGCACGAGTGTGAGCGGCACATTGATCATCCGAGAGGGTGACCTCAGTGTCACCTGGCCGAGCTCACCTGAGTCCGTCCCGATGATCGTCGCGCACCCCGGCGGGCGACCGACGAACACCTTCGTCGCGTCGATCGAGGTGCCTCGCACCATCCGGAGCTCGAGCCCCTCGCCCGGCTCCTGCACGACCGACACGCTCGGGATGATCTGCTGGAATCTCTCCTCAGCCTGCGCGCGCGTCATGACGCGCGGTCCCTCACTCCACGACACGAGCTCGCGGCAGTCTCTGAGCACGCGCACGAGCGCGAACCTATAGTGCGCCGGTGACTCTCGAAGCCCCGGGACGTGGCGGGTGGGGCTCCTCAGTAAGGCCTGTCCGAGCCACTCGACCATCACGCCACCTGCGTGACCGCCCAGATGGCGGCGATGGCCGCTCCGGCGAGGAGCAGGAGCCCACCACCACCGATGCCGCCGCCCGCAGTCGGCGCAGGAGCGGGTGCCGGCATAGGTGCTGGAGCTGGAGCCGGCGCCGGTGGAGAAGAGCCCTTCTGAGGTAGAACCCACTCGCCCTGGTGGGCGAAGCATGTGTCCGGAATGCCGACGCTCGGGTCGATCTGCGTCGCAATGCTCGAGGCGCCGCACGTCAGCGGCCCGAGCCTGCAGTCGCGGGTAACTGTCTGGTAGCCGTTGTCGCGCAGGACTGCGTTTACCTGGTCCTGATGCAAGCACGTCTCATTCGAGACCTGTCGCCAGGGATAGGCGTTGATGCGCGTGCCCGTGCCTCCAAAATTCGGAAAGCACCTCTCGCGCGTGAGCTGCCGGGCGAGCTCCTCCACGCACTGGTCATAATCGTCGGATCCCGGGTTACACACACGCTGCGCCTCAGCGAACTGCTCGCGCCAGCAGGCGTCGCAATCGGGATTGGCGAAGCACTTCTCGAACGTCTCGATCTGACCGAGCGTCGCGGGCCTCCTCCTCGGTGGTGCCGCAGAACCTAGCCACTGAATCTGAGTCATCTGATTCTCCTCACAGCGGAGTCCCGCACTCTGGCAAGAGCTCGACGATCAGCGCTCCCGCGATGCGGCCGTAGATCGCCTCGCGGAACGTTGCTAGAAAACGATCTTCTGGCCTCAGTGCACCGCGGTCGGCCGGCGTCGCGACAACGCGGCCGGTCGGGTCGGGCTGGTGCACGCTCGCGTAGAACACGAGGTTGAAGGGTCCGCGCACGATCTGGTGCAGCCGCCAGTCAGTGTTCTCCCACGGGTAGCGAATGTCGCGCCAAACGCCGAGCCACTCGAGCTGGTCGCCCGGGGGGATGCCCGCGTTCGGCGCGGTGTACGGCGTGAGCGGCGGCGTGTAGATGAGCGCCGAGTCGAGCGCGCCCGAGAGGTTCGGGTCGGTGCCGGGCTGCTGGTTCGGATCGGAGACGAGCGCGGTCATCACGCTCCGCTGGAGCATCAGGTGCCAGCTGATGTTGCCGTCCGAGAAGCTCCAGAACGGCGACGTCACCTCGAGCTCGGTCGCGATGGTGTTGCACTCCGCATCGACCTGCTCGCAGCGGATCGTGGCGGCCTGCCGGATGCCGTGCAGGATGATCGCGCACTTGTTCGGGATGTGGACGGCGCAGAGCCTGATGAGATATCGGTTTGACTGGCTCGTCGTCGGCGCGCTCGGCACGCGCACGCCCGTCATCGCCATGTCGCCGATGTACGGAGAGCTGCCGATGCCGGCGCGGTCGGGGTCGAAGGAGCTGGAGCTCACCTCGACGATGCTGCGGCACTGCCAGCGCGGGTCGCGCGCGGAGAGGAACGACGGCGCCGAGAGGCGCGGCGGCTCCGTGCGGGCCGGGTTAAGTGCGGGTGCGGCGGCTACCATGCAGCCCCGCCGTCACACGCAGCAGCCGATCCCCCGAGCGGCCAGCGCCGCGATCGCCACCTCGAGCGAGATGTTGTACGAGCGCGGGAGGGTGATCGCCCAGAAGACGATGCAGACCTCGTAGGGAATTTCTTCGGCGGCGAGCGTGCGCCGGAGGGTGAAGTCGGCCTCGATCGTGGCCGCGCAGCCGAGCACGAATCCAATCGGGCACACGCACTCGAAGACGAGCTGCAGCGTCTCGAGGGGCGTGGGCTCGCTCGCGATCACGTAGTCGGTGAACGACTTGACAGTGAGGCGGAAGTCGACGTTCGGGTTCAGCGCGTTGTTGACGTCGCTCTGCGCCTTGAAGATGCTTCCGGCGAAGGCATTCGGCCTCCGCACGGTGTAGGTGATCTTCCTGATCCACAGGTCGCGCGTAATGAGCGTGCCGAACTGCGCCGGGATGGTCTTCGGCTCCGTGCTCGTGAACGTCGCGCAGATCGGAATAGCCTTGAGCATGAAGGCCGGACACGGGTCGGCGAGCAGCGCGAGGGCGTCGAGGTCGGCGAGCCCCGAGTGCATGCCCACACCCACGTCGCGCCTCGGCTGCGCGGCCGGGAGGATGCACGCGGCGAGCCGCGGGTCATAAGCCGCGACCTGCCCGAGGGTGAGATTACCCCCGGGCAGGACGAAGTCGGCCGCCACGGGTTGAATCAACCCGGAGGGCTTCTCTTTCGGCGAGTCGTTCATTCACTTCACCGAGGCTGAGCCGAAGCTCCGCCAGTTACTGATCCTTACCGATCCGTTCCGGGAAGTCCGGCGAGATTGCCGGCGGCGAGGCTGTTCACCAGCTTCAGGCGGGGATCGTCAGCGCTGTACTCACCGCGCACCTTACCGGCGAGGGCCTGGATGTACGGCGTGCCCGCGATGGTCGCGAGGATCGGATTGTTCTCGACGAGGTACTGGTGGAGAAGATCCACGCAGAACGAGTAGCTGACCCGGAAGCCCATGAAGCGGACGCCGATGGTCACCTTGCCTCCCGGCCAGTGACCCGCCCCGACGCCGACGCCGCCCGTGGGCGAGGCCGTCGTGAAGCACTCGGACGGTCCGATCATGTTGCACTCGCTCGTGCCGAGGGCCTTCGTGCCCGGGACCGCCGCGATGCGCATCTGGTCCTTGAAGACCTCGGCGCCCGCGCTGATCGGATCGAGCTCGAAGCCGAGCGTGGTGACGGCCGGCACGAGGATGAGCGGGGTCTTGAAGCGGAAGAGCTTCGGGGCCCGGCCCGTGAACATCGTGTGGCCGAAGGTCACGCCCGCCTGGGGCGGCGGCGCGTCGATGGAGGCGCAGACGCCCGCGCAGTCGGTCGTGACGAGGGTGTTGACCGGCAAGAACTGGCAGTCGAGGCCGTTGTTCCTCGCGTGCTGGTTCGTCTCCCGGATCTGCCCCATGGTGCCGTTGCACGAGTCGCCCGCGCCGCGGAAGCTCGGGGCGATCTCGCACATGCCGATGTCGCTCGCGGGCAGGTCCACGAGCAGGCACTCGTCGTTGATGAGCACCTGGACGTTGTACGCGCGGAAGAACGCCTCGATGAAGTCCCACGTCGGGCCGCCCCAGTTCATGACCGCGGGGACCTGTCCGGGACTCGCGATTGCGCCGCCGTCGCAGCCGGAGCCGAGCACCGCGGGGGGAGCCGCCGCGACGTCGCCGTCGGGGCAGGGCACGAGCACGCCGCTCTGGCAGAAGTTCTTGCCCTCGCCCACGGCGACGATGCACATGCCGCAGATGATGGTCGGCGAGATGGTCGTCAGGAGAGCGAGGTTCGTGCTGACGGCGCACGTACCGTCCTGCGTCGGCGGCTTGAACTGAAAGATGTTGCTCTCGAAGCGGTTGAAGAAGGCGTCGAGCTGCTCGTCGGTGACGGGCAGGCAGAGCGTCTCCTCGTAGTTCACGATCGTCGGCAAGAGGTTCGTCTGGAGCTGATTGAGCTGCCCGAGCGTGACGCCCTTGCCGAGCATCGCGAAGTCGTGGGGCATCGTACGGAGCTGGCGGCGCTTGGGCTGCCTGGTCACTACCCTATTCCTGGCCATGGTTCATTCTCCTGATTGACCCTCCCCTCAGGGGCCTGAGGGTCATTTGACTTATCGTTACCTGTTTCGAACGAGAAAAAATCAGTCGTCTGCGAACTCGAACGGCACGTGCGCGCCACCGTTCTGGGGAGTTCCGGCGAGTCCCGGAACGCCGCGGATGAGTGACAGGCACTGTCCCGTCACAGGGTCGAGGTACGTACCGGAGGGACACGGAGCGGACTCGACCGGCGGCGTCATCATGGGCTGCGACTCGAGCGCCCGGCAGAAGGCGTACGGCAGCACGACGGTGTTGCCGGGCACCCAGTAACCGGGAGAGTTGAGCGCGTCGACCTGGGCGACGTCGATGCCGTGCTGAGAGATCAGCACCGCGAGGTCGTCGCCTGGTTGAACGACGTACTGGCACCGGCGAGCAATGAGCTCATCGGTGCAGTCACCGCACGTAACGAGCTCAGGACAGTGGTCCCAGCAGCCCCCGTTGCCACCACAGGAGGGGCACATCCCCAAACGCCCAGTCGGCACGATGGCGGGTTGACCAACCCGACCGTTCGCCTCAGCCGACTGGGCCTGCGCTTTTCCCTGGGGCGCTCCGTTGGCAGCGGGTGCACCGTTGCCCCTGCGACCCAGGGTGTAAGCCGGACCCGTCGGCACCGGGACAATCGCGGTGACGACCGGAGTCGCCGCCTGATTGGCCGCGAGCACCGTCGCCGCCTGGTAGTTCTTGAAGATGCTGTCGACGGCGTCCTGGATCGTGTTCTGCTCCAGAGGATACAGACGATTGGCGATCGTCGCCTCGTTGCCGGACTTCGTCTTGAGCACCATCGGCATCGCGTACCAGTTGATGAGCAGCTTCGTCAGGTTCGCGAAGAAGCCGACGGCGAGTCCGCCCGCCAGCCACGGCAGCACGGTGCGATTGCGAACGGCGTAGGCGAGGCCGACTCCGGCGACGCCGCCGGCGGCCTGGGCGCCGAGGCGCCAGGCGTCGGGACGACGATTCTGCGCGGCCGCGGCGGCCGAACCGAAGTAGGGACTCGTACCGCCCTTGGGCTTGCGCGTCGCGACGACGCGGTCGAGCGCATCGGCGCCCGCGAGACCGAGGCCGACGCCGAGACCGGCGAGACCGAAGGCGCGGATCGCACTGATGCTGAAGGCCTGATTCTCCTCGAGCATGCCCTCGTAAGGGTTCTGCAGGAGGCTGCGATCCTTGAAGCGCATGCCCTCGTTCGCTGCGAGGCTCACGGCGTTCTCCTGGTAGCGACGGCGCCGACGACGCCGACGGGGATTCGCGCTGAGCTTCGGATTCTCCTCGAGCCGGCGACGACGACGGCTGCGGCGACGCGAGGCGCGACGCCGGCGAGTCTCCTCGATCACGATGGGCTGCGTCGAGGACGGGACGCGCACGAGACGGATGCCACCGCGTCGGGCGGAGACGCGCGACGTCCTGCGACGGCTGCGACGGGTGCGACGCCGAGCTCGACGCCGACGCCGACGCGGCGCCTGAACGACTGCACGACGGCGACGCCTGCGACGCGGAGTCGCGGCAGCCGTTGCTGACCGACGACGCCTGCGCGAGCTCTTGCGGCGACGCTTGCCACCGCGACGCCTGCGGCGATTGGCGGCGATCATCTTCCTCGTTGCGGCCTTCTGCTTCGCTGTTCGACGACGAGCCATCTTCTTTTTACTCCTGGGATTGTCGAGTAACAATTCCGCGTGCAGCGCGGGGGCACGCTCGACTTCGTCGCACTCCTCGCACGAGTGTTCGTCGATTTCCTTCTTGACGCTCAACCAAGCTTCGGTCGGCTCCATGATTCATCGGCGTCAAGTCTCTCGACGCAGATAACTATGGACGAACGAAACCCCGGTTGTCAATTACGCAAGACGAAGCCATCGGCAGTCGCCACGCGAGAGGTCGCGTCGTGCTCAGCAACTCGACCGGCGTCTCGTAGCGATGCTCGAACGGAATCTCGAAGCCGAAGCGACGGTAGCGAATGAAGCGAATGAGCGCTTTCGGCCGCCATTCTCCGCGGGGAATGTCGATGTAGCCGCCCTGAATCTGCGCCTCGTTGCCGAAGTACCGGCGAGCGACGCGCAGGTCGGATCGGTGCAGCTCCGACTCCTGCTGAGGACCGCTGCGGGTCCACTTAAGGACGTAGATGTCGCACTTGTCTAGGAGCCTGCCGGCGGCGTCGTGCACGAGTACGTACGACGACGGAAACGTAATATCGCTCGGCATTCGTGCTGGATCGAGCTTGTGCTCGCCAACGCGCTCGGCCTGCTCGACGGACACGAGGCTCACCTGATCGCCGCGCACGAGGAAGTGGGCGAGCTCGCAGACGCGATCGTCGCAGACCTCCACCTCGGCGACGCGAGGCGGCCCACCGACGGACGGGTCGATGTCCGACACGTCCGCGGGGTTCTCGCAGCTGCACTTGTCGCCGCTCATCGGCGCCGTCGGTTCTCCTGCAGGCGCCTGCGCCGCGTGTCGCCCTTTTCTGATCCGAGCACGGCGCCGATGCCTCCGCCAACGATCGCGCCGGGCAGCCCGAGCAGGAGACCGCCGAGCAAGATGCCAACGCCTCCGCCGATCGCCATGTTCGCGCCGCGTGATGGATTCTCTTCGTACTTCTTTGCCATGATCATCTCCTCGTGACGACGAAGTCGCCGCGATCGTTAGTGCGCGCGTGCGCGTAGATCTCCTCGTGCTCATCGGCGCCGAACGACAGCGCGGCGCGCGACACCTCGTCGTACGTCGCGGCGCTGTCGACCGCGTGCGTGCGCTGCCAGTGGGGCGAAGCTCGAAGCTGCTCGAACCGCCAGCTGCCGCCCGGCCACGTCACGCGCCCCGCGTAGTCGTCCTCTCGATCACGGTAGCGAATGTTCACCTTCACGTCGCCCGAGCGCCGCGTCGGATTCTCGAGCAGCCGCGCCGGGGCGAGCGCCGAACCTCCGCCGCGCCGCGTGAGCAGCATCGCGACGATGTAGAGCGCGCCGAGGCCGAGCGCGATGAAGCCGAGCGTGCGGATGGTCTGCGGGATCTCCGACCTGCCCGCGGTCTGCTTGGCGGCGCGCGCCTCGTGCACCTCTTTTGCGCCGTCGTAGATCGCGTCCGTGAGAGCCTTGGCCTGCTCCGGTGTGGCTCCGCCCTGCACGAGCTTGACCTGGTTCTGCGACAGCGATTCGAACGTCCTCTGCTCCGCGACCTTCTCGACGGTGTCGCAGACCTCGGCGACCGCGAAGTAGGTCGTGAGCGCCGCGGCGACCACGATGATGCCGATGACGATCGCCGGCAGCGCACTCACCGTGCCGGTGATCCTGATCGGCTGGTTCGTCGCGTTCTCGATCTCGACGGGCCGTCCTCCTCGCATCTCAATGCGCGTCGCGTCCGAGTCGAGCCGCTCGAGCCCGAACGCGCCTTGCGCGTCGGTGCCTAGCCGGCGCTTGCCCGCCTCGGCCTCGTCGGCGAAGCGCGTGAGCGTCGCGACCATTGAGCCGACTTCCAGAAACTGCTGCTCGAGGTCGGCGCCCCACGCGCCCTGCGGTGACTGCCCCTCCCCCGATTGCTCGGCCATGAACGGCAGCCCGAGCCTCTCCCGCACGCGCTTGAGCGTGGAACGCGCGCTCGACGCGCGCTGCCAGGAGGACTGCAGGTCGTCTCGCAGCGCGCGCACGTACGCGCCCCACGCCGCCGCGGTGTCCCGCGTGTCGGCGGCCTGACCGAGCCACTGAATTGCACTCATCGTCGAAACCTCCGATCAGTCAACGCAAAGAACAAGAATATGCCATTGATGACGGCGCCCACGAGCATGATCTTCTCGGCGCGCGTCCAGCGCTCCGGCGCGCGCGACGCCGACGCGGGCGCGTCCTCGATCGAGGGCGGCGGCACTTCTTGGCCGAGCCAGGTCACAGCGCGAACAGTACCCATGCGATTCCCGCCGCGGCTGCGAGGCCGATGACGACCGGCAGCGCCGAAGACTTTCTAGACTGCCTTGGTAATTGCTCCAGCTTTTGCTGAGCGATAATTTCTGATGCGAGTGCGCTTTCGGCTGCCGCAATCTTGTGCAGGTAGTCCTTGAGACCGCCCTCGCTGTAGTAGGGGAGCCACGGCCCGCGCTCGCTACCGTACGCGCCGCGCCCGTCGTGCAGCGTGATGAGTGTTGCGCCCGGGACGCCCCAATCTTGGAGCCTCTGCGCTTCGGCCATCCAGTCGTTCGTTCCCCTCAGCTTGGCGAGGCGCAACGCCGACCCGCGCAATCGCCTCGCGATGACGTAGTCGTACTGCGGCGCAACGTAGACAGTGTCAGCCCAGAAGCTTTCCACGATGTCGTAGATGGCCCCTCCGAGATACTCGCCGATGGCCTGGCCGATGTCGGAGCAGATGCCCGTCGCGGCCGCGATCGCCGTTATCCCTCCCGTTTCCGCGGCGAGCGCGACGCACGTAGCATCTCCTGCAGCGCCTCCCGCAGCCTTTCCAATGTTCTGCACGTCGTCGCGCTTGGGTGGCCAATCAGCCTTAAGCGCCTCGTTGTATGCTGCATCAGCAGCAGCATCCTCGGGGCTCTTGGGCTCCTGCTGACCGAGCCATCGCGGACGACCAAGCCAAGTAATCATCCTCGCCTCCCGAGCCACCACACCTCGCGCATGCGCTGAGGAAAGTCGACGTCCATTCTCCTCGGCGGTCCGTCTACTCCAACGAACGTGCCGCGCTCGACGAAGCTCATTCTGTCGGGATCGAAGTCGGCGGGATTCGTCAGGCACGCGGTCTCGTCGCACACGACGCGCACGTTTGGGAGCGAGAGCAGGCGCTCCCGCGTGAACTTCTCGCACTTGCCGAGCGGGAAGTCATACGACGGATCAGCGTAGAGCCACTCGCCTTTGACACGCACCGAGCAGAGCACGTGCTGGATGACTCGCTCGGCGCCGTAGGCGTGGCCCACGATCATCGCGTTCAGGCCGACGGACAGGAAGCTCGCGCCGAGCAGGACGCTGAGGTCATCGCACTGCGAAACCGTCACATCGTGCTCGGGCAGGTACACGCGGTGGTCAGACGTCTGGATGTCCCAGCAAGGAACACTCGAGACGGAGCGCTCGACGTCGCGCACCTTCAAACTCCACGCCTTGCGTCCGCTCTTACTCTGCCTGGGGCGAACGCCGAGGCGCCAGATAGGATTCGTTCCTAGGCCGCCGTGCATTTCAATAAACTTCCAGCCGCACGTAATGCCAAACATGCGGTGAAGCACTCTCACCTGAATCGCGAGCAGCTTCGAGGTCGTCGTAAATGTGAACCCCTCGCCTTTTGTGTTCTTGCCCGCATCCGCCATCACGCCGCGCAGAGAAGCTGCTGCGCAGGCCTCGTCGAGGTCGAGTGATAGAAAATGTTTCTGAGGGGCGTACCGGCCCATGCGCTGCATGCGGAGCGCCCACTCTTTTCCGTAAACGGCGACCGACTTTCGCTTCCATCCCGTGTTGACGCCGAGCTCAGCGCAGATCTCCTGCACCTCTTTCTTCTGCGCCTCCTTAGGGCACCCGTCTTGGCCGCTGATTGAAAAACTCGAATTGTGATCGTAGTCAGCCCAGCCGTCAGAAACGAACAGGCCCTCGATGTATGCCCTGCGATGATCTGCGGGAGCGTCGGGGTGCTTCCCCTCCCCAAAAGGCAAGTTATCGGGGTGCACCAACATCATTCCGCTGCGGAGCTCTGAAACCCGCGTACGCTTTTCTTTTCGATTGTCGCACGTGCAACCCCTGCCCACTTTTCTCCAGTGCCTGTCAGGCGGCAGCGCTTTGGAATCCTCCTGCTCATCGAGCATCGGGTGCTTAATGCAGTCGCGCACGTAGACGTGGTGGTCGCTCGTGAGCTTGAGGTCGGATCCGTTGTTCAACTTGACGACGTCGATAGGTAGCGAACCTTTGTAGGCTACGGCTTCGACCGTGCTCCAATCATCGAGCCCCCAAATTTTGTCGCCCGGCTTAAGCGACTCGACAGGCGCGAGCTCGTGACCTTCCTTGAGAACGAGCGTGCCCTCCGGAAAGCAGTCGCCCGTGTTGAAGCACGGACCGTGCTTGTCGTCCTTGCTGCACGCGAGCAAGTGCGCGCCCTTGATGTACTCGGTGCCGACCGGATCGGGCACCCACGTCTTGTACTGCTGGACGGCCGCGAGCAGGATCTGCGCGCGAGCTTGGTCGCCCTTTACAGAGGTGCCGCCGAGCCGCGCGTCGTGGATCTGCTCGCCGGCCCACTCCTTGACGCGAGGATGCGTACCTCCCTGTGCGGCGCGCTTCGCCACCTCCTCGAGCGAGCTCCTGACGCCCTCCTCACCGAACGGGTGATCGCGCTTCTCGATCCGGGGCTCCCAGGGCACGCACGCTAGTCTGCCACCTCCGCGGTCGTCTCGACAATGTCGGGTCGCGGGGGCTCGGGTTCCGGCTCGCTCTCGGGACTCGCAATGATGGGGGGCTGCTGCGCGACCGGCTGGAAGCGCTGCCACGGGTGCATCGGCTCGGATGCACTCGAATTTTCGGTGACTGGCGGCACCGGAGCCTGAGCCATCGGGGGCGGCGCGTACGCCTGCGTGGCCTGGGGCTGAACGGGTTGCGACGGGTGCGCCTGCTGAGCCTGCGGTTGATGATGAATCAGAGCGCGCTGGTGGTCGGCCCTGTTGGCGATGGTCTCTGCCTCGCGCAGGAGACCGACCTGCCTCTCGATCTGGGCCGTGCGCGACTCGCTGATGTCGTTGAAGGCCTTCTTCACCTTGTCGATGAGGGAGTCGAGCAGGCCGCCGTACTTGTCGATGTTGGCGAGCAGGGGCGCGCTCACGTTGCCCTCCTCATCGGCCACCATGCGCACCGATCCGAAGTCCTTCACCTTCATGGGGAAGTTGTCATCGTTCAGCACGGGAGGCGCGTCGGGCTCGCTGCCGCCCTCGTCGCCCGGAGAGAACGTCTGCGCCATCTGCCGGCCGAAGTCGTGCACGGTCTTGGCCATCGCGCTGAGCTCCGAGAGCTGCTCGATGGGACTCTTGAGCGGCGGAGGAGGCTGCGCCTGCGGCGCCTGCGCCTGCTGCGCCTGCTGGGCTTGCTGATTGTACTGGAGTGACACGACCTGCTGCTGCAGGGCCGCGTTGCGCGCGTTCGCGTCGTTCAGCTGCTGCATGAGCGCGGTCATCAGCATCGCCATACCGGGGTCGAGGCCCGGCGGAACCTGAATCGGCTGCGGCGCAGGCTGTGGCTGCTGTACCTGAGGCGCGGCGGGCTGCTGCGTCGGTACGAAGTACGCCGGAACCTGCGGCGCCGGATAGCCGGGCAGCGGCGCCACGCCGTAGGGCGGGGACATCTGGTACGGGTACTGCGGTGGCTGCTGGTGGGGACCGCGCGACATGTCGTGCTCCTTCTGCTCGGCGAAGTTGATCTTACCCTGCGCCCACGTGTTCGCGCCCGTGTGCACTTCCCAGTTGAATTCTGCGCGCTCGCCTCGCCAGTGCTCGTTAGCGATGTAGGCTCGCAGCTCCTCGTAGTTGCGCAGCTGAGAGACCAGCTTCTCGGGAATGGACTGGTCGAGCTCCGGCTCGACGCGCCAAATGCGGATGCGAGCCTCTGGGTGAAGCCCCACGGCGAGCTCGAACTTGACGGGCGGCGGCGCGTTGAACCTGACGCGCGTCCTGCCCCGCGACTTCTGCTGGGCCGCGTGCCGGTACTCGGCCGCCGTGCGGGAGCTCTGCGAGTCGAGCGGCATGTTCTGCACGTCCTCCTCGGGGACCTCCACGTCCACGTCATCGAGGGGCATGCCGTTGTCGTCTAGGGGAGTGTTCTCGGCGAAGAGCGGGTGCTCGTCATCGGTCCCGTTCTTCGGCTTCTTCTTCCTCGTCATCGCGCGCTCAGGTAACCACAGGCTCGGCCGCCGTCACGATCCCCGGCACGAGGATGTTCAGACGCGATCGCCAGAGCTGGCGAGTCGCGTCCTGAATGGCGTCGGCGCTCGGGAACAGAGCGTCTCCCTGGGCGGTCGTCGAGAGCACGACGGTGCGCTCGAGTCGCGCGGGCTCGGCGCAGTCTGGATCGACGACGACCACCGTCGTGTCGCTCATGATGGTCATGCCGAGCAGCTCGAGCTCGCCGGTATCGAGGACGATGGCCGACACGCGCGAGAGCAGAGCCGAGGCGCGGGCTAGGCCGAGTCTGATCGCGTACACGAGGGTGACGGTGGCCATTTACTTCTTCTTTCCGTTCTTGCCGGCGGCGCTGATGACGGGTTCCTGATTGTACATGCGGGCGACCGCGGCCGAGATGACGGCCGCGCGCGGTATGTTCAGAGCGGTCGCGAGGGCGTCTATCTGATCGAGCGCCGCGTCGGGCAGGAAGAAAGTGATTCGCCTCGTGCGCACGCGCGAGTCGCTCGGGCGACCCGGCTTGCCCGCGACCCACCTACCCTGCGCTGGCGCTTGGTCCGCCATTGCTCCTCACGACCGCCTGCTGCGGCGCAAGCTCGTCGGGCAGGTCCATCTTGCTGGCAAAGAATTCCTGGAAGATGGGCAGCGCGTCTTCCATGCCAAACACCTCCTCGGTGAACAGCACTGCCGAGACCTCGAGAGGTACGCGGCGACAGACGACGTTCTTGACCTTCTCGACCACGGCGATCAGATCCGCCTTCGAGGGCGGCGTCGCGACGATGCCCTGCCGGTGACCGTGCGCGTGCCCGTAGAAGCGAAACAGCGCCGTGGACAGCTCGTTTGGCAGGAGCCAGATCTCGTACTCCGCCGGCGTCTTCTCGACGAGCACGAGGTCCTCCTCGTCAGTGACCTGCTCCGACACCTCGGGCTTGTTGATGATGAGCCCCACCGGGTAGGGATCGTCTTTCAGCCACTTCTCGCCGATCACGAGGAGCTTGGCCCCGCTGGATAGGGCGAGCCTCGTGATGAACGTCGGCGTCGGCATCGAGGTGAAGCCTACGCCGCCGTACCAACAGTAGTCAAGGCGGCCCTTACCCGGGGCCTCTTCAGCGCCGCATTCGCAGCGTGTCGTGCTCGTCGAACGGGGGCGCGACCATGCGGACCGTGTCTCGCTCGGGCTCCGGCAGCCGCAGGGACTCCGGCGGGAGGGGCGGCTTCAGGTTCAGGAACACGTACTTGCGCTTGAGCGCGACGGGCTCCGAAACAGGCACCTTCAGCTCGATCTTGCGGGAGAGCCTCGTCCGCTCGATGAGCCGACGATAGAACGTCATGCGCACCCTCGGGGTCTTCTCGCGGTGGTCGCGAGTCACCTCGTCGAACTGCGAGACGAGGCGGTCGAACGCGCGGGCCTCCACCCGGGACGCGACCAGCACGCCGAGCAGGTAAGAAAGGAACGGCACCGCGACGACCGCGACGACCAAGAGGATCTCGTTCACGGCTATCTGATCCCACCGCGGCGGTGCCGCGCAAGGAGCGCGAGTAGCACCAGCACTCACACAGCAAATTTCTCAATCGCCGTCAGATTTTGCCTGCGAGTCACACTGCACCGCGGCGGAGTGCCGCGCCTGGAGCTCCTCTTCGGCGCGCATCTGCGCGAGCACGAAGTCGACCTCGCGCTCGTCGTACTTCATGTCGACGAGCAATCTCCGAAGTTCGTCGAACGGGTCCAAGCTAAACTCGAATCATGACGGCAGAGGAAGATCTCGTCCAGCACGCAGAGCGCGAGGTAATAGACGCCGCCGTCGAGTGGGCGAGGGAGCAGCAGCGCGAGCCGCCGGTGAAGCAGTCGCCGTCGGCGTCCCGCCTGCGCACCGCCTGCTACATGCTCCACCGTGCGCGCACCATCACGGGCAAGGTGCGGATGGAGGATGTCGAGCGGGCCATGGCCGAGGATGAGGAGAAAAAGAAGAGGCGCTAGCCGTAGATGAACTTGCGCCAGTCAGTGAACTTGCCCGTTTGTCGGTCAAGGAATCCCCAGCCCTGACTCTTCTTGCCGTGCACGAAGAGCGTCCAGCAGCCGCGGATGGGATCGAGCAGATCAACGCGGTGAAAGTCGCGGCTCGTCAATACGTTCACGTTGCCGGGAAGAAGTACGCGATGCTTGACGGTGAGATCCTCTCGCGTCGCTCGCTCCTCCGAGTAGCCGCCCCGCAAAATGAGCGACACGCACCAGTCCCACGGATGGTTGTGAAGCTCCTCGGCGTCGTCTCCCTTGTGGAAGTGGTGCAGCACGCAGCCAAAACCTGGCGGGTACACGACGCCGGGTCGAGGCTCACCGTGCTCGTCAAAGGGAAAGCTGCCGTCCGCCATCCTCGGAGGCTTCACGAGGTAGTACCTGGTCAGATACTCGCTCACTAGATCGCGGTCGCGAATCACCCTCTTCAACCACTTCATTTTTCAAAGCCCAGCACGTCGTGCTCGTTGGGAATTTCTTTTCGATACTGAACCCAGCCGCGAAAGTTGCCCCAGAAACTTTTAATTGATGGATGACGAACATCTAGATCTTTTCCATCAACAGGACGTGCGACGTGCTCGAACGGCGACATGTGCATGCTGAGCTTGTTGTCGCACATGTCGACGTCCGCCTGCGGGTCCCTCTTACCCTCGTGCGTGAGGTAGCTCACGCGGGCGCAGCGGGCGGTGCTCACCTTCTTGACGTCAACGCCGGCGATCTCGAGGTCCCAAGCCTCTCCGGGCTCGACGAGGGGGGTGTGCCAGTCACCGTAGTTCACGGCGCGCTGCACGCTCCTGTTCATCGCCTCGCGCATGAGCTCGGCCGCGCGCCGGATCTCGGGGTGCGCGTCGCGGTGGCAGCGCAGGTGAAAGAAGTTGTCCCACTCCGTCGCGGTGACGATCACCGTGTGCCACATGAACGGTTCGAGCAGGCGGTTCGTGACCTGCTTGTGGATGCCGTCCTTGCTGAGAATTGAGGCGCTAGTCACCGCGGCGTTCCGCGCGTTCAGCCATTCTTCACGTGCAGCGTTCTGTTGTGGAAGAGAAACCTCCTCGTCAGCCTGCATGCCCTTCTGGTTCTTGCCCCAGTGCGTCGGCACGTACGGGTGCTCCTGCACCATCCGGATCATCTTCTCGATTGGGATGGCGCGCGAGCTGGCGCTATTGCGAGAGAGCATCCGGTGCGTGTTGAACTCGGCGAGCACGATGCGCGGGAACGTGACCTCGAGCGTCGTCAGGCGCACGCCGTCCGGGCTCACACTGTCTGCGAGAATTTTTGCGCTGTGGCTCATGCTGCAACTCCAAATGGAATATTAGGCAGGACCTCTCGGAGAATCCTCCTGCACGCCTCGACCAGGCCGGGATTGTTCCAGGCGCGATTGCGACCGCTCGGGTGCGGCAGCACGACGATGGCGGAGACGTCGCCGCGGCGAACGAGGCTCGGCATCGCGCACTCATAGAGGGCGAACGCCTCACTGACCTTGCGCCCGAGCAGCACGTACGTGCGCCTGTACTCGGCGTCGAGCACGGCCAGCCGATTCGCGCTCGCCCTCGCTGCGGGCGCCGACCACCTGTCCTGCTGCAGGAGGTTCACGCGATCGAAGCTGTCGAGGTACGTCTTGCGGCTGAGACCCATCACCATGTGGCATAGCCTCTCGCCCGCGCAGCCGTCGGGGTAGGGATAGAGCGCGAAGTGCTCGTCGTGCCCGTGAGGGTTGATCTCGCCTACGATGAGGGGCTTCACCGGCCCTCTGATTTTCTGATGAGCCGCCGCGTGTTGACCACCGTGAGCAGAATGCGCCGATAGAGATCGTAGATGTCGGACGTGAAGTCAGTCGTCAAATTCTCCTGCAGCGCCTGCACCACATATACCAGCGAGTCGAGCTGTTCCTGATACAGGTCGTGGAGCGCGTTGCGCCCATTACGAGGGCGCAACCTAACGCCGTACTTCTCTAAGCCATGCGCGTCGCGCTCCTCAATGTCGGCACGGAGCAGCTCCTGCATCGACGGCTCCAGGTCCTTGAACTCGAACCTCTCAAAGAAGGTGTCCCAGCACGCCGGCTCGTCACCAGGTGCGGCAGGCCGCGGCGGAGGCTCGTAGTCGTTCAGGCTCATTTCCTTCCTCGCTTTCCATTTAGGCTGTGCCCATTCAGCTTGCTGTTCGGCTTGCTCTTCTTGGGCGGCTCAATCCGAGGCGCGCAGAGCGCCCTCAGTCCCCAGCTGATCGAGTCGGCGAGCTTCTTCGTCAGGTACTCCGACTGAAACACGTGGCACTGGCTGTAGGAGAGCCTCTGGCCGTCGCGCATGATGCCCGAGAGCTCGTAGGCCCGGTACGCCGTCTGCGCGAGCTCCTCCTTGCGGTTGAACGTGTCGGCCTGCTCGACCACGACCCACATGATCTCGTGGGGAGGTGGCGGCGCGAAGTCCGGTTCGGGCTCCTTCGGCTGAGTGCGCTGCCGACTCGGCTTCATTCGGTGCCCTTCTCGGTCGTGGCGACGCTCATGAGGGCCCAGCCCTCTTGCAAGCCGAGGATCGGGCCGAGGAGCATGTGCGTGACGGTGACGCGCGCGTAGCGACCCGTGTACTTCTTCTTGTCGGGGTCCCACTCGCGCAGGTGAAGCTCGTCGTGCACCCGGAACGGCCGGTCGTAGCGCCGGAGCTCGTAGCTCTTGGTTCCCTTGACGATCAGCTCGAAGAACGCGGGCCAGGTCTTGAGTTCGTGGATCACGCCGACTTCCTCCTGAGGCGCTTGGTCGCCTCAGCCTTCCTGATGACGTCCGTCGCTCGCATGCGCCTGCGCGCTGCCGGGCGTGGCACGAGCTTGACGACGACGTCGAGGTCGAGTGCGGCGGCGAGCATTCGGAACGACCGCTCAGTCATGCTGCGCCCCAGGATCTGCGTCACCGAGGGCTGCGCGTAGCCGAGCGCGTGGGCGAGGTCGGCGTGCGTCAGCCCTTGGCGCTCGCAAGCCTCGGCGATGATTTTTCCGAAACTCTTCATGCTCTCCTCGACGACAAAATGGCTTCTTTCCTGACGACGATGCCCGGGATCTCGACCGCGCCATCGGAGTCGCGCACGGCGCAGCCGATCTTCACTTCGTCGAGCATGAGGTACTCGCGCGGCACGAGAGAGGCGTCGGTGATCTCGAATACCCACATGAAGCGCTGCGAGACGCCGCGCGGTAGCTCCGCCGGCGCGACGGTGGCGAGCGCCTCGCTTGCCTGCTCGGCCGTCTCCGCGTTGGCGGCGGCCTGGATGGCGCGGAGGTTCTGCGCCTCGCGCTCGGCGAGGTAGCCGGCGATCTTTTTCTTCAGCTCGCGCTCCGCCTCCTCGAGAGAGGTCTTCATCGGCCGGAAGAGTGCGTTCACCTCCCGCAGGGCCTTGTTGAGCGGACCCGTGATGGCCGTCCGCTTCTCCTCGACGGCGGCGTGCTGCTCCTTGACCCAGCGCAGGCCCTCGGCCGCGAACTCCTTCTCCTCATCGTTCGTGACGGGCAAGTCGCGCGTCATCTCCAGCGCGTCGCGGTTCGCGTCGAACTCGGTCGACGCGCTCTTGGCCAGCGTGATTGCTTCCATCTACATCCTCCCGAGCTTCCAGAGCCCGATGCCGACAGCATCGACCATGTTGTGATCAAACTTCGTGGCGCGCGGCTTCTTCTGTAAAACGCTCAATTCTGCCGACGAGAGCTTCTGCAGCACTCGTTCATTATGAATGTCCTTCGGCACGGTACCCTTCCACGTGCGCGGATAGACGTATTCAGTCTCCGCCCCGAGATCCTCGTAGAAACCTTTCAACCAACCAGCCTTCTGCCCAAGATCAAGCAAATCATTGACATCTACTTTGTGCTCGTGGGGGTACCAACGAGGAACCTCGATAACAACTCGCTGAGGCAGACCTAGCTCAGGTCTTCCAGCTTTCAGAAGACCCGCTGAGTGAAGCTCCTGGCCAACAAACTTTGCCCAACCTGTTCGATTTCCTGGGTCGAAGGCAAGCAAAGCTTCCGCCGCACGATCCTCCGCTCGAAGTTTTTCGGCCATCGCAACGTAATCAGATAAATTCGAAACGAATGTAGGACTGTTCTCTGCGAGACCTACGGCTACGTTGCAGATCTTACACAGCAAAAATCTTATCTGCCCCGTGACGTGACAATGATCGACGCAAAGGTTTTTTTCCCTTTGGCAGATCGCACAACGCCCTTCTTGTGCTGCAAGAAGCGCTTCATACTCGTGAGGCTCGATGCCGTAGGCGTACCTGCGCTGAAATTCGCGAACTTTGTGCCGATTTTCATTTTCGTACTTGCGATGGCGTTGTCGAGTAAGCGCAGGATCTGCATCACGCCTCTTCTTTTGGTAACAAGGCTCACACAGACCAGCAGAAAAATACGGCCGCTCCGGATGGCACTCAGGAGGCTTTCCTCGTTCAGCCATCACGCGGCCCATGGCACAAGCCTTCCCTGATCTCGAATCTGCTTGGCTTCCTTGCTCCATCTACGCACGAGCATCGGTTCAGCGGTTACCGGGATATCAGGAAGAAACGGTTGTGCTCCGACTACCATCAAGCGTGCGAGCTCTTCAGCGGCTGCGTGCGCCCGTTCGTCATCCGGTACTTCGACGAGCACTTCATCGTGTATGAAATTCACTGGACGACAACCAAAGAGGGGCGAGTCGGGTTCGACGTAACAAGCCTTGGCGATGAGGAACCCCGCGGCCTTCGCAGCGTCGGCGGCGAGCGACTGGAACATGCCGTTCGCGGCCTCGGTGAAGGTGAGGTCGCCGCGGTAGCGATTCGAGAAGAGCTGCTTGATGGCGGGCATCGGCGCGTTGACCTGCGACTTGACCCAGTCGAAGTACGGCTGGCTCTCCGTCCACGCCTCCTTCCAGAAGTCGTAAATCTCGAACGCCTTGTCTTCGTCGACGTCAACGCCGTAGTTCTTGCGCGCGTAGTGTCGCCAGCTCCTCGGTCCGAGGCCGCCGGGGAAGCCGAAGTTGGCGGCCTTGCTCGCCTGACGTGGCTTGTAGACTCGGCCGTGGGGATCCCTCTTGTAGTCGGCGAGAGCCTCGTCGTAAGGGATGCCGAGGATCCTCCGGGCGAGCTCGATGTGGCAATCGACGTTATTTTTGATCGCCTCAGCCATCTTCGAGTGTCCGAGCACCTTTAGACAGACCTGCGACCAGGTGCGGAGCTCAAACTGCGAATAGTCCGACACGGCATAGACGCACCCGGGACGAGGCCGGAAACACTCGCGCACACCGACTTCCGTGGGAAGATTTTGGACGTTGGGAGTCGACGCCGTCCTGCCCGTCGCGAGCAGCGACTCGTAGCGAACCTTGAGCGGCGTCGTGACGGCCTGCTCGAGGAGGGGAATGTCGGTCGAGATCGTTTTTTTCAGTGACGAGAGCTCCGCGTACTTCTCGAGCACCTCGTCGCCCGAGCGCTTGCAGACGTCCTCGTCGGTCTTCGGCTGGTGCTTGCCCGTCTTACCGCCGGCCGTCATCTCGACGAACGCCTTGGCCTGAACGCCATTGACAGCGATCAGTTTTTTCACCTGCCGCTGCTCGACGGACAGCTGCAAGTCAATCTGACCCTCTGTCACGCCGAGCTCGTCCATGGCCTTCTTCACGTACGCGGCGACGACGCGCTGCTGCGTCGCCTTCGTGTCGCGCGTCCCGTCCTTCCTCATGAGCCCGGCGGCGACGAGCTCCTCGGCGATGGCGTCGTACTTCTTCTGCGTCTTCTTCGCGAACTCGCGCACGCCCTCGGGGTCGGCAATCATCCCCCAGCAGCTCATGAGCTGGAGCCAGAACGCGGCGCGCGTCTGCCGGAACTCATCCTCGAGAAAGCGCGGGTCCTCCTCCTGGCGCTGCCAGACCGCGAGCGTCACGACGGGGTCGGCGATCGCGTACTCGACGGCCTCCTTGGGCCACCAGTCGATGGGCACGTCGCGGAGCTCGCCGAAGCGGAGCTGCCAACCTCCCTCGCCCTTGTCGAGCTCGACGCCGAGGTGGCGGCGGGCGAGGTCGGCGAGGCTGTAGTTGAGCTTCTCCGTCTTGCCATCGACGCGCATGAAGCCGCGGTAGACGCCGATGGCGATGTGGTTCAACTTCTCCCGGATCTCGGTGTCGGAGACACGGTCGGCCTCGTACACCTCGAAGATGAGCGGCAGGAGCTCGGGCCACTGGGCGGCGATCACGGAGAAGTCAAACGCGACATTGTCGCCGATGAGCAGCTCATCGGACTCGAGCAGCGCCACGATTGGGTCTCGCGCTTGCGTGTGGTGGAAGAGCTCGCAGTTGTCGAGCGCGTCGGCGATGCCCGCGCACACGAGAGGCGGCGCGAGCAGGCCTGGGCGAATCAGGTCCGTCTCGCAGTCGAGGGCGATGCCCGTCCTCACTTGCCCCTCCCAAGCCACCACAGCGCGACCCTGCACGCGACCTCGATGGCGAGCACGGCGACGGCCATGGCAGAAGCGCCCCAGATGAAGCTCGGCCAGTGCATCACGCGCGCCTCGACTCCCAGGGCCTGAGCCGGCGAGCGCCCGCGGCGAGGTCGGCCCTGCGCGAGCGGCGGCACGCGCGGCACACATACCGAAGGCCGTCGGGCGTGCTCGGGTCCCTGTCGAAGAGGCGCCGGGGCAGCCAGCGCTTGCACGTCGAGCAGTGCTTCACGTCGACACGCTCCCGAGCTCGCTGAACACAGACTGAAACCTCTCGACGTCGCCCGGACCGTGAGGCAGGTAGGCGATCACGTTGCCGTGCGTCGGCGACGCGCCCGGCTTGCCGTTGCTCACGAATCGGATCCTCTTCTCCGGAACGCACACGGGAAACTCGAGCATGCCGGGCCACTCCCTCTCCCCCTGGCTCGCCTGCAGGATGTCGATGCTGAAGCCGACGAAGACGGCCTCGTGAGCGTGCTGCTCGAGCCACTCCTCGAGGAGCTTGCGCCACCACGCCACGGCGCGGCTCTTGGTCTTCCACCGTTCTGCCTCTTCGCCCCACTGCTCGGCGAGCTCCTTCGCCCCGGCCTCGGAGAGCTTCATCTTCTTGCGCTTCTTTTCCGTCATGATGAGGCTGCCGCCCGGCGGGTTCAGGAAGACGCGCCCGTCCCAGTCGAATCCGAGCCCGTCGTGCGGCGGCGCGTAGTACGTGATCGCCCGCACGACCTTGTTCGCCTCCTCGCACGACGCGGGGTCGAGGTCGATCGTGCCGAGCACCTGGCGCGCGGGCTCGACGATGTAGCCCGGCGTCTGATGATCTTCGGAGTCGGAGAGGTGCTGCGGGATCAATTGGCCCTCTCGGTGAACTGCTGCAGACTCCAGCGCGCCCCTTTGCGCTTGTGCGCATCGCGCTGCGCGTTCTTCAGGAGTTCATTCACCTCGAAGGTGAGCATCCTGATCAACCAGAGGCTCGTGTAAGCCCTCATCGAGGGGACCACTTCCCGACGGCCTCGAGCGTACCCGGCAGCGCGCCTACAACGCGGACATTCGAGAGCCACTCGATCCTCTGCTCCCGCGCGCTGAAGCTGCAGAGCTCTACTGAACCATCGGAGTTTACGAGCGTCACGATGGCGACTCGGACGCTGAGACCAGGCGCCGTGTAGAGCACTATGTCCCCGAGTCTGATCACCCGCGACTCCCCGGAGGCTTCAACGCCCGCTGGTACCCCGGCTTCTCCCAGGGCAGCACGACACTGGCCGCACGCTGCCTGTGCGCCTGCTGCTCGGCCGGCGGCATGCTGCTGAACACGTTGGCCGCGGGCGCTACGTCGAGCACGCCGAGGCGGACGGCGGCGGAGTGGAGCCACGCACGTTGCTTGGTGCTGAGCCCGCAGCATTCGACGTCGGCACGCCGCAGCATGCTCTCGAAAACCTCGCGCTCTTTGACTGACAACGAGCGTCCGTCTTCTTCGTCAGAGAGCTCGGTGTCTCGTTCGAGCACGCGGCGTAGTAGGTCGGCGTCGTTCGTCACGGCGCCGCTCCCCCGAGCTGCTGATTCAGCTGGTAGGCGCTCTTGTAGTGAATCTCGATTGCCTGATGCAGGTCGAGCGGCTGCACGCCCATCGCCGCGAGCTTCTGGGCCCCGTACGCGAGGAGGTATACCCAAACGGCGTCGTACTCCGTCTTCAGGCCGTACCTCTGCCCGATCTCGCGGAGCGGGACGTTCTCAGGCAATCCGTACTGGACGCCGACGTCCGCGACCTCGTGCATCACAGCCTCCGTGACGCCGCGCCTCACGAGGTTGATCACGGCCACCGTGAGCACCGAGCCCAGGGCGAACTGGACCGCCGTCTGCGGGTTGCTGAAGAGCTCGGCAATCACCTTGTTCGGGTCGTCGCTCACGCGCCCGACTCCTTGACCTCGCGAAGGTCACCCTGCGGCACCTCCGGCAGGGGCTCCCACTTCTTGTTCCGGTCGTCCTCGTCGAGGATCCACGCGCGCCCTAGCGAGTCGAGCGCGACGATGTCGTCACCGGAGCAGGCTACCTGCACGATCTTAATTCTGTCTGCCATTCTCCGTCTCCTTCAAAAAAGGCGCTGGCCGGCTTCACCGACCGGCCAGCACGGTACTCTCACGCTGCAATTGGTGCGAAGTCGTACACGGTGAAGTCCTTGTTCTCCTTGGTCTTGCGCAGGCGCGTCGACAGACGCAGGCGCGTTCCGATGAACTCGTTCGCGTCCGGCTTCGTAATCGCCTCGTCGAGCAGCTCGATGAGCACGAGCTTCCCTTCGCTGTTCTTGCCGGTCTTGAGCTGCTCGATGTCCTCCTTGTGATGCTTCTCGAAGCCGAGGCACGCCGCGACCCACTCGAGCACCGCGGAGAACGCCACGTCCTTGTCGTTCATGCTCTGGTACCAGCTCATCTTGCTCCCGACGGGGTGGGCCTCGAGGTTCGACTCCTCGACGTCGAGCTCGACGATGAACGCGACGCCCTTGGCGCGGGTCTGCTTGTAGATGGTCTTGCTGACTCGCACGGTGCCCGAGAAGTTTGGCTCGGCGAACCTGCCGCGGTCGTAGATGTTGGCACTCTGAATGCCGTCCCAGATGCTTCCTGTTTGGATCATGACCTTGCCTTCTTTTTTGCTTTTGTTTTTGTTCTGCGCGGGCGAGCCCGCTCAGTCTTCTTCTCTTGCTCGATCCTATCGATCCTGCGCTCGATGTGCTCGACGCTGAGGTCGATGCCGAGCAGTGACAGCTGCGCTCGCAGAAACATCGCGAGCGCCAGGCGCTCGGGGATGAACGCCGTGAAGCCGTCCCGCGGCTCCGTGCTGAAGTGCACGCCGTTCGAGTACTCTTTAGCCCAAATGCGCTCGAGCTTCATGCTGCTCTCCACCACTTGTCCCAGCGCGGCTGGCCTATCTTCTGCGCGAGCTCGTCGGCGCTCATGACGTTGAGCCCCGCGAGCAGGATCTTCTGCGGCGAGCCGCTCGTCTGCTCGACGTAGCGGCAGTCGCTCACTGCCTGCCACACGGAGCCGACGTGCTCGCAGCACGAGGTGAGGACGTCGAAGCGCACCTCGTCGGCCTGCTGCAAGTCGCGGTGCGTGCGCCCGATGAGCTGCTCAGCCTGGAGCCCGTTCGCGGGGAACGCGGTCACGAGGTTTTTGCACCACGCCTGGAGGTTCTTACCGCGGTGGTTCGAGCTGAAGCTCGCGACCATCGGCCGGTCGGCGGCGTGATCCTCGATGTACTTGCCGTCTGGAGTCCGCCCCCGCTTGCCGTAGTAGGGGAGGCCTGACTCGCGCGCGAGCCTCTCGCCGAACGGCACGTGGCTCACCCAGATGATGCCCGCGTTCCTCTCCGCCCAGCCGGCGCAGTACTCGAGCATGAAGTCGTCGAGCCACACGGCGACGGTGTTCGGCTTGAAGTCGTCCTGCACGCGCTGCCACTCGAGGAGCTCCTTCTGATCGGGGTGCGCGTCGCGCACCTGGCTCTCACTGTCGAGCGAGCGGCTGTGGCTCAGGACCTTGCGGCAGAACTTGTGCCAGGCCTTGCGCGCCTCCATCCAGTATTCGGGAGGTCGAGGATCCCAGACGTAGTACAGGCCGAGGGCCAGCTCGAGCGCGTGCGCGCGCATGCGCAGGCCGTCGGCGAACGTGTGCCCGTCCGGGGTAGCCCACTTGTCGCGGAGCGTCTCGAACGCGCGCTCGACCGACGCGGGGACGGCGGTAGAAACTCCACTCACCGTGAGCGTAGCGTCGCAGCCGCTCTCGAAGCTCGCGACGACGCCCGGCGTCTCGACCATCCGGCGGCGAAACGCCGAGCGGGCCGCCGACAGCGGTTCGGTCTCCCAGAGCTTGAGCTCGTCCTCGTTGCAGAGCACCTTCAGCGCGCCGGGCTCGGCGCGCTTGGTCTGGCCCTTCCTCTCGTCGAGCGCGTCCGCCCAGAACTCGCGGTCGGTGGAGTTGCGCGGGATGAACATCCTCTCGGGCGGCAGGCTCCACTCGGCGAGGTGACCGTAGTCGTGGATCGAGCGCTTCGTGAACGTGCCACTTGCCACGACCATGATCGTTTCGGGGTGGTCGTGCTTGTACCGGCGCACGCGTCGCGTGACGGCCGCGCCGAGGTCGCTCATCATGTGCGCCTCGTCGCCCGCGATGCAGTCGGGCGCGTACGCCTCGAGCGCGTCGGCGGCCTGCTTTCGGCCGAGCCACTGGTAGGTCATCACGCGCTGGTGCTCCGGCAGGTCCCAGTGCCGCCCGAGCTCGCGGCGGTCGCGCTCGGTCTTCTCAACGAGGTCGGCGGGGATGAGCAGGAGCGGGCGCCGCGCGAACAGCACGACGGGCGCGAGCAGCGTTACGAGCGTCTTTCCTATACCGACGCGGAGCGGGCCGAAGAGCCCGCGGTGCAGGCCGAGCTCGAACAGGGCCAGGGCCTGCAGCGGCCTGAGGCGCATCTGACCGCCCGGCGCGCGCAGGATGTCCGTCATCTCGTCGGCGAGCGCCTCGAGCTCATCAGCGGACCACGTCCGGCGAGGCATCTTCAGGATGCGGAACAGCTCGTTCGAGAACGGCACCTCGACGGCGGCCTGGGAGGGGAAGAGCTCGGGCATTACCTGCGCCGCCTCTTCTTCGTGCCGTTCACGACGGCGAGCACCTTGATCTTGCGCGCGCACTCAGGCGTGTGGTGCGGGCACGGCATCGGGTAGCCGCACTGAAGCTTGGCATTGTGCCGATCGGGGCAGGGGCAGGACTTTTTCACGTCTTGACCCGAGTCTCCAAGAACGTGTTGCCCTTGTGCTGCGCAATAATCAGCTCAGTCAACGAGGAGCAATTTTCACACGAAAGTTCAACGATGATCGCATCTCTCCAGAGCTTTTCGTTTTCGTATACATTTTTTTCTTTGCAGCACCTCGTCAAGCTCTGTTCGCGATCGACAATAACTTCAACCGCAGAAACTCCTTCACGAAACTCGCCGCGAAAACATACCCGTACAGCTTGCTGATGCAGATAGGCTTCCCCGCAAGCAGCACACCTCAAAGCGACGAGGTCTTCTCCAAAAGCCTCAATCGCAAAAAGATCTTTTACAGTAGTATGCATCACGCCCTCGCCTCCTCGATCACCTTGTCCACGGGCACGACCTCGAATGGCAAAGCCTTCGCGTCCTCGACGGCCATGTACCGGCTCCAGACGGTGCCGTTCCAGTGGAAGCCCGCGGCCTTGACCAGGTCCTTGTCCTTGTACGCCGTACGCGCGATGAACTCGGCCTTGGGGCGAGAGGCGCGCTGCAGCGCCAGGTGCAGCCGGTCCTCGATGTCATCCATGTTCCCGACGGCCTCGAGCAGTCGCGAGAGCAGCAGGCAGTCATTGATCGCGCGGTGGGCAGCCGTGACGGCGACGCCATGAGCGAGCGCGATGGCGACGAGAGAGCGGTAGGCGGACATGATGGGCCACACCATGTCCTCGAGCGTGCAGACCCACGCCGGCCCGAGGAGATCGCCGGCGCCCTCGTAGCGGACGGCCTCGCGCGAGACGAACCCGCGGTCGAAGTCGGCCTGGTGGGCGAGCACGAGGTCGGCCTGCTGCACGGCCTGACCCGCGATGGTCCACGCGATCTCGGGGTCGGTGCCGAGCGTCCGCGCCGCCGGCGGGATCGCGTTGAAGATCTCCGCGGCGTTGCCCTCGCCGAGCAAGAGGGCCGAGTAGCACTCGATGATCGTCCGCTGCTCGACGCTCCAGAGCACGTAGCCGAGCTCGATGACCTCGTCGGAGTCGCGGTCGAGTCCAGCGGTCTCGACGTCGAAGATGAGCACGTTCTTCATTGAATTGCGCCGTTTCCTAGATCAAGCCTGAAGCAGACGATGAACGGCTGCTCCTCCTTCGCATGAACGAGCACGATGCGAAAGAGACCGGGAGCACTCAATCCAAACGCGCGTTCGACGAAGTCGCCAACAGCATCGCGCCAGACTTCAGGCATCGTTGCTAAGTATGGATCTGACAAGAATGCTTGCGAGTGTTCCGCATCGACCACCAACAGCAAAGGCTTCGACCAACCATCCACCACGAAGCCCACACCTACCTTATCATCGACCTTGCCTACTTCCGTGAAGTACTCGCGCCAGTGGCTCGACGTCTCTCGAACGAATCCCTGCACACGAGTCGTCTGCTCCGCCGACATATCGTCGTGCTGCCAAACAAAATTCATTTCAAACCTTCCCGGCCCCGTTGCGCCTGCCGCAGCCGCACGACGCTCGCGAGGTAGGCGTCGGCGGCGTCGAACTTGCCGTCGCGGATGAGCTTGAGCGTCTGCCCCATGGTCTCGACGCTGCAGTAGCCCGAGCGCACGAGCGCGTCGCCGACCTCCATCGCGTCCCGCATCACCTCGGCGCTAGCGCGGACGCGCGCCTTCCTCATGCGCCCCGGAGCTCCTCTTCGATCACGCAAAGATTGTCGCGCATGCGCATGGATGCGTTTTCGAGTCGCACCTCGCGAATGACGTCGGCGGCGCGGTGGCAGAGCTCCTCGAGCTCTCGCACACGCTCGAGTAGGCCGTTACGTAGCCAAGCGTTTTTGGCCGCCTCAGCTTGATCTGCTTTTCCTTTTTGAATTGCGTAGGCCAGCATGCTCTCTGCGCAAGCATCTGCTTCTTCCAGCACCTCTTTTTCAGTCATACGCAATCGCGCACGCAGCAGGACCCACTGCTTCACCAGCAGCCACGCGACCGGGTCGCGGCCGAGCAGGACGAACACGGGCTCGTCCGGCTCGGCGCGCGAGTAGCAGTCATACTTTGATGGATTCGATTTCGTCCCCATCAGAACCTCGTCGGCGTCCTCGGCGCCTTTGGCGATGGTCGAGGACCACCCGAGTCGACCCAGGGCGCTGAGTTCCGGAAGGGGTTACGCTTGACGACGACCAGGCGCTGCTCGTCGAACTCGACGCTGGCGTACGGCGCGCCCTCCTTGGTCAGTTCCGTCGGCTCGACCATGATGCGCGTGCAGCCGTAGAGCCAGTCGGTGCGCGCGAGGGCGGTGCCGACAAAGCCGGTGTAGACATCGCGGACGGTGTCGCCCAGAAGAATGGGGTTCGTATCGACCGCTTGCGCGCGTACGACACGGCGCTTTTTGTTCACCTTCATGTCAGCCCCCGAACCGCGACAGGTACTCCTTGAGCATCGCGTCGGCGAACGCGCCGGCGGTCTGCGCGACGCCCTCCTGCATATCACTGTCGGCGACCTCCTCCATCTGCAGCGCGCCCATGAGAGACACGAGCGACGTCGCCGCGAAGCTCGCCCACACGTCCGCCGCCGGCGCGGGCTTGGGCTCGGCGGTGGGCCTGCCGCGGCCGCGCTTGGGCGTCTCCTCGGCGGCGGGCGCTTCCGGCTCTGGTTCGGGCGTGACGAGGCCTCCGGACCCGTGCGGCAGCTCGGGCTCGGGAGGCGGCGCAGCTTTCGCCGCCATGCGCGCCGCGAACTTGTTCGGCGGCTTCGGCGCCGCGGCTGCGGGCGGCGGCGCCTGCATCTGCTGCGCGGGCGCCGATGTCGCCACGACCGGCGGCGGGTTCACCTGCCCCGGGGAGGCGGGAGCACCGTTGGCGCCCTTCCTGTTTCGGAGCTTCTCCAGATAATTTTCCTTGCTTGTTCCCTGACTCATGACGGCCATGATCCTTTCTTGCGGACTCAGATTGCATAGTTCTCTAAACGGACAGCCCCCGTACGCCTCGCACGCCGTGGCGTCGTAGGGAACCTCTTTTGCGCTCTGCGCGTTCAGCAGAATGAGGCGCATCTCGCGCGCGCTCCGGAGCGTCTGGCGGAGGCGCGGCGCGATGGCCTCTCGCGTGAGCACCGCGCGCACGACGTGCGCGTCGGCCGCGCCCTTCGTCTTGCCGTAGGTCCACTGCACCGCGACCTCGCTCCGGCCGGTCTCGACCATCGCCCACGCCGCGTACGATGTCGCCTGCACGTCGACGCACATGACGTCCTCGGCGAGGGCCCACTGAAAGTCGCTCGTCGTCTTGTGATCGTAGATGACCGGCGGCTCGAGCTCGGGCATCCAGAGGTCGAACGCGAGCGCGAACCGCTCGTCCTCGATCTGGATGCCCGCCTCGCGCTCGACGTTCGCGGGGTCGACCAGATGCGGGGGCGGCAGGTGCGGCAGGATCATCTGCGCCACCTTCGCCTCGGGTCCTCCCGCCGGCGGTACGCGCTTCTTGAGCCACACCTTGAGCAGGTCGTGCGTCTTGATGCCGAAGAGCGCGCTCGCGTGCTTCGGCTTCCGTAGCCCGTCGACCCACTGATAAGCCCACTTGCGCGCGCATAGCTCGTATTCGCTGACCTGGCTCGGCGAGAACTCGATCTCGACGTAGGATTTTTCTGTTATGTCAGCCATAATACTTTTCGTCAAGATTTTTTCGAGCACCAGCGCGCGTGGTAGCTCAGCGCCTTGCCATGGTTGAACTCCGCGCGACAGAACGCGCACGAGCAGACCGACGGCAGCGGCACGACCGCGTAGCGCCGGCGCAGGAACTTGTCGGCGTGTCTCACGAGCCGGGCGCGCTCGACTTCTTTTTGAACTTGATCACGGGCGCGGAGCGCGGCGCGGTAGAGGCGGCGCTCTCGGACGTGGGAGGGGGGATGCGCGGCTTCGGCGAAGATCTCGAGGATGAAGAGGTCGGTGGTCACGAAAATTTCCAGTCGGGGGATACATATTCGTGAAACCAATCAAGAGATTCCGACAACGTGAGCACGTGCACGAATTCTTGATAGTAGGCGCGTACGACTTCATCGTGCTGCAGCAGCACAGCGTTCTCCAACGAGTGCGTCGAGTTGAACGTCCAATTAAAAGAGCCGGTCCAAACAGCGTAAGGTACAAAATTGAAGTAACTGGGATCGGATTCGTCTTCTCTCAACCGCTGCAAAATACTTTCGTCGACAGAAGAATGTTCTTCGCAAAACAGTCGGGCAAAAGTCTGCGGACCTGATCGGGCGCGACAGAAAACAGCAAACTTGTGATGCATGCGCGAGCCTTCTCCCTGCACACCTACGCACCTTACAGGCTCTATGGCATCTGCTCCTGCTTCGCGTAGATGTGAGAGCAGAGGAAAATCTAGATGCTCTGCTCCTTGCAATTTACCGTACGCTGCATGCAACGTCTGCTTCCAGTTGCTGGGAGCTCCTTGTTCGGGTCGAAGAAAATCTTCTTTCTGAACAACGAAATTGCAGCATTTCTTTTTTGCCAATTCAGCTAGGATGTCGAGGTCTGTCAGCCACGCTACGCAACCGAACACGTAGTCGGCGTTTCTGATCATCCAGATCAACTTCTTCTTCAGGTCGCGAAGAATTACAGAGACCTGAGGAAGATCGACGCTGAAGTCTTGTAGCGGCGGTGCTCCATCGCCCCAAGCTCTTTGCTCGTTCAGATTGGTACGCGACTTCTGTGCGACCTTGCTCACATTCGCTCCGTTTCTTCGTACGCGCACGCGCTCTACCAGGGCTGCAACTTTCTCTGCTTTCTCTTTCTTCGAAAGTTGGCTGAGCTCGTACATGTGTTTTTCTAGGTAGTAACTGCTTTTGCTGACGAACTTGTGATCGCAATCCCCCTCATCGCACTGTGCATTCGCTCTGCTGCCAGGGTTCGCCTTAGGGCATCTAGGGTTACCGCACAGCCCGCACGGGATGTTGTTGCTTCCGCACTTTGCGCAACGCTTGTCACCAAATGTGCGCGAGTACGCTTCCCATTCTTTATCGTACTCTTCGATTGTCTTCATCAGTTGACGTTCCTCTGCACGAGCTTCTTCACCTGCGTGTCGCGCGACAGCGCCGCCTCGATCGCCTCCCTGTCTGCGAAGCCGGTGCGCTCGGCCCAAGCAATGAGATTGTCGATGTTGAAGACGCGGTAGTTAACGCGCTTGCCCTCGTCGTTGTCTAGCCGCACGCGCGGAACGTTCTTGCAGAGCGCGATGAGGTCACTCGAGAGGTGTCCGGTGAACGGGCACTTCTCGTTCTTTACGTAGTGGTCCCAGCACTCGATGATGCCCTGCGCGTTCACGAGCAGGCGGTGGTTGTCGATGCGCACGAGGTTGTGACCGCGCGCATCGGTGTCGAACTTGCCCGGGCTCATGAGGTAGCCCGTGAGCCACTGGCAGATTGCTGAGCGCACGCCGGTGCGCGTGACGAGCTGGCGCTGCAGCCCCTGGTCCTCGACCTTGATGAGGAACCTGCCTCGCCTCTCCCACGGGTGGTTCTGGACGAGCCAGAGCACGTGCTCGGCGATCATGTCGCCCTCGACCCACTTGTTCGTGTCGGTGTTCTCCAGGT
>Ga0268265_10000463_pt1 | contig 42971 bp, 45 predicted proteins | sample KBSSwiS52_FD_190355 | JGI IMG/M metagenome (GOLD analysis project Ga0268265, IMG submission 190355) | Switchgrass rhizosphere microbial communities from Kellogg Biological Station, Michigan, USA - KBS Switchgrass S5-2 (SPAdes) (version 2) | ecosystem: Host-associated > Plants > Roots >...
GATGAACTTCATTCTCTCATCCATTGCACAGCTCTCTTGCCACGACATCGGCGATCTCCAATCGCCGACAGAGAACTGTCACCCACCTAATCGGTCAATTCTGTAACCACTCTATCCGGTCTGGACACCACCCCCGGCCCCTCCACGAAGGCGTGGAGGGCCGCCACGAAACCGCGCGAGACGTGGAGCGGCTCCCACGGGTTCTCTTCCTCATTCTCCGCCGCCACGCGGACTGAAATATCGGGAAAACTTGCCCGCCTCATCCCTGTACGCGTCGGCATCGGCGGGGACGTCGCCGCGGGTCACTATGTTCGGCCACTGCCGGGCAAAGGTCGCGTTGAGCTCAAGCCAGTGTTCGAGACCCGGATCGGTATCGGGCTGGATCGCATCCGCCGGGCATTCGGGCACGCAGACGCCGCAGTGAATGCAGATCTCCGGATCGATGACCAGCATGGTCTCGCCTTCGTGGAAGCATTCGACCGGGCAGATTTCGACGCAATCCATATATTTGCAGCGGATGCAGGCGTCGGTGACGACATAGGTCATGATCCGCACCCCATGGGTGCCGCGGTTCAGCGCTCCGCGAAGGCGCGCTCGATGACGAAGTCGCCGGGTTCGCCGCAGCCCGGCGAGATTTCGAGGCCGCGCTCGGTGAGCAAGGCGGCGGTATCGCGCAGCATCGCGGGGCTGCCGCAGATCATCGCGCGATCGAGCGCGGGATCGAGCGCCGGCAGGCCGAGATCCGCGAAAATCTTGCCCGAGCGCATCAGATCGGGGATGCGGCCGGTGTTGCGGAACGCCTCGCGCGTCACTGTCGGATAATAGAGCAATTTCTTCGCGACCTCGTCGCCGATGTACGGATCGGCCTGCAGCTCGCCTTCGAGCATGTCGGCGAAAGCGAGTTCGCCGGTGGTGCGCACGCCGTGGACGACCACGATCTTCCCGAACTTTTCGTAGGTCTCGGGGTCTTGGACGATGCTGAGGAACGGCGCGAGGCCGGTGCCGGTCGCCAGCAGATAGAGCACACGCCCCGGCCGCACGTCACGGATCACAAGCGTGCCGACCGGCTTGCTGCTGACCAGCAGGTGCTGCCCCGGCTCGATCGTCTGCAGCCGCGAGGTCAGCTTCCCATCCGGCACCTTGATGGAGAGGAATTCGAGTTCGTCGGCGTGCGCCGGGCTGGCGATGCTGTAGGCGCGCATCAGCGGCCTGGCATTGTCGTTCATGCCGAGCATCACGAAGTGGCCGCTCTCGAAGCGGAAACCGGGATCCCGGGTGGTGGTGAAGCTGAACAGCTGGTCGCTCCAGTGGCGAACGCTCAGAACTTTCTCGGTGCGCAGGGCCGACATCGTCATTTCTCCGTTGGGTTGCCCTCCTCTAGCCAGCACGCGCTAAATCTGTAAAACGGGTTTAAATGATAGAGATCATCTGAATAATGGATATACGGTTCAGCCTGCGCCAGCTTCAGCTGTTCGTCGCGATCGCGCGATCGGGCGGCGTATCGACCGCCGCCGCGCAGCTCGGCATGTCGCAGTCGGCGGCGAGCACCGCGCTGATCGAACTCGAGACGCGGTACCAGCGCCCGTTGTTCGAACGCGTCGGCAAGCGGTTGCGGCTGAGCGAGATCGGCCATCAGCTGCTGCCGGTCGCGATGGAGACTCTCGATCGCGCGGCCAAGGCCGATGCGGTGCTGCGCGGACGATCAGGGCCCGGTCCGCTGCAGATCGGCGCCACCCAGACGATCGGAACCCATCTCGCGCCCCGGCTGATCGCGCGTTACCGGGCGCGGCACGCGACCAGTCCGGTGACGCTCGACATCGCCAACACCGCCGACATCGCCGGCAAGGTGGAGGATTTCACGCTCGACCTCGGTCTGATCGAAGGCGAGCATAGCGGCGCCAAATTGCTGGTCGAGGACTGGCTCGCCGACGAGATGGTGGCGATCTGCGCGCCCTCGCACCCGCTGGCGGCGTGCGCGACCTGCAGCGTCGAGCAGGTGCTGGCCGAAAAGTGGGTCGTGCGCGAAAGGGGATCGGGCACGCGCCAGGCGCTCGACCACGCGATGCTGCCGCATGCGAGCCGCTGGACGATCGCGCTCGAACTCGAACAGACGCAGGCGATCGTCGAAATGGTCGCGGCGAGTCCGTTGATCGGCTGCGTCTCGCGGCTGGCGTTGGAAGGGCCGCTCGCGCTGGGGCAGGTTCGCGCGCTGTCGGTGCCGGCGCTCGACCTGCGACGGAAATTCACGATCATCCGCCACCGCGACAAATATCAGACCGAGGGCATGGATGCGATGCTGGCGCTGTGCGCGGAGATGGCGGCGGGAGCCGGCTGACCGCATATGGGAAGGCGCTTGCAATTCGTCGTTGAATGGCCCACATTATGTCCAATATCAAGACAAGGCAATGGACATGACAGGATCGGCCCGCAAATCGACAGCGTTTCTGCGCGAGGCGCATGCCGCCAGCTTCATCGGCAAGCCCGCCGATCCATGGGGCATGATCTCGCGCTTCATCGATGCCGCCGGCGCGGTCGATATCGACCGGGTGGCCGAGGCGTTCCACATGTCGAAGGGCCAGCTGGCCGAGACCGCCGGGCTGGGGCTCGCGACCGTGACCAAGGCCAGCCGCCGGAGCGCGCCCAAGACGCAGACGAGGGTTACCGAGATGCTCGAGATCATCAACCGCGTGAAGGACTGGGCCGGCGGCGAGGCGCAGGCGATGGCCTGGTATCGGTCACAGCCGCTGCCGGCGCTCGACGGGCGCACGCCCGAGGCGCTGGTGAAGTCGGGTCGGGCGGCGGCGGTGCGCGACTATCTCGATCATGTCGCGCTGGGCGGTTACGCCTGAGGCAAGGACCCGTGCGGTTCGATGGGCGCTGCTTTCGCGGCCATGATCCGAAATGGTCGTTCACGCCGATCTCGGGCGATGGCGCGGCGATCACCGGCGGGCGCTTCAACCGCAAGGGCGAGCGCACGCTCTATCTGTCGCTCGACATCGTCACCGCCGTCGGCGAATGCACGCAGGGTTTCAGCAACCGGCTGATGCCGCTGACGATCTGCGAATATGATGTCGACTGCGATCCCGTCGCCGATCTGCGCACCGATGCGTCGCGCCGCGCGCTGGGCATCGACATCGCCGAATTGAACTGCCCCTGGCTGAGCCTGATGCTGGCGCGCAAGCCGGCGCCGTCCTGGTTGGTCGCCGACCGGCTGAGGGCGGAGGGCCATGCCGGCATGCTCGTGCCGAGCTTCGTGCCGGGCGCTGCGGCGGACGCGATCAACCTCGTGCTGTGGCGCTGGGGACCGGACCTGCCGCATCGCGTGCATGTGTTCGATCCGGCCGGGCGGTTGCCGGCCGACCAGTCGTCATGGCCGACGCCGTGACGGGCAGTGGACGCCCCTGCCCGCCGCGCCCTACACGGTGCCCCCTCATCATCGGCGGACCGGCACCAGTATCAGCATGAAGATCGACAAGCGCGAAACGATCATGGCCGCGGCCAAGCCGCTGTTCGCGGCGCGCGGACTCGACGGCGTGACGACGCGCGACATCGCCAAGGCGGGCGGCTTTCATCTCGGCTCGCTCCACCATTTCTATCCGCAGAAGACGCAGCTCTATGAAGCCGTGGTGATTTCGGCCTTCGCGGCGACCACCGCCAAGCTGATCGTCACGCTCGGCGCGGCCGGCACGGCGGAGCAGCGTTTTCGCCGCTTCGTCGAGGTTCATCTCTCGCATTTCGCCAGCGGCAACGACGATGCCCGGCTGATCGATCGCGAATATCTCGATCGCGCCGGCCGCACCCTGCCCGACGACATGATGCACCGGCTGTTCACCGAGATGCACGGCGCCTTGCATCCGGTGATCGCGTCGATCGCCCCGCCATCGCGATCGCGCGACGACATTGCCCGGGCGACCGCGATGATCTTCAGCCTGCTGTTCGGTGCGGCCAAGCTCAATCCGCTGCATCACCAGATGCTGGGCGAACGCGGATCCTGGCCCGACCCCGGCTTCGTCGACAATCTCTGCAGCTTTGCACTGGCGGCGATCGCGAGTGAACCGCGCGGCTGAGCGTTGTATCTGCCGATTGTCAGCAAGGTCGATCCCTGTTTCCGGCCGCCGCTTACGCATCATCCGCTTAAAGTGCGCAAGCGAACGAAATTTGTTGCCCGTGCGTCGATTTGGTCATATGATCAACATCGGAACCGGAGTCGGCGAACGCGCGGTTCGTGAACGAAGCGGTCAGGAGATATGCTGCAGGCAGTTGCGCGCAACGACGAAGACGAATCGCCTTATGGCGACGAACTCGAAATGTACCGGCGATCGGTGCAGAGCTTCCTGAAGAAGGAAGTCGAGCCGCGCATGAAGGATTTCGAAGTCAACGGCATGGATCGCGAGATCTGGCGCAGGGCCGGTGCGGCCGGGCTGCTCGGCGTCGAGATCCCGGTGGAGGACGGCGGTGCCGGCGCGGATCCGATCGCGGTGCTCGTCGTATCCGAGGAACTGGGTCGCGTACCCTATGGCGCGACCTTGGGATCGGCCTTCACGACCGACATCATGACCGGCTTCCTCGTCGATTACGGCACGCGCGAGCAGCAGCTGCGCTTCTACCCCGGCATCCTCGCCGGCGACTATATCCAGTCGATGGCGATGACCGAGCCCGATTCGGGCAGCGACGCGACGTCGATCCGCACCACCGCCGTCCGCGATGGCGACGAACGAGTGATCAACGGCAATAAATGCTTCATGTCGAACGGCGCCAAGACCAATCTGATCTATGTGATCGTCAAGACCGATCCCGCCGCGGGCGGGCGCGGGATGAGCTGCATCATCGTCGAGGGCGACACGCCCGGCTTCAGCCAGAAGAAGATGAAGACGATGGGCTATGCCAGCGGCGACACCGGCGAACTGTTCTTCGACAATGTCCGCGTGCCGCTGACCAATCTTCTCGGCGAGGAGGGCGGCGCGATGAAGATGTTCAAGCGGACGATGGCGCTCGACCGGCTGCAGGTGGCGGCGCGGTCGCAGACTGCGGCCGAGGCGGCGTTCGACCTGACCATCGAGCACACCCGCAACCGCAGGATCTTCAAGCAGCGCCTGCTCGACTTCCAGAACACGCAGTTCAAGCTGGCGGAGATGGAAACCGAGATCATGGTCGGCAAGATCCTGATGGACGAGATGATCAAGCGCTACCGCGCCGGCACCTTCACCGACCGCGACGGATCGATGGTGAAATTGTGGCACACCGAGATGGAAGGCCGCGTGCTCGATACCTGCGTGCAATGGTGGGGCGGCAGCGGCTGGATGGACGAAAATCCGATCTCGCGCATGTTCACCGCCGCGCGCGTCACGCGGATCTTCGTCGGCTCGAACGAACTGCAGAAGGACCTGATCGCGCGCAAATATCTCCGCGGTTGAGGGCGTGGCCCGGGAGGGTGCGACTCTCCTGGGCCGCTGTTTGCCGGAACGCGCGTCGGCTTGTGCAGGGCGTCCTCGAGCCTAGACTTCTCCTGGCTCATAAGGAGAGGAAGATGGCGAATTTCGTGCTCGTCCATGGCGCATGGCATGGCGGCTGGTGCTGGCAAAAGGTTGTCGACGGGCTGCGCGAACGCGACCATCAGGTCATCGCCCCCACGCTGACCGGACTTGCCGAACGCCGCCATCTGCTAACCGCCGACGTCGATCTCGACACGCACATCGCCGACATCGTCACCGCCGCGCGCGACGCCGGGTTCGATCGCTATGTGCTGTGCGGCCATTCCTATGGCGGGATGGTGATCACCGGTGTCGCCGAGGTCGACGAAGCGGCGATCGACGGCATCGTCTATCTCGATGCGTTCGTGCCCCGCGATGGCCAGTCGGCCGCGATGCTCGGCGCCATCGCCGTTTCGGCGAGCGATACCGTCGATCCGTTCCCGGCATCGCTCTTCGCCATCGCCGATCCCGCGCAGGAGCGCTGGGTCGATGCGATGATGACGCCGCATCCGGCGCGGACGATCACGCAGGCGTTGCGCGTGACCGGCGCTTTTTCCCGCATTCCGTACCGGGCCTATATCCTCGCCGACCGTTTTCGCGCCGCCCCGCATTTCCACGACACTCATGCCGCGTTGAGCGCCGAGCCGGGCTGGAAGACGATCATCGCCGATGTCGGCCACCACATCATGATCGACGATCCCGCGCTGGTGATCGCGACGCTGGAGGAAGCGTTGCAGGGTGCGTCAAACGGAACTACAATTACCAAATAGGCGTACAGGCGCCTGACCGGCCAGAGGATGGTGTGAATGGCGACGATGCTGAACGACCTGGATATCGACCTGCAGACCGCGCCGGTGGTGCGCGGTCATAAGCTGCTCGAGGATTTCGACCGGCTGCGCGAGACTGAGCCGGTGTTCTGGAGCGATCATTCGCATTGCTGGATCCTTACCCGCCACGCCGATGTCGTCGACATGTTCCAGCGCCGGTTGCCGGTGACCAATGCCGACCGGATGTGGGCGGTGTTCCGCAACATCCCCAGGGATCAATGGGAAGCGCGCATCCCGGCTTTGATCAAATATTCGCAATTGTGGATCACGAGTTCGGAGGGGCCACAGCATACGCGGCTGCGGTCGCTGCTGATGAAGGCGCTCAACCGCCGGATCGTTGAGAGCCAGCGGCCGTCCGCGCGCGTGCGCGCCGAAATGCTGATGGACCTCGCGCTGGCGAGGCCCGAGATCGAGTTCAACGAAGAGATTTCGCGGGCGATGACCGGCCATGTGCTGTTCGGCCTGATCGGCATGCCGGTTTCCAGCTATGAGTCGCTGCGCGAATGGGCGACCGGGCTGATGGAGGGCGTCGGTGCGACCAACCCATCACCTGAACAGCTCGAGCGCGCCGATCGCGCGCTGGTGGGCATGAACGAGGCGGTCACGGCGGAACTCGACAAGCGCCGGATCGCGCCGCGCGACGATCTGCTGACCGCGTTGCTCAACGCCACCGAAGGCGAGGACCGGCTGTCGCTCGACGAGATCCTGGCGCAGATGCACACGGTGATCGTCGCCGGTCACGACACGACGATGAACACGCTGACGCTGGCTGTGGAAGCGCTCTCCCGCCATCCCGACGCCTGGCGCTTCATGCACGAAAATCCCGGCAAGATGCTCGACTGCGTCAACGAGCTGCAGCGTTATGTCGCAATGTCGCTGGGCCAGGCGCGGCTGGTCTATGAGGATTTCGAGATCCACGGCAAGACGATCCGCAAGGGCGAGATGCTGATCGGCATGATCGCCGGCGCCAATCGCGATCCGGCGGTGTTCGCCGACGCCGACCGGCTGGACATGACGCGCGACAACCGCAATTCGATGGTGTTCGCGCCCGGCGTCCATTTCTGCCTGGGCCATATGCTGGCGAAGATGCAGCTGACCGAATTCCTGTCGGTGATGGTCGAGAAAGCATCGGGCGTCGAAGTACTCGACGATCCGCTCGACTTCATGCCGATCTGGGTGTTCCGGGGGTTTTATCAGCTCAAATTTCGGTTCACGCCGCGGTGAATTGAACGATCGAGGATGACCGGCGCCTTGCGATAGAGCGGTTCCGTCAGCAGGATCGTCGGCATGAGTAAGCATGCGCGTTGACATCCCGTTCTCGATACGGCTGCCGGGATCGGCCCTGATGGCTCTGGTCGCGTCGATAGCCATGCCGGGCGCGGCGCAGACGCCGACCGATCGCCCGGCCCCGCCGGCGTTCGTCGACGAACAGGGCGAGGAGGTGTTCGGACCCGGCTATCTGCCCGACTCGCCCGACGATGCCGGCGAGCCGTTGCGCGTCGGCCGGCCGACCGCCGGCTTCCAGGTTTCGCCGGCCGCGGGCACACGGCTTCAGGCCGAGCTCGCCGAGGCGGCCGGCCAGCAGGCGCGCCGGCCGGCATTCGACGCGTTCCCGATCGCCGATCTGCCGCTGCGCCGGAGCGTCCGGCGATCGCTGGACCTGCCGCCGTGGAACGGATCCCGCCGTGCGGCGCCGCCTGTTCCGGCCGGCGCGGGTGTGCGGCAGGAGATGCGTGTCCATTTTGTCTATGTCGGCCAGGGCGCCGGTGCGATCCTCGAATTTCCGTGCGGTGTGGCGGTGACCGATACCGGCGGCGAATTCGGATCGAAGGCCAGCGACGGCGGTCAATTGTTCGTCGATTATCTCGATCGTTTCTTCGCCGCGCGCCCGGCGTTGAACCGGACGATCGACGTGCTGTTCACCTCGCATCCGCACATGGACCACCTCTACGGCCTGTCGCGGATCTTCCCGCGCGTCGGTCCGCCGCGCTACACCGTGCGCAACATCGTCGACAACGGCCAGACCGGCACCACCGGATCGCTCGGTGCGCAGCGCGAGGCCCGCGCGGCCGCGCGTGCGGCCGGCGCCGGTTACAGCGCGGTGGAGCTCAGGAACCAGGTGACCGCGACCGGATCGACCAACAAGGTGATCGATCCGTTCCGCTGTACCGGCGTCGACCCGGTGATCACCGCATTCTGGGGCTCACGCAACGAGGCGCTGCGCAGCGACACGCAGGCGCTGGTGCGGCAATACCGTACGCCCAACAATCACAGCCTCGTGCTGCGCGTCGATTTCGGCAAGGCCTCCTTCCTGTTTCCCGGCGACCTGCAGAAGGAAGGCGCGACCGACCTGATGGCCGAATATGCCGACAATCAAGCCGCCTTCGACGTCGACGTGCTGCAGGTCAGCCATCACGGCGCCGACAACGGCACGTCGGACGCGCTGCTGCGCTTCACCTCGCCGAAGATCGCGATCATCTCGATGGGCGACCGCAGCGCGACCGGACGCGGCAGCGCGTTCGACCATGGCCATCCGCGGATCAGCGCGATCCGGATGATGCAGGAGGCGCCAGCGATCGTGTCGCAGAGCCGGCCGCGGCGCATTTACTGGGCGGCCGACAAGCAGGAGGCGCCGTTCCGCAAGGTGGCGATCACGCGCGCGATCCATGCCACCGGCTGGGAGGGCACGCTGGTGGTGACGGCGCGGACCGACGGCACTTATGCCGTGGCGTCGGCGCGATGAGCGCTGATCAGACCACCGCCGCCCCGAAACCCGGCTCGTCCTTCGCCAACGCCGCGTCTTCGCCGCGCGAATAGGTGCCGACCAGCATGCCGGCGGCGAGGATATTGCCGCGGATCGCCTTGACCAGATCGCCGCGCCCCGGATTGTGCCCGATCACGGGCCTGTGGGCCAAGGCGAACAGCTGGAACACATAGTCGTGGGTGCCGTGACCGGTCGGCGGATCGGGCGCCAGCCAGCCTTCGCCGAAATAGGAGTTGCGGCCGACGTCGCGGCCATCGGCAGCGTTCTCCGCGTTGGCGGCGATCGCGCCCTCTTCGAGGCGGTGCGTGTCGGCAGGCAGGCCCCAGACGATGCCGTGAACCAGCGGATGCGGCGCCGGCGCGTCGGGATCCTCGACGATCAGCGCCAGGCTGGCGGTGCCTGCGGGCAACGGCCCCCAGACCAAAGGCGGCGACACGCCGTCGCCATCGGCGGTGAACCGGATCGGCAGGCGCGTGCCACCGGCAAAGGCGGGGCTGGTCAGATCGATGAAGGCGCTATCGTCCAGCCGCGGCAAATCGAGGTGCGGATCGACGATCACCAGCTTGGAATGGCCCGCACGCACGTTGCGCATCAGCGATCCGAGCCAGGCCGGTATATGTTCGAGCATCGACCATCTCCTTGCGCCAAGAGAACGAACGGCGGCGCGCTTGTGTCCGGAACGGACCATGCCCGCCGCGGATTGACCCACTATGAAGATCGCGACCTACAATGTGAATGGCGTCAATGGCCGGCTGCCGGTGCTGCTGCGCTGGCTGGCCGAAGCGGCGCCCGATATCGTCTGCCTGCAGGAACTCAAGGCGCCCGACGAGAAATTCCCGCACTCAGCGATCGTGGCGGCCGGCTATCAGGCGATCTGGCACGGGCAGAAGAGCTGGAACGGCGTCGCGATGCTCAGCCGCGTCGGTGCACCGCACGAAACCCGGCGCGGGCTGCCCGACGATGCCGACGACGGCCACAGCCGTTACATCGAAGCGGCGATCAACGGCATCCTGATCGGCGGGCTCTATCTGCCCAACGGCAATCCGCGACCGGGGCCGAAGTTCGACTATAAGCTGACATGGTTCGACCGGCTGATCGCGCATGCCGCCGCGCTGATCGAGAGCGGCCTGCCGGTCATGCTCGCCGGCGACTTCAACGTGATGCCGACCGAGCTCGACGTCTACAAACCCGAGCGCTGGCTCGACGATGCGCTGTTCGCCCCGGAGGTTCGCGCCGCCTGGTTCCGCCTGATCGACCAGGGCTGGACCGATGCGCTGCGCGCCCGTCATCCCGAGGAAACCATCTACACCTTCTGGGATTATTTCCGAAACGCCTGGGGCCGCAACGCCGGGCTGCGGATCGACCATCTGCTGCTCAGTCCCGCGCTCGCCGACCGGCTGGTCGATGCCCGGGTCGATACCCATGTCCGCGGCTGGGAGAAGAGCAGCGACCATGCGCCGGTGTGGATTGAGCTGGCCGACGCGCCACGACGCCAGCGGCGGCGCTGATCAGCCATAGCGCTGCTCCGCCCATGGGTCGCCGCGCATGTGATAGCCGTTGACCTCCCAGAACCCGGGCTTGTCGCGGCCGAGGAAATCGATGCCGCTGATCCACTTCGCGCTCTTCCAGAAATAGAGATGCGGGATCACCAGCCGCACGGGGCCGCCATGGCTGCGCGTCAGCGGCTTGCCCTGCCAGCTATGGGCCAGCAGCGCGTCCGCCACCTCGAAGTCGGCGAGCGGCACGTTGGTGGTGTAGCCGTCATAGCCGTGCAGCATCAGCCAGCCGGCTTCGTCGCGCGGCTGAACGAGATCGAGCAGGTCGCGGGCCAGCACGCCGGTCCAGTCATTGTCGTAGCGCGACCAGCTGGTGACGCAGTGGATGTCCGACCGCAGCGACGTCTGCGGCAGCGCCATATACCCGGCCCAGTCGAGCGTCACCGGCCGCGCGACCATGCCGCCGATCTTGAGCCGCCAGCGCTCGCGCGCGATGTCGGGCTGCTTGCCGAGATCGAGCACCGGCCAGTCGCGGACGAGATGCTGGCCGGGCGGCAGGCGTTCTGTTTCGGACTGACCGTCCCGGCCGGTCAGGAATTTGCCCGCATCGGCCCAGCGCCGTTTCGAGCGCGTGAGCTTGGTCTCGTCGGGGAGATCGTCGTCGGCCATCTCTCATTCCCAAACGCGGAGTGTCGCGTGCGGAGCATCGCGCTATCCTGCTGCAGTGGCAATGGTGGGTCGTGGGAGTCGCGCGCCCGAAATTCGTCAGGCGCCGGTCGCGCCGTGCGACGCTGCCACGGCTTTCGATTCGGGTGATTCCTTTTGCCGCAGGAAAATCGAAAGGACGACCAGCACGGCGGTCGACAGGAATTCGCTTTGCCAGTTCTGCAGCGATTCGAACCAGAGCTGCGCGGACCAGAAATAATGCAGGGCGGTCTCGGGCGTTTCGCCATGGGCGATGGCGTCGTCGGCGGCTGCACCCGCGCTGTTGATCCAGTGCAGCAGGAATGAGAGCAGGAAGAGCGCGAACAAAGTCAGCCCAAGCGATCGGGCGTAGAGCCAGCGTGCCGACGCCCCCGCCGCGAGAATCCTCGGCGCACCTGGCTTCGCGGCCTGCGTGGCGAGATCCGCATCGCGTTCGGGCGCATCCGGATCCTTCGATTCAGCTGAACCGCGCTGCACCAGGATTGCAGTAAGCACGACATAGACCGCCATCTGCAGGAATTCGCTCTCCCAGTTTTCGAAGACCGACGACATGAACGCGGCATCGCCGAGATAGGCCAGCGGAGCGATTGCGGCCTCGCCATGGCGCAGCAGTTCGTCGTTATTGGCGCTCCACCCCGTCAGCCACTGGCCGATCAGCGCCAGCGCGAACATCGCCATCAATGTGATCGTCAGCCCGTTGTTTCGCAAATACACCATCGCGTAAATTCCCCACCGATTGCCCTGCCCGCCTCAATCGGATCGGTCGGTCGACGTTTTCGGCACCCGCCGAACAGCATTCGGCGGGTGCCGACGGCCTTAACCGACGGGTTCGCCCAGTTCGATCTCGACGGGAGTCAGCGTCCGCGCCATGGGCGTGGGCAGGCCGTTCGCCTCGAATTCGGCCTTCAACGCCGCCTTGCGCGCTGCCATCTGCTCGCCGAGAGCCTCGAGATCGACATTGGCAGCCCGCGCCTGGGCGAACATGCCTTCGCTCGGCATCTCTTCCTCATGCACGTGATGCTTGATCTCTTCGGAGAGAACCTTGACCTTGGCCTCGTAGAAATCCTCGCCGGGTTCGCCGGCGACGATCTGCCCGATCAGCAGCTTGGCGCCGTCATGCTCGACATAGGCTTCGTCGAGCATGTCGTCCTCGATCTTGCCCTTGAGCGCCGGATAGAAGATTTCTTCTTCGATGATGGTGTGGATGACCAGCTCGGTGCAGATCTGCGTCGCGAGCTTCTTCTGCTCGCGGGCCGCGGTTGCGCTCTCGAATTTCTCGAACAGCGCCTCGACGGCCCGATGATCCGCCTTCAGAAGGGCAATCGCGTCTTTTGGTGTGTCAGCCATAGGGAGTGTCCTTGTGCAAGGAGGGTCCGTTGGTGGACTTGCCTCGCAGAGCAAAACCGCCAAGTGGGCAGTTGGATGCTGTTGCAAATGACTCTCACAAATTAATTTCGGCCCAACCCATGTTAGCAAATCATGTTGAACGACGCTCTTCAGTGGGAGAGCTGACGCGTGCACCGGTCAGATGCTAGGCCACAGTGCTTCTCCGCGACGGGAGATAAGGTGGCGAGCGGCCGGATGGTTCCCGACAGCGCGATTGATCAGTCAATATCTGCGACCAGCAGGATAAAAGCCGGCCTATATTTGATTCATATCAGTCTGCTTTCGGCGATACGCACGCGTCCGAGCAGTCCATTCAAAGGCCCAAGGCCGCGCTGCGTCAGCACAATATCGCGCGGATCCGCGCGCCTGCGTCGAATTGGATTTCGGTACCCAAGGCGGGCCGAACGCGTTGTCGTCACCAGACCACGAGGAGACGATGACATGGCGAAGACACTCGAAACATGGAAGGTCCTGCCGCACGGCGAACTTGCCCGGGTTGCCGACAATATCCTGACCATCGTCGGCGAGATCGAAATGCCGCTGATGACCCTGCCCCGTCGCATGACGGTCGTGCGGCTGCGCGACGACCGGCTGGTGATCTTCAGCGCGATCGCGCTCGACGAACCGGCGATGCGGACGCTCGTGGATTTCGGTGATCCCGCCTATCTGATCGTCCCCAACGACCACCACCGGATGGATGCGGGAATCTGGAAGGCACGTTACCCCGCAATGCTCGTGATCGCGCCGGACGGCGCGCGCGACAAGATCGCCGAGGCGGTACCGGTCGATGCGACGACTGCCGATTTCGACGATCCCGCCGTTCGGCTGGTGGTGGTGCCAGGAACGCAGGACCGGGAACTGGCGCTCGAAGTCAGCGGACCGGACGGGCTGACGCTCGTCCTCAACGACATCGTCGCCCATATCCAGGACGCGAAGGGGTTCGGCGGATGGCTGCTGGGCCTGATGGGCTTCGCCGGCGACGATCCGCATGTGCCGACGCCGGTGAAGCTGGCGATCGTCAGCGACAAGGCGGCGCTGCGCGATCAATTCCTGCGATGGGCCGGGGATCCGGCGCTCAGGCGCGTGCTGGTCTCGCACGGCACGACGATCGACGAGGCGCCGCGCGACGCGCTGCGCAAGCTGGCCGACACGCTGGCTTGAGCGATCGATCGCGCAGCGCCGGTCCCGCCGTCCGCGCTCATCCGGTTGCCGATGGGTCGGTTCTGACTCCCACCCTGCGCGTCCGGCCCAGCAGTGCTGTGGCCGCGATGCCGGCGAGGATCAGCGCCATACCGGCCAGGTGGTAGCCGTGGAGCCGCTCGCCCAATAGCGGCGCCGCGAGCAGAGCGCCGAACAGCGGCATCAAACTGATCGCCTGGCCGGGCCGCGCGGGGCCGAGCGTTGCAACCGCGGCATTGAACAGGAAATAGCCGATGATCGAAGGGAATATCGCGACATAAACGAAAGCGGCGATCACCGCGGGGGTGAAGCGCATCGCGGCGATCTCGCGCCATTCGGTTGCAGCCAGCGGCAGCATCGCAAGCGCGCCAATCGCAAAAGTGACGGTGAGCAGGCTGAGGCCAGGGATCGCCGGCCTCGTCTTCAGCAGGGTCGTGTAAAGCGCCCACGCCACCACCCCGCACATCACCAGCAGATCGCCGCGATTGAAATGGAGCGTGCGGACGACGGCCGGATCGCCGCGGAACACGATCGCCGCAACACCCAGCGTCGAAACGGCCACGCCGATAATGGCCGCCCGTCCCGGCCGCACGCGAAACAGCGACAAGTCGGCGACGAGCACCAGCGCCGGGATCGCCGCCTGAAGCAGCAAGGCGTTGCTCGCCGTGGTGCTGTGGAGCCCGGAATAGAGAAAGCCGTTGAACGCAGCCACGCCGGTCAGGCCCAGCACCAGGACCGGTCGCCATACCCGCAGGATCGCGCGCCGTTCGGCCATCACCTGGCGCGCGGCGAACGGCAGCAGCACGAGGACGGCCCCCGCCCAGCGGACGAAGGCCAAAGTGAACGGCGGAATCTCGTCGCGGATCGCCCGGCCGACGATCGAGTTGCCGGCCCATAGCAGCATGACGAGGCCGAGCATCGCATAGGCTTTGAGTTCGGGGGATGGCTTGCGCATCCCCCGCCTTACGCAAGCGCGGCCTGCGGCGCGAGATCAGAGATCGGAGATCGGAGGCAAACGCACCGAACTCCGATCTCCGACTGCCGATCTCCGCGTTACGCCGCGAACTGGTTCATCGTGTTGTGTGCGCCGCCGGCCTTCAGCGCGGCTTCGCCGGCGAAATATTCCTTGTGATCGTCGCCGATGTCGCTGCCCGACATGTTCTGATGCTTGACGCAGGCGATGCCCTCGCGGATTTCCTTGCGCTGGACGCCCTTCACATAGCCCAGCATGCCGGCCTCGCCGAAATACTCCTTCGCGAGATTGTCGGTCGAGAGCGCGGCGGTGTGGTAGGTCGGCAGCGTGATCAAATGATGGAAGATGCCGGCGCGGGCGGCCGCGTCCTTCTGGAAGGTGCGGATGCGCTCGTCGGCCTCGATGCCGAGATCGGTGCCGTCATAATCGACACTCATCAGCCGCGCGCGGTCATAGGCCGAGACGTCCTTGCCGGCTTCGGCCCATGCATCGAACACCTGCTGGCGGAAGTTGAGCGTCCAGTTGAACGACGGCGAATTGTTGTAGACCAATTTGGCGTTGGGGATGACCTCGCGGATGCGGTCGACCATCGAGGCGATCTGCTCGATGTGCGGCTTCTCGGTCTCGATCCACAGCAGATCGGCGCCGTGCTGCAGCGAGGTGATGCAGTCGAGCACGCAGCGATCGGCACCGGTGCCGGGGCGGAACTGGAACAGGTTCGACGGCAGGCGCTTGGGCTTCATCAGCTTGCCGTCGCGGTTGATGATCACGTCGCCGTTGATGCTGGAGAGGTCGGTGACCTCCTCGCAATCGAGGAAGGCGTTGTACTGATCACCGAGATCGCCCGGCTCCTTGCTGAACGCGATCTGCTTGGTCAGGCCGGCGCCGAGCGAGTCGGTGCGGGTGACGATGATGCCGTCCTCGACGCCGAGCTCGAGGAAGGCGTAACGGCAGGCGCGGACCTTGGCGAGGAAGTCCTCGTGCGGGACGGTGACCTTGCCGTCCTGGTGGCCGCACTGCTTCTCGTCGGAAACCTGGTTCTCGATCTGCAGCGCGCAGGCGCCGGCCTCGATCATCTTCCGGGCGAGCAGATAGGTCGCCTCGGCATTGCCGAAGCCCGCATCGATGTCGGCGATGATCGGCACGACATGGGTCTGGTGGTTGTCGATCGCGGTCTGGATCTGCATTTCCTTGATCTGGTCGCCGGCCGCGCGCGCGGCGTCGAGATCGCGGAACATCATGCCGAGCTCACGCGCGTCGGCCTGGCGCAGGAAAGTGTAGAGTTCCTCGATCAACGCGGGGACCGAGGTCTTCTCGTGCATCGACTGATCGGGGAGCGGCCCGAAATCGGACCGAAGCGCGGCGACCATCCAGCCCGACAGATACAGATAGCGCCGCTCGGTCGTGCCGAAATGCTTCTTGATCGAGATCATCTTCTGCTGGCCGATGAAGCCGTGCCAGCAGCCCAATGACTGGGTGTAGGCCGACGGATCGGCGTCATAGGCGGCCATGTCCCGGCGCATGATCGCGGCGGTGTAGCGCGCGATGTCGAGCCCGGTCTGGAAACGGTTCTGCAGGCGCATGCGCGCCACCGACTCCGCATCGATGCCGTCCCAGGTGCCGTTATAGCTCCGGATGAGCTGGCTGGTTTGCGCGATATGGTCCTGGTAGGTCACGTTGCCGTCCTTGCTTTGTGGATTAATTGCAAGGATGCATACAGAGAAATTGACGGACTCCTGTGCTCTTTCGCAAGTGCAAATGGTCTGACTGTCAAGTTCACGCTGTCGGATTTGCGTGATATTGTAAATTAATTACATAACTGCGGCTGCCGGCTCCGGCACCATCACCGCGCTGTTAACCGCGCGGGCTAGATCATCGATCTGGAATGGCTTGCGCAGCACCTGCCGGATCAGGCCGGATTCCGCCGTGTCGGTTTCGGCATAGCCGGTCGCGAGCAGGATCGGCATCGCCGGCGCGATCCGGTGTGCGACGCGCGCCACTTCGACGCCGTTCATGCCCGGCATCGCGAAATCGACGACGAGCAGATCGAACATGCCGGCGGCGAGACGGGCCAACCCGTCGCTGCCGCTCGACGCCTCGACGACGGTATAGCCGAGCATTTCGAGGCATTCGACAATGAAGCGCCGGACGCCGTCATCATCGTCGATCACCATCACCTTGCCCTGCGCAGCAGCCGGGGTCGCGCGCCCGAGCGAAGCCGCTTCGTTGCCCGGCGGAGGTGCCGCCGTCAGCGGCAGCCAGATGCTGACGCTGGTGCCCGCGCCCTCGACGCTCTCGACCTGCGCGATACCGCCCGATTGACGCGCGATACCGAACACCTGGCTGAGACCGAGACCCGTGCCCTTCCCCAGCGGCTTGGTCGTGAAGAACGGATCGAACACTTTGGTGAGCAAATGGGGCGGGATGCCGGTGCCGGTGTCGCGGACCCTGACGACGCCATAGCGCCCGTCGGCAAGTCCCTCGGGCGGCGCGTCACCGAATCCGGTTTCTATCGTCAGCTGGCCGCCTGCCGGCATCGCGTCACGCGCATTGATCGCGAGGTTGAGCACGGCAAGTTCGAGCTGGTGGACGTCGGCCATGACCCAGGGATCGGCCGGATCGGGCAGGCGATTCTGCTGGATCTGCGGACCGATCGTGCGTTCGAGCAGGTCGTTCATGCCGTCGACCAGCGCATTGAGGCTCAACGGCGCCAGTGTCAGTTGCTGCGTCCGCGAGAACGCGAGCAGCTGATGCGTCAGCTTGGCCGCGCGTTCGGCGGCATGGCCGGCGGCACCCGCATAGCGTGCGATCCGCTCGTCGGCGGCGCGCCGGCCGATCAGTTCGAGATTGCCCGATATGACGGTCAGCAGATTGTTGAAATCATGGGCGATGCCGCCGGTCAACTGGCCCACCGCCTCCATCTTCTGCGATTGCACCAATGCCGCCTGCGCGCGCTCGCGCTCGGCGACCTCCTGCATCAACAGGTTGTTCGCGCGCGACAAGGCCTCGGTCCGCTCGGCGATCCGCACCTCCAGCGTGGTGTTGAGCAGGGTCAGCCGTTCCTCGGCCGACTGCAGCGCGAGCAGGCGGCCGCGCGCCTCATATTGCCGGCGCCGCACGCGCAACGCCGAACTGACCGCGCTTGCCAGCGTCTCGCTGTGGATCGGCCGTTCGAGAACGACGACGTTGCCGAGTCCTTCGAGCGTGCCCATCGCCTCCCTGGGCCGCAGCCCCGCGCGCTTGGTCGCCAGCAGGATGAAGGGAAAATCGGACCATGGTTCCTGCCCTGCGAGCCACGCTTCCAGGGGCTCGCGGTCGGCGCCGACCAGCGATTCCTCGGTGATCAACGCCGTCCCCGCCCCGCGCGCGAGCTCCTGCGCGAGTTCCCCCGCGCTGGCGCAGACCGCGGTGACATGACCCTGCTTCGCCAGCAACTGCCTGATCACGCTCGAATCGCGCCCGCGCAGTGCGAGCAGCAAAACCCGGTCTTCCACGCCTCAGGCCTCGCTCGCCGCAGGCTCGGACGCGAGCAGCGGCGTCGCCCCGCGATAGGTCGGCAGCCCGGTCAAGACGCCCTCGAAATCCCTGAGGGGTTCACCGATCCTGATGCCGCTCTGACCCAGCTGGAACTCGCGAATGCTCGCTTCGTGCGCGGACGTCCGGCTCTTGGCGATCGAGACCGCCTTGTGCATCTCGCCATGCGCCTCGAAATAGCGGAACAGGACGATCGTGTCGGACAGATAGCTGAGATCGACGTCGGACCGGACGTCGCCGATGATGCCGTGCTGGCCGAGGATCAGCAGCGTGATCACACCTTGCTGGTTCAGATAGCTGAGCATCTCATGCATCTGCAGGACGAGATATTTCTCGCCGGGCATCGCCTGGAGGAAGGCGTTGAGGCTGTCGATGACGATGAAGCGCATGCCCTCCGCCTCCACCGCGCGGCGCACCCAGCTCGAAAATTCGCCCGGCGAAAGCTCGGCGGGGTCGATCTGGACGACGTTGAGCGCGCCGCTTTCGATATGCGGGGCGAGGTCCATGCCCATCGACTTCGCGCGCATCAGCATCGTCGGCCGGCCTTCGTCGAACAGATAATAGGTCGCCTTCTCGCCGCGCGCGATCGCGCTCAGCGCGCATTGCAGCGCGGTGCTCGTCTTGCCGACGCCCGAGGGGCCGTTGAACAAGGCATTGGTGCCGGTCGACAGGCCGCCGCCGAGCATCCGATCGAGCCGGTCGAGGCCGGTCGACACGAGTTGCTTGGTGAAGCTGCTGTGATGCTCGGCGGCAACGAGCCGCGGAAACACCGAAACGCCGCCGGTTTCGATCACGAAATCGTGAAAGCCGCCGCGATATTTGACGCCGCGCATCTTGACGACGCGCAGGCGCCTGCGCTCGGTGCCATAATCCTGCGCCGCCTGTTCCAGCGTGATCACGCCGTGGGCAATGCTGTGCAATTGCAGGTCGCCGGGATCCGAACTGCGATCGTCGAGCATCAGCACGGTGCAGCCGCGCATCGAGAAATATTGCTTGAGAGCGAGGATCTGGCGGCGATACCGGAGCGAGTTCTGCGCGAGCAGCCGCATCTCCGACAGGCTGTCGAACACCACCCGTGCCGGGCGCAAGCGGTCGACACACTCCATCACGCCCTGGATGGTCTCGCCAAGCTCGACCTCGGAGGGTTCGAGAATCGATTGTTCGGCCTCGGGATCGAGACCATCGCTGCTGACCAGCTCGAACAATTCGATGTCGGCCAGATCCCATTTATGGCTGCGCGCGACTTCCCTGAGTTCCGCGGCAGTCTCCGACAGCGTGATATAGAGACCGCGTTCGCCGTGGCGCGCGCCTTCCAGCAGGAATTGCAGCGCGATCGTGGTCTTGCCGCTGCCGGGGGTGCCCTCGAGCAGATAGGCGCGGTTTCCGGTCAGGCCGCCGCCCAGGATATTGTCCAGATCGGCGATGCCGATCGAAATCCGCCCGGTCTCCCCGATCAAGCGCGCTGTGCTGTTCATTCGGTCCTCTCTGCATGCGGGTCCAATCGCCAATCGTTTCACCAACGGTTTGACGCCGATTTGGCTGCATCGATACGAAAGGCCGGCGCCACGCTCGCACGCGGCCGCCGATCGGCTCGGCCAGACGCGTGAAACGGACGGGCTGCCGCAATCAACGGTTGACGGGGGAGACGCCCCCGATCAGGGCGCGCATGCGTATCGCGGTCGCGTCCGCAGATCGGCAAATGATCGCGGACAACAGGAATCATGAATCCATATGAAGTTTTCGCGTCTGTTTTCGTCCCCCGGCAACGACATGGCTATCGATCTCGGCACAGTGAACACGGTCGTTTACGTGCGCGGTCGCGGTATCGTCTTGAATGAACCCTCGGTGATCGCGCTGGAGACCATCGACGGCGTCAAACGCGTCAAGGTGGTCGGCAACGAAGCCAAGCTGATGATGGGCAAGACCCCCGCCAATATCCAGGCGATGCGGCCGCTGCGCGACGGCGTGATCGCCGACATCGAAGTCGCCGAGCAGATGATCAAACATTTCATCGACAAGGCGCTGGGCGGCAAACGGCGCTTCTCGGGCCGCCAGGAGATGGTGATCTGCGTGCCGAGCGGCGCGACGATGGTCGAACGCCGCGCGATCCGCGATGCCGCCTCGAACGCGGGCGCGACCAAGGTCCATCTGATCGAGGAGCCGATGGCCGCCGCGATCGGCGCCGGCCTGCCGGTCACAGAGCCGCGCGGCGCGATGGTGGTCGACATCGGCGGCGGCACCACCGAGGTTGCCGTGCTCTCGCTGCAGGGCATCGCCTACAGCAATTCGGTGCGCATGGGCGGCGACAAGATGGACGAGGCGATCTCGTCGCACGTGCGCCGCGCGCATAATCTGATGATCGGCGAGATCACGGCCGAGCGCGTCAAGCATGGCATCGGCGCCGCGATCATGCCGTCGGGCGACGGCCGCCGGATCGCGGTCAAGGGCCGCCACCTCGTCACCGGCCGCCCTTCCGAGATCGAGATCACCGAAGCCGAGATCGCCGAAGCGCTGGCGGAGTCGGTCAGCCAGATCCGCAGCGCGGTGATGGCCGCGCTCGAACAGACCGCGCCCGAACTGTCGGCCGACATCATCGACGAGGGCATCACCCTGACCGGCGGCGGCGCGCTGCTGTCGCGGATCGACGAGGCGCTGGCGGAGACCACCGGGCTGCCGGTGAAGGTGGCGGAGAATGCGCTGATCTGCGTGGCGCTGGGTGCCGGCGCGGCGCTGGAGGATCCGGCCTATCAGGGGGCGCTGACGGCGGCCTGAGGCCGGCTGCGCCGGCGCTTGCACGTTCCGCCAACGACCCCCGCCCCGTTTACCGCTTTTTGAGTCTCTGCCGTCACAAGCGTCGGCAATGGAATATTGGCAGGCCATCGTTTCCCTGGCAGCACTGGCGATCGTCGGTACGCTGCTGCTCGGCTGGCATGACGGCTGGTTCCGGCGCGCCGAGGCGGAACCCGCCGCCCATCCGATCCACCGCGTTCGCCGCCAGTCGGTCGTGGACAATGCCAATTATGTCGGCATCGCCGAGGTGACGCGGTTCGCGGCGATGCGCCGCCGGATCGGTTACCCCGCCGCCAACCGCATCATGGCGGCGCTCGCCGCACGCATCCTGGCCGACGATCGCTTCGAGGTGGGGCGGCTCGGACGGACCGGCATCGAATTCTTCTACCGCGCCGATCATATCGCGCAGGCGCACGCGATGATGCAGGATCTCAAGCGGCGGCTCGAAGTGACGGTGACGACCACGGCGATCGACTTCGAACCGTCGATCGTGATCGGCTGCAATTCGATCCGCTCGGGCCAGTTGCGCGACGAACTGTTCGACGCGGCGGCATGCGCGGTCGAGGATGCGCAGAAGCTGCCCGAGCGGATCCGCTTCGCCGAGGATGGGCGACAGCGCGGCGGTGTCGATCCGTCGGCGATGATGCTCCACAATCTCTATCGCGCGGTCCGCGACGATTCGCTCGAAATGCACTACATGCCCAAGCTCCGGCTGGCCGACAGCGAGATCGTCTCCGCCGAGGCGCTATGCCGCTGGACACATCGCGACCATGGCACGGTATCGCCGACGATCTTCATCAAGCTGGCCGAGGAAACCGGACTGATCGGCGACCTCACGCTGTGGACGCTCGACCGGGTGATCGCCGATCAGCAGCGCCTGCGTCAGGAGGGGATCGACCTCAACATCGACATCAACATGTCGGGCCAGTTGATCGGCGACACCGGGTTCTGCGACCTGGTCATCGCCCGCATCGGCGCCTCCGGCGGCCGCATCGGCATCGAGATCACCGAGACCGCGGTGATCGAGGACGCGCAGGCGGCGCTCGCCAATCTCGGTCGCATCTCCCAGGCCGGCGTGCGGATCGCGATCGACGATTTCGGCGTCGGCCTGTCGTCGCTCGCCTATCTGCGCGACCTGCCCGCCGACGAGCTCAAGATCGATCAGACCTTCATCCGCACGCTCACCACCAGCAATCGCGATCCATTGCTCGTCCGGTCGGCGATCGACATCGGCCACGCGCTCGAGATGGAGGTGACCGCCGAAGGCGTCGAGGACGAGATCGCGCTGGCCTTGCTCAAGGTCATGCGCGTCGACCATGTCCAGGGCTATCACATCTCGATGCCGCTGCCGCTCGACCAGCTCGTCCGCTACCTTCGCGGCAAGGCGCATCTGCAGATCCTCGGCGACGCGGCGCAACTGCGCGCAAGCCTGTCACCGCTGACGATTGCGGCGACGAAGAGATAATCGCCATCGCCCGCAACGGAAATCGTTCCGATCGGTCATGCCTCTTGTCCCGCTACATTTGCTTGAGCGCAGGCAGGGCACTGGCGTCGCGCGCCGATTTCGGCATGTTGCGGATCGGCACCGGCTGGCCATCGGCAATCGAGCATCGGTCGAGCGAAAGAGAATGTAATGGAAGCGATTCTGAACAGCCTGGTCAACGGCCTGCCGGTGCTGTTGCTGCAACTGGCGGCGGCGCTGGCGGTGTTCGTCGCCGCGCTGGCCATCTATATATGGCTGACCCCGCATGACGAGATGGCGCTGATCCGCGCCGGCAATCGCGCGGCGGCAATCTCGCTGGGCGGTGCCGCAGTCGGCCTCGCCATGCCGATGGCGGCGTCGCTCCACGCCTCGGTCAACCTGATCGACATCCTCGTCTGGGGCGTCGCGATCCTGGTGGTGCAGGTGATTGCCTTCCGCGCGACCGACCTGTTCCTCAAGGAACTGCCGAAGCGGATCGAGCGCGACGAGATCGGACCCGCGATCTTCCTCGCGGCGATCAAGCTCGCGGTCGGCCTGTTCGCTGCCGCCGCCTTTGCGGGTTGAGCCGGTGGCGCGGTCGCGGCGCGGCGGATGCGGGGTCCTGCCGCTGGTGCTGCTGATCGCCCTCGTCTGGCTCTACAACCAGTTCGACACCGCACCGGCCGGCGACCGCCGCCGGATCGAGCGCAGCGTCGTCGATGGCGGCAATCCGCGCCGCCCGCCGATCGAAAGCGACACCGACTATGTGATCGAGCAACCGACGCGGGCGCAGGACAGCGTCGGCACCGGCTTCGCCATCGACCGGCGCGGGCGCTGGCTGACCGCGCAGCATGTGGTCGACGGCTGCGACCGGCTCGGCATCGCCACCGGCCCGCAGAGCGCCGAGGAGAGTTTCCGCGTCGTCGAGAGCGGCAGCGCCGACGCAGCCATGATCGAAGACGGCCTGTCCGCGCCCAAAGCGCTCGCCTTGGCCGACGAGACGCCGCGCGCCGGCGCTACCGGTTATCATATGGGCTTCCCGGCCAACACGCCCGCCGTCGTCCAGAGCATCTTGATCGGCGAGGCCAATGCCCTGCGCGGCGCCGGCGGCCGCGCCGAACCGACGCTGGCCTGGGCGGAGGAAGCGCGCTTCCCCGATTTCGATCATGCTTTGTCGGGCATCAGCGGCGGCCCGACGCTCGACGCCGGCGGCCGCGTGGTCGGCGTCAATTCAGCGGGCAGCGACCGCCGCGGGCGGGTGCTGACGACGCGGCCGGATGTCTTGCGCGTTCTGGCCGGATCCGGCGGCGCGGATACGGCAACGCCGATCGACGGGCCGGAGGATGCCGTCCGCCGGTTCCGACAATGGCTGTCCGACGGCGTGATCCGGCAGATCGTCTGCGACGTGGATTGACGCGGTCACATTGGTCTCGATTGCAATTTGCGGGATCGTCCGCGACTTGGCTTCGACTCCGTCGCGCGGCGAGGTCCCGCGCCGCATGAACGCGGTCAGCGCTGGATTTCAGGATCTGACAGCAGTCGGGTGAGGTCTCGTGCGCCGTGAAGCACGCGCACGATCTCGATCGTCGCCCCATGGTCGAAAAAGAATATCAGATAATTTCCATGCCGCGCGGCACGAAGACCCGGCGCGACATCGTCACGAGCCGGAAACAGACCGGGCCGCTGCGCAACCTTACGCATTCTGGCCTCGATTTCAGCGACGAAGGATGCCGCGCGGCCACGATTGTCGCGCGCGATCCAATCGCCAATCTCAACGAGGTCGCGGCGCGCTGCCGGCCGCAATAGCAGCCGGGCCAACGTCAATCCTCATGGGCAAATCGGGCACGCAATTCTGCGAAAACCTGTTCGGCGGGAATAGCCGGACCACTGTTCACCCCAACCTTGATCGCGGAACGTAGCGCATCGATATCATCAAGCTCGCCATTTTGCTTGCGAGTCCAATCGCGCAACGCCTCTCGCACGATCTCGCTCGTGGTGGCATATTCGCCTTGCTCCACCGTGGCGCGCAGGGCAGCTGCCATATCCGATGGCACGGTCACCGTGATGCGTTCGACATCGGCCATAAAGCTCTCAAATCCCGCACGTCATTGTGGATTGATATTATCATGCGGCCGGACGGTATGTCGAATGCGAATGGCAGCTCGGGACGATCGGCAAATCGGGGCTGGCTATAACTCAGTTCTGGAGCGTTGCGAGCGTGAACCCGATATCGGCCATGCGCGTGTTGCGCGGCTTCGCCTCGACCGGTGTCGCATCGGCGAACTGCGCCGCGCTGGCGGCGTGACCCGAATAGATGAAGCCGAAGGTCGGATAGCTGGTCATGCCCAGGCCGCCCTGCGACGCATACCAGACTTTCACCTTGCTCCAGTCGCCGGCCTCGGAGACGTCGATCGCCTCGACATCGGTCTCGACGCGGCCGCGGCGCGACCAGTTGGCATGGGTGAGCTTGACGGTGCGGGCATCGACGATTTGGCTGATCATCGCGACATGGCCAATGCGCATCCGGCCGCTGGGCTTGAACACCAGCACCGAACCGATCGCCGGGGCATGACCGCGATCATATTTGCCCTCGGCCTGACCCCACCAGGTACCGGCATTGCCATGGATCTGGATGCCGGACACTTCGCGCGCGAACGGTGCACATTGCCAGAACTGCGCCTCGGCGGGGATGGCTGTCGTCAGAGCGCACAAAGCCATCGCCGCACATGCGGCGCGAACAGTCCTGAGCATGAAGAGAAATCCCCGTTGCGACCTTTGTTGACTCGTCTGTGACGAGGGTCACAGCATGTGAAAAGTGCAATCGTGCTGCGCTGCGGCGAACGGTTGGCCGCACGGGACGGACCGACGAAATATGACGGAACGACATCGCCGATTCGGCATTTCGACAATTCCGGTCGCGATTCCGGCGATTCGGCGATCGAATATTGCGCGCCGGCGCCGCGAAACGCAGCTTGCCCCCGCCCGCGAGCGCCCGGATATGAGGGCGGTGACAGATGAGAGAGGCTGGTCATGCGCGCCGTCGGCTATCGTTCACCCGCGCCGATCGAGGATCCAGCGGCGCTCGAGGATATCGAGATCGCCGCGCCGCTGGCGGCGGGTCGCGACCTGCTCGTCGCGATCCGCGCGATTTCGGTGAACCCGGTCGACACCAAGGTCCGCAAATCGGCGGGTCCGCTCGATGGCGACTGGCGGATCCTGGGCTGGGACGCCGCCGGAACGGTCGTCGCAACCGGTCTCGATGCCACGCGCTTCAAACCCGGCGACGCCGTCTTCTACGCCGGCACGCTCGGCCGACCCGGCACCAATGCCGAATTTCATCTGGTCGACGAGCGCATCGTCGGTACGAAGCCAGCGACGCTCGACTGGGCCGAGGCCGCCGCGCTGCCGCTGACCGCTGCGACCGCGTGGGAGACCTTATTCGACCGGCTCGACATACGGCGGCCGGTGTCGGGCGGCGCGCCTGCGATCCTGATCGTCGGCGGCGCGGGCGGCGTCGGGTCGATCGCAATCCAGCTTGCGCGGCAGCTGACCGACCTCGTGGTCATCGCCACCGCCTCGCGCCCCGAAACCCGCGACTGGGTGTCCACGCTCGGCGCGCATCACGTGATCGACCACAGCACGCCGCTGGCGGCACAGGTCGCGGCGCTCGGCATCGGCGCCCCATCGTTCGTGTTCTCGACCACCGGCACCGGCCAGCATCTGCCGGCGATCGCCGAACTGATCGCGCCGCAGGGCCGCTTCGCGCTGATCGACGACCCGGGGCCACTCGACATCGGGCTGCTGAAGCGCAAGAGCGTCTCGACCCACTGGGAATATATGTTCACGCGATCGGCGTTCGAGACGCCCGACATGGCGGAACAGGGCGCGCTGCTCGACGAGGTCTCTCGCCTGGTCGATGCCGGCACGCTGCGCACGACCCTGGCGCATCGTTTCGGCGTGATCAACGCAGCCAATCTGAAGCGCGCACATGCCCTGCTGGAGGGCGGCACGGCACGGGGCAAGATCGTGCTCGAGGGGTTCGACTGAGAGCGCGATGCTGGCGGCCCCAGCCGCCGGAACCTTGCCACTGGCTCTCCCGCTACCGCGTCGGCGCGCCGTGCCGATCGTGCGCGGCGCGCGCGAGATCCTCGCGAAACCGCGGATGCGCGATCGCGATCAACGCCGCCGCGCGCTCGGTCAGCGATTTGCCGCGCAGATTGACCCAGCCATATTCGGTAACGACGATCTGCGTGTCGTTGCGCGGGGTGGTGACCGGCCCTTCGAGCCGCGGCACGATCCGCGAGACGCTGCCCTTCGCCGCGGTCGAATGGCAGGCGATGATCGAGAAGCCGTCGCGCGCGGCGGAGGCGCCGCGGACGAAATCGAGCTGGCCGCCCGCAGCGCTGTATTGCCGCCCGCCCATGCATTCCGAATTGCAGGCGCCGTCGAGATCGACCTGGAGCGTGGCGTTGACCGAAACCATCCGGTCGTTCTGCGCGATCACCGCGGGATCGTTGACATAGTCGACCGGGTAGGCCGCGAGCACGGGATTGCCGTCGAGGAAATCATAGAGCGCGCGGTCGCCCATGGCGAAGGTGAAGACGGCGCGGCCCGGGTGCAGAGTCTTGCGGCTGTTGTCGACCACGCCCGAGCGGCACAGATCGGCGAGTCCCGGCGTCATCAATTCGGTGTGGATGCCGAGATGGCGATGACCGGCCAGCGCCGCGCAGACGGCGTCGGGCACCGCGCCGATGCCCATCTGCAGGCAGGCGCCGTCGCCGATCAGGCCGGCGATGATGCCGCCGATCGCATCGTCCTCGGGCCGGATCGACACGCGCGGCACTTCGAGCAGCGGCGCATCATGCTCGACGATCGCGCTGACCTTCGAGACATGGACGGTACAGTCGCCCTGCACGCGCGGCATGTTGCGATTGACCTCGACGATCACGCGCCCGGCGCTGCGCGATGCCGCCAGCGCATAATCGGTGTTGGTGCCGAAACTGAAATTGCCGTCGCCGTCCATCGGCGACACCATCGTCACCAAAGTGTCGACGCCGACCTCGTCGCACAGCAGGCGCGGCACCCGGCTGAACGTGGTCGGGATCAGTTCGATCGGCGCCAGCCCCTCGGCAGCGGCGCGAACGTCGAGCGCGCGCTCGATCGCACCGTGGAACAGGCTCATCGGCTTGAGGCGGTCGCGCAGCTCATGCCGCAGCACTGTGCTGCCGGCATTGCTGGTCGAAAGCAGATAATAAAGCCGGACGTCGGCGATCGCGCCCGCCGCGGCGCGGTCGGCGAGCGCGCTCAGCAGCGCCGGCGGCTGCGCGACGCCGAGCGCCAACGCGATCTTCGCGCCCGACGGGATCAGCGCGGCAGCGGCCGCGGCGGTCATCGTGCGGGACTGGTAGAGCGACTGATGACCGGGCAAAGCTCTCGTCCTGCTGTGGCGTGATCGCATGCGCGCAAATGGTCGGGCAGCATATCGCATGCGGCGGCGAATGCCATCATGCCGTCGCGTCCGGGCCGCCGCCGGGCGTCTCTGCACGGCCTTGCTGCCGCTGCGCATGGCGTTCAAAACAGATGAAACGCGATCGGCAATGTTTCGGGCGTGCCACCGTTGAGGATTTCGCGGGCCGCGGCGACCGCGCCGGCGAGACTGCGGTCACTGAACGGCTTGTGCAGGCAGCCGATCGCGAGTCCGGCGCCGGCTTCGGCCGGGCAGTTGCCGGTCACGAACAGTGTCGGCGTACCCGTGGCTTTCAGCGCCGCCGCGAGCGTCAGTCCGCTCTGGCCTTCCGCCAGGTGCATGTCGACCAGAGCGAGATCGGGCCGGGTGCCGGACGCGATGGCGAGTGCGCCGTCCAGCGAGTCGGCGATCCCGACGATCTCGTAACCGACGTTGCGCAGGATGCTCTCGATCTCGAGCGCGACGAGCGCCTCGTCCTCGATGACGAGCAGGCGCAGCGGGGGACTGGCGGCGGCCATGTCAGGCATCCTGCGGCAGGGTCAGGCGGAAGCAGGCGCCGGACGCCATTGGCGGCAGGCTGAGCGTGCCGCGCAACTGGCGCGTCAGCGCGGTCACGATCCGCATGCCGAGACCGGTCGAGGCGGCGGGATCGAACCCGTCGGGGAGGCCGCGCCCGTTATCGGCGATCGAAATGCGGATCTCTTCGCCCTCGGTGTCGATCGCGACATCGATCGTCCCGGCGCCATCATCCTCGAACGCATATTTGACGGCGTTGGTCAGCAATTCGCTGACCACCAGTGCCAGCGGTACGGCGCGGTCGAGCGGCAGGAAGATCGCGTTCGGGCAGAGGAAATTCAGGTCCAACCGCCGGTTTCCGCCCAGCGCACCGATCGTATCGGCGGACAATTCGTGAATGTAGGTCGAAAGATCGACCCGGTCGTGCTGCTCGGTCGTGTAGAGCCGCTGGTGCATGCCGGCGACCACGCCGATCCGCGATCGCGCTTCGAGCAGGCTCTGCCGGAGTTCGGGCGAATTCGCCTTGCCGGCCTGCAGCATCATCAGCGAGGTCACCAGCTGCAGGCTGTTCTTGACCCGGTGATTGACCTCGTTGAGCAGGATGTCCTTGACCCGGATCGCCTCGGCCAGCTGGTCTTCGGCGGCGTGTCGCGCGGTATCGTCGCGGATGGTCAGGACGGCGCCGAGCGGTGTGCCGTCGTCGCCATAGACCGGCCGGGCGTTGCCGATCGCCAGCACCTCGCTGCCATCGGGCCGCCTGATCCGCCAGCGCGCATCCTCGACGATTTCGTGTCGGCGGACGGCACGGGTCAGCGGCAGGTTCTCGGCCGGATGCGGTTCGCCCGACTCGGTGAACAGGCTGTAGCTCCTGCTATAATCGTCGGGTCCGATATCCAGCCGCGCCACGCCATGGAGACGGCGGGCCGCTTCGTTGACGAAAGTGATCCGGCCGGCGGGATCGGTGACGACCACGCCCTCGCCCAATTGTCCGAGGATCGCTTCGCGCTCGGCGGCGACCGTCTGCAGCTTGAGATTGACCAAGCGCAGCTCCGCTTCAGCTGCGAGCTGGGCGGTCACGTCGGTGTTGACGCCGAACCAGCGCTTGATCGCGCCTTCGCCGTCGCGAAACGGATCGACCCGGGTCAGGAAGGGACGGAACACGCCATCGGCACCGCGCAGCGGAAAAATCATTTCGAACGGCGCGCCGGTCGCGATCGATGCCGTCCATTTGTCCATCACCGCCGGCAGGACCGCCGGATCGTGCACCGATTGCCAGCCCCAGCCCTCCATCCGTTCGGGGGTGGAGCCACAATAATCGTGCCAGCGGCGGTTGTACCAGAAGATGTAGCCATCGGCCTTCGCCATCCAGCACAGAATCGGGATGTTCTCGCCGAGCAGACGGAACTGGACGTCATCGACACCATCGGCCGGATCGGATGGTCCCGGATCGGCATGCACGCCATCCGGCGATCTCGAAGGATCGCCCGTCACGCCATGCGCCGTCATCTTTGTCGCCCCTGCCCGCCGGTGGTCGCACCGGTCTAGCCGAATTCAACGGTTGGATGGGCAAAAGGTTGCCCGGCGCAACAGGTGGCGATCGCGTCCGCCTCGCTGCCGCATCCAACGTCGATTTCGACTTGAAACCTCGCCGCCGGCGGGTCGTTGTGCGGCGATGGCCCGCATCGCTCATCTGTCCGACATCCATTTCGGCGCGAACGATCTCAAGATCGTCGCCGCGACCGAAGCCTGGCTGCAGGAACGCCAGCCCGATCTCGTCATCATCAGCGGCGATTTCACGCAGCGCGCGCGGATCGCGCAGTTTCGCGCGGCGTCCGCCTATCTCAACCGGTTGCGGGCAGCGGGATTCAAACTGCTCGTCGTGCCGGGCAATCACGACGTGCCGCTCTACGATGTGGTGACGCGCTTCGCGGCGCCGCTCGATCGCTACCGCAAATATATCGACAATGATCTCTGCCCCTGGTTCGAGAATGACGATGTCGCGGTGCTGGGCATCAACACCGCGCGCTCGCTGACGATCAAGGACGGGCGGATCAATCGCGAACAGCTCGCGATGCTGCGCGACCGCTTCAGCGCCGTGCCCACGCACAAGACGCGGATCCTGGTCACGCACCACCCGCTGTTCGCGATGCCGATCGGCGAGGGCAACGAGCTGAGCGAGGCGGTGGGGCGCCACGAGGACGCCGTGAGCGCGGTGTGCAAGGCCGGCGTCCACCTCGCGCTCGCCGGCCATTTCCACCGCACCTATGCCGAGGCGGCGCGCAAGATGGTGGAGAATGCCGGATCGGCGCTGGTGATGCAGGCCGGCACGGCGACGTCGACGCGGCTGCGCAACGACGAACTGCAGAGCTTCAACTGGATCCATGCGCATGCCCATGACGACGTGGAGCTTCAGGTCATCGCGTGGGACGGCAATGGATTCCGGCGCGGCAGCCATGTCCGCTATAATTATGACGGGTCGAACTGGACGTCGAAGACGATGGATGAGGTTGGTTGAGCGGTGAGTGATTTCATACTTCCCTCTACCGCTTGCGCTAAGGTATGCACACATTTTCGGATCGCGCCGGATTTAGCCCCTCCCCTTCAGGGGAGGGGTTGGGGTGGGGGCGAGCGAAGCGAGCGTTTTTAGCCAATTTTTCGCGCGTTCGGATCGACATCGAGCGGCTCTCCCGACTCCCCCACCCCAACCCCTCCCCTGAAGGGGAGGGGCTTAAACAGCTGACATTTCATCGAAAATGGAGATGTGTGCATCGCTTAGACCGCTTGCGGGAGAGGGACAGGCACGCGCAGCGGGCCAGGGTGAGGGCCTGAGAGCGTGGTCCGCCCGTCAGGCCCTCACCCTCGCCGCCTGCGGCGTCTTTCCCTCTCCCGCAAGCGGTAGAGGGAATTGGATCGACGACCGCGTCGGCCCGAAAGAAGCCGCGATTGTGGCCGCACGAACTCGATCTTGCACGAGGTCGACGAACGCGCCGATGTCCAGCCCACGGACCATCCCGCCATCGATGAATGTCACCCTGCCTCCGATCGCCTGATCGAGGCAGGACAGACCGAGATGGGGGACGACATCCACCCGGCTCCCGGCCGCCAGATCCAGATCCGAACGGATCGTCGCGGCCAACACATCGACATCGAGCAGGCCGGTGCGGATCGTCTCCTGCCAGGGATTGGGCTGATTGGTGGGATCGACCACAGCGAACAGCCCGCCGAGATCGCGCTGGTCGACCATCGGCCCGCGGCCGTGGCGCGTGACATAGCAGCGCGTCATGTAATGCGCGTCGATCCGGTCGACGCCCGCCTCCGCAGCGATCGCGACCATATTGGCGATCCCGGTGTTCGATCGCGTGACGAACGGAAAGTCGCGATGGTGCTGGTCAAGCATCAGCCCCTGGGCGCCCTCGAACAGCACCTGCGCCGCGCTACCCAAATCGCCATCGGGTCGCATCGCGACGAACTCCATATAGTCGCCGCAATCGGCCAGATAGCGTTCGAGCAGCCGATCCGATCGGGCGGCGACGAGGAATTCGCTCCCCGCCCCGTCCGCCGCCACGCTCAGCGCTGCGAGCCGCGCCGGCAGCCAGCCCTCGCGGATCGCGATCAGCCGTTCGCGCAGGTCGCGCCGCGCGAGATCGGCCACCGTCAACGCGAAGCCGGTCTCCTCGCAGCGCCCCACCGTTTCGCCGAAGCCGAGCCCGCAGCTGCCATGGCGCCGGGCCCCGCGCGCGACTTCGACCGCCTGGTTCGCCATCATGTCCCATGGCGTGGTGACGAAACCGCGCGGATCGGCGGTGATCGCAACCGTACCGCCGAGCGCCGCGACGGCGCGCAGCTCCTCGACCAGCATCATCGGCTGCGAGACCATGAAGCGCGACAAATGGGTCGACGCGCCGGCCAGCGCGCCCGAGCCGAAATGGTGGAAGACATGACGGCGCCCGTCCGGCGCGACCACGCTGTGGCCGGCCTGTGCGCCGCCATTGCTCCGCACCACGACCGTGCCGGCGCCGAGGCCGTGCGCGATCGCATCCACCATCCGGCCCTTGCCTTCGTCGCCATAGCCGGCACCGACGACCGCCTGTGCGCGGCTGGTCATGACGCTCAGCCGAACAGCCGGCGCAGGCCGCCGAGGCGCCCGCGTGCTACGCCGACGTCGCGCACCGCATCGGCGACGACGAGCGCGGTCGACCGGTCCCAGCTGCCGACCACCGCGGCGCGATCGCGGCCGGCGACCAGTTCGATCGTCGAGACGATCGTCTCGGACAGTTTCGACGGATCGGTCAGATGGATCACGCGCTGCGGCAGGATCGGATCCCAGGTCTTGCGCACGCCGCGGAGGTCGCGGGCGGCATAGCTGCCATCGACGATGATGTGGAACACCTCATAGCTGCGGCTGGCGAGCTCGACGCAGTCGCGCGCCGACAGATCGCCCTGCGCATCGACGCCCATCACCCGCTTCAGCTGGTCGCGTTTGACGCCGTCGAGATTGGGCTCGTCGCCGACGGTGAACAGGAAGCCCTTGGTCGCGCGCCTGGTGAAGGCATCATGCACGGTCTTGAGACCGGCGAAGGCATGGGCGAGGCTGTAGCTCTCGCCGCGATTGCCACCGCCGCCGCCCTCCAGCCACAGCTCGGTCAGTTGCTGCGCGATGCGGATATCGGCCTCGAACTGGGTGACCTGCAGCGGCGCGCGATCGCATTCGGCATCGCCGATCGCCATCGCTATCAGATGCGGATCGGAGACCGGCTTGCGCGCGAGCAGTTCTTTGAAAGTCGTCTCGAGGCCGCGCACGATCAATTCCTCGGCGAGGCTGCCCATCGATCCGGTGACGTCGACGCCGATGATGACCGGCGTCGACGCCGGATTGTCGGGACCATCGCAGGATTCGCGCTTGATGATCAGCCGTGGATCATAGCCGTCTTGCATGCCGCGCGCGGCGAAGATCTCCTCGCGGCTCCGTCCGTCCACATAAGAGGATGCATAATCCTCCCATTTGCCGGCATCCCAGCGTCCACCGCCCATGTCTTGTCTCCTCTCGTGGTTTCAGGCCGCCATCACGGCGGCGGGGTCGACGTCCCAACGGACGAAGCGGGGCGGCCCGAAGGACGCGTCGCGCGCGGCCTCCCAGGCGATGAAATCGGCGCGGGCATTCCCCGCGGTGGGCATCAGCAGCCAATGCGCGAACGGCCGCGGAAAATGCGGATCGGCGGCCAGCCGCGTGCCGGCAGGGTCGCCGAGCAGTTCGCGCAAGGTCAGCTTGACGAGTTCGGGGTCGAGCCGTCGGTCGAATTCGGCAAAGGCTGCGGCGTAGCGTGGTGCAGAGTCGAGCGTGCGCTCGGGCAAGGCGGCGGGCGCCGTGCCGAAACCGCCGGCGCACAGCATCGGACCGGTCAGCGCGACGCCGTGCATTTCGGGCGACACCAGCAAAGTATCCGGCCCGATCGCGCCATGGGCAATGCCGGCCCAGCCGAGCCAGCAGGCGATGTTGAGCAGCCGCGTCGCCATCCACGCCGCATGGCGCGGATCGACCGGCCCCAGCCGCATCAGATCGCGCATCAGCAGCTGATCGGGCCGCTTGTGCTCGACGAAGACGCGGCCGATGGCGGTTTCCAGCGTCGCCAGGCGGCGCGGCAGATAAGGCTCGACCGCGGTCTGCATGCGGGCATCGGCGAAGCGCGGGCGGAAGGCCTCGGCAACCCGCGCGAGATCGTCGAGCACCGCCGGCACGACATGCGCGACATGGCGGTCACCGACCAGGATCTCGCCGAAATCGCCCTCGTGCTGCGCCCGGCAGCGCAGGCGGAACGACCGGCCCTGGCGCGTCCGGAAGCGGCGCTCGATCCGGCCATCGGCGGCGGCGCGGATGGCGACGCCGTGCAGCGCGACGATGTGCGCGAACACCGCGGTGGCGACGGGTTCGCGATTGCGATCGGGGTGCCAGACCCGCGCGAGCGCCCGGAAACGCGCCGCGATCGCCGCGGCGTCGCCCGGGAACAGGCGGCGCGCATCGCCGGCGGTCATCGCCATCAACTGGGTCGCGGTCGGCTCGGTCATCGCTGGGCTCCTTTCGACTCGCCTGATGCGCCGTCCCGCTCGAAATTACAATATGCAAAATGCATTTTGCATATTGTCTATTCAGTGGCATAGCGCCTGGCGATGGTCAGCGAAACCTATCCGCGCCCGATCCTGACGGTGGACATCCTGCCGCTGACGATCCGTGACGACGCTTTGTGCCTGCTCCGCCACGTACGCGAAGCCGAGCCTTTTGCCGGGCGCGCGGCATTGATCGGCGGCTATGTCCATGTCCACGAGGATGCGACGCTCGGCGCGACCGCACGGCGGGTGCTGCGCGAAAAGGCCGGCATCACCGACCTCTATGTCGAGCAATTATCGACCTTTTCGGGACCGCACCGCGATCCGCGCGGCTGGTCGGCCAGCGCCGCTTATTATTCGCTGGCACCGCTGGCGAAGCTCGAACCAGCGCTCGCCCGACCGGGCCTCGAACTCTTACCCATCGGCGAAGCGAAGGGCATGCCGTTCGACCACGACCTGATCGCCGCCGCCGCGGTGGCGCGCCTGCGCGGCAAGGGCGCCTATTCGGACCTGCCCGCGCGCTTCCTGCCCGAAACCTTCACCCTCACCGAACTCCACCGCACCTACCAGATCGCGCTGGGCGAAACGATCAACGCCGACGCCTTCCGCCGCAAGATCGCCGAGCGCGGCTTCCTTGAGGATCTGGGTACGAAGCGCCGCGACGAATGGGCGACGAAACCGGGAAGGCTGTTTCGGTTGAAGCCGGGCGTGGCGGTGTTCGATCGGCGGTTGTGAGGGGGTTGGGGAAAGAGTCTGGACTCCCACGCGCAGATTGAAATTAAGGGTTTCGCATTATATATTCCGATCAGTCGGAAGATTATAGGAGCGTGCGATGGCGGCGCGGATGGATATGTTGAGGACATCCGAGGCGGCAATCGTCGCATCGGTCGCATTGCGCGACGTCAACCGCGTCATCGATGAAGGCATTTTGCCGGCCGGATTGTTCAGTGTGGACAAGGGACGTTTCGTGACACCCGCCGGCTGCGCATTCATCGCCTTCTATTTCGAGACCGCCAGGCGGTTGACCTCCGAGGAAAGACTGCGCGCAATCAATTCGATCGAACCCCGGCTGCGCAAATGGCAGCAGGCCGATTTCAAGCTGGCAAAGGAGGACTGCATCTATCGCCAGGATTTCCTGACGATCGACCTCGGCCCATTCGTGAAACGCACAGGCCGGGAGCTGAAGCGCTTGAATGCGGCGCGCGAGCTCGTCGTCAGCACCCCCGACATACTCGGCGGCACGCCTGTCATTCGCGGCACGCGTGTGCCCGCGCACGATGTCGCGGCGTCGGTCGCGGCCGGGCATTCGCTGGAAGATGTCCTCGCCGCCTATCCGGCGCTCGATGCGAACAAGGTGGCGCTGGCGAAGCTCTATGCCGATGCGAATCCCCTGCGTGGCCGACCGCGCGCCGCGATGACGCTACCGGAGGGTGCGACGCTTCGCAGCGATCGGACGGTCGCGCGCCAAAAGCGCTAGCGATGAAGGTTCTGATCGATGAGTGCCTCAGTCCCGCACTCGTCGCAATGGCTCGGGAATATGGTTATCATGAGTCAACGCACGTCGCGTGGCTCGGGAAGAGCGGAGCAAAGGATTGGGAACTCAAGCCCCTGCTCCTGGCGGGCGACTGGACATTCGTAACGCGCAATTCGGTCGACTTTCGCGGTCCGGCCGATCGGCCAGGTTCCAAGGGGCAATATGCCGACGTGCAGCTTCATGCCGGGCTGATTTGCATCAACGGGCCGCCGGGCACGGACCTTTCGCTGCAGATCGAACTGTTCGAGATCGCGCTCGACGAACTCGACACGGATCCCGATCTCGTCAATCAGGTGCTGGAAGTGACGGCCGACGACAGTGAAACGGTGCATATCCTGCGTTATTCGCTACCGGTCTGAGGGTCGGGAGACGCCGCCGATACCTGTTTCAATGCCAGCGCCATAGCCCCGCTCCACCATCCGCCGGACAACCGACGCCGGCACTAACGCCCGCAACACCACGCCGAGCGCCGCCTCCAGATCATGGCTCCGCCCGCACATGAAGATATCGAGCGCGGCATAGCCATGTTCGGGCCAGCTGTGGATCGAGATATGCGATTCAGCGAGCAAAGCGACGCCGGTGACGCCCTGCCCCGGCCCGAAGCGGTGCAGCCGGATGTCGAGCAGAGTCGCACCCGCCGCCTGCGCGGCATCGCGCAGCATGCGTTCGATCAGTTCGGCATCGTCGAGGCCGCTGCAGCCGTGCAGGTCCGCCAGCAGATGGCGGCCATCATAAGGCGGAACGGGCAGCGGGTTCATAGCATCGTCTCATGCGCGTGGCCGAGCAGGGTCATAGCGCCCTCCGCCGCCGCGGTGCCGTGGTAATGCGCTTCCTCGAACAGCGATAGGCCGCTGAGATCGGAATGCGCGAGGAAGAAGGGCGGACGCACGGCGGCGCGCGCGGCGGGCGCGGTGCCCCAGATGAAGCCCGGCACCGGCCGCGTCATCGCATGACCCCAACGCCACAGGTCGATCTCGCGGATCGCACCGTCCAGATCGCGGTTCATCGCCAGCAATTCGTCTTCGATGATCCGTTTCCAGTCCTCGGCCGGGCGCTCGACGAGCAATTTGCGCGCGGCCGCGGGCGGCATCGACGAGAGCGGGAGATAGACGGTCAGCACCGTGGACGTGCGGCGCGAGTCGAGACTCTGGTGGGTGGCGACGACATAGCCGAGCGTCTCGCCGGTCGCCGACACATTGTCCCACGCCAGCTTGGCGCCCGGCCCGCCGGGCATGCGATCGACGGTGACGTTTGCGATCAGCCATGGCGCGTAGGAGAAGCCGGTCGCTCTGGGCGCGGCCTCCGGCGCGATGCGGTGCGCGAGGAAATGCGGCAGCGCCAGGATCGCCGCCTTCGCGTGGGTACGCACGCTGTGCCTGGTCGCTGCATCGAAGCTGTCGACGACGACGCCGTCGCCGTCGCGCGCCGCGCGGAAGACGATCCGGCCGCGCGCGATATTGGGTGCGAAGCGCTTCGCCATCGCCTGCGCCAGATGGGCATTGCCGTTCGGCCAGGTCAGCAGATTGTCGCCTTGCCCATCCGCCGCCCAGCCGCGCCGCCCGGCGAAATAATGGATTCCCGCCCATGCCGAGACGTCGCCGGGTTCGCAGCCATAATCGTCGCGGCAGCAATAGCGAAGATAGGCCCGCAGCACCGGCGAGCGCAGTCCCTGCGCATCGAGCCAGTGCGTGAAGGTCAGATCGTCGAGCGCAAGCACGGCCGGGTCGCGCGAACTATAGGCGATCGGCAGCGCGAAAGCCGGCTTGCCATCCTTGCCGATCAATGCGGAGAGCGCGTCCATCTTCGTTTCGAAGGCGGCGAGATCGGCCTCGTCCTGCTCGGTAATTCCCTTGCGCGGGATCAGTCCCTCCTGCCAGCGTCCCTGCCACAGCAACCGCTCCTGCGAATCCGCACAGAGCTGATAGGGATCATAGACCGGCGCGCCGTCCTTCTCGCCGATGATCATACCGAGCCGTCCGAGCATGTGCCGCAGCGCGCGCGCCTCGCGATTGGCGACCGGCAGATAATGCGCGCCGAGCGGAAAAGACGAAACCGCATTGCCGCCGGCGCGGGCGTTGCCGCCGATTTCGTCCTCGAGTTCGAGCAGTTTGAAGTCGTCGAAACCGGCTTCGGCGAGCGTCCACCCGGCGGCGAGACCGGCGATGCCGCCGCCTGCGATGACGATCGTTTTGGTTTCGCTGCGGCTGGGTTCGGGGAATTTGCCGTCGCGCAGACGGTGACCGCGCGCCATGTCGGCGCCCGACAGGGTGCCAGGCGGAGTCTTGCGGCGGAGGCCGAGCCAGCCAGCGGCTCCGGCTGCGATGACGCCGGCGCCTGCGAATAGGGTGCGGCGGGTGACCGTCATCGGAGGTTAAGCCCCTCCCCTGAAGGGGAGGGGCTTGAGAGCGCTAGCTTCGCGCGCGCCAAAATTGCGGAGCTACCCCTCATATTCGCCCCACTCCGCCGCGAACTCCCGCACCAATATCTGATTGTCGAGCCGGTTCACCGTCACCGGTCGCCGCGCCATGTCCGGCGGGAAATCGAACGCCCGCCGCTCGGTCGCCGGCGACAGGAAGCGGTTGCCGGCGATGATCCGTGCCGGCCCCGGAATCGGACCCTGCGCCGCGAGGATGAAGCCCCATTCGCCGAAGCTCGGCACATAGACATGGTAGGGCCGCGTCGTGAGCCCGGCCGCCTCGATCGTTGCCGCCACCGTCCAGAACGCGCGCGGCGCGACCAGAGGCGAGGTGCTCTGGACGACGGCGATGCCGCCGGGCGCGATGATCCGCGCGAGTTCGCGGTAGAAGCTTTCGGTGTAGAGCTTGCCCACCGAGAAATCGACCGGATCGGGGAAGTCGACGATGACGACGTCGTAGCGCGTGCGCGCCTCGCGCACCCAGCGGAAGGCGTCGGCATTGATCACCGTCATCCGCGGGTCGCTGAGCGATCCGCGGTTGAGCGCGGCCAGCATCGCGCTGTCGGTGAACAATCGCGTCATCGCCGGATCGAGATCGACGAGGGTGACATGACGCACCTCGCGATGGCGCAGCACTTCGCGCGCGGCCAGCCCGTCGCCGCCGCCGAGGATCAGCACTTGGGCGGGAAGGGCGACGCGGCCGATCGCCGGATGGACGAGCGCCTCGTGATAGCGATATTCGTCGCGCGACGAGAATTGCAGATTGCCGTTGATGAACAGCCGCAGGTCGCGTCCCTGGCGCGTGACGACGAGGCGCTGGAACGGTGTCGAATCGGCGTAGATCACCGGCTCGCCATAGCCGGCGACTTCGGCGAAGCGCTGCAGTCGCTCCGCCACGACGAAGCCCGAGGCCAGCACCAGCGCAACGACGATTGCGGCGATCTTTTCCAGGCGCATCGCGCCCTTGCCGGGCAGCACGAACAAGACCGCGATCGCGACGCCGACGTTGAACAGGCCGAACAGGAATCCGGTACGGATCATCCCCAGCATCGGCATCAGCACCAGCGGGAACAGCAGCGAGGCCGCGAGCGCACCGACATAGTCGAAGGTCAGCACGTTCGACACCGTCTCGCTGAACGCGAAGTGGCCGCGCAAGATGCGCATCAGCAGCGGGATCTCGAGACCGACCAGCATGCCGATCGCCAGCACCAGCGCGTAGAGCGCGAAGCGGAACTGGTCGATCACCGGGAACAGCAGGAACAAGGTCGCCGCCGTCCATCCGCCGATCAGGGCAATCAATATCTCGACACGGACGAACAGCCGCAGTTCGTCCCGCTTCACATAGCGCGAGCACCAGCTGCCGATCCCCATCGCGAACAGATAGGCGCCGATGACGGTAGAGAATTGCGTGACGCTGTCACCGAGCAGATAGCTGGCGATCGTGCCCGCGAGCAGTTCGTAGACCAGCCCGCAGGTCGCGACGACGAACACCGAGGCGAGCAAAGCCCCCGCCATCGCGGTCCCCTTCGGCGGCGGCGCTCCGGTCGGATCGGGTGCCGCCGGAGCGGGTTCAGCCATGAATGGCGGCGGCGACGATGATCGCGAGCCCGATCGCGACCGCGCCGGCGAACTGGGCGATGGCGAGGTTCTGCTTCTCGCGGATCTCCTCCCACAATTTTCCGGGCGTCAGCAGATCGAGGATGAAGAAGCCGACCACGAAGACGACGATGCCGAGGCCGGCATAGAGCAGCGTGCTGAGCAGGGCGGCCGTCGAGGTAATCATCGCGTATCTCCTATTTGTGGGACGGGCCGTAGACGCCGGCCACGACCGGCGACCGACCGCCATCGGCGAACGGCGAATAGCCGAAGATCGAAGCGGCGAGAAATACGCCGACGATGGCGAGGCTCCAGACCCCGTAAAGAAAGCTGCCGCGGCTCATTCGTCGTCATCCTGCGTTATGAAACTGGCCAGTGCCGATCCCTGGTCGCTCTCACCCATGCGCGCGGCCTCGAAGCGGGCGTGCCGCCACATCATGAAGATCGGCGGCACGATCAGCAGGATCAGCGCCAGGAAGAAATTCGACCAGAAGCGCCCGCCCGACGTGACGGTGATGGTCACGGTGGAACCGTTGCTGCCCGAATAGGCCCAGCGCTGACCGCTGGCGTCGACCATCAGATCATAATCGCCGGCGGGAACCATCGCCAGCTTGGTGGCCGCGCTGCGATCGCCCTCGGTCCAGTCGCCGTCGGAATCGCGGCCCGAATAACGTTCGGCGATGCCATAGGCCTCGAAACTCTCCTGGGTCTTGCGGTTGACCAGCGCATAATCGAGATCGACCCAGGCATTCTCCAGGCCGGGCGCCTGGGCGCTGATCGTCACCGCCTGAAAGGCGCGATCAAGCGTGATCGGGCCGATCGTCGCGCTGGCCGCGCCGGCATCGTTGCGAACGTCGAAATCATAGCTCTTCGACGCGCGCGATCCACCGAACAGCAACAGGATGACGAACAGGGCCGCCACCGCCGCCAGTGCCAGCTTGAACGCGGTCCCGGCGCTGGCGGCATAAGGCGAGATCTGGTGCGCCAGCGGCGGCCGGCCGCCCGGGCGCCAGCGCTGCGGCGCCATGGCGAAGCCGAACGCGGCCTCCTTGCCGTCGAGCAGTTCGCCCAGCGTCCAATTGCGCTCCTGCGCATTGCCCTCGAACGACAGCATCCAGCCCGGCCTGACATAGTCGGCGGTCTCGACCTCTTCGCCGACCGCGACGCGCCAGTAGAATTCGCCCAGGACATAATCGACCTGTGCACGGCCATGGGCGAAGAAGGATTTATAGGCCTCGCCGCCGACGCGCAGTCCATCGAAGCCGGGCTCGGGCTCGGCGGTCAGCATCGTGCCGAACGTCCAGCCGCGCCCGTCGGTCACCAGCCAGCGATAGCCGTGATAGGGATTGAACAGCAGATATTCGTCCCACGGGTAGGACCCGTTCTCCGACCGCCGCAGGAAACCGATCGCCTCCCATTCGACGCCTTTCAACGTGCCGCGCGTGCCGAGCGGGATCGCGAGCCGCTGGCTCTCCTCATTGTAGCGCGTGATGATCTGCACGTCCGGATTGGCGACGTCGAGCACGCTGCTGCAATATTGGCAGATCAGCGTAACGGTGTAACCGGCCGCGCGCAGCTCGATTGTGCCGCCGCAATTGGGGCAGGCGAGCGACCTGACCGCAGCTGCGGGGCCGGCGGCGGCGGACGCAACCGGCGTCAGCGGCGGCAATGGCGGTCGTTCGGTGGCCATGTCAGACGGCGAAGCGCGGCACGGCCCAGCCGGCGATCTCGCGCAAGCCGGTCGGCTGGAGTTCGCCCAAGGTCACGTAGCGGCCGGTATAGAGCCCGCGTTCGCGGCCGTCGGTCTGGAAGCTGGCAACCGCGCCGGTGGTCGTGCGCAGGTCGACGCTGGAGATCGTCCAGCCTTTCGGCGCTGCGAACGGCAGTTCGCCCTCGCTGGCAATGCAGGTCGCCTGCTTGATGTCGGCGACGCGATAGTCGAGATCGTCAATCCGGTCGGTCTCGCCGAGTTGCGGCTCGCCGCCTTCGATCATGCGCCGGATCATCATCGATGGGATTTCGGACAGCCGGCGCTTGCGCGTCATCATGAAACTGCCCATCGCCTCGGCCAGCCAGCCATGGCTGCCGTCACCGAACAGAGCGAGCCATTCGTTCCACGACCCGTCGCTCCAGCCCCAGCGCACCCGGCCGACAATGTCGAACGCGGCGCCGTCATAACGGCCGGCGGTGCCGATCCGGATCGGGCTGACGTCGAACGGCAGCACCGCCGCCTGGCCCAGCGCGCGCAGTTCGTCGCCGATCCGCGTCACCGTCGTGCGGCAATAGTCGCACACCCGCACCGGCAGCGCCGGCGAGCGGAACACGACCTCGGCACCGCAATTGGGGCAGGCGACCGCCAGCATCGCCGGTTTACCGGATCCGGCCGAGCAGCTCAGCCTTCTTGGCGTCGAACTCCGCCTGGGTGATCGCACCGATCGTCAGCAATTTGTGGAGCTTCTCGACCTGCGCGAACGGATCGTCGGCCGGCGCGCCAGAACCGCCCTGCCCGCCGCCGCCCAACGCACCCGCCATCGCCTGGCCGATCGCGATGCCGGCGCCGGCACCGGCGCCAAGGCCGGCCATGCCGCCGGGCTGCGATGCCGCCGTCTCGATCGCCTCGGCCGCCTGGAACTTGGCATAGCGATCGAGATCGCCCAGCACCCGCATCGAGCTCGACTTGTCGAGATGCTTCTGCACCTCCTCGGGCAAGGACAGGCTCTCGACGAAGAAGGTCGAGAGCGCGAGGCCATATT
>Ga0268265_10000467_pt1 | contig 42804 bp, 41 predicted proteins | sample KBSSwiS52_FD_190355 | JGI IMG/M metagenome (GOLD analysis project Ga0268265, IMG submission 190355) | Switchgrass rhizosphere microbial communities from Kellogg Biological Station, Michigan, USA - KBS Switchgrass S5-2 (SPAdes) (version 2) | ecosystem: Host-associated > Plants > Roots >...
CTCTCGTATCTCATCGCTTCGGTCTGCTTCATCGTCGCGCTGCAGGCGCTGTCGTCGCCCAAGCACGCGCGCCGGGGCAACGCGATCGGCGCCTTCGGCATGCTGGTGGCGGTCGTCGGCACCCTGCTCCTGGGCAAGATCATCAGGTTCGAGTGGATCCTCATCGGCCTGACCCTCGGCTCCGTCATCGGCGCGGCCATGTCGATCTGGATCCCGATGACGAAGATGCCGGAGCGGATCGCGCTCTCGCACTCCTTCGGCGGCCTCGCCGCCGCCCTGGTGGGGATCTCGGAGTATCACCACCTGGGCGCGGAGATCTCGCGCTTCACCATGGGCGCCCTCGGCCTGGAGGTGTTCCTCGGCTTCCTGACGTTCACGGGGAGCCTCATGGCGTTCGGGAAGCTCCAGGGCATCCTCCCGGGCTCGCCGATCACGTACAAGGGTCAGAACGCCTCGAACATCGTGCTCTTCCTGGCGGCGCTCGCGCTGCTCGTCCTGGTCGTGCTCGACCCGAGCCGCAGCGCGCTGTTCTATCTCATGGGAGTGATCGGCTTCGTGGTCGGCATTCTCTTCGTGATCCCGATCGGCGGCGCGGACATGCCGGTGGTGATCTCGCTCCTGAACTCCTACGCCGGCTTGGCCGCCGCGGCCACCGGCTTCGCGCTCAACAACTACGTGCTGATCATCGCCGGCGCGCTCGACGGCACCTCGGGCTTCCTGCTGTCGCTCAAGATGAGCAAGGCGATGAACCGGTCGTTCGCGAACGTGCTGTTCGGCGCCTTCGGCAAGGTCGCGGCTCCCGCCGAGGGGACCGCCGCCGGCGCGGCGGCCGCGGCGAGCTACAACCAGGCCACGGTCGAGGAGGCCGTCGGGGTCCTGGAAGCGGCACAGTCGCTGATCGTGGTGCCCGGCTACGGCATGGCCGTGTCCCAGGCCCAGCACACCGTGCGCGAGCTGACCCAGATCCTCGAGGGGCGCGGCGTCGCGGTCAAGTACGCCATCCATCCGGTCGCCGGCCGCATGCCGGGACACATGAACGTGCTCCTGGCCGAGGCCAACGTCCCCTACGACCAGCTCTTCGACCTGGACGACATCAACGACGAGTTCGCCCGCACCGACGCCGTGCTCGTGGTGGGCGCCAACGACGTGGTCAACCCGGCGGCGAAGACGAACCCGGGGAGCCCGATCTTCGGCATGCCGGTGTTCAACGTGGAACAGGCGCGGGCGGTGATCGTGCTCAAGCGCAGCTTCAACCCGGGCTTCGCCGGGATCGAGAACGAGCTCTTCGGCAAGCCGAACACGATGATGGTGCTCGGCGACGCCAAGAAGACGCTGCGGGAGATGACCACGGCGCTCAAGGGCGATTGAGGTAGGGGCGGCTCTTGTGGCCGCCCTCCGGAAGGGCACCCACAAGGGGTGCCCCTACTAGATGTACCCGAGCGACTGCAGCGTCTTGAGCTGCTCGGAGTCCATGGCTCCGCCCTTCCCGCGGGGGAACTTCTTCGCCAGCGCCTGGTGCTCCCGGAACGTCCTCTCCAGGATGCCCGTGTACTTCTTCGCCAGCTCCGGCTTCTCCGCGTGGAGGCTCTTCAGACAGTAGGGGTCGTTCCACAGGTCGTAGAGCAGCAGGCGCGGACCTTCCTCTTCCATCTCCTCCTTCGACGTGCTGATCCGGAGCGACGCGCCCCAGCGGCCGTCCACGATCTCCACGATCTCGTTGGGATCTCCGGTCATGGGCGAGTACGTGAGCTCGTCGATGACGACCGGGCGCGGCTCCCAGCCGGGCCTTCCCAGAAGCAGCGGCGCGAGCGAATGGCCTTGCAGATAGTCGGGCTTGGGCCGGCCCGCGAGGTCGAGGACCGTGGGCAGCAGGTCGATCAGCGACACGGGACCGCGGAAGCGCTGGCCGGGCTTGATCTTCGCGGGCCAGACCACCACCAGGGGCACACGGGTCAGGTAGGGGTTGAGGTAGGCCACCCTCTCGAACGGCGCCCAGGCGTCGAAGTAGCCGAGGCCGGGCCAGTCGCCGTGGTCGGCGGTGACGATGAGGATCGTGTTCTCCCACTCGCCCGTGGCCTTGAGCCGATCCACGAACAGGCCGAGCTGGTGGTCGGAATAGGCCATGGCCTCGTCGAAGGCGCCGCGCACGCCGTCGAAGTAGGCCTTGCGGTCGATGCCGGCCTTCTCGAAGGTCGCGGTGGCGGCGCGCAGACCCCAGGAGCGGCCCATGGAGCCGGTGGCGTCGCCCAGGCGGCGCTCCATGTCGTTGAAGGCCGCGCGCTCGGCGGGGCTCAAGAAGGTGCCGGCGACCGGCGGCACCGGCTCCCACGGCCAGTGGACGTCCGTCACCTGGAAGTGCGCCCACCAGGGGCGGCCGGGGAAGGCTTCGCGCCAGCGCCAGAAGGCCCGCTGCAGCTCTCCGGACGATGCCGAGTTGGGGCCGGAGATGCTCTCGATCAGGTTGTCCACGCCGCGGTCGAGGCTGCTCATGGAGCCGCACCAGGAGTTCGAGGTGAAGACGCCGGTCTGGTACCCGGCGCCGTGGAGGAGCTGGGCCATGGTGGCGGCCCGGTCCGGCAAAGGATCGTTCGGCAGCTTGAAGCCGCCGAGCACCGTGTGGTGGAGGCCGGTCATGAAGGAGGTCGTGGACGGCTTGGACCAGGAGGAGTTGCTGTAGGCCCGCTCGAAGAGCGCACCTTCCGCGGCCAGCCGCTCCAGGTTCGGGGTCGTGCGGCGGTTGTAGCCGTAGGCGCTCATGTACTCGGCCCCGCCCGCGTCGATCACGTAGAGGAGGACGTTCGGAGGGCCGGAAGCGAGCGGGGCGCCGCTCACGGTGGGGGCGGACCAGAGGGCCACGCTCCCCGCCTTCCCCGCCGTCTCCAGGGTCAGATCGACGGCCTTGCCCGCCCAGCGGGAGAGGTCGGCCGAGCGCTGCCCCCAGGTCCCCTTGCGGGCATAGCTCTCCTTGAAGACCTCCTCGTCCCCGGCGACGACCCGGAACGAGACCGGCGCGTCCTGGCGCAGGACCCCCAGGCCGAAGTCGAGCCGCCCGTCCTTCGGCACCTTCACACGCCAGGAGACCTTGCCCGGCGTGTGGGTGTAGAGGGAGCGCCGGTAGAGCGCGTCGCGCGGCTCGGTGACCACGCCCGCAGGCAGCTCGGCATAGCGCGCCTCCTTGGGAACGAGCGAGACCGAGAGGATCTCCAGCCGGCCGGGGGCGTTGGCGTTGAGCATGAAGCCGAGCTGGCGCAGCGGCTCTTCCATGGAACCGAAGTCCACCCAGTCGGCGCGCAGGAGATAGTCATGGGCGGCGCCGTCGCTGATGAGCGTGGCCGAGTCGCCGCGGTAGAGGAACGGCTCGTACTCGAACATCAGGTCGCCGTGCTGCCGCCGCAGGTTGAAGCCGACGTTGAGGTTCCTGGCACCGCCCGAGCTGCGCGCCCGCACCAGCAGGAAGGCCCAGTCCTCCCGGTTCCAGTCCGGCAGATCGACGTAGATCCCGCCGCGGAAGCTCCGCCGCTGGCGGTTCGCCTCGGAGAGCTCGACCCGCAGCGCGCCCTCCGCCTGCTGTACGGCGGCCGGGACCGCTCCGGGGAGGAGAGGGATCACGGCCCTCCATCCCGGCTGCGGCTTCCCGAAGTCCCAGGCCGCTGCGTCGGGGAGGTCCCTGGGGACCTGCGAGCCTTCGATGCGCGCGGCTTTCAGATGCTCCTCCAGGTGGAGGGGGGCCTTGTCCGCGGAGAGGGGAGCGGGGTCGGAGCCTCCGCACGCCCAGAGCAGAGGGAGAAGCGCGATCACCAGCCTGCGGACCGTTGAAACGGACATGTATTCTCCCAGGTTACCATGGCGGAAAGGACCACAAGGACACCAGGGACAGCAAGGACCCGGAGCCCGGATCTTGGCGTCCTTGGTGTCCTTGGCGTCCTTGATGTCCTTTCCGAGAGCCTGCCGAGCCGGGTGCTATCCTCCGCCCATGGACTGCCGCCCCGGCTGCGCCGCCTGCTGCATCGCGCTCTCGATCTCGTCTCCGATCCCTGGCATGCCCGAGGGCAAGCCGGCGGGGGTGCGCTGCGTGCAGCTCACCGACGACCACCGCTGCGGGATCTTCGGGCAGCCGGAGCGGCCGGAGGTCTGCGTGCGGCTCCGGCCCGGCGAGGAGATGTGCGGCACCTCGGCCCGCGAGGCCTATGCCTACCTGGCCCGGCTGGAGCGGCTCACCGCGCCGAAGCATGTTCCCCCGGCAGCGTGACGTCTTCCCGCCCCCGGAGCGGGCGACGCCCGATGGCATCCTGGCCGTGGGCGGCAAGCCGGACCCGGACCTCCTCCTCCATGCCTACAGCCGCGGGATCTTCCCCTGGCCTCATACGGGGCTTCCCCTCCTCTGGTTCTGCCCGGACCCGCGTTTCGTCCTGATCCCGCGGGAGGCCCATCTCTCCCGGTCGCTCCGGAGGACGATGCGCCGCGGCAGATTCGAGGTCCGCGCCGACACGGCGTTCGAGGCGGTCATCCGCGGCTGCGCCCGGAAGAGACGGCCGGGCCAGCGCGGCACCTGGATCAACCGCGGCATGATCAAGGGCTACACTGCCCTCCACGAGCGCGGCTTCGCCCATTCGATCGAGGCGTGGCAGGAGGGCCGGCTCGTGGGCGGCCTCTACGGCCTCTCCCTGGGAGCGGCCTTCTACGGGGAATCGATGTTCGCGGACGTGCCGGACGCCTCCAAGGTCGCCTTTGCCACGCTCGTCGGGAACCTGGTGCGCTGGGACTTCCAGCTCGTGGACTGCCAGAGCTACACCGGGCACCTAGCCGCGTTCGGAGCGGAGGACTGGCCGCGGGAGCGCTTCCTCGCCGCGCTCGAAGAGGCCCTGGAGGCTCCGACCCGGATGGGGCCATGGACCCTGGAGCTGGGACCGGCCGAGGCGGCCGCTCAGATCCGCGGCGGGAGGTGAGCCAGGAAGCCTGCCAGCTCGACCGCATCCTCCAACCTCGCGCAGCGGTCGTGGAAGACGAAGCCGATGGTCCGGCTGGGCGCGGGCTCGCGGAAGGAGACGTAGCGCACCAGGCCCGAGCAGTCCAGGCCGGCCGCGACGGTCATGCGCGGGAGCATCGCGCAGCCGCTCCCCGCGGCGACCAGGTGCCGCAGCGTCTCCAGGCTCGCCGCCTGCACCGGGTTCAGAGCGGAGTCCGGGGTCGTCCCGCAAGCCTCCAGGGCCTGGTCCCGCAGGCAGTGCCCGCGCTCCATCAGCAGCATCTCGCGGGCCTCGATCTGGCCCAGGGTGACCTCCGCCTCCCTGGCAAGCGGGTGGTTCGAGGGGACCGCCAGCAGGAACGGCTCGCGCAGGAGCGGAGTCTCGGTCAATCCCCATTCGCCCGTCGGCAGGCAGATGACGGCCGCGTCGATCAGCCTCTGGCGGAGCATCTGGAGCAGGGAGTCCGTCATCGCCTCCGTCAGCACCAGCTCGAGCTTCGGATAGCGCTCGCGGAGCGCGCCGAGGAACCAGGGCGCATAGTAGGGCCCGATCGTCGGGATCAGGCCGAGCCGGAAGCGGCCCGTCAGGCACTCCCGGTGGGGACCCCCTCGCCCGATGCCCGAGAGCTCCTCCAGCATCGAGCGCACGCGCTGCACCGCCAGCTGGCCGGCCGGCGTCAGCGACACCTGCCGGGACGTCCTCTCGAACAGCCGCTCCCCCACCGCCTCCTCGACCTTCTTCACCGCGGCGCTCAGCGACGGCTGGGCGATCGACAGGTCCTCCGCCGCCCTCCCGAAGTGGAGCCTCTCGGCCAACGCAACCACCGCGCGCAGATCCCGGATCGACAACCCGTCGAGCCTATCCATAGGAGATCCCGATCGCATCGATAGCGCTCCTCGTCTTGTTGAATCGAAAGCGTGCGGGTACATTATGAGACAAAGTCAGGAGGAATGCCCCGGGGTTGAGGTAGAGGTTTGAGGTACCGTCTCAAGTCGCTTTGGGATCGTCGACGTGCAGTCATGGAAAGGGCCCGGCCGGTGCGAACCGACCGGGCCGATTCTTTTGGGGCGACTTCAGCGCCGGCAGACCGCCGACTCGGGGTAGCGGGCCACGCGCTCGATCTCGGCTTTCGGGACGCCCGCCAGGAACCTGGTCTTGCGGAACGCGGCCGTCACCAGCTCCCGGTTGATCTCCAGCGTGTACGGGACCAGGCGCCGGGCCACGTCGCCCTCGGTATCCTCGCCCAGGTCCAGCACCCGGACCGGGGTCGAGCAGGAGAAGTCGACGTCCTTCAGATCCAGGCTGCGGATCTTCCGGCGGTCCCGGGTGCGGAAGTGGACGCGCCCGCGGTCCACCTCGTAGACGATGCTCCACTGGGTGTAGCCGGGCTGGGCGACCTGGTCGAGCGTCTCGAAGGCGTAATCCACGGCATCCGTGCCCCGGGCCTTGAAGCTCTTGACGCGCCGGGCGGCGCGGCCGAAGCGGGCGAGGGACGAGGGACCTTCGGTCGGCCCGGTTTGCCCTCCCTGCAACGATTCGGCGTAGGTGCTGTTGGCGAGCGCCGCCACCGGCAGCTCGTCGCCCGTATGGGCGACCATGCGGCCGTCGAGGAACTCGACCGTCGCGACCTGCCCCTGGCGGTCGGCCACGAGGTAGTGGATCGGGACGGGGCCGACGACCCGCAGGCTCTGATCCGACTTCAGGACCTCCGCGACCGTGGCATGGTTGTCCAGGTTGTATTGGATCCACTGCAGGACGTCGACCGCGGGCCGGGCGTCCGCCGCGGGATAGCGGCTGCCCGCCAGCCACATCAGCTCGATGGTGAGCCCCTTCTCGTTGATGCCCCCCGACGGGAAGTCGCGGCCATACTGGTTGAAGGTCACGCTGCCGAACTGCGAGGTCCAGCTCGCGGGCTTCGGATCACCCTCGGCGTCGGCCTTTCGGGCCACGCCCCGCTTGTTGACGACCAGCAGGCCGTCCCCGACCGCCCAGTCGTAGTTCTTGCCGAAGACGATGCGCCCGCCATCGCGCAGGCAGAACGTGGTGCAGGCGGAGGCCGGGACGGACAGGGCGAGAGCCAGCAGGACGGCGGACAGCTTGGTCTTCATACGCTCTCTTACGCAAGGGCGTGCCCGCGGGTTTGGCCCGTCTACGGCTCCAGGGCTTCCGCGGATTCGTCGGCGGCTTCCAGGTTCCCGTGCCTGAGCTCGCCGAGGACCTCGTGGGCCGCTTCCGCGTGCTCCTCGGGGACCTGGATCACAACCGGGCCGACCAGCGGGTTGAAGCTGAGCCGGCCCATACCGAAGAGGTCCTGGATCTGATCGAACCTCTTGGAGTAGGGGATCTTCTCCTCGAGGAGCAGGGATTCCGCGAGAGCGAGCGCCCCGGGGTCGGTCCCCTCGAAGACGGTGACGAGCTGGACGTCCGGATGGGCGGGCTCGGCAGGAGCGACGTCGGTGAGAGGGACCTCGCAATCCACGCACGTGACGAAGCCTTCCCGGTATTCGAGACCGCATTCGGGGCAGTACATGGCTTTCCCTCCTTTGCCCCAGTATAAGCCTCCTACTCCTGATACCCCCGGATCATCTCCTCCAGCCGGTCCAATCCCCGGGCGACCTCGTCCAGGGCGGGCCCGAAGGAGAGGCGGACGTGCTGGTGGAAGCGGGAGAGCCGTTGGGCGCGGCGGCGGCCGGGGTTGACGTCGAAGAAGACGCCGGGCACGCAGATCACCCGGTGCTCCAGGGCGGCGCGGAAGAAGGCCATGCCGTCCGAGATCGGCTCCGGGAGATCGCGCACCGACACGAAGGCGTAGAAGGTGCCGGCGGGCTCGGGGTGCACGCGCATCCCGAGCTCCCGCGCGCGGCGCAGGGTCAGCTCCCGCTTCGGCAGGAACGCCTCCCGGATCGCCTTCGATTCCGCGATCACCAGGTCCGGCTCCATCAGCGCCACCGCCGCCCGCTGCTGCGGGCGCGAGCCGCCGCCGTCCAGGAAGGAGCCGGCGCTCTCGATCGCCTCGATCACGGAGCGCGGCCCCAGCGTCCAGGTCACCCGCCAGCCCGGATAGCGCCAGTTCTTGGTCAGGCCGTCCACGATCACCACGGGATCGCGGTCCACGTCCTCGACATAGCGGGCGGCGCTCACGGTCGGACCCGGTTCCCCTTCCCCCGCGTCCCAGACGTAGTGGGAGTAGAACTCGTCGATCAGCAGCGTGCAGTCGAGCTCCCGGCCGACGTCGATCCACTCCGCCAGCTCGTGGCCGGAGACCAGCTTGCCCATGGGATTGCAGGGGTTCGAGAAGAGCAGCACCGAGAGACCGCGGCCGATCACCTCGCGCCGCAGGTCCTCGGCCGAGAACGCATAGCCCTGCTCCCGCCGCAGCAGGATCGGAATCGGCGTCACCAGCCGGAAGATGTCCAGCAGCTCCTCGTAGGCCGTGTAGTCCGGCAGGAAGTGCCCGAGGTTGACCTGGTCGAGCGACGCGACCGCCCGCGTCAGGGCCGCCCGGCCGCCGCCCGAGATCGCCACGTTCTCGGCCGTGTACCGGGAGCGCATCCCCTTTCGGTACAGGTGGTTGTAGAGCGCAGCGACGGCCTCGCGCAGCTCCTGGACCCCCGCGACCGGCGCGTAGTAATGGTCGGCCGGATCGATGGCGAGCGCCGTGACCCGCGGCGGCGCCCCGGGCAGGGCTCCGGTCTCGGGCTGGCCCTGGCCGAGATTGGACCACTCCGGATCGCCGGTCCTGTAGCCCCGGGCGGTGGCCTCCTTGGTGACGTAGACCACGCCGGTCCTCGGAACGGCGCGGAACGCCTGCAGGGCGGGAGCGGAGGGCGCGGATGGGCTGACCATGGCCGCGAATGGTATCTCAAGCCGTCCCACCCGGGCGGGCGGCCCCTCCCTCTCCCTCCGCGCCGCCGGCCTCCACCCGGCGGACCGGCGCGGCGCCTCCCGGGCAGGCCGAAGATAGAGCCAGACAAGGAAAGGAAGACGGCCATGATCACCGCCACCGAAATCCAGGAAAAGCAGGAGTTCGATACCCTGGCCACGCTCCGCGACGAGCTGCATCTCCAGGTGCACCTTGGGAAAGCGGAGCTTCGCGACGAGTGGAACATCCGGCTCGAGCCCACATTCCGGCTGCTCAAAACGAAGCTCGACCGCGTCGAGCAGGCTTCCGCCGCGACGCTCGAAGAGATGCGTCCGACGCTGAAGACCCTTCTTGAAGAGCTCCGCGAAGGCTACGAGCGGATCCGCAAGTCGCTGTGAGGTAGCTGCTCCTCAGGCCAGGGAGGGCCCGCCGGAATGGCCCGGCGGGCCCTCTTCCTTTCTCCCTGCTAGACTGCCACCGCCATGAAGCTCCTCTTCCTTCCCCTGACCCTCGCGCTCCTCGCCTCCACCAGTCTCTCGGCTCCGAGCCAGGCCGCTCCCGCGAATGACACCCCCGCAGATGAATCGGCTCGCCTGCATGACATCTTCCACCGCGCGTGGGAGCTCGCCCTCAAGGAGAGGCCGACCTTCGCCACCGGGGTCGGGCGGCACGAATACGACGACCGGCTGGACGAGGTCTCGCCCGCCGACCTCGAGCGCCAGGCCAAGGCTTCCCGGGAATTTCTGGCCGAGCTGGGCCGGATCGATCGTTCCAAGCTCGCGGCCGAGGACCAGGTCAACGCCGACATCTTCCAGCGGCAGCTCGAGGACGAGATCCGCAACTACGAGCTCGGCGCCTGGCAGATGCCGTTCAACGCCGACTCGGGCTTCCACACCGATTTCTCCCAGCTCCCCACGGACGTGCCGCTCTTCACGGTCAAGGACTACGAGAACTACACGGCCCGGCTGCGCGCCTGGCCGCGCCTCGTGGGCCAGCAGATCGAGCTGATGCGGATCGGGCTCAAGAGGGGCATGACCATCCCGCGCGCGACGCTCGCCGGCTACGACAAGACGATCTCCGCCCACGTCGTGGACGCGCCCGAGAAGAGCGTGTTCTGGAAACCTTTCGCAAGCTTCCCTTCGACCGTGCCCGAAGCCGAGCGCGAGCGGCTGCGCAAGGCCGGGCGCGAGGCCGTGATGCAGGGGGCCGTGGCGGGCTACAAGGCGTTTCTCGACTTCTTTCAGAAGGAGTACCTGCCCGGGGCGCGCGCCACGATCGGCGCCTCCGAGCTGCCGGAGGGGCGCGCCTTCTATGCCCAGCAGGTGCGGCAGTACACCACGCTCGACCTCTCGCCCGAGGAGATCCACCAGATCGGGCTCGCCGAGGTGGAGCGGATCGACAAGGAGATGCAGGAGGTCATCCGCAAGACCGGCTTCCAGGGCAATTTCGCCGCCTTCCTGCAGCTCCTGCGGACCGACCCGCGCTTCTACGCCAAGACGCCCGAACAGCTCTTGAAGGAGGCGGCCTGGATCGCCAAGCGGATGGACGGCAAGCTCCCAGCCCTGTTCGGAAAGCTGCCACGCGTCCCCTACACGGTCCAGCCCGTGCCGGACCATGTCGCGCCCAAGTACACGTCCGGCCGCTATGTCGGCTCGCCGGAGGGGAGCACGCAGCCCGGCATCTACTGGGTCAACACGTACATGCTGGAGTCGCGGCCGCTCTACAACCTCGAAGCGCTCACGCTCCACGAGGCCGTGCCGGGCCACCACCTCCAGATCGCCCTCAACAAGGAGCTGTCGGACCTGCCGGAGTTCCGCCGCTTCAACTACCTCTCGGCGTTCGGAGAGGGCTGGGGGCTCTACTCGGAGTGGCTGGGGCTGGAGGCGGGGTTCTACACCGATCCCTACAGCAACTTCGGCCGCCTGACCTATGAGATGTGGCGCGCCTGCCGCCTGGTCGTGGACACGGGCATGCACGCCAAGGGCTGGACCCGGCAGCAGGCCATCGACTACCTGGCCTCGCATACCGCGCTCCCGCTCCACGAAGTCGAAACCGAGATCGACCGCTACATCTCCTGGCCCGGCCAGGCCCTCGCCTACAAGATGGGAGAGCTCAAGATCAAGGAGCTGCGCCGCCGCGCCGAAAAAGAGCTGGGCACGAGCTTCGATGTCCGCTCCTTCCATGACGTGGTGCTCGGCAGCGGCTCGGTGCCGCTGACCGTGCTGGAGAAGAACGTGGAACGGTGGATCGGGGAGCGGAAGGCGAGCCAGTCGAAGTAGGGGCAAGGGAACCGGAAAGCCCGGCATGGGGGAAAGGAGTCGTGGAACTGCGCGACGGAGTGTGGTAGGGTATCGTCCTTCAAGGAGACGGGAGGATGGCGTGGACCAGGAGCTGAAGGCGTATCTGGATGAGCGGGAAGCGCGCATGAGCGAGCGCTTCGACCAGGCGCAGGCCCGCACGGACGAGCGGTTTGCCCAGATGCAGGCGCACATGGACGAGCGGTTCAAGCAGGCGGAGACCGAGGGTCGTCACACCCGGATCCTGGTGGAGGGGCTGCACGACAACATCCGCCTGATCGCCGAGGCGGTGGTCGGCACCAACGAGCGCATCGATACCCTGCGCGAGGAGACCACGGGGAGGCTCGACGAGATCAAGGGCACCGTTGTGACGATTCAACAGACCCTGGTTCCTCGTCTGCAGAACCTGGAGAACCGCGTACAGAACCTGGAGAACCGGGCAGAGCGGCAGAACCTCGACGTCATTGAGGTCGTCCGCGAGAGATTCGGTCTCCGTAAGACCTCCTAGCACTCCCGCCAGAGCTCCTCAGCCCCCTAGGGAAAGCGCTCGAGAGGGCCCGTCGGGCGGCATGACGGTTGCAGGCTTGAAGCAGGAGGAAAAGACCATGATGAACCGCACCGAAAGAGGAGCGTCAGCGATCGCCGACGAGGCCGGCCATGGAACCATCCAGGGCGTCATCAACCTGCACGGCGTGCGCTACCAAGTGAAGGATGTCGCGCGGGCTGTCACCTTCTACACCAAGCATCTCGGGTTCGAGCTGCGCCATCAACAGCTCCCTGCGTTCGCCAACGTCGCGCTCGGAGATTTCAGCCTGCTGCTCAGCGGGCCGGGGGCCTCAGGATCCCGTCCAATGCCCGGTGGCGTGTCCCAGGAGCCGGGCGGATGGAATCGGGTCGTGCTTCGCGTGACCGATCTCCCCGCGCAGATCGAGGCACTCGAGAAGGCCGGGGTGCGATTTCGCAACGAGATGGAGGTGGGGCCGGGCGGTCGACAGATCCAGATCGAGGACCCGGACGGCAACCCGATCGAGCTCTTCGAACCGGCTGGCGCATAGACCCGAGGGGGGCGCCCACGAGGGGCGCCCCCGACACCTACCTCAGCTCGCCGCGGTGCCGCCGTTCATCCCCTTGCGCAGCTCGGCGCGCAGGGCCTCGGCCTGGGGGCTGACGGCGACCGGGGCGGCGATCCCCAGCGACTGGCCGAGCTTCTCGGTCATCATCAGGGCGAGCAGGTTCTCGATGACGCTCGCGCCGCCCTGGCTGCCCATCTGGATCTTGGGCACCACATCCACCTGCGACTTCTCGATGGCCTCGGCGAAGCGGTTCATCACCTCCTGCACGAGCTGGTACTGCGGGCCGCCGTAGGCGCGGACCTGCTCCTCGATCGCCAGGGCCTCGGCCACGCCCACGCGGGCGGCGCGGTCGGCCTCGGACTCGGCGATCAGGCGGATGCGCTTGGCCTCGCCCTCGGCCAGGATGCGGGTCTTCTCCGCCTCGGCCTGGGCCAGGGTCTGGATCTGCGCGGCCTGCTGCTGGGCGCGGGCGTAGTCCGCCTTGCCCTGGTTCGAGTGCACGGCGATGGCGATCTCCGACTCGGTCAGCATCGTCTGCTGGCGGGCGCGGGACTCGGCCTCGCGCAGCTCGCGCTCCTTGACCGCGGCGCTCTCCTGCCGGGTGTAGGTCTCCACCTGCTCCTCCGCGATCTGCCGCGAGCGGAGCTGTACCAGGATGTCCTCGATCTGGCCGCCGCCCTGCCTGCCGCCGGTCGGAGTGCCGATCAGCACCTCCTGCAGCTCCAGGTTGTAGACCGCGAACTTCTCCCGCATCTCCACCCCGGCCGCGACCTGGATGTCCGAGCGCTCCTGGATGAGCTGGATCAGCGTGCGGGTCTGGCCCACGTTCTTGAAGTAGGCGCTGACCATGGGGTCCAGGGTCTGCTCCACCAGCTTCTTGATGTCGCCGAAGCGCTGGATGACCAGCGGCGCCTTGCGGTAGTCGATGTGGACCACGACCGACAGAGGCAGGTTGGGCTCGAACGCGTCCTTGGTGATGAGGTTCACCTCGGCCAGGTTCTCGTCGAAGTGGTGCGCGCCGGTCTCCGTGCGGTTCCACTTCAGGATGAAGTTGGTCGTGGGCACCGAAATCACCTTGCCCGCGTAGGTGTTGAACGCGTACTTGCCGGGAAGCAGCGGCTCGCTCCAGACGCCGCGCTGGCCCACGGTAACCAGCTCGCCGTGCTTGTACTCCTTGCCCGAGAGATCCCGGCCGGCGTCACCCGTGTACGAGACCACGACGCCCACCGTGCCCACCTCGATGATCGTCTTGGGGACCAGCTCCTCGGTCGCGAACAGGCGGTTGATGTAGTACGTGCCCTCGACCAGCACCTGGAGCTGGCGGCCGCGCAGGCCGCTCGCGATGAGGAAGCGGTCGGGGTCCTGGAAGCTGTTGTGGTACGTCCCCGGATCGGCCGGATCGTTGCCCACCAGCGGCGCGATGATCTCGCCCGGAGGCAGCGCGGGGCCGTCGTGGACGGTCACGATGCCGACGCGGTCCTCGGCGCCGCGGATGACCACGGGGCGGAAGCCGTCGCGGTCGGCGATGAGCTCGGACATCTTGTCGAACACCTCGGTGTCGTGCCCGTCGAGCGGGTGGTAGTAGAGGCGGTCGGGGGACAACACCACGAACATGACCAGGTTGATGGCATAGGTGCCCTCGCGCAGGATCATCCTCTGCGGCCCGCGCTGGCCGCCGCTGGTCAGGAAGGCGGCGGCGTCCTGGAAGTCGTTGGCGCGCACGTTCGAAGCCAGGGTCTGGGTGGGCGGCAGCGGCTGCCCGTCGCGGGCGAACACGTAGCCGATCTTGCCCTGGGGAATGGTCACCAGCGGCATCTTGTGGATGCGGTACTGGAAGGGCAGCATGAGGTGCCAGCCGCCGCGCAGCACGTCCGGCTGGAAGCCGGCCTCCCCGTTCAGCGCGATGAGGCCGGAGCGCACCGAGCCCCTGCGGCTGAGCAGCTTCTCCCGAATGCCGGTCCGGGTGTTCGGGATGTAGACCAAAGCCCCGGTCAGGATCATGAGCAGCACAGGAATGAGGACGGCGCCCACGACGAGCGCGGCGGTGACGAGCAGAGCGTTCATTGAGGTCTCCATGGATCGCAAACGTTGGTGAGATCGGCGGTTGGTGCCTTTCGGCCCCCCTCCCGCATCCCCATGCTGACGCCCCGCCGACGGCGGTTTTACCTGCTGGGGATGTGTTTTCGGGTGGGGATACTCAATACTACGCAACCCGCGGGCCGGAGTTGCGCAGGCACTCTGGCGTCCGATTGCGGTACGATGAAGGGGATGACTTACAAGGCGATCTTGCGCGGCAACCGGCTGGAGTGGAGCGACGAGAGGCCGGAAGGACTGTCCCCGGAGCGAGAGCTGCCCGTCATCGTTACGATCCTGGACGAGCCGGACTCGCCAAGCCAGGGCGCCAGGATGGCGGACGCGCTGCAGCGGCTGGCCGAAGCCGGAGGCGTCCGCAGTATCGAAGATCCTCTCCAGTGGCAGCGCGACTCCCGGCGCGAGAGGCCGCTCCCGGGCCGGGATTGAGATGCTCCTCGACAGCAATATCATCATCTACGCAGCCAAGCCAGAGCACGAGGACCTCCGCCGGCTGATCGCGGAGAAGGCTCCCGCGGTTTCCTCGGTGAGCTACGTGGAAGTCCTGGGATTCCATCGTCTGGAGGAGCAGGAGCGGCGCCACTTCGAGGCGTTCTTCGGCAGTGCCCGCATCCTGCCGCTCTCCCAGCCGGTCCTGGACGAGGCCGTGCGCCTGCGGCAGGCACGGAAGATGAGCCTCGGCGACGCGCTGGTCGCCAGCACAGCCCTGACTCACAAGCTCACGTTGATCACCCGGAACGTAGACGACTTCCTGAAGGTCGAGGGTCTGTCGATCCTCAATCCCTTCGAGAAGAGTTGACCATGATTTCCCCCTCCCCGTCCCCATGCTGACGCCCCGCCGGCGGCGGTTTACGTGCTGGGGATGCTTTTTGGGGTGGGGATAACCATACCTACGCAACCCCCGGGGCGGAGTTGCGCAGGTCTCTCGCCTTTCCCTTTCCCCCCGTCCTCCTCCCCGACGACAGGTGATGCCTGTCCGCGCCCCGGGTGACGTTCCCGGACGACCGGGCGACGATTCCGGACGGTCAGGATGCCTTTCCCGGTCAGCGGAAAAGACTTCTGGACGATCGGGAAGGGGTTTGGGATCGTCCACAAAGGCTTCTGGACGATCGGAAAGGGTCTCGCGGTCATCCAGGAAGGTTTCTGGACGATCGGGAAGAGGTTCCGGATCATCCGGAAAGACTTCCGGACGATGGGCAAGGGCTTCCGGATCATCCGGAAAGGCTTCTGGACGATCCGGAAGGGCTTTGGGATCGTCCGCAAAGACTTCTGGACGATCGGGAAGAGTTTCCGGATCGTCCGCAAAGGCTTCTGGACGATCGCGAAAGGTTTCCGGATCATCCAGGAAGACCTTGGGATCGTCCGGAAAGCTTCCGCGATCGTCCGGAAACGTTTCCGCACCGTCCGGAATCCTTTCCCGATCGTCCGGAAACGTTCCCCGCTGGCCGCGAAGGGTTGCGCGGTCATCGGGAAGGACTTCCCGCTCGCCGGGAAAGCTTTCCCGACCGTCCGGAAGGGTTCCCCGCTGATCGGGAAAGGTTGCCCGACCGTCCAGTAGGGTTGCCCGCTCATCGCGAAACCCTTCCCGGTCATCCGGAAGCGTTCCCTGCTGACCGGGAAAGGTTGCCGGACCATCCGGAAGGGTTGCCGCGGATCGGGAAAGGTTCCCCGGCTGTCGGAAACAGTTGCCGGGTGACCGGGAAAGGTTCTCCGACCGTCCCGAAGGATTTCCCGCTGACGGGGAAGGTCCTGCCGGCCGTCCGGGAAGGTACCTGGGTCACCGAGGAAGCGTCCTCGATCCTCCGGAACGTTGTCTCACTGGGCGTGGACGATCTCGCGATCGTCCGGCAGGGCTTCCGGGCCGTCGCGCCGGCTCTCCGGGTCGGAGAAGCAATCGATCCAGCGGTCGTTCCGGAGAGCGGTCCAGAAGGCCGGCTTGGCCAAGGCGGCGACCCACCCGAATAGGTTCCAGCCAAGTGTAGAAGGGCACCTGAAGGCTGAAGGCTGGGGAGCGTATATCCTGCTTGACCGTAAGTCTCTCCATATCTCTGGTCAGGGAAAGCCGGATTGGCAGAATCCTCCGATCTCCGGGAGGGAAGGTCGAACTCCTGGCTTGGAGGCTTGGATTGACTCGCCACCAGCGCGGGCTTAAACTCTTGAAGTTGTTGCACTCCGGACTATTGCAGAGGAGACGATCAGGATGCCGGGTGGCCGGCGCACTGAGAAGCGGGCCTATAGGCAGGACGGAGTCGCGAAGCTATACACGGTTGGGCGCGCCACTACATAGCCATGGCTGACTTGAACCAAGATCCGACTCCGAAGGACTCGCTCCCGAGCGAGCCGCCATCCATCGTCAAGATGCTACGGTGGCTTATTGACATCGAGAACTTGCGTTCGCACTGGCGCCTCCTCCTGGCCGTCTTGGTGTTTTTAGTTATTAGCTGGTTCATCAGTGCAGCTGGCCTTAGTGAACGATCGGCAACGTCGGTTCGTCATTGGGTCGAATGCCATCACCCGAATCATACTAAACGGCCACTTGACTGTCCCATGAATTAGATCCAACGGAGAACCAATATGAAACTATCTAAGTGCCACAAGGCGGGCCTGTGATAGTGCAATTCAAATTTTCACAATTCAAGGCAGTCGCGGATGTTGGGCAGGAGGACTTGACTCCGATGGGAGTTCACAAAGCCTGCTTCTTAATTGGAAACCAAGACGAAAACAATGCGCTGGGCGGCGCTGCGATCTGTAGCGTCATTTACGAGGGTGGAGAGTGGCGGCTAAGAGCGCGAGGTGCTCGTTGCAACGCAGGCTGCATTGACTAAAGGGAGCACCAGTGTTGAAGCGTGCTGTTCGCGTAGGTTCATCCCAAGGCACGAAGCTTAACGCCCAACCCGCGGCCTCCACCGGACAGCTACGCTGTCCGGTGAGGCCGTAATCGTTGCTGCCGCCATAGATAGTAGATGGATATAGCGACCCTTTTTCTCGGTGTGTTGCTCTCTGCCATCGCCGGTTTCGGCCTTGGAATGGCTTGGCACACGCGAAAGATAAGTAAAGACCTCCAAAGCATAAACAATCTAACGTCTCACAAAGTTACTCATACAGTTGGTCGTTTCAATGAATTGCTCGAATTGCTGAGGACTCTTGGGAGTCATGACTCCGGCGATTTTTTGGATGACGATTTTAACGTAAGTATTTCTGGTACACTCATTCGACCGAAGCTGTATGCACTGTATAGTCACTTGGAACAGTTGGGCTTTGGAGATCTCGCGCAGAGTGTTAAGAGTACTTTTCTTGGGGACAAGAAGATAACTTATGGGAGCATGGAATACCTCCACCATTTTATTATCCCGGAGATAAGGAGGCAGATTCGGCTTTTAGAAGCTGGCAAGGGGGAGATGGTTTCTAAGACTGTATTCGAAGCTCTTCATGGGACAGTACGAGAATTGGCGCAGGAACGCTTTGCAGCGGGGCATTTTGCTGATGCAGTGGAAGCTTCGCTTAAGGAGGTTAATTCTCGTGTCAAAGCGATAACCTTGGATAAATTAGGCCAAGAACTTGATGGCGCTCGTCTTATGTCACGGGCGCTGTCTCCTGACAATCCTGTCATAGAGCTTGCAGATCTTACTTTAGAGTCAGGGAGGAGTATTCAGGCGGGGTTCTTGCAGATCTTTTCAGGAGCGATGACCGGCGTAAGAAATCCCAAAGCTCACGCGAACGTACAAGTTGATGAGGTAGAAGCAATTCATCTTCTCTTCTTGGCTGGTCTCCTGATGCTTAAGCTTGATCGAAGGCACGATCAGTCGGATACTATAGAACCCCGCGCTGAGGCGGACGCCTGAGGGCGCGGGAGATGGCCAGATTGACATCCGTGCGTGGCGGCCAACCAAGGCGGTCGAGCGGACGGATACCGCGGATCGCGCGGTCCCCGCCGCTCACCGCCGAACCCGTCAGGCGTCAATCGAAATGAAGGCATGAAAATGACACGAGTCCGAGTTGAAGGCTTTACCATCTCTCTTGACGGCTACGGAGCTGGTCCGGATCAGGACATCAGGAATCCGCTCGGCGTGGGCGGGACGGATTTGCACCAGTGGTTGGTCCCGACACGCACGATCCAACGAACCCTGTTTGGCGCCGACGGTGGCACAACGGGGATCGATGACGACTTCGCTGCGCGGGGCTTCAAGAATGTTGGCGCCTGGATCCTCGGAAGAAACATGTTCGGACCGATTCGCGGTTCCTGGCCCGACATGAGCTGGAAAGGCTGGTGGGGGGACAACCCACCCTATCACGTTCCAACTTTCATCTTGACTCATCACGCGCGCCCGCCCATCCAGATGGAAGGCGGAACGACATTTCACTTCGTCACAGGCGGTATTCACGAGGCGCTTGACCGGGCGCGCGACGCAGCCAACGGAATGGATGTGCGCATTGGCGGCGGACCGAACACGATCCAGCAATATCTTCGTGCGGGCCTCATCGATGAGCTGCACATCGCTATCTCGCCGATCCTGCTGGGCGGGGGAGAGCGACTTTTCGAGGGGGTTGACGCGCGCGCTCTGGGATACGAATGCGTTCAGTTCGTTGCGTCGGAGAAAGCCACCCATGTCGTACTCGGGCGACAAGGGCGCAATGACGCCTGACAACCACGTCGCCCGGCGCGAGAGGCCGCTCCTCAATCCCTTCGAGAAGAGTTGACCCGCGCCGCCGACGGCGCCGTTCCGAACGCCTCGGGCTCCAGGTCCGAGAGCCAGATCCCCTGGTCCGTTCTCAGCTTCGGCCGGGTGGCGCAGGCGAGGACCCGGTAGTCGCCGCCGCAGCGGTTGGCCTCGTGGAAGACCTGGACCGGACCGGCGAGGTCCAGGATCTCCACGTCCGGGCAGAGGACGAAGATCACCCGTTGCACGGCAGCGCGGCCTTCTTCAACTCTCCGACAAGCTCGTCCACCTTGGCGATGCGGGCGAAACGGTTGCGCAGCACGGCCTCGGTGCGGCGGACGACCTCGTCCGTGGACAGCTCGCCGCCGTCCGGCAGGGCGATCGGGAAGGTCGCCGTGGCCTCGGTCACGAAATCCACGTCGTAGCCGAGGTCTGCCGCGACCCGGGTCGTGGTCTCGCAGCACTGCTCGGTCGAGATGCCGGTGATCACCACCCGGCGCACTCCCTGGGCATCCAGCCGCTTCTGGAGATCGGTGCTGGTGAAGGCGTTGCGGGTGTCCTTGAGGATCACGGGCTCGTCCTCCCGCGGGGAGAGGAAGTCCATGACCTTCACGAGCGGGCTGTCCCTCTCGAAGCCGGGATCGGGATCGGTGTGGAGGACGAAGATCACGGGCAGGCCGGCGGCGCGCCAGGACTGGAGGAGCCGGTCCACGTTCTTCTCGAAGTCGGGATTGTTGCGGCGCTCCCAGCGGGGGCCGAGCTTGAACGAGTCCTGGATGTCGATGACGAGCAGCGCCGACTGCTCGATGGGGGCGGGTTGGGCCATGTCGCTCTCCTCGAAGGCCGGGACGGGGATCGTCCCGCCGTCCCGATCATTCTCGGAGGTTTGACCCGGGTCCGGAAGACCCCGGAACGGACGGCTGGCGGTCAGATCCGGCCAGCCGTCCGGGAGAGCCGGTCAGTTCTTCTCGATGAAGTTGACCATGGCCTGCGTCTGGCCCTCGCTGTTGGAGACGGTGACGGTGACGTTGCGCTTGTCGTCGTCGGTCTTGCCCACGAGCATGATGGTCTTCTGGCCGTTCGTCTCGTACGAGCTCCGCTCCACCTTCAGGCCGTCCCCCTCGAGCTCGGACTTGTAGAACTCCGCCACCTGGTCGACGGAGTCGGCGGATTTGAGGGTGAACGTGGCGTTGCGGCCCTCGGCCGTGGTGGCCTCATACGAGCCCTCGATCGTGGCGCCGGCGTAGGTCGGCACCCAGGAGGGGAGGTTCTTGGGCGCTCCCCCGGTCGCACCGAACACGGCCTGCTCACCCTTCTCATTGGTCACCTGGATCGTGCCGCCCTCTTTCGTGGAGGAGCCGTCGATGGTGGTGGTCCCTTCCTTGGTCGTGAAGGTCAGCTTGCCGTCCTCGATGTCCTTGGCGTTCATGGTGACCACTTCGCCGGTCTTGGAGTTCTTGATGGTGAGGGTCCCCGCGTCCTCATCGGACTCGACGACCTCGAGCTCCGGGTTGGCTTGGACGACCAGCTTGGCCGCGGCAAGGGTCGGGTTCTTCTCGAACTCGGCGGCCTTGTGCTTGAGGAACCGGCCGCCGAGGAAGGCGGCGCCGCCGAGGGCGAGGATGCAGAGGATGGCAATGGCGCCGCAGCCGATCGCGATCCACCCCAGGGCGCTCATCTTCTTCTTCTGACCGGGGACGGGAGGCGGGGTCATGGGCTCAGACATCGCTAAAATCTCCTGAATATGTGGGACTGACAGAGTCGGTCGGGATTGCCGGGTTCTACGATACCACCAGCCGCTTCTCTTGGGCGGGTGGAGCGACGGATCGTTACGGATTCGGCTGCGAACCAGGAGAGGGAGCAAGCGGAATATACTGGTCCCATGGACGAGCGCAAGCTGAAGGACCTGAAGAAATTCTTCGAAGGTCGGCCGGAGCTGGGGATCTCCTCCGTCTATCTATTCGGCAGCCATGCCGAAGGGCGGGCGCATCGGGAGAGCGACGTGGACCTGGCGCTCCTCCTCGATTGGAAGCAGCATCCGACTCCCACCGAGCGCTTCGACGTCCGGGTCCTGCTCGGGTCGGAGTTGATCTCCGCCCTCAACAGGAACGACGTGGACCTCGTCATCCTGAACGACGTCCCCCCGCTGTTCGGCCGCCGGATCGTGTACGAGGGAAAGCGGGTCTTCCTGGGAAATCCGGACGCGGACCGCGCCTACACCCGGGACGTCCAGCTCCAGGCCGCGGACCTCGCCCCCTGGCTGGAACGGATGAGCCGGCTCAAGCTCGAGGCGCTCAAACGGTGAGCAAGCTCATCGAACGCCTGGCGGAGCTCCGCCGGCACCTGGACCACCTGCGGGAGATACGGCCCCGGGTCACGGACGCGGAGACGCTGCGCCGGGACCTGTCGCTGCACAATGACGTCCTCTACTCGCTCCTGACCGTCTGCCAGCTCGTCATCGACATCTCCGGCGAGCTCGCTGCGCGACACGGGCTGCGCTTCGAGAACTATACGGACGCCGTCCGGGCTCTTGTGGAGGTTCCGGGGATTCCACCTGCCCTGGTCCGGCAGCTCGTGCCCCTGCCCGGATTCCGGAATGTGCTGATCCATGAGTATGTGAATCTGGACTTCGACCGCGTCATCTCGGCCTTGGATCACCTCCAGCCGGTCGAAGAGCTCCAGCAGGCAGCGCTCCGGATCGCATCAAGCTCCTGAGTCTCATCCCCTTTTTTGCCCCGGCGAGCACCCTCATGTATGGGGGCCATCTGAGCGCCCCACTGGTTTCCGTCCTTCCACGAAAGGAGGAGTCATGAAGAGGGTGTTCATGCTTGGCCTGCTGGCTTTGCTGCTGGCAGGCGCCGCCGCGCAGGCGACCACGGTCGTGTACGTCCCGATCAAGAAGTCGATCCAGTTGAGCGACTACGTCCTGGTCGGCCACGTGCAGCGCCTGGAGGCGGCCTACAACGCCGAGGGCGAGATCGTCACCCGGGTGCATCTCCTGGTTGAGGAGAGCCTGAAGGGCGACGTCCAGAAGGGCGAGGTCTTCGTCTTCCATGCCCGCGGCGGCAGCCTGGACGGCGTGCGCGTCGAGACGGTGGGCGAGGCCCGCTACGAGCTGGGAGAGAAGGTTCTCGTGCAGCTCGAGAACATCCAGGGCGAGTACCACACGCTGGGACTCTCCTTCGGCAAGTGGAACGTCATCCGGGAGAACAACGGCAGCAGCTCGGTCGTGCGCAGCCTGTTCGACCTGAACCTGGTCGGCGTCACCGAGTCGCCCGCCACCATCCTGCCGCTGAACCGGATGCGGGAGATCGCCCGCGAGGCGATTTCCTACTAAGGAGGGAGAGCCATGAAGAAAGTCGCTCTGTTCGTCGGATTCTTCTGCATCACCTCGGTCGCCTTCGGTTATACGCTGAACGGCCGCAAGTGGTTCACGAGCGCTGACGCGAAGTTCTATCTCAACAATTCCAACGGTCCGGCCTGCTGCCTGACGTCGAGCCAGCAGGACAGCCAGATCACTTCCGGCATCAACGCCTGGGGCATCGCCAGCAAGGGCGGCTCGACCACGAAGTCGGGCGCCAGGCGGGACGGCCAGAACGTCGTCTCCTGGGGCAAGCTCGGGGGGACGACGCTCGGCGTGACCAACTACATCTCGACCGACACCGGCCAGTCCCAGGTCTGCAGCGGCAACCTGATCTACCGCTTCGTCGAGGTCGACGTGCGCTTCAACAACTCGTACAGCTGGCAGACCTCCTCCGGCTGCAGCAACGGCATCGATCTGGCCGGCGTCTCGACGCACGAGTTCGGCCATGCCGTGGGCCTGGGCCACTCGAACGTGAACGGCGCCACGATGTACCCGTCCGTGGCCTACTGCGACTTCTCGATCTCGTCGCTGGCCAGCGACGACAGGGCCGGTTACAGCGCGATCTACAGCGGCTGCAACTGAGCAGTGCCTGCCCCTGAGGGCGGCGCCTCCCCGGGGGCGCCGCCTTTCATCCGATAGAATGCCCCGGCCATGACGGCCGACCTCGGAACGCAGCTCCCCCTGTGGAGCGCCATCCCCTTCGCGGGCATCCTGCTCTCGATCGCGCTCTTCCCGCTGCTCGCTCCGCAATTCTGGCACCACCACTATCCCAGGATCTCCCTGGCCTGGGGGGTGCTGCTGACCGTCCCCTTTGTCTGGGCCTGGCGCGGCGAGGCCGTGCACGAGATCCTGCACGTGGCGCTCGCGGACTACCTGCCGTTCCTGATCCTGCTCGGGACGCTCTTCACGATCGGCGGCGGGATCTACGTCCGCGGCTCGCTGCGCGGCACCCCCGCGGTGAACACGGCGATCCTGGCGGTGGGGACGGCGCTCGCCTCGTGGATCGGCACGACCGGGGCGGCCATGGTCCTGATCCGGCCGCTGCTGCGTGCCAACGCCCACCGGCGCTCGAAGACGCACACGGTGGTCTTCTTCATGTTCCTGGTGGCCAACATCGGCGGCTCGCTCACCCCGCTCGGCGATCCGCCGCTCTTCCTCGGCTTCCTGCGCGGCGTGCCGTTCTTCTGGACCTTCCACCTCGGGGCCGAAATGATGTTCGTGTCGGCCCTGCTGCTCGCCATCTACTTCGCCGTGGACTCGCTGCTCTGGCGGCGCGAGGAGCCGCAGGTGCGGTCCTGGAGGCCGGAGACGCAAGAGCGCCTGGGGATCGAAGGGGCGCACAATCTCCTCTTCCTGCTCGGAGTGCTGGCAGCCGTGATCGTCTCGGGCGTCTGGCATCCCGGCGAGGTGACGGTGCTGGGAGTCCACATCGGCATCCAGAACCTGGTGCGTGACGCGGTCATGGTGGCGCTCCTGCTCGGCTCCTGGCTCACCACGAGCCGGGCGACGCACGCGAAGAACGGCTACACCTGGGGACCGATCAAGGAGGTCGCCATCCTGTTCGCGGCCATCTTCGCCACGATCATCCCGGTGCTCGCCATGCTACGGGCCGGAGAGGCGGGCGCCATGGCCGGGCTGATCCGGTCCGTGAAGACGCCGGCGCAGTTCTTCTGGGCCACCGGAGCGCTCTCGTCCTTCCTGGACAACGCGCCGACCTATCTGACCTTCCTGACCACGGCGCTGGGACGGTTCCATCCCGGCCTGCCGGAACGGGACGCGATCCACCGGCTCCTCGCCGAGGGCCCGCACTACCTGGCGGCCATCTCGACAGGCGCCGTGTTCATGGGCGCCAACACCTATCTCGGCAACGCGCCGAACTTCATGGTCAAGTCGATCGCCGAGGAGTCGGGGGTCGAGATGCCGTCGTTCTTCGGCTACATCCTGAGCTACGTGGTCCCGTTCCTGCTTCCCGTGTTCCTCCTGGTGACCTGGGTCTTCTTCTAGGAGCCTGCCATGCGTTGGTACGAGCTGCTCATCGACGGACCGGAGGATGCGCTGGAGGCCCTGCTCCAGAAGCATCCCGGCGATGCGATCCGGGGCTCGGAGCTGCGGCTGGCTTCCGAGTCGTTCACGGACCGCGTCCTGGAATTCCTGCACGCCCAGAGCCACCATGTGGTCTTCGCGTCGGCCGCCCATGCCCGGGAGCTCACCCGGGCCATGCAGGATGCCCTCCGGCTGGAGAGCCTGCGCGAGGTCGTGGAGGGGCGCTTCGGGTTCAAGGCCGAGGCGTACAACCCGGAGATCGGGGCGAAGATCCATGACGCCCTCAACTCCGGCCTGCCGGACGGGATCATGTGCGTCGATCTGGAGAAGGAGGAGCGGCACCCCGAGAACAAGGGCGTCGAGCTGTTCGCCCCGGCCCATGACTACGTCTACAAGGCGCGCGGCACGATCGTGGGCACGCCGCCAGGCATCCTGGAGATGAACCGCCGGCTCGTCCGGCTCGACTTCGTCCACGAGGAGCCGCTCGAGCTGGCCTGCCGCCCAGCTAGCCTGCCCAGTCTCGAGGCTTGAGGAACTCCTCGTACAGCCGCGCCTCGGGAGTGCCGGGCTCGGGATGCCAGTTGTAGCGCCAGCGCACCAGCGGCGGCAGGGACATGAGGATCGACTCGGTCCGTCCTCCAGACTGGAGCCCGAAGAGCGTGCCGCGGTCCCAGACCAGGTTGAACTCGACGTAGCGCCCCCGCCGGTAGAGCTGGAAGTCGCGCTCGCGCTCGCCCCAGGGCATGTCCCGCCGGCGCCGGACGATCGGGAGATAGGCGGAGAGGAAGTGGTCGCCCACCCGGCGCAGGAGCTCGAAGCAGCGCTCGAACCCCCACTCGTTCAGGTCATCGAAGAAGATCCCGCCGATCCCCCGCGGCTCGTTGCGGTGGCGGAGGAAGAAGTACTCGTCACACCAGCGCTTGAAGCGCGGGTAGACGCCGAAAGGCTCGCAGACCTCCTTCGCCACCGTGTGCCAGTGGACGGCGTCCTCCTCGAAGCCATAGTAGGGAGTGAGATCGAACCCCCCGCCGAACCACCAGACCGGCTCGTGCCCTGGCTTCTCCGCGAGAAAGAAGCGGATGTTCATGTGGGTCGTTGGGATGTAGGGATTCCGCGGGTGGAACACCAGCGAAACCCCGAGCGCCTCGAAGCTCCGTCCCGCCAGCTCGGGCCGCTGCACCGTGGCGGAAGGGGGGAGCCCCGGCCCGTGGACATGAGAGAAGCCCACCCCCGCCTGCTCGAACACCGTGCCCTCCGCGAGCACCCGGGATCGTCCGCCGCCTCCCTCGGGCCGCTCCCAGGATTCCTCCTCGAAACGGCCGGAGCCGTCCTCCGCCTCGACGGCCGAGCAAATGCGGTCCTGGAGGGAGAGGAGGTAGCTCTTGACGGTGTCGGTAGGGATCAACTCTCTTCGCCGAAGTAGAACTGATTGGCTGGCGAGTCTAGCGCGATCCGGAGCTTGTCGAGGAGGCCGGTATAGCCAAGGAAGGTTGCGCCGTGCCAGTCACCGGAGACGAAAAAGGTCGCTTCGATGGTAAGAGACTCTCCTTCGTCCGCAAGAATCTCGACAGGCATCCGTATGAGCTGCCCCCGCAGCTCTCCCAGACGAGTCCCCAGCCGGGTCTGGTGCCCCGCGACATCGAAGAGACCCAGCTTCCTTGCCGCTTCCAGCTCCAGGATCGAGTAGGCCGCCCCGGTATCTACCTGAGCCAGCAAACCTTTTTCCAGCGGAGGAAAGTTGACCTTGACGAAGACCTTCGCCGTAGGCTCCACGAAATCAGGGTGTCGGTCGAGAAACCTGGCCCTACCACTCGAGAAGCTGAGGACGATCACGAGCTAGAGGATGTGATGGAGGAGAGGCTCACGCTCGAACTTACGTCCGTCCAGCTTCGCGAGGAGCTTCTTTAGAGTGTCTTCGCATGCAACCAGGTTCTCTCCCGACACAGCCACCCACTTTCCCCGGTAGGTATCCCAATTGGCTCTGAACCAATTGAACTCGGGCGTCCGATCGAAATCTCTCTTGTCGACCCGCTTGAACCGCGGGGGCGAAAGGATCTCGCGGACGCCGGGATCTACGGTCGAGGCTCGATCTCCAGCATTCTCAAGGAGCTTCGTCGCCTCGTAGATCCTCCCCTCCTCCACCAAAGCCCGGATCTCCTCCTCCAGGCTCAGCGGCTCCGGTTTCTTCTCAGGAATGCTCATCGAAGTCTCGCGATCCTCCCGGACGACTTTTGTCGTCCCTGGAGAATCTTAACCTACTCCGCCCGGATCGGGAAGAGCTCGGCCTGGCGGCGGTCACCGTTGGGGACGGGGTAGTCGCCGGTCCAGCAGGCGGTGCAGTAGCTCCCGGCCGGGCCGCTCACGGAGGCGAGCATGCCTTCGAGGGAAAGGTAGGCGAGGCTGTCGGCCTCGATGTACTGGCGGATCTCCTCGATGCTGTGGTGCGCGGCGATCAGCTCCTCGCGGGTCGGCGTGTCGATCCCGTAGTGGCAGGGCCACTGCGTGGGCGGCGCCGAGATGCGGAGATGGACCTCGGCCGCTCCGCCCTCGCGGATCATGCGCACGATCTTGCGCGAGGTCGTGCCGCGGACGATCGAGTCGTCCACCAGCACCACCCGCTTGCCTTCCAGCAGGTCGCGCACCGGATTGAGCTTGATCTTCACCCCGAAGTTCCGGATCGACTGCTTGGGCTCGATGAAGGTCCGGCCCACGTAGTGGTTCCGCACCAGGCCGAATTCGAGCGGCAGGCCCGACTCGCGGCTGTAGCCCATGGCCGCGAACAGGCCGCTGTCCGGCACCGGCACCACGATGTCCGCGGCCGCCGGAGCCTCGCGCGCCAGGCGGGCTCCCATCTTGAGCCGCGATTGCGAGACCGGGTCCCCGAAAACCCTGCTGTCCGGACGGGCGAAGTAGACGTGCTCGAAGATGCAGCGCGCCGGCGGCGCCTTGGGCAGATGGAAGCTCTCCAGCCTGCCGTTTCGCGAGACGATCACCTCCCCCGGCTCCAACTCGCGCACGGCGCGGGCTCCGAGCAGATCGAAGGCGCAGCTCTCGGACGCGAAGCAGGGGAAGCCGTCCAGGTCGCCCAGCACCAGCGGACGGAAGCCGTGCGGATCGCGGGCGGCGATCAGGCAGGTGTCGGTGTTGAGGAGCAGCGAGTAGGCGCCCCGGACCTCTTCGAGCGCCAGCATGAACGACTCCACGATGTCCGGCCGCGGCTTGCGCGCCATCAGGTGGAGGATCACCTCGGTGTCGCTGGTGGTCTGGAAGATGGAGCCGTCCTGCTCCAGCCGCTCGCGGATCTCGGCGGGGTTGGTCAGGTTGACGTTGTGGACGATCCCCACCGGACCCATGGAGGTCTTGACCACGATCGGCTGGGCGTTGGCCACGACGCTGGAGCCCGCGGTCGAGTAGCGGGTGTGGCCCAGGGCCCGGCTGCCGGGCAGGCGCGCCATCACCTCTTCCTTGAACACGTCGGAGACGTGCCCCATCCCGCGCTCCAGGTGGAGCTGCCGGCCGTCCCACGAGACGATGCCGGTGCTCTCCTGACCCCGGTGCTGGAGCGCGTAGAGCCCCAGGTAGGTCAGGTTTGCCGCGTCAGCGGTGCCGTCGATTCCGAAGATGCCACACATCTGCCGACAATTCTAACCTTTCACAGACCCAGCGCCCTGGGCAGGGCCGTGGACCAGATCTCGTGCAGCCTGGCCACGGACGCACGCAACGTCTCTCCGCCGGACTTCACGACCAGATCCTCGCCGCCGACCTCGCCGATTTCGACGGCCGGGACTCCCGCCTCTTCCGCGGCCGAGAGAACCCGTTCGAGCACGGCGGCCTCGCAGGCCACGATCGCCCGCGCCTGCGTCTCCGAATAGAGATCGGCCCCGATCATGGGGACCTCCACCGTCACGCCCATCTTCCGGCCCAGGCTGGCCTCGGCGAGCGCCACCAGGAAGCCGCCGTCCGAGAGATCGTGCGCTGTATGGAGATGCCCCTGCCCGACGAGCCGCCGGAGCAGCTTCGCCAGGCGCAGCTCGGCGTCCAGATCCACCTCGGGCGGCCGGCCCTGCTCGATGCCGTGGAGCAGCCGCAGGTACGCGGCGCCGCCGTGCTCCGAACGGTCGCGGCCCAGCAGCACCACCCGGTCGCCCCGGCTCGTGAAGGACGAGACCGGCAGGTTCCCCGGCGTGGAGACGACGCCGACCATGCCCACCGTCGGCGTCGGATGGACCGAGCGGTCCTCGGTCTCGTTGTAGAAGGAGACGTTGCCCGAGATGACCGGCACGCCGAGCGTGCGGCAGGCCTCGGACATGCCCAGGATCGCCTCGCGGAACTGCCAGGAGATCTCGGGCCGCTCCGGATTGCCGAAGTTCAGGCAGTCGGTCAGCCCGACCGGCTCCGCGCCCACGCAGGCCAGGTTCCGCACCGCTTCCGCGACCGCCTGCATGCCGCCGCGCCGCGGATCGAGCCAGCAATAGACCGGGTTCACGTCCGAGGTCATGGCGAGCCCGATCGGCGTCCCCTTGAGGAGCAGCACCGCGGCATCGCCCCCCGGTCCCTGCACGGTGTTGGTGCGCACCGACCAGTCGTACTGGCCCCAGATCCACGCCTTGCTCGCCAGCTCGGGAGTGGCGAGCATCCGCTCCAGGCTGCCGCGGAGGTCCTCGGGCTGGACGACCTCGGGAGCGCGCTGGCGCTCCTCCAGGTCGGACGGCGGCGCCACGGGCCTCCGATAGACCGGCGCCTCCTCGGTCAAGGGGAGGATCGGCATGTCGGCCACGATCCCGCCGTGCCATTCCAGGACGGCATGGCCGGTATCCGTGACCTCGCCGATGTGCGCCACTTCCAGGCCCCAGCGCCGGAAGACGCGGACGAGCTCCTCTTCCCTGCCCTTCTGCGCCACGAGCACCATGCGCTCCTGGGACTCGGAGAGCATCATTTCGTAGGGAGTAAGCCCGGGCTGGCGCAGCGGCACGTGATCGAGATCGAGCCGCATGCCCGTGCCGCCGCGGCCGGCCATCTCGAACGTCGAGCTGGTCAGGCCGGCGGCGCCCATGTCCTGGATGGCCACGATCGCGCCCGTGCGCATGGCCTCCAGGCAGGCCTCCAGCAGCACCTTCTCGGTGAACGGATCGCCCACCTGCACCGTCGGCCGCTTTTGTTCACTTTCCGAATCGAACGACTCGGACGCCATGGTGGCGCCGTGGATGCCGTCCCGCCCCGTGCGGCTGCCCACGTAGAGGATCGGATTGCCCACGCCGCTCGCCCTGGCGTTGAAGATCTGGTCGCGCTTGGCCACCCCGAGCGCGAAGGCGTTGACCAGGATGTTGCCGTTGTAACAGCGGTGGAATCCGGTCTCGCCGCCGACCGTGGGAATGCCCACGCAATTGCCGTAGTCGCCGATGCCCCGCACCACGCCGTCGATCAGGAAGCGCATGCGCGGCGCGTCGATCTCGCCGAAGCGCAGCGAATCCATGCAGGCGATCGGGCGCGCGCCCATGGTGAAGATGTCGCGCAGGATGCCGCCCACGCCGGTCATCGATCCCTGGTAGGGCTCGATGAAGCTCGGATGGTTGTGCGACTCCATCTTGAACACCGCCACCCAGCCGTGCCCCACGTCCACGACGCCGGCATTCTCGCCCGGCCCCTGGAGCACGTGCGGCCCCGAGGTCGGAAACTCGCGCAGGTAGACCTTGGAGGACTTGTACGAGCAGTGCTCGGACCAGAGCGCCGAGGTGATCCCGAGCTCCGTCCAGTTCGGATCACGGCCCAGGATTCGCTGCAGCCGCTCGTACTCCTCGGCCGTGACGCCGAGAGTGCGCGCGATCTCCGGCGAGACCTCGGGCTCCTGGACCATCGTCATCGCAGGGCCTCCACTCCGGACTCGACCAGGCTCTGGAACAGACCGAGCCCGTCCGTATTGCCCAGGATCTCCTCGGAGCAGCGCTCCGGGTGGGGCATCATGCCGAGCACGTTCCCGCGCTCGTTGCAGATCCCCGCGATCGCCCGGGCCGAGCCGTTCGGATTCCATTTCTCATCGGTCGCCGGAGAGCCGTCCGGAGCCACGTAGCGGAACACCACCTGGCGCGCGGCTTCGAGGCGGTCGAGCTTCTCGCGGGAGTCCTCGTAGTTCCCCTCCGCATGGGCGATGGGCATGCGCAGCACCTGGCCGATCTCGAAATGGCGGGTGAACGGCAGGTCATTCCTCTCGACCTTGAGGTACACGTCCCGGCACAGGAAGCGGAGGTTCTGGTTGCGCCGCATGGCGCCGGGGAGGAGCCCGGCCTCCAGGACGATCTGGAAACCATTGCAGATGCCGAGCACGAGCCCGCCGGCCTCGGCATGGCGCTTGACCGCGGACATCACCGGCGAGAGCGCCGCTACCGCCCCGGCGCGCAGGTAATCCCCATAGGAGAACCCGCCCGGAATGACGATCAGGTCGCACCCCTGGAGGTCCTCGTCCTGGTGCCAGAGGAAGGCCGTGTCCTGCTTCACCACGTGCTTCAGGGCGTGGTAGGCGTCATGATCGCAATTGCTGCCCGGGAAGACGACGACGCCGGCCTTCACGAGAGCAGCTCCACCGAGTAGTCCTCCACCACGGTGTTGGCGAGGAGCTTCTCGCACATCTCGCGCAGCTCGCGGCCGGCGCGGTCGGGATCGTCGGTCGTCAGCTTGATCTCGAAGCTCTTGCCGGCGCGGACGTCCTCGACGTCCGGAAAACCGACGCGGGAGAGCGCATCGCGGATGGCTTTCCCCTGCGGGTCCAGGATCTCGCGCCGCGGATAGACCGTCACTCTTGCCTTCAAACCGTCACCTCCAGCCAGGAATGAGGGTGATCCTGCGCAGTCACGGCCAATTGGGCCGGGCACCGCTCGCGGTCGAGAACCTCCCCGATCGCCGACGCGGCGAGAGCGGGCAGGTTGTTGGTCTCGGAAAGGTGGTACAGGACCACCCAGCGCAGGCGGTCGCCCATCAGCTCGGGGAGGCCGTCGGCGGCGTCGCGGTTCGAAAGGTGCCCGTGCCGGCCGGCGATCCGCTGCTTGAGGGGCCAGGGATAAGGGCCGTTGCGCAGCATGTCGAGATCGTGGTTCGTCTCCAGGATGAGGATGTCCACGTCCTGGAGCCGTCCCCAGGCGAGACTGGTCCGGCAGCCGACGTCGGCCACCAGCCCGACCCTTCTGCCGAGCGAATCCTCCACCACCATGCCGATCGGCTCGCGCGCGTCGTGCGGCAGCGAGAACGGCTCGACCAGGAACCCGGCGATCTCGCGCGGCTCCCCCGACCGCAGGATTCCCCCGGTCACCGCGGCCAAGTGCACCTCCTGCCGCAGGCGAGTGCCGGCGAGCGTGCCCGACGTGGCGAAGACCGGGATCTTGAGCTTGTGCGCCACACGGTCCGCGCCGCGGCAATGGTCCACGTGCTCATGGGTGAGGACGAGCGCCCCGAGCGTCGCCGGATCGAAGTCGAGCGCCCTCATCCGCCGCATCAGCTCGCGGCAGGAGAACCCGGCGTCGATCAGCAGCCGGTTCGGACCCGACTCGACGACCACGGAGTTGCCCCCGCTGCCCGAGCCGAGCACGCCCACCCGCAGCGGCGGACCGGCCAGCCTCTCCGGAAGCGGTCTCCGGACAGGCGCCGGCGGCGGCTCCTGCGCGAGCAGCTCGCCGAAGTCCAGAAGGCCCTGTTGGACAAGCGTGTTCCGGGGCCGCAAGGGTCGGCGGGGGAAGAGGGGCGACACCCCAAAAAGGTACCACAGTACAACCCGCTGTGGGTCCCTTCCGGTGAAGCCACCAGAAGCTGTGCTCCCTGGCAGGAAAGCCGGACATCTGTCCGATCTTCCCGACAGTCGAGCCTCCGTCCACGGTGGGCAGCCCGAGACCTAAATCTCCTTCCTGGAATGGCTTACCTTGAAACCCGGAACCGGCACGGGGCGTGCCCTGGCTCGCGGGCATGCCCGCTCTCATCGCACTGCTGCTTCCCATGATGCCCCTGCTTCTGGCCGGCCCCGCCACCCTCGAATCCATCGAGATCCGGGGGCTGAAGACCCTGTCCGAGGAGACGCTCCTCCACTACCTCGGGCTCGCGCCAGGCCGGCCGCTGGACGAGGAAGCGCTCGACCGCAACCTCAAGGAGCTCTGGGGCCGCAACCTGGTGGACGACGTCGAGATCGAGAGCTTCCCCACGCCGGCAGGAGTCCGCCTGCGGATCACGGTCTCGGAGCGTCCCGTCCTGCGCTCGATCGACTACCAAGGACTGAAACGGATCACCAGGACCGACCTGCAGGACCGGATGACCAGCGGGCGCATCCGGGCTCGCGAAGGCGAGCCCCTCTCGTTGGGCGAGCTGCAGCGGATCAAAACGCTGATCGAGGAGATGTACGGCGAGAAAGGCTACCGTTTCGCCGCCGCCCAGTACGCTGTCGAGGAAGTCGGCCCCAACGAGAAAAAGGTGATCTTCAACGTGGACGAGGGCAACCGCGTCCGCATCTCCGACATCGATTTCCAAGGCAACCGGGTCTATAACGGCCTGCGTCTGCGCCTGTCCATGAAAAAGATCAAGAAAAGCGGCCCGATCTCCCGCATCGCCAAGAAGGACATCTACGACCCGGCCCGGCTCCAGGAGGATCTCGACAAGCTCCGCGACCTCTATCGCGCCTCCGGTTACAAGAACGCGGTCCTCGGCGATCCCAGGATCGAAGTGGACCCGGAGCGCCGCCTCTCCATCACCGTGCCGATCGAAGAGGGAGAGCGCTGGAAGCTCGGCCAAGTGACGATCGAAGGCAACCAGGTCCTTTCCGATCAGCTTCTGATGCGGGTGTTCACCCAGGAGCCCGGCGGCTGGCTGCGCTCGAAAGCGATCGACGACGCCGTCAAGAAGATCGCCGACGCTTATCACGACACGGGCTACATCTTCGCCGGAGTCGAGCCCGAGCTCGTCGAGCGCGAAGGTAATATAGGCCATATTGCCGACGTGATCGTGCATGTGCAGGAAGGCGATCAGTTCAAGGTCGGCCGCATCGAATTCGACGGCAACGACCAGACCAACGACAAGGTGCTGCGCCGCGAGCTGCGCCTCCACGAAGGCGGCCTGATGAGCCTCACGGCGCTGCGCAACAGCGTCCTCAAGGTCAACCAGCTCGGCTACTTCAAGCTCAACGAGGAGGATCCGGTCGCGATCGACACCGACACGGAGGAGAAGAGGATCAACCTCCTCTTCCAGGGCGACGAGGCGGACCGCACCGACCTGCAATTCGGCGGCGGCTGGAGCGAGCAGGACGGCATCTTCGGCCAGTTCGGCGTCAGCACCAAGAACTTCCTCGGGCGCGGCGAGCAGCTCGGCGCCTCCTACCAGACCGGCGAACGGAGCGATTCCCTACAACTCTCCTACTCTGTGCCCTGGTTTCTCGACCGGCCCCAGAGCCTCGGCTTCAGCGTCTACGACCAGGCGTACGAATACGGGGTCGTCACCGATCCGAATTACTACTCACGCGACAGTCAGGGCGCGGTGCTCACCTACGGCCGCAACTTCCGGCTCTTCCAGTCCGCGAGCCTCAGCTACAACCGCTCACGCTACGACGACCGCTACAACGTCCTCCTGGCCAACGACACCGTCCTTACGGTTCCGGCCTCGATCGACAACTCCTCCCTGCGGCCGATGTACGTCTACGACAGCCGGGACAACCCTTTCGAGCCGAACCGCGGCAAGAAGCTGTCCTTGTCCATGGAATACGCGGGTGGTTTTCTGGGAGGGGACAGCCAGTTCCTTCGTCCGGAGGCCACGTTCAGCCTCTTTCAACCGATCAGCGGCTCGACGGTCCGCACGGTGCTGGCGTTCAACGCGAAGGGGGGATGGATCGATGGCCACGGCATTCCGACCCTCGAGCGCTACTTCCTCGGCGGCGAAAACAGCATCCGCGGCCACAAACGCCGGTCGATCTATCTCCGCGATTCCGAGGGCAATCCGCTGCGCGACGAGAACCGGGCCATCCTGGGCGGCGACAGCTTTGCTCAACTGAATCTGGAGTATCACTTCCTGCTCGGCGGGCCGTTCCGGCTGCTGCTGTTCGCCGACGCGGGCAACGTCTTCGGCGAGGGTCGGCCGTTCGATCTGTCAGATCTGCGCACCACGGCCGGAGTGGAGCTGCGCGTCCTGCTGCCGGTGTTCGGCGCACCGCTGCGCTTCATCTATGCCAGGAACCTCGATCCGCGGCCGCAGGACGACTTCGAAGACTTCAAGTTCAGCATCGGCACGAGCTTCTGAACCTCAAGGAGCCGCCAGCCGGCTCGCGACGTGGACCATCTGGAGGAACCCGGCGCGATCGCCGTCGGGATCGCCGCCGAGCGCATGCGACGCCATCTCCGCGACCTCGTCGTAGGACGCCTCGCCCTTGTGCGGCGACTCGCGGAGGCGCAGGCCGAGCTCCGGCCAGCGAGAGCCCGGAGCTGTTGACGCTCACGGGAACGAATCGCGGAGCTGGTCGAGGAGATCGAGGCCGAGGCTCGGGCTGTTCGGGAGGCCAGGGGAATCGAGCCGTTGGGAGTCGAGGCGATCCTGCGGCAGGATCCTCACGCCCGTCCCAACCAGACCAAGAAGTCGCCAGCGCCCATCTACCATGCCCTTCTCTAATCGTCTGGCACTTCCGGAGAGCACGTTCTCCGATACACCTCACAGGGATAGGGAGCCGTCGTCGTCTTGATCGTCTCGATCGTGCGAATCGCGAACTCCTTCATTGCCTTTCACCTCCTTTCGAGGAATTTGTACCGGAAGGATCAGAGGCCCACCGGCTCATTCCCAGCGCAAGACGACCGCCGGGTCGACACCCAGTGCCCTTCGCAAAGGTACAACGCAGGCCGCGAAGGAGATCAGCGTCAGGGTCGCGGCGGCGAGCGCGAGCACCACCGGGTCGTTGGCCTGGACCTGGTAGAGCATCGCCGCGAGAAGCCGGCCGGCCGTCAGCGCACCCGCGAGCCCCAGGCCGATTCCCAGCGCCGAGATCCCAGCGACCTCGTTGAGGATGGTCCGGAGCACATTGTGGTGCTCCGCCCCGAGAGCCAGTCGGATGGCGATCTCACGGCTCCGCTGGCTCACCCGGTGGGAGATCGTCCCGTAGACCCCCGCTGCGGCGAGCAGCAAAGCGATGCCCGAAAACACCGAGAAGAGAGTGGCCCAGATCCGTTCCTGCCAGAGAGAACGGGTCACCACGCTCGCGAGCGGCGCCAGGTCGCGCATGCCCAATTCTTGGGAGACGTTCCGGATCTCTCGCCGCACGGTCGCCGCCAATGCCATGGGGTCTCCCGGTATCCGGACCACCAAGTGGATCGGCCAAGACGGGAGACGATCGATCAGCACGTACAGATCGAGCCCCTCCAGGGAATCGGTGAGGCTTTCGTGGTGCACACTCTCCACTACGCCGACCACGGTGAGCGGGGGAGATGTAGAGCCGGGCGGGCCGAGAGAGAGTCGCTGTCCCAAAGCCTGCCTGCCGGGCCAAAAGCGCTCGGCGAAGCTCCGGCTGCAGATCACTCCCTGGGTCTCCCGTTTGGCGTCTGACGGTTGAAAAAACCGTCCGCGGAGGAGCGGCATCCCCAGGGCTCGGAAGTAATCCGCGGAGACGACGTGCCCGTGCGCTCTGGGGTTACGTCGGCGCTCCTCGGGGCTCTGCCCCTCGATGCCGAGTTCCCAAAGCTTCCTCGTCTCCTTCCCCCCAAAGGGAAGATCGGTGGTCACACCGACAGCCATCACTCCGGGCAGAGCGCCGACGCGCTCGAGGATCCGTTGGTACAGGTCGACGACCTCTCGATAGCTCCCGAGCCGGAAGACCGGGAGGTGGACCTCCAGCGCGAGCGCGCCCTCCGGCTGGAAGCCGGGATCGACCCGCTGGAGATGAGTGAGGCTCTTAAGAAACAGACCGGTGCAACTCAGGAGCAGAAACGACAGCGCAACCTCGGCGACGGCGAGGCTGTGGCTGCCCCTGCCTTTTCTCCGGGAAACTCCGGAATTTTTATGATCGTTCTGGAGCAGCATTCGGGGCTGGACGGTCAGAGAATGCAGCGCCGGCGCGAGCGCAGTGAGCAATCCCACGCAGAGCGAGAGCGCCAGGGCGAACGTCGCCGAGCGGGCGTCCACCCGGATGTCTACCCAGGAGGGAAGCTGGCCCGGGAGGAGCCAGGCAACCAGCCGTACCCCCAAAAACGCGAGCAGCAGGCCGACCGCGCCGCTCGCCAGCCCCAGTATCCCGACCTCGACAGCCGCCTGTCGGATGGTTTGGGACGGCTGAATGCCCAGGGCGATCTGGACGGCCGTGTCCCGCTCGCGGGTGCCCGCCCAGACGAGGAGCAGATGGGCGACATTGCCGCAGGCGATCAGCAACAGCATGCCGCAAGCCAGGATCAACAGCAGGAGCCCTGCTCGACTGGTTCTCGTCCAGACCTCGCGCAGAGGCCAGAACTCCCCTCGAATCCCGGAGTTGGTGTCCGGGTAGTCGCGTTCGAGCCTCTCAGAGATCGCCTCCATCTCCGTCCGGGCTTCGGCCACTGTGGCGCCCGGTCGGAGCCGGCCGACTACCGTGTTGACCCGGATATTGCGCGAGTCCCACTGATCCGCCCACGCGCTGCTCGGAATCCAAAGATCGCTCCGAACGGGGAAGTGGAAGCCGGGGGGGAGGACGCCGATCACAGTGTAGGGAGCGCCGTCCACGGTGACGCTCCGGCCGATCATCCCGGGATCCGCCCCGAACCGGCCGCGCCAGAGAGTGTGGCTCACGAGCACGGCGTTGGCGGACCCCGGAACATCTTCCGCGGTGGACAACAACCGGCCGAGGAACGGCCGCACGCGAAGGACGGAGAAGAGCTCCGATGTCGTGCGGGTCGTGAGCACGCTCTCGGCGGTGCCCGCGTGAGAGAGGACCGAGTATTCATCGGCGTTGAAGAGTGCCATGCCTTCGAAGGCCCTGGCCTTCTTCCAGTCGAGATGGTCGGCGTAGGAGACCCCCAGCGATTTACCGGCATGGACTGACCGGATCCACACCAGGCGGTCGGCTTCCGGGTACGGCAGAGGCCGCAGGAGGAAAGAATCCACCAAGCTGAAGACCGTCACCATTGCACCGATCGCCACGCCGAGGATGGCGATGATTCCCGTGGTCAGGCCAGGACGCCGCAGCAGGGCCCGCAACCCGGATCTCATGTCTTTCCCGAACAACAGCACCTGTCGGTCTCTCCCTTTTCTTTACACCGGCGCTGCGGCCGGCTGCAGCGGCTGACGGCCGTGAGCGGCGCTCGTGAGCCAGTCGATCCTGGCCTCGATCTCGGCCTGCTCATCGGTCTCCGGCCGCACCACGAGGAAGGCACGAAGGTCGCGAGCCGCCTCGGCATGCCGTCCGAGATCCGCCAGAGCCACGGACCGATTAAAAAGAAAGTCGGGATTTTCCGGATCCAGGAGCACGGCCCGGTCGAGGTCTTCGACCGCCCGATCGAGCTGGCCCAACTCGTACCAGAGGCTCGCCCGGTTGGCCAGGGCCAGCGGCTGGAACGGATCCAGCTCGAGAGCCATGGAATAATCGGCGAGCGCCTCCCGCGTGAGAGACAGAGCATCATACGCCTGGGCGCGCCCGAGTCGAGGCAGGATCTGGTGAGGCTCGATATCGAGGGCCAGGGAATAGGCGTGCACCGCGTCGTGGAAACGGCCCAGCCTTTTGTAGGCCTGGCCCAGATTTGTCCAGACCTCCTGAAAGGGACCGCTCAGCTCGATCGCCCGGTGGTAGTCGGCAATAGCCTCATCGAACCGGCCCAGGCCAAGATACGTATTGCCCCGCTCGTTGAAATACTCGGAATAGTTGGGGTCGTATTCCATGGCGGCACTGTAATACTCCACCGCTTTGTCGAGCTCGCGCAACGCGGCGTAAACCTGGGCGATGTTGTACAGCAGGACCGACCGGTGGAGCCTGTGCTGATGGGGCTCGAGATGCTTCTCCAGCATCTCGAAGCCTTCCTGGCAGAGCTCGATCGCCTCCTGAGGCCGGCCCTGCCGGTGGCGGATGAAGGCAAGACCGTTGTTGAGGAAGACCTCGAGAAAAACTTTCTCGTAGGTCGGAATGTCCGCATCCTTGAGCACCAGGAGGCCGCGGGCTATATATTCCTCCGCCTTGGCGAAGTCAGGCTTGGGCAGGAAGCGGGAGTGGATCAAAGCGAGGACATAGAAGATCCGGCTCAGGTCGTCAGGAACGTCCACCTTCGCCAGCCCCTCGCGCTCGACGATGTCGAGAGCCTTCTCCGGCTGATTCAAGGCAAGATGGCAGTTGGCGAGAGGCCCTACCAGGTTCCATCGGGAGAATACGTTTGTTGTGGTGAGGATCGAGTCCAGATGGATCAGGACCTCGTTGCCGTAGCGCAGTGCGTCTTCATACAAGCCGAAGTGGTTGTATCTGCCGAAGGCGTAGCTGGTCCAGAAAAGCGCGCGATCGAGGGAGTTGCCGTGCCGCCAGTAATAGATCACCTTGGGGATGTTCTCGTTCATTCCGTAGAAATCGTCACCGTATCGTTCTTCCATCTCCCGGGCCAGTTCGGCCATCCGCTCGGGGTCCGGCTGCGGCTCCGGCCGTTCCGGAAGATCCCAATGGAGAAAAATCGGTTCGACTCCGTCAGCCCCTCGGACCTTTTCGGCATTTCCCGGACGAACCACACAGATCAGGGTCAGGCCCAGCTCCCGGCCGCGCCGGCGCATGAGCTCCCTGAAGAACATCTTCACCAGAGCCCCCGCGTCCTCGAACTGATCGCAGGCAATCACCCACGAGCGCACCTGCCGGTGGGCGCTCCAGGCACTCAGGAAGTTCACGAGCCCGTGCACGATTCGGTACGCCCGGTCCATGGGGTAGTTGCGGACCTTCTCTGCCGGCGCCGCCAGATCCGTGAGCGTAGGATTCAGGACCCGGAGCCTGCGGCGCAGGTTCGGAATCACCATAGTCAGCTCTCCCGCGTGATGCTGAACCAGGTCCGGAGCCGCTCGCTCGGCCTCCGCCACGATCGCTTGAACGAGGTCCGCGAGGCCTGCCCATGGACCGCCAAAGCCGAAGTCGCAGGACAGCAGGTACGTCGCGGCGGCTCCCGTCTCGCGCTCCCGCTCCAGCCACGCAGCGAGAAGATCCCGGCGCTCCTGCCCCTGCGGTGCCTCCACGATGTATAGAGAAGGCTTGCCGTTCCGACTCTCTGGAATTAATGCTTTCTGGTTCATTGCGTATGTCTCCGCGGGAAGTAGATGCTTCTGATCCAAAGCGCAAAACCGGCAAACGTGAAGCCGAGTTGAATCACGGTGATCAGCATGGCATCCGCGAAAGCATAGCGATCACTTCGCCAGTCGTGCGCCAGACTGGAGCCGATATGCCCGAAATAGGCGAACATCAAGGGAACACTGACCTTAAACAGAGTCCAGAACGCAGTCCCTCTGCCCGCCAGCCAGAACAGTGAATACGCCCGCACAGCACCCATTTCGCGTTCAGGGATGTGCTGCTGGTCGCGCGGTGTCCCCCGGCCGAGAGCTCGTGATAACTGGTTCCGGAGGTAACGCTTGGTGTCCTCCATCAGGTCCTTGCAGTTGAAGAAGGTCGCATAGACGTAGTAGAAGTCCGTCCGTACAAAGAAATAGCATTGCCAGAGGAGCCGCAGGAGATAGCTCATCAGCACGGCTGCCAGGATTCTCCAACTCCCCTGCCCAAGATCGACCCAGCCTCTCCGGCCCGCATAAAAGAGGAGAACCAGAAAGGAGGCAGAGACCGTATCCAGCCATGGTCCCGCCAGAATCGGCAGATATCTCCTGTTCCTCGGGAGCAGCCAGACTCCCGTCATGTCGGTCTCGGCCACAAGGATCCACAGCCGGTTGCTGATGCCGATCCGGCAAAGGACCCCTTCCGCCCTGGCGGCGGTCAGATGGGCGATTTCATGAAGAAACGCGGTCGCCAGCCCGATGGTCATGAGCAGCAGAAAATTGGCCGTGATGTGCCGCTGGAAGAACAACGCTTTCCAGCCAGGGAGGAGGGAAGGATCACTCACCAAAGCGAAAAGTGCCAACAGTACAAAGACGGCGGAAGCCGCAAGCACCGGCTTGCTGAAGATCGCTTTGGCATTGCGTTCAGGAATGAATGTGAAGTGGTACTGTGTAGATGCCTCCTGAATCTCCGGAAGGGCGACTTCCTCGTGTCCGGGCCTGACAAACCCTCTCTCCTCGAGAGACTCGAGAAACTCTCCGAGGTCTGGAATCTCTCCATACTTTTCCAGGCAGGCCCTTTGCACTTCTTCAAGGGTCTTGCGGCTGGCCAGCAGGTCGAGGACTTCGACGGCTTCCCGAGGCAGCGAAATAAAATGATTTCTACCGGAATGTCCGATAATAAAATCCGGGCCATCTTCCTGCCGGAGAAACGGCACGACGGCGACTGTGCCCTGAGGATCTTCGTAGTGACTCATGGATTCTCTACATAGGTGTATGGAGAGGCGCCTGCCGGGCCTCTCCATACACCAAATCAGGTTCAGCCCAACTGACACCACCACTTCTCCGGGCACTCGTCACAGCCGTATAGCGCGGCGGTCGTCTTCACCGTCTCGAGATCGCGGATGATGAATTTCTTCACGGGCTCACCTCCTCTCCTGAAGGTTGCTTGAGCGCGACGGGCGCTGCCAAGCGATTGGGCGAATTGCTGCCGCCTGACCGGCTCAAGCCTAGGTGACTCAAGTGGAAGTTGCATTGACCCTCACTCTTGATGTGTGCTCTTGCGTAACCCTCTTGGCACCGCTTCTTGACGTTCTCTCTTCACCCAAGCCGCAACCCGGGGGCAACGATCGGGGGAGTCTCAGCTCTCATGGCAACTCGAGGGCGGGAACCCGAAATGGCGCTGAAAGGCACGACAGAAGGTCTCCTGGTGCTCGTACCCGACGGCCATTCCGATGAGATAGATCTCGAAGCGGTGTCGTCGTAGGAGGCTCAAGGCGGTCTCAAGACGCAGCGCTTCTATGTACTCCCGAATTCCAAGGCCCACAGATATCCGGAAACGGGTCGAGATGTTGTTGTTCCGGATCCGGCAGCACTGTTTGACCCGCTTGACGTTGAGAGTGGAATCGAAGAGGTGGGTATGGACAAACTCAAGAACATCGACAACCTCTCGGGAGAGGCAGGCGATCTCGGGCCTGCCGAGGATCTGGATCCGTTCCAGTTCTTCGAGGATCTTCTGCTGTTTAAGGCGAAGGGAGCTATTCTCCATGCTCTTCGAATCCATCAGATTAACTCCTAGTACGCTTCCAGGCAGAAAGAAACTACTTCTGGAGAGGCGCCCTGCGTCTGCGTACAGGGCCGCTCCTCCACCGTGCAGAGCTGCCTCCAAAGGAGCACCAGGGTGCTCCTCTGAACCACGGCTTACACTAATAGGTGCGCCTCGCTTCGACTGCGTGACAGAAAATGTCATTTTTCTTAAACACGTCGCTTGCCCTCCGCCTCCGGCGATGCCCTCCTGCCGGCACAATGCAGTGCAGGTTCGAGCAAAAGCGGTGGGGTCCGTTCTGCTTCTGGATCGTGCTACCGGTGTCGGCCGCCGCGAGGAGCGCACACCGGCGCTCCTCGTAATTCTCACGGGTCGTGGCATACTCTTGGAGAAAGCGTACGAAGCCGGACGCCTCGCCGTCGAGAGCGGGCTGAGCCGTCCGCGATGTGGCCGCAGGCGTTGCGCCCGCGCTCGGAGCTATCCGGGAACCGTCCGCGGCTTACGGGCGGAGAGAGACGGCGGATTGGCTGGTGACGTACAAACCCCGGAGCTCGTAGACCGTGTTACGTCCCGGCTGAGAGCTCTAGCTAGGGCTTTTCGTTCTATCCGCGGGCGGGTATTTGTGGCTTTCGCAGCACTGCCTCTTTTTTGCTTGGCGTGCTGGGTTTTAGCAATGCTAAACCGCCCCTAGCATTGCCAGACTGCTTCTAGCATTGCTAAATCCCATTCTAGGTAGCTCTGGCCTCTTCTAGCAATGCTAGACGGCTTTTAACAATGCTATGCCGCGCTCTGGCAACGCCAGACGGGTTTTAGCAATGCTAAACCGCGCTCTAGCATTGTTGGAGCGCGTTTGACGTTGCTAGACACGATCTGGCGATGCTGGACGGCTTCTGACGATGATAGAGCGTGTCCGAGCCGGTCAGAAGAGATCTGGCGCTGTCAACGGACGTCCGGCCTTGCTGGAGCGTCTCCGACGCTGCTGGAACGCGCTTGAAGCGGCTCGAAGGAATTCCTGCCGTGCTCGAAGGACTCCGAAGCTGTAAGACAGGTTGACAGGCTCAGGCGTAACGCCTCTTTGCGGCATATCTAGTGTAGTGGGTCCTATATTTGGGAACATTTGTTATTCTCTCCTGGTACAGAATGCCTCCAGGAGGGAAGATGCGGGTAGCAGTGGAGATCGTGCTTTCGCCAGCGCAGCGGGCAGAAGTCGAGA
>Ga0268265_10000470_pt1 | contig 42724 bp, 2 predicted proteins | sample KBSSwiS52_FD_190355 | JGI IMG/M metagenome (GOLD analysis project Ga0268265, IMG submission 190355) | Switchgrass rhizosphere microbial communities from Kellogg Biological Station, Michigan, USA - KBS Switchgrass S5-2 (SPAdes) (version 2) | ecosystem: Host-associated > Plants > Roots >...
ACCCTTGTCGCTCCACCGCACGCTTTCCCATGGCCATCGGCGCATCTCCTCATGGTACGCCAAGATCTTACGTCAACGACTGGCTTACCTCAAGGCAGTACCCGAGGACTTTCACCACAGGCTGCTAGACCCGCCATGGTGTAAGCTTTCCCTTCCTTCCGCGCCCCGAGGGGGCATCCGGATTGACCGGTTGGCCGTAGTCCCTCCATGAAGTGAATTCCGGGGTCGGTCCCGAACCCGGGTAGCAGCCTTCGACAACTTGAGGAAAAGTTGTCCCGGGCCGGAGGCGCAGCGTCACTTATGTCCATAGAGCCACGTGCATCGGCTCGAAAGGATCGGAGTCTTGCTTGCAGACGTCAGAGGCTACGCCCCACTTCTCTCCGCAGCGCCCTCCGGAAGGGAGCTTCGTCCGCCGTGCGTATGCCGGGCCGCTGTGCCTGCATGAGCTGATCGAGGAGCAGGCGGAGCGCACGCCGGACCGCGTCGCCGTCAGCTTCGAAGATTCGTCCCTCACCTATCGCGAGCTGCTCGACCGGGCCGGCCGGCTGGCGCGGCACCTGGCGGGGATGGGCGTCGGGCCGGACGTGCGGGTGGGCGTGTGCGCGGAGCGCTCGCTGGAGATGGTGGTGGGGCTCCTCGGCGTGCTGCGGGCCGGCGGCGCCTATGTCCCTCTCGACCCGTCCTATCCGGCCGAGCGCTTGGCGTTCATGGTCGGGGACGCGGCGGCGCCCGTCGTGCTCACCCAGCGCAGGCTCGCGGGGCTGCTGCCTCCATCCGGGGCAAAGACAGTCCTGCTGGATGATCCGGAGGCTTGGGGAGACCGGGCGGTTCCGCTGCCGAAGGTGCCGGCGGACGCGCTCGCCTACGTCATCTACACGTCGGGCTCGACGGGCCGTCCGAAGGGGGCGATGAATGCGCATCGCGCGGTGCGCAACCGCCTGCTCTGGATGCGCGACGATTTCGGCCTGGGGCCGGACGAGGTCGTGCTCCAGAAGACGCCGTTCAGCTTCGACCTGTCGGTCTGGGAGATCTTCGCGACGCTCATGACCGGCGCGCGCCTGGTAATGGCGCGGCCGGGCGGGCACCAGGATTCGGCCTACCTGGTCGAGGTGATGGAGGGCGAGGGGATCACGATCGCGCATTTCGTCCCCTCCATGCTGCGCGCGTTCCTCTCCGCGCCGGGACTGGAGCGGTGCACGGCGCTGCGCCGCGTGCTGTGCACGGGCGAGGCCGTGTCCGAGGATCTGGAGCGCCGCTTCTTCGAGCGTTTCGGAACGGATGGGCCGGAGCTGTACAACCTCTACGGTCCCACCGAGGCCGCGGTCGAGGTGACTTGGTGGCAGTGCGGACCGGGCCGCTCCGGTCCCGTGCCCATCGGCCGGCCGCTTCCCAACACCAGCATCCATCTGGTCGATCCCGGCCTCGAGCCGGTAGGCCCGGACGGGGAGGGGGAGCTCCTCATCGGCGGCATTCAGCCGGCGCGCGGCTATCACGGCCGGCCCGACCTCACGGCGGAGAGGTTCATCCCCGACCCTTTTGGCGAGCCGGGCGCGCGGCTCTACCGGACCGGCGATCTCGCAAGGTTCCGAGCTGACGGCGTCCTCGACTTCCTCGGCCGGATCGACTTCCAGGTCAAAATCCGCGGCCATCGCATCGAGCTGGGGGAGATCGAGACCGGGCTCGCGAGCCATCCGGCCGTGCACGAGGCCGTGGTCACGGCGCGGGAGCGGAATGGAGAATTGCGGCTCGCCGCCTACGTCGTGGCGAGGGAGGCGGTCGAAAGAGAGGAGCTGCGCGCTCATCTCGCGACGAGCCTGCCGGACTACATGGTCCCGGCGGACTGGGTGTTTCTGGAGGCCTTCCCGCTCACCACCAGCGGCAAGATCGATCGTAGGGCGCTGCCCGAGCCGGAGCGGGTGCGGGTGGAGCACGTGGCCCCCCGCACGCCGCTGGAGCGGTTTCTCGCCGCGCTCTGGGAGGAGACGCTCGGGGTCGAGCGCGTGGGCCTGCGCGACAGCTTCTTCGACCTGGGCGGCACGTCGATCACCGGCGCCGTGGTCGTCAACCGCCTCCAGGGCGTCATGGGGGAGATCCTCCACGTGGTGGCGCTGTTCGACGCGCCCACGCTGGCCGAGTTGGCGGCCTATCTCGGCCGCGAGCACCGGGCCGCCGTGGCCCGCGTCTGGAGCCCGGAGTCGCTGCCGGGAGACCTGACGGCGGAGGTCAGGTCCACCCGTGTGGACGAGGCGCGCCTCGCGGAGCTGCGCGCGCTGGTGCAGCCGCTGGCGCCGTTCCCCTCGGACGAGCCGAAGAACCCGCCGGTCCTGTTCGTGCTGGCGCCGCCGCGTTCGGGCACGACGCTCCTGCGCGTGATGCTCGGCGGCCATCCCGGCCTGTTCTCGCCGCCCGAGCTGGAGCTGCTGACCTTCAACACCATGGACGAGCGGCGCGCCGCGTTCACGGGCCGCGACAGCTTCTGGCTCGAAGGCGTGCTGCGGGCGGTGATGGAGGCCCGCGGCTGCTCGCTCGACGAGGCGCGGGAGCGGGTCGAGGCCTGCGAGCGCGAGGGGTGGACGGTCCGGCGCTTCTACCGCCGGCTCCAGGAGTGGGTGGGCGGCCGCACGCTGGTCGACAAGTCCACGAACTATCCGCTCGATCCCGAGGTGCTGCGGCGGGCCGAGGCGACGTTCGAGGCGCCGTTCTACCTCCATCTCGTCCGCCATCCGTACGGGATGATCCACTCGTTCGAGGAGGCGAAGATCGACCAGGTCTTCTTCCGCCGGCCGCACCCGTTCGCGCGGCGCGAGCTGGCCGAGCTGATCTGGACGGCGAGCCAGCGCAACATCCTGGCCTTCCTGGAGACGGTCCCGGCCGGGCGGCAGCACCGCCTGCTCTTCGAGGACCTGGTGCGCGATCCCGAGGGCGAGCTGCGCCGCCTGTGCGCGGCTCTGGAGATCGAGTACCACTCCGACATGGCCGAACCGTACAAGGAGAAGCGGTCGAGGATGACCGACGGCCTGCACGCCGAGGGGCGGATGCTCGGCGACATGAAGTTCCACGAGCACCGCGGGGTGGATGCGGGCACGGCCGAGCGCTGGCGCCAAGCCTACGCCGAGGACTTCCTGGGCGAGCCCACCTGGACCACGGCGGCGGCGCTCGGATATCCGCGTATCTCCCCTGACGCGATCATTCCCGTCCCGAGGAGCCGGCCGCTGCCGCTGTCGCCCGCGCAGGAGCGGCTCTGGTTCCTCGACCGCCTGGTGCCGGGCTCGCCGGTCTACAACTCCTGCCGCGAGCTGCGGCTGCACGGTCCGCTGGATGTGCCGGAGCTCGCCGCGGCGCTCGACGGGATCGTGCGCCGGCACGAGGCGCTGCGTACGGTGTTCGGCGAAGTCGAGGACGGCGCGGTGCAGGTGGTTCTTCCCGCCAAGCCCGTCCCTTTGCCGGTGGTGGACCTCGCCGGTCTGCCCGGTCCCGTCCGGCGCGCCGAGGCACGCCGTCTGGCCCGCGAGACGGCGAGGCTGCCGTTCGACCTGCGCCGCGGGCCGCTGCTACGCGCCGCGCTGCTGCGCCTGGAGGTAGAGGAGCACGCGCTGCGGCTGGACGTCCATCACATCGCCACGGACGGCTGGTCCATGAATCTGCTCCAGCGCGAGCTGGAGGCGCTCTACGGCGGCGCGGTGCTTCCCACCCTGCCCGTGCAGTACCCCGACTACGCGGTCTGGCAGCGGCGCTGGCTGGAGAGGGAGGGGCCGGCTCAGTTGGAAGCCTGGCGCCGCCGCCTGGAGGGGCTGCCACCCGCGCTGGAGCTGCCGGCCGACCGGCCGCGGCCCGCGGTGCAGGCGCTGGACGGCGGCCTGGAGCGGATGGCGCTGCCCGCGGAGCTGGCGGAGCGGCTGGAGGAGGTGGGGCGCTTTGGGAGTGCCACGCTGTTCATGGTGCTGCTCGCGGGGTTCCAGGTCTGGCTCCATCGGATCACGGGCCGCGACGACTTGGCCGTGGGGGTGCCGTCGGCGAACCGCGGCCGGCCGGAGATCGAGAAGCTGATCGGCTTCTTCGTGAACAACCTCGTGATCCGGACCGACCTGTCAGGCGATCCGCCGTTCGCCGAGGCGCTCGGCCGGTTGCGGGAAGCGGCGCTCTTCGCCTACGCGCACCCGGACCTGCCGTTCGAGAGGCTGGTGGCGGAGCTGGCGCCGGACCGCGACCTCTCCCGCCCGCCGGTCTACCAAGTGGCCTTCTCGCTCCAGGACCCGCCGCCGGCGCTCGACCTTGGGAACGGGCTGCGGGGAGAGATGGCGGACGTGCACACCGGCACCTCGAAGCTCGACCTCTGGCTGCAGGTCGATCGCAACGGCAAGGAGTGGAGCCTGCGCGCCGAGTACCCGACCGCGCTTTTCGATGCCGCGACCGTGCGCCGCTGGCTAGGCCACCTGCGCGTGCTGCTGGAGGGGATCGCAGCGCATCCGGAGTCGCGCCTGTCGGACCTGCCCTTGCTGACGCACGAGGAGTGCGAGCAGCTCGTGGTCTGGAACCGGACGGCGGCGGAGATCCCGGCCGAGCCGGTGCACCGGCTGTTCCGCCGCTGGGCCGAGCGCGCGCCGGACGCGCTTGCGCTTTCCTGGGAGGGGGGGAGCCTCACCTACGGCGAGCTGGCCGCCAGGGTGGACGGCCTGACGGAGGAGCTGCGGGAGAGGGGCGTGGGGCCGGAGACGGTGGTGGCGCTCTGTCTCGAGCGCTCGCCCGAGCTGGTGACCGCGGCGCTGGCGGTGCTGGAGGCGGGCGGGGCGTATCTGCCGATCGATCCGGCGCAGCCGGCGGAGCGGCGGGCGTGGATTCTGGGGGATTCGGGGGCTGGGGTGGTGGTCCGGAAAGGACAACAAGGACACCAGGGACAGCAAGGACCGCCGGACCGGGCTTTTGTCCTTGAGGTCCTTGGCGTCCCTGATGTCCTTTCCGGGCCGGCCGATCTCGCCTACGTCATCTACACCTCCGGCTCCACCGGCACCCCCAAGGGCACGGAGCTGCGCCACCGCGGCCTTTCCAGCCTGATCGCCTGGCACCGCCGGACCTATGGCCTGGGGCCGGCGGACCGCACCACGCTGCTGGCCGGCCCGGGCTTCGACGCATCGGTGTGGGAGATGTGGGCGCCGCTGGCCTCCGGGGCCTCGCTGCACATCCCACCTCCGGACACGGTGCTGTCGCCGCCCGCGCTGCTGGCCTGGATGGCGGAGTTCGGCATCACGGTCTCGTTCCTGCCCACGCCGCTGGCCGAGGCGGTGCTTTCCGAGCCTCTGCCGGAGGGCCTCGCGCTGCGCGCGCTGCTCACGGGCGGCGACCGCCTGCGGCGGCGGCCGGCGCCGGGCCTGCCGTTCGAGCTGGTCAATCACTACGGCCCCACGGAAGCTACGGTGGTGGCCACGGCGGGCCGGGTCTCTCCGCAAGGGGAACGGGCGCCCGAGATCGGCACGGCGATCGCGAACACGCGGGTCTACCTTCTCGACCGCACGCTGCGGCCGGTGCCGGTCGGCGCAGCCGGCGAGATCTGCCTGGCGGGCGAAGGGCTGGCGCGCGGCTACCGCGGCCGGCCGGACCTGACCGCGGAGCGCTTCGTGCCCGATCCGTTCGGCGAAAGCCGGCGCCTCTACCGCACCGGCGACCTGGCGCGCTGGCTGCCGTCCGGCGCGATCGAGTTCCTCGGCCGGATCGACCATCAGGTCAAGATCCGCGGCTACCGCATCGAGCTCGGGGAGATCGAGGCCGCGCTCGGCCGGCATCCCGTGGTGCGCGAGGCCGCGGTGCTGGCGCTCGACGGCCGGCTCGTGGCGTTCGTGGTGGGGGAGTCTCCGGATCTCCAGTCTTTCCTGGCCGCGCGGCTTCCCGAGGCGATGGTCCCGGGCGCCTGGGTTTTCCTGGACGCGCTGCCGCTCACAGCGAACGGCAAGGTGGATCGCCGCGCCCTGGCCGGCATGGCGCCGGCCCGCGCCGTGGCGGAGGATGCCGAGCCGCCGCGCGCCGGAGTGGAGACGGAGCTGGCCGCGGTGTGGACCGATCTCTTCGGGGTTCCGGTCAGCCGGCAGGACGACTTCTTCGCGCTCGGCGGCCATTCGCTGCTGGCGGCGAGGCTCGCGTTCCGCGTGCGCGAGCGGCTCGGGATCGATCTGCCTCTGCGGGCGGTCTTCGAGGCTCCCACGCTCGCGGCGCTCGCAGCGCGCATCCGGGAGCAGGGCAGTGCGGCAGAGGAGGTCCCCTTGGCGACCGGAGCGCCGCGGCCTGCGCCCGCGTCGTTCGCGCAGCAGCGCCTCTGGTTCCTGGACCGGCTGCAGCCGGGCTCGCCCGCCTTCAACATGCCGTTCGTGCTGCGCTTCGCCGGTCCGCTCCGTCCGGGAGCGCTGGGCGCCTCTCTGGAAGAGGTCGTGCGGCGCCACGAGGCTCTGCGCACCACGCTCGCGCTCCCCGAGGGCGGGGTCGAGCCGGTGCAGATCGTGGCCACGCCGTCCGTATCTCTGCCGGTCGTGGATCTCGCCGGCCTGCCGGTGCACGTGGGAGAGACGGAGGCCGGCCGCCTCACGGCGAGCGAGGCCCGGCGTCCGTTTGACCTCGCAGCCGGTCCACTGCTACGCACCACGCTCCTGCGCGTGTCGGGGAGGGACCACCGGCTGCTTCTCACGATGCACCACGCCGTGGCGGACGGCTGGTCGCTGGGGGTGCTGCTGCGCGAGCTGCGGGAGGCCTACCGCGGCGTGTCCCTGCCGCCGCTGCCGGTGCAGTACTCCGACTTCGCGGCATGGCAGCGGCAGTGGCTGTCGGGGGAGAGGCTGGAGGCGCAGCTCGCTTTCTGGAAGGAGCGGCTCGCCGGCCGCGAGGGCGCCGCGGAGCTGCCGTCCGACCGGCCGCGCCCGGCGGTGGCGTCGCTGCGCGGCGGACGCGAATCCCTGCGCCTTTCCGAGGAGCTCCTCGACGGGTTGCGCCGGCACGGGGTCACGCCGTTCGCGACCCTGCTCGCGGTGTTCGCCGCGCTGGTCCACCGCGTCACCGGCCAGGAGGATCTGGTGATCGGCACGCCCGTGGCGGGCCGTCCCCGGCCCGAGGTCGAGGGGCTGATCGGCCTCTTCGTGAACCTGCTGCCGCTGCGCGTCCGGGTTGACGGCGCGCTGCCGTTGCCGGTCCTGTTGGAGCGCGCCCGCGAGGCCGCGGTGTCGGCCCTGGAGCACCAGGACGTGCCGTTCGAGCGCCTGGTCGCGGAGCTGGAGCCGCAGCGCGACCTGTCGCGGCACCCGGTGTTCCAGCTCGTGCTCCTGGTGGAGGACGAGCCTGGCGCGGCCGGGGAGATCGCGATCGAGGAAGTCCCCACCGGCACGGCCAAGCTCGACCTCACCCTCGCGCTGGCCGGCTCCACCCTCGAAGCCCGGTACGCCACCGACCTGTTCGACGCGGCCACGATGCGCCGGCTGCTGGGTCACTACCGCAACCTGCTCGTGGGGATCGCGGCGGACGGCGAAGTGCGGGTGGGTGATCTGCCGTTGCTCGACCCCGCCGAGCGCGAGCAGGCGCTGGTGAGCTGGAACCGCACCCAGGAAGAGATTCCGGAGGAGCCGGTGCACCGGCTCTTCTTCCAGTGGGCAGAGCGGATGCCGGATGCGCCCGCGGTCGTGTGGGAAGAGGGGAGCCTCAGCTATGGGGAGCTGGCCGGGCGGGTGGAGCGGCTGGCGGAAGAGCTGCGGGCGCAGGGAGTGGGGCCAGAGACGGTCGTGGCTCTCTGCCTGGAGCGCTCGCCCGAGCTGGTGATCGCGGCGCTGGCGGTGCTGGAGGCGGGCGGGGCGTATTTGCCGATCGATCCGGCTTATCCGGCGGAGCGGCGGGAGTGGATTGTGGGGGATTCGGGGACGGGGGTGGTGGTCCGGGACCGGGCTTTTGTCCTTGAGGTCCTTGCTGTCCCTGGTGTCCTTGGGGTCCTTCCGGCCGACCTCGCCTACGTGATCTACACCTCCGGCTCCACCGGCACCCCCAAAGGCACGGAGCTGTGCCACCGTGGCCTTTCCAGCCTGATCGCCTGGCACCGCCGGACCTATGGCCTGGGGCCTTCCGACCGCACCACCCTGCTGGCCGGCCCGGGCTTCGACGCCTCGGTGTGGGAGACCTGGGCGGCGCTGACCTCCGGGGCCGCGCTGCACATTCCGCCGCCGGACACGATTCTGTCGCCGCCCGCGCTGCTCTCCTGGATGGCGGAGCACCGGATCACGGTTGCCTTCCTCCCGACGCCGCTGGCCGAGGCCCTGCTCTCGGAGCCGCTCCCCGCCTCGCTCGCGCTGCGCGCGCTGCTCACGGGCGGCGACCGGCTGCGCCGGCGTCCGGCTCCGGATCTGCCGTTCGCGCTGTTCAACCACTACGGCCCCACGGAGAGCACGGTGGTGGCCACGGCCGGCCGGGTCGCGCCGGTGGGGGAGCGCGCGCCGGAGATCGGCATGCCGATCGACAACACCCGCGCCTACGTGCTCGACCGCTTGCTCCAGCCGGTGCCGGTCGGGGCTCCGGGCGAGCTCTGCCTGGCGGGCGCGGGGCTGGCCCGCGGCTATCACGGCCGGCCGGAGCTGACCGCGGAGCGCTTCGTGCCCGATCCCTTTGCGGAGGGCGGACGCCTCTACCGCACGGGCGACCTCGCCCGCCGGCTGCCTTCGGGCGAGCTGGAATTCCTCGGGCGGCGCGACCAGCAAGTCAAGATCCGCGGCATCCGCATCGAGCTGGGGGAGATCGAGGCCGTCCTGAGCCGCCACCCGGCCGTGCGCGAGGCCGCGGTCCTGGCGCTCGACGGCCGCTTGGTGGCCTTCGTGGTGGTGGCGCTGCCGGAGATCGACCTGCGCGGCTTCCTGGCCGCGAGCCTGCCCGACGCCATGGTCCCCACCGGCTGGGTCTTCCTGGAGAGCCTGCCGCTCACTCCGAACGGCAAGGTGGACCGCCGCTCTCTGGCCGCTTTGGACGTCCGGGCGGAGCCTCAGGCCGAGGAGGTCCGCACGCTGCTGGAGGAGCTGGTTGGCGGCCTGTTCGCCCAGATTCTGGGCCTGGACCGCGCCGTGGGCCGGAACGAGGACTTCTTCCACCTCGGCGGCCACTCGCTTCTGGCCGCCCGTCTCGCCTCGCGGATCCCCGGGGTTGGCGTTCGCGACGTGTTCGAGCATTCCACCGTGGCGGAGCTGGCCGTCGCCTCGGCGGGGAGGCCGGACGGGTCGCCGCTGGTGCGCGTGCCGAGGGAAAACGTCCTGCCGCTCTCGTTCGCCCAGCAGCGCCTCTGGTTCCTGGAGAGCCTGCAGCCGGGCACTCCGCTCTACAACCTGCCGCAGATCTGGCACCTGAAAGGCCCGCTCTCCGTGCCGAAGCTGGAGGAGGCGCTGGGCGCGCTGGTGCGGCGCCACGAGTCGCTGCGCACGGTCTTCACGGCCGAGGGGCAGGTGGTGCAGCCTGCCGTGCCAGGGCCGTTGCCGCTCCCCTGGATCGAGGACCTGGACGCGGAGATCCGCCGGCCGTTCGACCTCCAGCAAGGACCGCTGTTCCGCGCGGCGCTCGTGCGGCTGGGGGAGGAGGAGCACCGGCTCCTGCTCTCCATGCACCACATCGTGTCGGACGGCGCCTCCATGGACGTGCTGGCGCGGGAGCTTTCGCTGCTGTACCGGGGCGAGGCGCTGCCGCCGCTGCCGGTCCAGTACGCCGACTTCGCGGTCTGGCAGCGGAGCTGGCTGGAGGGGGAGGTGCTGGAGCGCCATCTGGGCTGGTGGCGGGAGCGGCTCGCCGGGGCGCCGGCCGTGCTGGAGCTGCCCACGGACCGGCCCCGGCCCCCGGCAGCCTCGTTCGCGGGGGCCACGGAGCGCCTGCATCTCGGGGAGGAGCTGGACGCCGCCCTCGCCCGGGTCGCCCGGCAGCGCGGCGCCACCTTCTTCATGACCGCGCTCGCCGCGTTCCAGGCGCTCCTGCACCGCTACACCGGGCAGGACGACCTCCTGGTGGGCTCGCCCGTGGCGGGCCGCGACCGCCGGGAGCTGGAGGGTCTGGTCGGCTTCTTCGTGAACCTGGTGCCGCTGCGCGCGGTCTTCGCGGACGATCCCACGTTCGACGGTCGCCTGGCTGGCGCTCGCGAGGCCGTGCTGGGCGCGTTCGCGCACCAGGAGGTCCCCTTCGAGCGCCTCGTCGAAGAGCTGGCGCCGGAGAGGGACCTCTCCCGCCCGCCGCTCGTGCAGGCGCTGCTGCTCGTGCAGGGCGCGGCTGCCGTTCCCGACCTTCCCGGCGTGGAGGCTTCGCCGGTCCGGATGCACCCGGGCACGGCGAAGTTCGACCTGACCGTGAGCCTAGACAGAAGCCAGGGCTTCCACGCGCAGGTGGAGTACGCCTCCGGCCTGTTCGAAGCCGCGACCGCGCGGCGCCTGCTCGGCCATTTCCGGACGCTGCTCGCGGGGATCGCGGCCGATCCCTGCGCGCGGGTCGCGGAGCTGCCGCTCCTCGACGAGGCCGAGCGCGAGCAGGTGTTGACGGTCTGGAACCGGACTGAGGATGTGATTCCGGAGGAGCCGGTGCACCGGCTCTTCTTCCGCCAGGCCGAGCGCGCGCCGGGGGCGATTGCGATCGTGTGGGAGGGCGGCAGTCTCACCTACGGCGAGCTGGCCGGCCGGGCGGAGCGGCTGGCGGAAGAGCTGCGGCAGCGGGGAGTGGGGCCGGAGACGGTCGTGGCTCTCTGCCTGGAGCGCTCGCCCGAGCTGGTGATCGCGGCGCTCGCGGTGCTGGAGGCGGGCGGGGCGTATCTGCCGATCGACCCGGCGCAGCCGGCGGAGCGGCGGGAGTGGATTGTGGGGGATTCGGGGGCGGGGGTGGTAGTCCGGGACCGGGCTTTTGTCCTTGAGGTCCTTGGTGTCCCTGCTGTCCTTGGGGTCCTTCCGGCCGACCTCGCCTACGTCATCTACACCTCCGGCTCCACCGGCACCCCCAAGGGCACGGAGCTTTGCCACCGCGGCCTCTCCAGCCTGATCGCCTGGCACCGCCGGACCTATGGCCTGGGTCCGGCGGACCGCACCACCCTGCTGGCCGGCCCGGGCTTCGACGCCTCGGTGTGGGAGACCTGGGCGCCGCTGACCTCCGGGGCTGCGCTGTACATCCCGCCGCGGGACGTGGTGCTCTCGCCCGCGGCGCTGCTGGCCTGGATGGCGGCGCGCGGGATCACGGTTTCGTTCCTCCCCACGCCGCTGGCCGAGGCCGTGCTTTCCGAGGCGCTGCCGCAAGGGCTCGCTCTGCGGTCGCTGTTGACCGGCGGCGACCGTCTGCGGCGCCGGCCGGCGCCGGGCCTTCCTTTCGAGCTGGTCAACCACTACGGTCCCACCGAGGCCACGGTGGTGGCCACGGCCGGCCTAGTCTCCTCGGAAGGGGATCGGCTGCCGCAGATCGGCTCGCCGATCGCCAACACGCGGGTCTACCTGCTCGACCGCGGGCTGCGGCCGGTGCCGGTCGGCGTGGCGGGCGAGATCTGCCTGGCGGGCGCGGGGCTGGCCCGCGGCTATCGCGGCCGGCCCGAGCTGACCGCGGAGCGCTTCGTGCCCGATCCGTTCTCGACCGGCGACCGGCTGTATCGCACGGGCGACCTGGCGCGCTGGCTGCCCTCGGGCGAGATCGAGTTCCTCGGCCGCGCCGACCAGCAAGTGAAGATCCGCGGCCTGCGCATCGAGCTGGGGGAGATCGAGTCCGTCTTGACTGCTCATCCGGCCGTGCGCGAGGCCGCGGTGCTGGCCCGGGACGGGCGCCTCGTGGGGTTCGTGGCGCTCCGGGAGGCCGCTGCGCTGCGCGGCTGGCTCGCCGAGCGGCTGCCGGACTTCATGATCCCCGCGGGCTGGGTCTTCCTCGACGCGCTGCCGCTCACTCCGAACGGCAAGGTGGACCGCCGCGCCCTCTTCGGGCTCGATCCCGGGCCGGAGACCCGGGAGACGACTGCGCCCCGCAACCCGGTCGAGGAGCTGCTGGCGACGCTGTTTGCCGAGGTGCTGGGCCTCGGAAACCCTCCCGGCGCGCACGACGACTTCTTCCACCTGGGCGGCCACTCGCTGCTCGCGGTGCAGCTCGCCTCGCGGGTGCGCGCCGCCTTCGACGTGGAGCTGCCGGTGCGCGCCGTGTTCGAGCACCCGACCGTGGCCGGGCTGGCCGAGGCGCTCGCGGGACCGTCCCCGGCGCCGCCGCTGGTGCCGGTCGAGCGGACCGGCGGCATGCCTCTCTCCTTCGCCCAGGAGCGGCTCTGGTTCCTCGACCGCTTCGAGCTTGGTACGTCCGCCTACAACATCCCGCTGGTCTTCCGCATCCGGGGTGAGGGGCTGCGGATCGGGGCGCTGGCCGCCGCTCTCGCCGGGGTGGTGCGGCGCCACGAGGCGCTGCGCACGGTCTTCCGGGAAGGGGCCGGCGGCCGGCCGGAACAGGTGGTGCTGCCTCTGGAAGCCACGCTGGCGGTGGTCGACCTCTCCGACGCCGGCGATCCGGTACTGGAGCTGGCAGAGCAGCCGTTTGACCTCACCCGCGGGCCGCTGCTCCGCGCCGTCCTGCTCCAGACAGCCGGCGACGATCACCGGCTGCTGCTCTCCATGCATCACGTGGCCTCGGACGGCTGGTCGGTCGGCGTGCTGGCGCGGGAGCTCTCGGCCCTCTACCTCGGCCAGCCGCTGCCGGAGCTGCCGGTGCAGTACGCGGACTACGCGGTCTGGCAGCGCGGCTGGCTTTCCGGCGACACGCTGGCGGCGGAGCTGGGCTGGTGGCGCGAGCGGCTGGCGGGCATCCCGGCCGGGCTCGAGCTGCCCGCGGACCGCCCGCGGCCGGCCGTGCAGAGCTACCGCGGCAACGTCCGGAGCCTGGCGGTCGGAGGCGAAGCGCTCGCGGCGCTCGGCCGGCGCTGCGGCGCCACGTTCTTCATGGCTGCGCTGGCCGCGTTCGACGCCTTCCTCCACCGCATCACCCACGCAGAAGACCTGGTGGTGGGCACGCCCGTGGCGAACCGCGACCGCGCCGAGGTCGAAGGGCTCGTCGGCTTCTTCGTCAACACGCTCGTGCTGCGCGCGTCGCTCGCGGGCGATCCCGGCTTCGAGGAGCTGCTGGCGCGGGTCCGCGCCTCCGCCCTGGAGGCCTACGCGCACCAGGACCTGCCGTTCGAGAAGCTGGTCGCGGAGCTGTCGCCCGAGCGCGACCTGTCGCGCCATCCGCTCTTCCAGGTCTCGCTGTCGGTCCAGGAAGGGCAGAGACCGCGGCTCGATCTCGGCCCCGGCCTGTCCACGACCCTGAGCGAGGTGCGGCTCCCCACCTCCAAGTTCGATCTCTCCCTGCACCTCGGCCGTGAGCTGGTCCAGGTCGAGTACTCAACCGATCTGTTCGACGAGGCCACGATCGACCGCTTCCTGGGCTGGTTCCGCACGCTGCTCGATGGGATCGCGGAGGCTCCAGAGGCGCGGATCCCGGAGCTGCCGCTGCTCTCTCCCGGGGAGCTGGATCAGATCCGGCTCGTGGGCGGCGAGGCGGCCCCCGGCAATACCCTCCACGCGCTGGTGGAGGAGCAGGCCCGCCGCGCTCCGGGCGCGGTGGCGCTGGTCGCGGCCGACGGCCGGATCGTGACCTATGGCGAGATGGCCGTGCGCGCCTCGTCCCTCGCCCGCCGGCTGCGCAGTCTGGGAGTGCGGGCCGAGACCCGGGTGGCCCTGTGCACCGAGCGCTCGCCCGAGCTGGTGATCGGCCTGCTGGGCATCCTCGAAGCGGGCGGCGCGTGCGTGCCGCTCGATCCCGGCCATCTTTCGGAGCGGCTCTCGTTCGTGCTGGAGGACTCGGGCGCGCTCGTGCTGGCGACGACTTCGGCGCTGTCTCCGCGCCTGCCCACCGGGGTGCCGCGGGTGTTCCTCGACGTCCACGAAGACGTCGCCGGGTTGCTGGATCCGGTCGAGCCGGAGCAGATTGCCTACGTGATCTACACATCCGGCTCCACGGGACGGCCCAAGGGCGTGGCGGTCCCTCACGGCGACGCGGCGGCTCACTGCGAGGCCGTCATCCGGCTCTACGGCCTGCACCCGGGCGACCGCGTGCTGCAGTTCGCGTCGCCGGCCTTCGACGTCTCCCTGGAGGAGATCCTTTCGGCGCTCGGCGCGGGCGCGGCCCTGGTGCTGCACGAGGGGATGTGGGACACGGAGACCCTGGCGCGGCGGGTCGGGGAGCTCGGCATCACCGTGCTCAACCTGCCGAGCGCGGTCTGGCACCATTGGGCGCACGACGCGTCTTCCACGGAGCGCCCGCCGCGGCTGCGCCTGATCGTGGTGGGCGGCGAGGAGGTGCTGGCCGAGCCGGCGCGCCAGTGGCTGCGCTCGCCGCTGGCGGCGATCCCGGTGCTGAACGGCTACGGCCCCACCGAGGCCGTGATCACCGCCACCCTGCACGAGGTGGCGCTCGACACCCTGGGCACCACGGCGTCGGTGCCGATCGGCCGGCCGCTGCCGGGGCGCTCCGCGATCGTCCTCGACCCCCGCGGCAACCCGGTTCCGGCAGGCGTCTCCGGCGAGCTCCACCTCGGCGGCTGTCTGGCCCGCGGGTACCTCGGCCGGCCCGGGCTGACCGCGGAGCGCTTCGTCCCCGATCCGTTCGGCGAGCCGGGGGCGCGCCTGTACCGCACGGGCGACCTCGTCCGCTACCGGGCGGAAATCGACGCGCTGGAGTTCCTCGGCCGCATCGACCAGCAGATCAAGATCCGCGGCTTCCGGGTGGAGCCCGCGGAGATCGAGGCCGCGCTCGCCGCGTGCCCCGGCGTGGCCGCGTCCGCGGTGCTGGTGCGCGAGTCCGGCCGCGAGAAGCAGCTCGTGGCCTTCGTCGAGCCGGACGGCGCGCCGCCGTCGGTCGACGGCTTGCGCTCATTCCTGGAAACCCGGCTGCCCGCCTGGATGGTGCCGGCCGGTTTCGTGGTGATCGGCGCGCTGCCGCTCAACGCCAACGGCAAGATCGACCGCGCCGCGCTCGCCCGCCTGCCGATCGAGATCCGGCGCGGCGGATCGGAGCCTCCGCGCACCGAGGTCGAGCGGGCGCTGGCCGCCATCTGGGAGGAGGTGCTGGAGGTCGCGGAGGTCGGCCGCGGCGATCACTTCTTCCATCTCGGTGGCCACTCGCTGCTCGCCATGCGCCTGGCCTCCCGGGTGCGCGCCGGCTTCGAGGTCGAGCTGGAGCTGCGCGACGTTTTCGAGGCGCCAACCCTCGCGGGCCAGGCCGCGCGCATCGAGCAGGCGCTGTTGGCCGGGCTCTCGGAGGACGAGGTGCGGGAGCTCCTGGAGCCGGCACCCGAGGCGGGCGCGCCGCCGCTCGTGCGCGCGGAGCGGGGGAGCGAGGTCCCGCTCTCGTTCGCCCAGGAGCGCATCTGGTTCCTGGACCGCCTGGAGCCCGGCACGATCGCCTACAACGTCCCGGTGTCGTTCCATCTCCGCGGACCCCTGGAGCCCGCGGCCCTGGCCGGCGCTCTCGCCGAGGTCGTGCGGCGCCACGAGGCGCTGCGCACGGTCTTCCGCGAAGGCGCGGACGGCGTGCCCGTGCAAGTGGTGCAGGGCTTCGCCCCGGTGCCGTTGCCCATGGTGGATCTGTCGGGGCTGGCCGAGCCCGCGGCCGAGGCGGCCCGGCTGGAGGTGCGGATGGCGAGGCAGCCCTTCGACCTGGCCAGCGGGCCGCTGCTGCGCGCCGTGCTCCTGCGGATGGGAAGCGCGGAGCACCGGCTGTTCCTCGGCCTGCACCATGCGGTCTTCGACGGCTGGTCGGGCGGGGTGCTGGAGCGGGAGCTTGCGGCGGCTTACCGGGGGGAACACGGACAGACACGGACAGACACGGACGAACACGGACCGGCGATGTCCGTGTCAGTCCGTGCTCGTCCGTGTTCGTCCGTGTCAGACCCGCCGGTGCAGTACGCCGACTATGCCATCTGGCAGCGGCGCTGGCTCACGGGCGAGGTGCTCGCGGCGGAGCTGGGCTGGTGGCGCGAGCGGCTCGCCGGGGTGCCGGCCGTGCTGGCGCTGCCCGCGGACCGGTCACGGCCGGCGCGCCGGAGCTTCCGCGGTGTGCACTACCGCGACGCGCTGCCGGCAGAGCTGACCGTGGCGCTCGCCGCGCTGGGCCGTTCTCACGACGCCTCGCTCTTCATGGTGCTCCTCGCCGGCTACCAGGCCCTGCTGGCGCGGCTCTCCGGCGCCGACCGCCTGCTGGTGGGCACGCCGATCGCCAACCGCCGCCACGCCGAGGTGGAGGAGCTGATCGGGCTCTTCGTGAACACGCTGGCGCTGCCCTCGGACCTTTCGGATAGCCCGCCGTTCGCGGTGCATCTCCAGCGCACGCGCGACCTGCTGCTGGGCGCCTTCGGCCACCAGGACCTGCCGTTCGAGCGGCTGGTCGAGGAGCTGGCGCCGGATCGTGACCTCTCGCGCATGCCGCTGGTGCAGACGCTGATCGTGCTGGGCGGCGCGCCGGGGACTCCGGTCGAGCTGGCTCCCGGCCTGACCATGGAGCCGCGCGGGATCGGCACGGGCCTGGGCATGGGGACCTCCAAGATGGACCTCTCGCTCCACGTGGGAGAGGCCGGCGACGGCGGTCTCGCGATCGCCTGGGAGGCCGACGCCGACCTGTTCGATGCCGCCACCCTGGCGCGGATCTCCGGCTGGCTCCGGAACCTGCTGGAGGGCCTGGCCGCCGCGCCGGAGCGCCCCGTCCGCGAGGTTTCTCTCCTGAGCGAGGCGGAGCGCCGCGAGCTACAGGCGTGGAGCGGGCAAGCCTCCCGGCAGGCGCAGCCGACGATCCCGGAACGGATCGCGCTCTGGATGGAGCGGACTCCCGATGCTCCGGCGGTCGTAGGCACGGGCGAGCCGCTCTCCTGGCGCGAGCTGGACCTGCGCACCGCCCGCCTGGCGCGGCGCCTGCGCAGCCTGGGGGCGGGGCCGGAGGCGCGGGTCGCGGTCTGCCTGGAGCGCTCGCCCGACCTGGTGGTGGCGATCCTCGGCGTGCTGCGCTCCGGCGCGGCCTACGTGGTCCTCGAGCCCGACCAGCCGCCGGGCCGCCGCAAGCGGATCCTGGAGGGCTCGGGCGCCCTGGCGCTCGTCACGCGGCCCAGGCTGGTTCCGGACCTCGATGGTGTGCCCCGGGTGGGGATCGAAGAGGCGAAGCACGGAGACGCGCAGGGGACGCTGGACCGGCCCGAGCCGTCGAGCCTGGCCTACGTGCTCTACACCTCGGGCTCGACCGGCGAGCCCAAGGGAGTGGCGGTCGAGCACCGCCAGCTCGCGGCCTACGTGGACGCGGTGCTGGAGCGGCTCGATCTGCCCGCGGGCTCGACTTTCGCCACCGTGACGACATTCGCGGCCGACCTCGGCCACACCTCGGTGTTCGGCGCCCTCGCCTCGGGCGGCACGCTCCACGTGGTGCCGCGGGAGCTGTCCGCCGATCCCGCCCGCCTGGCCATGCGCTTCACGGCGCACCCGGTCGACGCGCTCAAGATCGTGCCCTCCCACCTGGCGGCGCTCCTCGCCGCGGCGCCCCGGCCCGAGAGGGTGCTGCCGCGGCACCGCCTGGTCGTGGGCGGCGAGGCCGCGACCTGGGAGCTGATCGGGCGCGTGCGCGAGCTGTCGCCCGGCTGCCGGATCCTCAACCACTACGGCCCGACCGAGACCACGGTCGGCGTGCTCACCGCCATCCTGGAAGACCCTTCCGGCGACAGGCCGCCCCTGGGCCGGCCGCTGCGCGGCAATGTCGTGCGGCTGCTCGACACGAGCCTGGAGCTGGTGCCCCGGGGCATCCCCGGCGAGGTCTGGATCGGCGGCGCCCAGGTGGCGCGCGGCTGTCTCGGCCAGCCGGACCGCACGGCGGAGCGGTTCCTTCCCGATCCGTTCGGCGAGTCCGGGGCCCGTCTGTACCGGACCGGCGACCTGGCGCGCTGGCTCCCTTCCGGCGACCTGGAGTTCCTGGGGCGCGCCGACGACCAGCTCAAGGTGCGCGGCCATCGTGTCGAGCCCGGCGAGGTGGCCGCGGCCCTGGCGCGACATCCGGCGGTGGGCGAGGCCGCCGTGCTGCCGGTGGAGCGCGCCGGGGAGATGCGGCTGGCCGCCTGCGTCGTGCCCGCGCCGGGCGCGGACGTCCCCGGCCGCGGCGAGCTGCGGGCCTGGCTCGCCGCCCGCCTGCCGGAGCCGATGGTGCCGTCCGAGATCGTCCTGCTCGACGCGTTGCCGCTCACCCCGAACGGCAAGCTCGACCGCTGGGCCCTGCGCGCCATCACGGCGGCGGCACAGGCCGAGGAGGCAGCGCCGGATGCGGCACCGGCGAGCCCGGCCGAGGAGCTGATGGCCATGCTCTTCGCCGAGCTGCTCGGCAAGGAGCGGGTGGCGCGCGCGGACGACTTCTTCGAGCTCGGCGGCCACTCGCTGCTCGCCGTGCGGCTGCTGGCCCGGGCGCGGGAGGTCTTCGGCGCCGAGCTCGACGTGCGCTCCGTGTTCGAGCGGCGGACGGTCGCGGGCCTCGCCGCCCGGGTGGAGGATCTGCTACGCGGCGGAAGTGAGACCATGGCGCCACCGCTGACACGTGCCGCGGGGAGCACCCTTCCGCTCTCCTTCGCGCAGGAGCGGCTCTGGTTCCTCGACCGCCTGGAGCCCGGCACCGCCACCTACAACGTGGTCCGCGAGATGCGCCTGCGCGGGCCGCTCGACGCCGCGGCCCTGGCCGCGGCGCTCGCGGAGATCGTGCGCCGCCACGAGCCGCTGCGCACCCGCTTCGAGTCCGTGGACGGCGAGCCTGTCCAGATCGTGCTGCCATTCACGGATTTGCCCCTGACGGTGGCCGATCTGTCCACCCTGCCGGAGGCCGGACGGGAGGCTGCGCGGCTGGCGGCGCTGGAGGGCCGGCGGCCCTTCGACCTGCGCCGCGGACCGCTGCTGCGCGCCAGGCTGCTGCGGCTCGCGTCCGAGGAGCACGTGCTGCTGCTCGGCGTGCACCACATCGCCTTCGACGGCTGGTCGATGGATGTGCTGCGCCGCGAGCTGGGCGCGCTCTACGCCGCTTTCGCCGCGGGCAGGCCCTCGCCCCTGCCGCCGCTTCCCGTGCGCTACGCAGATTACGCGGTCTGGCAGCGGCAGTGGCTCCGGGGCGAGGTGCTCGAAGCTCAGCTCGCCTGGTGGCGGGAGCGGCTGGCGGGCAGCCCGCCGGCGCTGGAGCTGCCGTTCGACCGGCCGCGGCCCGAGACGCAGAGCCTGCGCGGCGGCGTGGAACGGGCGCCCCTGCCGCCCGGCCTGTTCCACGGCAGCGGTGGCCGCGGGGGCGCGACCCCCTTCATGACGCTCCTCGCGGGCGTGCAGGCCTTCCTGCATCGGATCACCGGCCAGGACGGCTTCCTGCTGGGCACGCCGGCGGCGAACCGCGACCGTTCCGAGGTCCAGGGGCTCATCGGGTTCTTCGTCAACACGCTGGTGCTGCGCGCCGACCTGTCGGGCGATCCCGCGTTTCCCGAGCTGCTGGCGCGGGTGCGGGAGACGGCGCTCGCGGCCTACGCGCACCAGGACCTGCCGTTCGAGCGCCTGGTCCAGGAGCTGGCGCCGGGGCGGGACCTCGCGCGCACGCCGCTCTTCCAGGTGGTCTTCTCCTGGCAACCTCCGCGCGCGGGATCAATGGAGCTCGCGCCGGGGCTCGGCCTGGAGATCGCGGACGTGGACTCCGGCACCTCCAAGTTCGACCTCTCGCTCTTCCTCGGCGAGTCGCTTAACGGGCCGGGTATTGCGGTCGAGTACGCGGCCGACCTGTTCGACCGCGCCACGGTGCGCCGGCTCGTCCGCAGCCTCGGCCATCTCCTGGAGGGGATCGCGGCCGAGGGTGGAGAGCGGGTGCCGGTCTCCGCGCTCCCCCTGATGGGAGCGGAGGAGCGCGCGCAGGTCGTCCACCAGTGGAACGACACGGCCACGGACTACCCGCGCTCGGCCACGATCCACGGCCTGTTCGAGGAGCAGGCGCGGCGTTCCCCCGCATCCCTGGCGGTGGTCTGCGATGGCGAGGAGCTGACCTACGCGGAGCTGAATCAACAGGCCGAGCGCATCGCCTCCCGCCTGCTCGCCCTGGGCGTGAAGCCGGACGAAGCCGTGGGCCTCTGCGCCGAGCGCTCGATCGGCCTGATCGCCGCGCTGCTCGGCATCCTCAAGGCTGGCGGCGCTTACCTGCCGCTCGATCCGCAATATCCGCCCGAGCGGCTCGCCGGGATGCTCGCCGACGCCGGTGGCCGCATCGTCGTGGTGGAGGAGGGATTGGAAGGCTGCCTGTCCGAAACCGGCGCTGCCCGGCTGCCGTTGCGCGACTCCCTCTCCCGCGAAGCGGGGGAGGGCCGGGGAGGGGGTCCGAGAATCGACCCCGACAACCTCGCCCACGTCCTGTTCACCTCCGGCTCCACGGGCCGGCCGAAGGGGGTGGCGGTCACCCATCGCAATGTGGTGCGGCTGGTGCGCAACACCGATTGGTTCCACTTCGGCCCCGAGGAGGTCTTCCTGCAGTTCGCGCCAGTGTCGTTCGACGCCTCGACGCTGGAGATCTGGGGACCGCTCTTGAACGGCGGGCGGCTGGCCGTCTTCCCGCCGGGGCCGCCGGACCTGCGGCAGCTCGGGGAGGCGGTGGAGCGCCACGGTGTGACATCTCTGTGGCTGACGGCCGGCCTGTTCCAACAGATGGTAGAATCCCACCTGCCTCGCCTGCGCAACGTGCGGCAGCTCGCGGCGGGCGGCGATGTCCTGTCGCCGGCCCACGTGCGCCGCGCGCGCGCAGGTCTGCCCGGTACCACCCTGGTCAACGGCTACGGGCCCACCGAAGGGACGACCTTCACCTGCTGTCATCGCGTCGGAGGGATCGGAGCCGAAGCGGCTCCGGGCGGACGTGTCCCGATCGGGCGGCCGATCTCGAACACCCGGGTCTATCTGCTCGACGCCGCGCTGCGCCCGGTGCCGGCCGGAGTGGTGGGGCAGCTCTACGCGGGCGGCGACGGCCTGGCCCGGGGGTACGCGGGCCGGCCGGACCTGACGGCCGAGCGCTTCGTACCCGATCCCCTGACGGGCGAGGTAACGGGCGAGCCGGGCGGGCGCCTGTACGCCACCGGCGACCTCGCGCGCTGGCGCGCCGACGGCGAGCTCGACTTCGTCGGCCGCGCCGACCACCAGGTCAAGCTGCGCGGCTTCCGCATCGAGCCGGGGGAGATCGAGGCGGCGCTCGCCGCCCATCCGGAGGTGGAGACGGCGGTCGTGGTCCCGCGCGAGGACCTGCCCGGAGACCGGCGGCTCGTGGCCTACGTCGTGCCCGCGCCGGAGCAGGCGCCGGACGCGGCCGGGCTGCGCGGGCACCTGGAGCTGCGGCTGCCGTCCTACATGGTCCCGGCGGCGTTCGTGCTCCTGCCGGCCCTGCCGCTCACGGCCAACGGCAAGGTCGACCGCGGGGCGCTGCCGGCCCCCGGGGTCGACCGCAGGCCGGCGGAGACCACCCCGCCGCGCACGCCGCTGGAGGCGGAGGTGGCGAAGGTGTGGGGAGAGGTGCTCGGCGTGGAGCGCGTCGGCCTGGAGGACAGCTTCTGGGCGCTTGGCGGTCACTCGCTGCTCGCCACCAAGGTGCTGTCGCGGCTCTACGACGCGCTGGGATTGGAGCTGCCGCTGCAATCGCTGTTCGAGGCGCCGACGCTCGCGGGCTTCGTCCGGACGGTGGGCCATCACCTCCTCGCCGACGGGCCGGGCGACCTGCTCGACGAGCTGGACGGGCTGTCGGAGATCGAGCTCCAGGCCCTGATTGAAGAGGAAACGCGCAAGATCTAAACGTTTGGCAATGAATGGTTTAACCGTGTCGAACCTGTCCCGTTTCGGAACGCGAAAGGCACTTATGGGTATGAGCGCCCCCCCACGGAGTGGCTGTTGAAACCCATGAGCCCAAGTGTTCGCCCCTCGGCGGCCCTCAAGCCGCAGCTCGACTTCTGGCGTCGCCAGTTGGAGGGGCTCCCTGCGCCCATCGAGCTGCCTGCCGACCGCCTGCGCGGGGCCGGTCCGCTGTTGCGTCGCGCGCGGGAGGTCCTCGACCTTCCGGAAGGGCTGCTCGAGACGCTCGAGCGGACCGGCCTCACGGAGACCCTGCTCGCCGCCTTTCTGGCGCTGCTGCACCGCTATACCGGACGCGAGGACTTGGTCGTCGGCGCGTCCCTGGGGGAGGCCGGGAACCTGCTCCCGCTGCGCGTGGACGCCGGGGGCGATCTTTCGTTCATGGAGCTGCTCGGCCGAGTCCGGGAAGCGGTGCGCTCGGCCAGGGAGCACCAGGACCTCACGCTGGAGGAGCTTCTGGAGGAGCTGCCGGCCGGTCAGCCGCTGTTCCACGCTGCGTTCGTACCCGATGCGAACCTGGACGGCGCCGGTCTCGACCTGGCCCTGGGCCTCCTGCGCCATGGCGGCGGGACCGCCCTCGCCGCCGGCTACGCGTCCGACCTCTTCGAGGCGGCCACGGTGCGCCGCCTGCTCGGCCACTTCCTGAACCTGTTGGAAGGGATCGCCGGCGAAGACGGCGATGGCATCCGGCTCTCGGATCTGCCCCTGCTCGGCCGCGAGGAGAGAGAGCAGATGCTGGTGGCCTGGAACGGAGCGAATACCGGGTTGCCAGAGACGCTGCCGGAGGCGCCGGTGCACGAGATGGCCCTGCGCCATGCCCAGGCCCGGCCCAATGCCCTGGCGGTCTCCTGGGAGGGCGGCAGCCTGACCTATGGCGAGCTGATGCGCCGCTCCCTCCGCCTGGCCGCCTGGCTGCGCCGGCGCGGCCTCGGCGAGGAAGACGTGGTGGCGCTGCGGCTGGAGCGCTCGCCGGAGCTGGTGGTCTCCAGCCTGGGGGTCCTGCTGGCCGGCGCCGCCTACCTGCCGGTCGATCCTTCCAACCCGTCCGAGCGCCTGGCCTACGTGCTCGGCGATTCCGGGGCCGCGCTGCTGCTGACCACGGAGCGGCTGCGCCTCCCAGGCTTGCCGGTTGAGCAGGTGGAGCTGGAATCGCTCGCGCTGGACGGGGAGCCCGTCGAGACGGCGCTGCCGGAGCGCGATCCCGGCCGGTTGGCCTACGTGATCTACACCTCGGGCTCGACCGGCACGCCCAAGGGGACCGACCTCGTCCACCGCGGGCTATCGAACGCGATCGAGCACTCCCGGCGCAGGTACCTGGCCGCGCCCGGCGAGCGCGTGGCGCTGGTGGCCAGCCCCGGGTTCGATGCGTCGGTCTGGGAGGTCTGGCTCGCCCTGACCTCGGGCGCCTCGATCCACGTGCCGCCCGCGGAGATCCTGGCCTCGGCGCCAGACCTGCTCGCCTGGTACGCGCGCGAAAAGGTCGGCTTCTCGTTCGCCCCGCCGGTGCTGGTCGAGGCGATGCTCGGAGAGGAAACACCCGTTGGCCTGGCGCTGCGCTATTTGATGGCGGGCGGCGACCGGCTGCGGCTGCGGCCCCGGCCGGACTGCCCGTTCGCGGTCGGCAACAACTACGGTCCCACGGAGGCGAGCATCGTCACCGCCGAGGGGCTCGTCGCCGCGGGGGAGGACCGGCCGCCCACGATCGGCCGGCCGCTCGACAATGTGCGGGTCTGCATTCTCGACGCCGCGCTGCAGCCGCTGCCGGCAGGCGTGCCGGGCGAGCTGTTCATCGGCGGCGTGGGCGTGGCCCGCGGCTACCGCGGCCGGCCCGCCCTCACGGCCGAGCGCTTCGTCCCCGATCCGTTCGGCCCGCCCGGGGCGCGGCTCTACCGCTCCGGCGACTTGGCGCGCTGGCTGCCGTCGGGCGAGCTCGACTTCGTCGGCCGCGCCGACCACCAGGTCAAGCTGCGCGGCTTCCGCATCGAGCTCGGCGAGATCGAGTCGGTGCTGCTCGGCCATTCGGGCGTGCGCGAGGCCGCGGTGCTCCTGCGCGCCGCCGAGGGCCGGCTCGCCGGCTATGTGGCCCTGGCGCCGAACGGGGCGGCTCCATCGATCCCCGAGCTGCGCCAGCACCTGTCTTCCCGCCTGCCCGAGTACATGGTGCCCACCGCCTGGGCCGTGCTCGACTCCCTGCCCGTGAACGCCAGCGGCAAGGTGGACCGCCGCGCCCTGGAGCGCGTGCAGGCCGTGGCCGTGGCGGAAGATGTGGAAGAAGCGGCGCCGCGCACCCAGCTCGAGGAGCTGCTGGCCGGCCTGTTCGCCGAGGTACTGGACCTCCCGGACGGCGTGGGGATCCACCAGGACTTCTTCCACCTCGGCGGCCACTCGCTCCTCGCCACGCGCCTCGTTTCGCGGGTGCGCGAGCTGTGCCGCGTCGCGCTCGACATGCGCACCGTGTTCGAGCACCCGACCGTGGCTGGCCTGGCGTCCTGGGTCGAGCACCGGCAGGGCCGGGAGGACGCCGCGGTCCCGCTCGCGCCGGCCCCGGCCGGCCCGGCGCCCCTGTCGAGCGCGCAGCAGCGCCTCTGGTTCCTGGAGCGTCTGCGCCCCGGCACCGCGCTCTACAACCTGGCCCAGCTCTTCGACCTGCGCGGCGAGCTGACCGTGCCCGCGCTGGCCGCGGCCTTCGACGCGGTCGTCCGCCGCCACGAGGCGCTGCGCACGCTGTTCGCGGATGGCTCGGAGGAGGATAGCTCCGAGGTAGGAAGCCTCGGGAGCGACCCGGTCCAGCTCGTCTGCCGCGAGCCGCTGCAGTCCGAGCCTCTGCCGGTCGTCGACCTCGGCGGCCTGCCGGGACCGGTCCGCCATGCCGAGGCGGAGCGCATCACGGCCGAGGAGGCGCGCCGGCCGTACGACCTGGAGCGCGGCCCGCTCCTGAGGACCGCCCTGCTGCGGCTCGGCCCGCAGGAGCACCGGCTGCTGGTGGGCTCGCACCACATCGTGTCCGACGCCTGGTCGGTGGGCGTGCTCCTGCGCGAGCTGTCGGCCCTTTACCAGGCCGCTCTCTCGCCGCATGCCTCGCCGCTGCCGCCGCTGCCGGTGCAGTATCCCGGGTTCGCGGTCTGGCAGCACCGACGCCTCACGGAGGAGGCTGCCGAGGCTCAGCTCGCGTGGTGGCGCGGGCACCTCGCCGGGGTGCCCGCGGTCCTGGAGCTTCCCGCGGACCGGCTGCGGCCCGCGGTCCCGTCGCTCCGGGGCGAGCGCCTGCGGCTCTCCCTCGACGCCGGCCTGGAGCCCGCCCTCCTCGCCCTGGGCCGGCGGCAGGGCGCCACCCTCTTCATGACCCTGCTGGCCGCCTTCCAGGCCCTCCTGCACCGCTACACCCTCCAGGAAGACTTCGTGGTCGGCTCGCCCGTGGCGGGCCGCGACCGGCTGGAGCTGGAGGCGCTGATCGGGTTCTTCGTCAACATGCTGCCGCTGCGCGCCGCCGCCTCGGAGGAGACGGCCTTCTCGGAGCTGCTCGCCGGCGTGCGCGAGTCGGTGCTCGGCGGCTTCGCGCATCAGGACGTCCCTTTCGACCGCCTCGTCGAGGAGCTGGCGCCGCAGCGCGACCTCGCGCGCACGCCCCTGTTCCAGGTCGTCTTCGCCGTTCAGGAGGCCATGGCCGGCCCGGACCTCGGCGTCGAGGTGACGGATGCGGCCGAGATCGACACCGGCGTCGCCAAGTTCGACCTCACGCTGCTGATCGAGCGCGGCCCGCGCGGCTTGGACGCCATCGCGGAGTACTCCTCCGACCTCTTCGAGCGCGAGACCGTGCAGCGGATGCTCGGCGCCTTCCGCGTGCTCGTCGCCGGCGCGCTGGCCGCTCCGGGCACGCCGCTGGCGGAGCTGCCCCTGCTGGCGACAGAGGAGCGCGCGCAGGTGGTCGCGGGCTGGAACCGGACCGCGGCGGACATCCCCGGGCTGCCCGTGCACCGCCTGTTCGAGCGCCATGCCGCCGCCCGGCCGGGCGCCCTGGCCGTCGCCTCGGCGGAGGAGGCCCTGACCTATGGCGAGCTGGAGCGGCGCGCCAACCTGCTGGCCTGGCGGCTGCGGCGGCTCGGCGTCGGACCCGAGGACGTGGTGGCGCTCCTGCTGGAGCGCTCCCCCGAGCTGGCGCTCGGCGCCCTCGCGGCGCTCAAGGCCGGCGGCGCCTACCTGCCGATCGATCCCTCCTATCCGGCCGAGCGCGTGCTCTACATCCTGGGCGACGCCGGGGCCAAGGCGCTGCTGACCACCTCCCGCGCCGTGGCCGCGCTGCCCGAGGTGCCGCTCCACGCCGGCCACCTGATCCTGCTCGACCAGATGATGGAGGGGATGACGGAGGGAGAGGCTTCAGAGGAGGCGAGCTCGCCGCCGCCGGCCGACGCCGATCCCGGCGGGCTCGCCTACGTCATCTACACCTCGGGCTCGACCGGCGCCCCCAAGGGGACCGAGCTGCGCCACCGCGGGCTCTCCAACCTCGTGGCCTGGCAGCACCGGGCCTGGGACCTGGAGCCCGCGGACCGGGCGTCCCTCGTGGCCGGCCCGGGCTTCGATGCCTCGGTCTGGGAGCTCTGGCCGCCGCTGGCCGCCGGGGCCTCCCTGCACGTGCCGGCGCCGGACGTGCTGCTCTCGCCGACGGGCCTCCTCTTCTGGCTGGCGGAGCGCGGCATCACCGTGGCGTTCCTGCCCACGCCGCTCGCCGAGGGCGTGCTGGCCGAGCCCGCCGGGGCGACATCCGCGGACCTCGCGCTGCGCGTGCTCAACGTCGGCGGCGACCGGCTGCACCTGCGGCCCGCGGTTGACCAGCGGTTCTCGCTGGTCAACCTCTACGGCCCGACGGAGGCCACGGTCGTCACGACCGCGGCGGTGGTGGCGGCCGAGGGGCACCGGGCGCCGCACATCGGGGGGCCGATCGCCAACTTCCGCGTGCACCTGCTCGACCGCGGCCTCGCGCCCGTGCCGGTCGGGGTCCCCGGCGAGCTGTGCGTGGCCGGCGTGGGCCTGGCGCGCGGCTACCGCCGGCGGCCCGACCTCACGGCCGAGAAGTTCGTGCCCGATCCGCTGGGCGGGTCCGGCGAGCGGCTCTACCGCACGGGCGACCTGGCGCGGCGGCTGCCCGGCGGCGAGATCGAGTTCCTCGGCCGCATCGATCAGCAGGTCAAGATTCGCGGCTACCGCATCGAGCTCGGGGAGATCGAGGCCGCGATGTGCCGCCATCCCGGCGTGCGCGAGGCCGTGGCGCTGGTGCGCGACGGCCGGCTCGTCGCCTACGTGGTCGGGCAGGAGACCGATCTCCGATCCTTCCTCGCCGGCGTGCTGCCCGAGGTCATGATCCCCTCGGCCTGGATCTTCGTAGCGGCGCTGCCGCTCACCCAGAACGGCAAGGTGGACCGCCGCGCCCTGGCGCGCATGGCTCCCGCACCCGAGGCGCACGCCTCGGCCGCGCCGCCGCGCACCGCGGCCGAGGCGGCCGTGGCCGAGGTCTGGTCGAGCCTGCTGGGGGTGGAGGGGATCGGCGCGTTCGACGACTTCTTCGCGCTCGGCGGCCACTCGCTGCTGGCCGCCCGGCTGGCCGCCCGCATCCACGAGCGGCTCGGCGTCGAGCTGCCGCTGCGCGTGGTCTTCCAGGAGCCCACGGTCGCGCGCCTGGCCGGCTGGATCGAGGCCGAGCGCCATCGCGGCAACAGCGATGACACCGCCGCCGGCCCCACGCTCGTCGCGGGCGTGGCGGCGGCGCCGCTCTCCTTCGCGCAGCAGCGCCTCTGGTTCCTCGACCGGCTGGAGCCGGGCTCGGCGGCCTACAACCTGCCGGCCCTGATGCGCCTCGCCGGGCCGTTGCGGCCGGAGGTCCTGGCCCTGGCGCTGGCCGAGGTGGTGCGCCGCCACGCCGCGCTGCGCACGACGTTCGAGGTGCCCGAGGGCGCCGCCGATCCGGTGCAGGTGGTGCACCCGCTCGCGGGCTGGAACCTGCCGCTGCTCGACCTGTCCGCCCTGCCTCCGGCGCAGCGCGAGGCCGAGGCCGTCCGGCAGGCGGTGGCGGAGGCGAGCCGGCCGTTCGATCTCCAGCGCGGGCCGCTGGTGCGCACGGTCCTGCTGCGCCTGAACGAGGGCGATCACCGGCTTGTCGTCACCATGCACCACGTCGTCTCCGACGGCTGGTCGATCGAGCTGCTGCAGCGCGAGCTGGGAATCCTCTACGAAGCGTTCGCCGCGGGCCGGCCGTCCCCGTTGCCGAAGCTGCCGCTCCAGTACCCCGACTACGCGGTCTGGCAGCGCGGCTGGCTCTCCGGCGACGAGTTGGAGCGGCAGGTCTCCTACTGGCGCGAGCGCCTGGCCTCGCCGCCGGCCTTCGACCTGCCGGCCGACCGGCCGCGTCCGGCGGTCTGGAGCTACCACGGCGCGGTCGTCGAGGCCGAGCTGCCCGAGAGCCTGGCCGCCGCCCTGGAGCGGGCCGGACAGACCCGCCATGCCACTCCGTTCATGACGGTGCTGGCCGCGTTCCTGGCCCTGCTGCACCGCTACACCGGGCAGGAGGACCTGGTCATCGGCACGCCCGTGGGCGGACGCGGGCGCGCCGACGTCGAGCCGCTCATCGGCTTCTTCGTCAACACGCTCGCCCTGCGGATCGACCTCTCCGGCGAGCCGACATTCCTCGACCTCGTGGCGCGGGTACGCGAGTCGGCGCTCGCCGCCTACGCCCACCAGGACCTGCCGTTCGAGAAGCTGGTGGCCGAGGTGGCGCCGGAGCGCGACCTGTCGCGCAACCCGCTGTTCCAGGTGATCTTCGCTTTTCTGGACGGCTGGGAGCCGATGACCCTCGGGCCGGGCCTGACCCTGGGCGCCGCCGAGGGGGTCCATCCCGGCACCGCGAAGTTCGACCTCTCGTTCCACGCCAGCCGCGCGGCGAGCGGGCTGCACCTCTGGCTGGAGTACGCGACCGACCTCTTCGACCGCGCCACGATCGAGCGGCTGATCGGGCACTTCCGGCTCCTGCTGGAGGAGGCCGCGCGCCATCCGGACGCGCCGGTCGCGGCGCTGCCGCTCCTCACCGCGGGCGAGCGCGCGCAGCTCGCCGCCTGGGCGCAGGAGGCGCACCGCGGCCATCCCGCGGGGCTCCTGCACGGCCTGTTCGAGGAGCAGGTACGCCGCACCCCGGACGCCGTGGCGCTGGTGGCAGGCGGCACGGTGCTCACCTACGCCGAGCTGGAAGAGCGCTCGGCGCGGCTCGCCCGCCGCCTGCGCGCCCTGGGTGCGGGACCTGAGGTGGCGGTGGCGGTCTGCCTGGAGCGGAAGGCCGACCTGATTGTTTCGCTGCTCGCGGTGCTGCGCTCGGGCTCGTTCTATGTGCCGCTCGACCCGCGCTATCCCGCGGACCGCCTGGCCTTCCTGATCGAGGACAGCGGCGCCCGCATCGTGGTGACGAAGAGCTTCCTGGACTCTCCCGAAGAGGTTGGCGGGCTGCCGGAGACCCGGCCGGCGACCGTGCCGGAAAACCTCGCCTACCTGATCTACACCTCGGGCTCGACCGGGCGGCCCAAGGCGGTCGCCATTACCCATGCGAGCGCCGTGAAGCTCGCCTGGTGGGCGCGCGAGGTGTTCTCTCCGGAGGAGCTGCGCGGCGTGCTCGCCTGCACGGCCGTGACCTTCGACCTGTCGGTCTACGAGATCTTCGTCACCCTGTCCTGGGGCGGCGCCGTCATCCTGGTCGACGATGCGCTGTCGCTCCTCTCCGGGCCGCCGGAGCTGCCGGCCGGCCTGGAGATGACGCTGGTCAACACCGTGCCGTCGGCGATCGCGGAGCTGCTGCGCGAGGACGCCCTGCCGGCCTCGGTGCGGACGGTCAACCTGGCGGGGGAGGCGCTGCCCCGGAGCCTCGCCGACCGCGTCTACGCGCGGCCGGGGACGGAGCGGCTCTACAACCTCTACGGCCCGTCCGAGGACACGACCTACTCGACCTGGACGCTGGTGGAGCCGAGCTCGGAGCGCCAGCCGGCGATCGGCCGGCCCGTGCACGACACCCGCGCCTACGTGGTGGACCGGCGATTGGAGCGCCTGCCCCTGGGCGTTCCCGGCGAGCTCTGCCTGGCCGGCGACGGGCTGGCGCGCGGCTACCTCGGGCGTCCCGAGCTGACCGCGGAGCACTTCGTGCCCGATCCCTGGGGAGAGCAGCCCGGCGGACGCATGTACCGCACTGGCGACCTGGCCCGGCTGCGCGCCGACGGCGAGCTGGAGTACCTGGGACGCCTGGACCACCAGGTCAAGGTGCGTGGCTATCGCATCGAGCTGGGCGAGGTGGAATCGGCCCTGGCAAGCCTGCCCGGGATCGAGGGGGCGGCGGTGCTGGCGCGGGAGGACAGCCCGGGCGACCGGCGGCTCGTGGCTTATCTCGCCGGATCCGGGGAGGCCTCGTCCCAGGAGCTGCGCCTGGCCCTGCTGCAGACGCTGCCCGAGCCCATGGTGCCGTCCGCGTTCGTGTTCCTGCCGGCCCTGCCGCTCACCGCCCATGGCAAGGTCGACCGCCGCGCCCTGTCGCGGATCGCGCCCGCCGCCGAGGCGCGCCCGGTCTCCGAGCCGCCGGGCACGCCCGCCGAGATGGCGGTGGCCCAGATCTGGACGGAGCTGCTCGGGGTCGAGGGGATCGGCGTCCAGGATGACTTCTTCGCCCTGGGCGGCCACTCGCTCCTGGCCGCGCGCCTGACCGCGCGGGTGCAGGAGCGGCTCGGCGTCGACCTGCCGCTGCGCGTAGTCTTCCAGGAGCCCACGGTCGCCCGCCTCGCCGGCTGGATCGAGGCCGCGCGCCGCCAGGAGGCATCCACCGGCCCGAGCCTCGTGCCCGGCCTCGCCGGCGAGGTGGCGCCGCTCTCGTTCGCGCAGCAGCGCCTCTGGTTCGTCGAGCAGCTCCAGCCGGGCTCGCCGGCCTACAACGTCCCGCTCCCGCTGCGGCTCGCCGGGCCGCTGCGGCCCGCGGCCCTGGCCGCGGCGCTGGCCGAGGTGGTGCGCCGCCACGAGGCGCTGCGCACCACGTTCGAGGTGTCCGAGGGTGCGGCGGAGCCCATGCAGGTCGTGCACCCCGCGTCCGGCTGGGACCTGCCCGTGGTCGACCTGGGCGCCCTGCCCGCGGAGCGGCGCGCGGCCGAGGCCGCGCGGCTGGCCGCCGGGGACTCGCGCCGGCCGTTCGACCTGCGGCGCTTCCCGCTGCTGCGCACGACCCTGCTCCGTCTCGATGCGGAGGAGCACCTGCTGCTCGCCACCATGCACCACATCGTCTCCGACGGCTGGTCCATGGGCATCCTGGAGCGCGAGCTGGGGGCCCTCTATGGCGCGTTCGCCGCGGGCCTGCCTTCGCCCCTGCCGGAGCTGCCGGTGCAGTACGGCGACTACGCGGTCTGGCAGCGGAGCTGGCTGGCGGGCCAGGAGCTGGAGCGGCAGCTCTCCTTCTGGCGCGCCCGGCTGGCCGAGCCGCCGGTCCTGGAGCTGCCCACCGACCACCCGCGGCCCGCGATCTGGAGCCACCGCGGCGCCCTGGCGGGAGCATTCCTGCCGGGCGAGCTGGCGGACCGCCTGGAGCAGGTGGGCCGGAGCTGCGGCGCCACGTCGTTCATGACCCTCTTCGCCGGCTTCCTGGCGCTGCTCCAGCGCTACACGTCGCAGGAGGATCTCGTCGTGGGCACGCCGCTCGCCGGGCGCGGCAGGCCCGAGGTCCAGGACCTGATCGGCTTCTTCGTCAACACCCTGGCCGTGCGGGTGCCGCTCGACGGCGATCCGTCCTTCGCGGCGCTGCTCGGGCGCGTGCGCGCCACCGTGCTCGAGGCGTACGAGCACCAGGACGTGCCGTTCGAGAAGCTGGTGGCCGAGCTCGTGCCCTCGCCCGACCTGTCGCGCAACCCGCTGTTCCAGGTGGTCTTCGCCGTCCAGGAGCGCCAGGAGGCGGTGCGCGGCGGCGGCCTGCTCCTCTCCGAGGGCGAGTGGTCCCATCACGGGACCGCCAAGTTCGACCTCGCGCTGCACACGCAGCGCACGGAGCAGGGGCTGCAGCTCTGGGCGGAGTACGCCACCAGCCTCTTCGACGACGTCACGATCGAGCGCCTTCTCGGCCATTTCGGCCGGCTCCTCGAAGGGATCGCGGACGGGGGGGCCGGGCGCCTCTCCGAGCTGCCCCTCCTGGACGAGACCGAGCGCGCGCAGGTGCTCACGGCGTGGAACCAGACCGCGGACGAAATCCCGGACGAGCCGGTCCACCGGCTGTTCTTCCGCTGGGCCGAGAAGACGCCCGAGGCGGTCGCGGTCTCCTGGGACGGCGGGAGCCTCACCTATGGCGGCCTGGCCCGCCGGGCCGCCGAGCTGGCGGGCCGCCTGCGCGGCCAGGGGGTCGGGCCGGAGACCCTGGTGGCGCTGCGCATCGAGCGCTCGGCCGAGCTGGTGATCGCGGCCGTGGCCGTGCTGGAGGCGGGCGGAGCCTACCTGCCGATCGATCCAGCGCACCCGCTGGAGCGGGCGGAGTGGATCTTGCGCGACTCCGGGGCGGCGCTCCTGCTGACGCAGGAGGACTTCGACGATCCCGGCCTCACCCAGCCGCGCTTCGCGGGAGAGGGGGCGCGCCCGCTTCCCGACGGCCTTGCCTATGTGATCTACACCTCCGGCTCCACCGGCGCGCCCAAGGGCACGGAGCTGCGCCACCACGGGCTCTCCAACATCATCGCCTGGCACCGGAGGGCCTTCGGCCTGGGACCGGGCGACCGATCCCCCCTGATGGCCGGTCCGGGGTTCGACGCCTCGGTCTGGGAAATATGGGCGGCGCTCACCGCCGGGGCGGCGCTGCACATCCCGTCGCGGGAGGTGGTGCTGTCGCCGCCCGCCTTCCACGCCTGGATGGAGGAGACGGGCATCACGGTCCTGTTCATGGCCACGCCCTTGGCGGAGGCGTTCCTGGGCGAGGTCGAGACCCGCTCCAGCCGGCTCCCCTTGCGTTACCTCCTGGCGGGAGGCGACCGCCTGCGGCGCCGGCCCGCGCCCGACCTGCCGTTCACGCTGATCAACATCTACGGCCCGACGGAGGCCACGATCGTGACGATCGGCGGCCGGGTGGCCCCGGCCGGGGAGCGGCCTCCGGACATCGGGGGGCCCCTCGCCAACACCCGCGTCTACGTCCTCGACCGCTGGCTGCAGCCGGTCCCGGTCGGAGTGCCGGGCGAGATCTGCCTGGCCGGCGAGGGCTTGGCCCGCGGCTACCGCAACCGGCCGGAGCTGACCGCGAGCGCCTTCGTGCCCGATCCCTTTGGGCAAGGCGAGCGCCTGTACCGCACGGGCGACCTGGCGCGCTGGCTGCCCGCGGGCGTGATCGAGTTCCTCGGCCGCGCCGACCATCAGGTCAAGATCCGCGGCCAGCGCATCGAGCTCGGCGAGATCGAGGTCGTCCTGGGCCGCCATCCGGCCGTTCGCGACTCGGTTGTGATGGTGCGCGATGAGCGCCTCGTGGCCTGGGTGGTGACCCGCGAGGCAGTCACCGCGGAAGCGCTGCGCGCCTGGCTCGCCAGGACCCTGACCGACGCCATGATCCCCGCGGCCTGGGCCTTCCTGGATGCCCTGCCGCTGACGCCGAACGGCAAGATCGACCGCCGCGCCCTGCCGGCGCCGTCGGCGGCGCAGGACGAGGAGACCTATGTCCCTCCCGCCACTCCGACGCAGCGGTCCCTGGCCAGGATCTGGGGCGCGCTCCTGGGCCTGGAGCGGGTCGGCGCCCGCGACAACTTCTTCCAGCTCGGCGGCCACTCCCTTTCGGCCACGCAGATGGCCGCCCGCGTGCACGAGCGCTTCGGCATCACCCTGGAACTGCGCGCCGTCTTCGAGCACCCGGTCCTCGAAGAGCTGGCAGCCCACGTCGACAGCGTGCGCGGCGCGTCGACGACCGATGCCGGGCGCGAGGGCATGTACCCGCTCTCCTTCGCGCAGCAGCGTCTCTGGTTCCTCGACCGGCTGCAGCCGGGCACGGCCGCCTACAGCATCCCGGCTCCGCTGCGGTTCGACGGGCCGCTGCGGCCGGAGGTGCTCGCCGCCGTGCTGACCGAGGTGGTGAGCCGCCACGCGGCGCTGCGCACCACGTTCGAGGTCTCCCCGGTCTCCGGGGACCCGGTGCAGGTCGTTCACCAGCCCGCCTCCTGGTCCCTGCCCGTGATCGACCTCGCCGGCCTGCCTGCGAACGAGCGCAAAGCGGAAGCCTGGCGGCTGGCGCAGGAGGAGGCCGGGAGGCCCTTCGACCTCCGGAGCGGGCCGCTGCTGCGCACCACGCTGCTGCGCCTCGATGCCGAGGAGCATCTGCTGCTCGCCACGCTGCACCACATCGTCGCCGACGGCTGGTCGCTCGATCTGCTGCTGCGCGAGATCGGGGCGCTCTACGGCGCCTTGGCCGAGGGGTGGCCCTCTCCGCTGCCGGAGCTGCCGATGCAGTATCCGGAGTTCGCGGCCTGGCAGCGGAGCTGGCTCGCAGGCGAGGAGCTGGAGCGCCAGCTAGCCTGGTGGCGCGAGCGCCTGGCCCGGCCGCCGGCCTTCGAGCTGCCCCTCGACCGGCCACGGCCGCCGGTCTGGAGCTTCCGCGGCGACGTCGTCAAGATGGAGCTGCCGGAGACGCTCGCGGGCCGCCTGGAGCGCTTCGGCCAGGGCCACCAGGCCACGCCGTTCATGACCCTGTTCGCCGGCTTCCTGATCCTGCTGCACCGCTACACCGGCCAGGAGGACCTGCTGGTGGGTACGCCGGTCGCGGGGCGGAGCCGCGTCGACGTCGAGGAGCTGATCGGCTTCTTCGTCAACATGCTGCCGCTGCGGGTCGGCCTGGAAGGCGAGCCGACCTTCCTCGACGTGCTGGGCAGGGTGCGGGAGTCGGCGCTCGCGGCGTACGCCTACCAGGACATCCCGTTCGAAAAGCTGGTCGCGGAGGTGGCGCCGGAGCGCGACCTGTCGCGCAACCCGCTGTTCCAGGTGCTCTTCGCCTTCCTGGACGGCGGCGAGCGCACCCCGGTCGCGCCCGGCCTGACGATGACGCTGGAGGAGCTGGTGCACGCCGGCACCGCGAAGTTCGACCTCTCGTTCCACGTCACCCGCGCAGCGGGCCGGCTGCACATCTGGGCGGAGTACGCGACCGCGCTCTTCGACCATGCCACGGTGCTGAGGCTGAGCGAGCACTTCGGCCGCCTCCTGGAGGAGGCGCTCGCCCACCCGGAGGTGCCGGTCGCGCGTCTGCCGCTCCTCGGCGAGGCCGAGCGCGCACAGCTCGCCGCCTGGGACGACGCAGGCCGCCACCGGTATCCCGAGGGGCTGCTGCATGGCCTGTTCGAGGCCCAGGCGGAGCGCACGCCCGGGTCCGTGGCGCTGGTGGCCGGCAAGGACGTCCTCACCTACGCGGAGCTGGCGGAGCGCGCGGACCGTCTCGCCGGCCGGCTGCGCGCCCTGGGGGCCGGCCCCGAGGTGGGAGTGGCCGTCTGCCTCGACCGCAAGGCCGAGCTGGTGGTGGCGCTGCTGGCGGTGTTGCGGAGCGGCTCGTTCTACGTGCCGCTCGACCCGCACTACCCCGCGGAGAGGCTCAGCTTCCTGCTGGAGGACAGCGGCGCCCGGATCCTGGTGACCGAGAGCCGCATCGCGGCGGACCGGCTGCCGCTGATGGCGGGGACCGTGCTTCTCGACCTGCCGGCGCCGGCCGCCCCGGTCCTCGCTCCCGTCGCAGGGGTACCAGCGCCGGTACCCGGCAACCTGGCCTACCTGATCTATACCTCGGGCTCCACCGGCCGGCCCAAGGCCGTGGCCATCGAGCACCGCAGCGCCGCGGTGCTCGCGCATTGGGCGCGCGAGGCTTTCCCGCCCGAGGAGCTGCGCGGCGTGCTCGCCTCGACCGCGGTCACGTTCGACCTGTCGGTGTTCGAGATCTTCGTGACGCTGGCCTGGGGCGGCACCGTGGTGCTGGTGGAGAACGCCCTGGCGGATCTCCCTGCCGGTGCGGAGGTGACGATGGTCAACACCGTGCCTTCCGCCATGGCCGAGCTCCTCCGCAACGGCCGGCTGCCGGCCTCGGTGCGGACGATCAACCTGGCCGGCGAGGCGCTGCCGCGCTGGCTGGCCGACCTGGCCTGGGCGCGGCCGGAGACTGACCGGCTGTGCAACCTCTACGGCCCCTCGGAGGATACGACCTACTCGACCTGGACGGTGGTGGAGCAAGTCTCGGAGCGCCCGCCGTCGATCGGCCGGCCGATCGACAACACGCGCGGCTACGTGGTGGACCGTTTCCTGGAGAGGCTGCCGATAGGGGTCCCCGGCGAGCTCTGCCTGGCCGGCGCGGGCCTCGCCCGCGGTTATCTCGGCCGCCCGGGGCTGACGGCCGAGCGCTTCCTGCCCGATCCGTTCTCGGCCGAGCCCGGAGCGCGGATGTACCGCACGGGCGACCTGGTGCGGCTGCGTTCGGACGGCGAGCTGGACTACCTGGGCCGCCTGGACCATCAGGTCAAGGTGCGGGGCTTCCGCATCGAGCTGGGCGAGGTGGAGGCCGCTCTCGCCCGCCAGCCCGGCGTGCAGTCGGCGGTGGTGGTGGCGCGCGAGGACGCGCCCGGCGACAAGCGGCTGGTGGCCTACGTCGCGGGCTCCGGTCTGTCAGGTCTTTCCGCGGTGGACCTGCGCCACGCGCTCCAGCAGGCGCTGCCCGACCCGATGGTGCCGTCGGCCTTCGTATTCCTGGAGGCGTTCCCGCTCACCGCGCATGGCAAGGTCGACCGCCGGTCGCTGCCCGCGCCCGACGCCGCCCACCCTGCGACCGCCGCTGAGTTCGTGGCTCCGCAGACCGCGCTGGAGGAAGAGGTGGCGCAGGTCTGGGAGGAGGTGCTGGGCGTGGAGCGCGTCGGCTCGAACGACAGCTTCTGGGAGCTGGGCGGGCACTCGCTGCTGGCCACGCGGGCTCTCTCGCGCCTGGAGAGCTCCTTTGGAGTGGCTCTGCCGCTCCAGTCCCTGTTCGCGTCGCCGACGCTCGCGGGCTTCTCCTCCGTGCTCGCCGAGAGCGTGCTCGCCGGTCAGGGCGAGGCGGAGATGGACGAGGCCCTGGCGGAGCTGGGCGACCTGTCCGAAGAAGAGGTACGAGCCCTGATCGAGCAGACGGTCCGCGAGCTCGAGGAGCTGGCATGAGCGGCGACGGCGTTTCCAGGCGGATGGGCAATCTCTCGCCCGAGAAGCAGGCCCTGCTCGTCCTGCAGATGAAGAAGAAGAAGGCGGTCGAAGCCGCGGCTGCGCGCATGGCCGCGGCCGGTGCCGGCGCCGGCGGAATACCGCGCCGCCCGGACCCGTCCGCGCCGGCGCCGCTCTCCTTCGCCCAGCAGCGCCTCTGGCTGCTCGACCGCCTGGAGCCGGGCACCACGGCCTACAACATGCCGGCCCAGGCGCGCCTGCGCGGCGCGCTCGACACCGCGGCCCTGGAGCTGGCCATCGGCGGCATCCTCCGCCGCCACGACGCTCTGCGCACCACCTTCGTCGAGCGGGATTCCCAGCCGGTGCAGGTGATCGCTCCGCCGGGGAGCTTGCCGCTGCCGGTCGCGGACCTCGCGGGCCTGCCGGAGGAGCTGCGCCGGGCCGAGGAGCGGCGGCTCCTCGGTGCGACCGCGCGTCCTTTCGATCTCGAGACCGGACCGCTGTTCCGCGCCGCCTTGGTGCGCCTCGCCGCGGAGGAGCACCTGCTCCTGCTCGACATGCACCACATCGTCTCGGACGGGTGGTCCTTCGGCGTCTTCTTCCGCGAGTTGGCCACGCTGTACGAATCGTTCCACGAGGGCCGGGCCCCGTCGCTGCCCGAGCTGCCCGTCCAGTATCCCGACTTCGCCGTCTGGCAGCGGGAGTGGCTCCAGGGAGCCGTGCTGGACGAGCAGCTCGCCTGGTGGCGCGAGCGGCTGGCCGGAGCTCCGCCGGAGCTGGAGCTGCCGCTCGACCGCGTGCGGCCGGCGGTGCAGGCCCACCGCGGGCGCAGCGCCCACGCCGACCTGCCGCCGGGGCTCGTGGCCCGCCTGCGCGAGCTGTCGCTCAAGGAGGGCGCGACACCATTCATGACCTTCCTGGCCGCGTTCCAGCTCCTGCTCTCCCGCCTCTCGGGTCAGGACGACATGGTCGTGGGCTCGCCCAGCGCCGGCCGCGTCCGCGGCGAGATCGAAGGGCTGATCGGCCTGTTCCTCAACACGCTCGTGCTGCGCACCGATCTGTCGGGCGATCCGACGTTCCGCGAGCTGCTGGGCCGGGTCAAGGAGGTGGTGCTCGGCGCCTACCGCTACCAGGCGATTCCGTTCGAGCGCCTGCTGGAGGAGCTGCAGCCCGAGCGCCAGCTCAGCCGCACGCCCATCTTCCAGGTGCTGTTCAACTTCATCTCCCTTTCGGACCTCCGGATGCGTCTGCCCGGCGTCGAGGTGGACGTGATCGAGTCAGGAGGGACCGAGTCGAAGTTCGACTTCACCCTCTACGTCAACGAGCTGCCGGACTCGCTCCGTTTCGACCTGGTCTACAACGCCGACCTGTTCGAGCCGGAGCGCATGGCGGAGCTGCTGCGCCAGCTCGAGCACCTGCTGGCACAGGCCTCCTCTGATCCCGACCGGCGGATCGGCGACTTGTCGCTCGTGACTCCCGCGGCCGCAGTCCTGCTGCCGGACCCCGCGAAGCTGCTTGGCGGCGACTGGCGCGGCGCGATCCAACAGGCGCTCTCCCGCGCCGACCCGGAACGGATCGCCGTGCAGGATGCGTGGGGTACGGTCTGGACGTATGCCGAGCTGGAAGCCCGCGCCAACCGGCTCGCTCACCGCCTGATCTCCGGCGGAGTGGAGAAGGGGGACGCCGTGGCAATCTGGGCGCACCGCAGCGCCCCCCTCGTCCAGGCGCTGATGGGCACGCTCAAGGCCGGCGCGGTTTTCATGGTGCTCGATCCGGCCTACCCGGTCCCGCGTCTGCTCGACTACCTGCGCATCGGCCGGCCCACGGCCTGGATCGCGGTGCCGGGCGCGCCGCCGCCGCCCAGGGAGGTGGAGGAGGCTCTGGCGGCGATGGCTGCGCTCTGCCGCGTGGATCTCGATGATCTCTCGGGCCTGCCCGAGACCGATCCGGGCGTGCCCGTCGGTCCGGACGACGCGGCCTGCCTCACCTTCACCTCGGGCTCGACGGGCATGCCCAAGGGAGTGGTGGGGCGGCACGGTCCGTTGACCCACTTCCAACCCTGGATGGCGGAGCGCTTCGGATTGAGCTCGGACGACCGGTTCGGCATGCTCTCGGCGCTGTCGCACGACCCGCTGCAGCGCGACGTGTTCACGCCGGTCTGGCTCGGCGCCCGCATGGTCCTGCCCGATCCGGAGCGCATCGGCGCGCCCGGTTATCTGGCGGGCTGGCTGCGCAGCGAGCGGGTGACCGTCCTCCACCTCACCCCGGCCATGATGGAGATGGTGCTCGACTCCAGCGACAACGGGCCCGAGCCGGTCCCCGAGCTGCCGGACCTGCGCCGGGCCTTCGTGGTGGGCGACCTGCTCAAGAAGGGCGACGTCGAGCACCTGCAGGGGCTGGCTCCGTCGGCGGTCTGCGTGAACCTCTACGGCTCGACCGAGACGCAGCGGTCGGTCTCCTACTTCGAAGTTCCCCGCCATCCCGGCCTGGACCGTCTCGGCAAGGAGGTCCTGCCGCTCGGCCGGGGGATGGAGGGCTGCCAGCTCCTGGTGCTGAACCGGGGAGGCCGCCTCGCGGGTGTAGGCGAGTCGGGGGAGATCCATCTCCGCAGCCGTCATCTGGCGCGCGGCTACCTGGGCGACGAAGCGCTCACGGCCGAGCGCTTCCGTCCCAACCCGCTGGTGGCGAGCCCTATGGAGGGAGATCGGGTCTACCGGACCGGCGACCTCGGCCGCTACCTGCCGGACGGCGTCGTGGAGTTCGCCGGCCGTGCCGACTTCCAGGTCAAGCTGCGCGGCTTCCGCATCGAGCTGGGGGAGGTGGAGGCGGCGCTGGCGCGCTACCCGGGCGTGCGCGAGTGCGTAGTGGTCGCGCGCGAGGACCGGCCCGGCGACCGCCGGCTGGTGGGGTATCTGGTCGCTGCGGGAACGCCCGAGCCGCGCGACCTGCGCGCGTTCCTCGCCTCGCGCCTGCCGGATTACATGGTGCCGTCGGCGTTCGTGGTGCTACCCGCCCTGCCGCTGACCCGGACCGGCAAGGTGGACCGCCGGGCTCTTCCCGTCCCGGCCGAGGAGAGGGCGGAGGCGGAGCGGCCGGGCGAGCGGAGCCCGGTGGAGGAGCTGCTGGCCGGGATCTGGGCCGAGCTGCTCGGACTGGCCGACGTCGCGCCCTACCAGAGCTTCTTCGAGCTGGGCGGGCACTCGCTGCTCGCCACGCGGATGATCTCGCGCGTGCGCGCCGTGCTCGGCGTGGAGCTGCCCCTGCGCTCGGTCTTCGAGGCGCCCACGCTGGCCGCCTTCGCCGTGCTTGCCGAGCGCGCGCGACTGGGGGACGGCGCCGCCGAGGCGCCGCCGCTCGTCCGGGTGCCGCGCAGCGGCCCCATGCCCACGTCGTTCGCCCAGCAGCGGCTCTGGTTCCTGGACCAGCTCGAGCCGGGCAGCTTCGCCTACAACCTCGCGGGAGCCGTGCGCCTGGAGGGCGCGCTCGACGTCGCGGCGCTGGCCGGAGCCCTGAGCGGGATCGTCCAACGGCACGAAGCGCTGCGCACCGTCTTCGAGGAGATGGACGGCGAGCCGCGACAGCTCATCCTGGAACCCGCTCCGCTGCCGCTGGCGCTCGTCGATCTCTCCGGGGAAGAGGAGGCGCTCCGCATCGCCGCCGCCGAGGCGCGCCGGCCCTACGACTTGGCGCGCGGGCCGCTCGTGCGCTTCACGCTGCTGAGGTTGGGCAAAGAGGAGCACGTCCTGCTGGTCGGCATGCACCACATCGTGTCCGACGGCTGGTCGATGGGCATCTTCGTGCGCGAGCTGGGTGCTCTCTATCGTGGGGATGCCCTGCCGGAGCTGCCGGTCCAGTACGCCGACTACGCGGCCTGGCAGCGGCAATGGCTGAGCGGCGAGGTGATGGAGGAGCGGCTCGCCTGGTGGAAGTGGCAGCTCGCGGGCGCGCCGCAGATCCTCGATCTCCCCGTGGACCGGCCCCGCCCGGCGGCGCAGAGCTACCGCGGCGGGCGCGTCAGCCGGTCGATGGAGATCCGGCTCGAGCCCCTGGCCCGCCGGCTCGGCGTGACCCCGTTCATGGCCCTGCTCGCCGGCTTCGCCGCCCTGCTGCGGCGCTATGGCAGCCAGGACGACGTGGTGGTGGGCACGCCGGTCGCGAACCGCGGCCAGGCCGAGCTGGAGGATCTGATCGGCTTCTTCGCCAACACGCTGGCGCTGCGCGTCGATCTGTCCGGGGACCCGAAGCTCGACGAGCTCGCCCGCCGCGTGCGCGAGATGGCCCTGGGGGCGTTCGCCCGTCAGGACGTTCCGTTCGAGCGCCTGGTGAGCGAGCTGCAGCCGGAGCGCAGTCTGAGCCATTCGCCCGTGTTCCAGGTCCTGCTCGCCTTCCAGAACCTGCCGGACTCCCGGCTGGATCTGGAGGGTCTCACGCTGTCGTCGCTGGAGTACGACGCGGGCCGGACGCAGTACGACCTCGCGCTCTTCGTGTATCCCCTGGCCGAGGGGGGCCTTCTGGCGCGGCTGGAGTACGCGCGCGACCTGTTCGACGCCGGCACCGCGGAGCGCCTGCTCTCCCACCTGGGCAATCTCCTGGAGGCTCCGGACCGGCGGCTCTCGGAGCTGCCGCTGCTCTCTGCGGAGGAGCGGGCGGAGCTGCTGGCGGCCGGCAACCGCACGGCGGCCGAGATCCCGGAGCGCCTGCTCCATCAGCTCTTCGAGGAGACGGCCGCGAGGCAGCCTGGCGCGGTGGCGGTTTCCTTCGAGGAACAGGTCCTCACCTATGCCGAGCTGAACGCCCGGGCGAACCGGCTGGCCCATCACCTCCGGCGGCAGGGCGTGGGGCCGGAGAGCCGGGTGGCGGTCAGCCTGGAGCGCTCGCCCGACCTGCTGGTCGCGCTGCTGGGCGTGCTCAAGTCGGGAGGCGCCTACGTCCCGCTCGATCCCACCTACCCGGCGGACCGCGTGAGCTGGGTGCTGGAGGACAGCCGCGCTTCGCTGCTCCTCACCGCCCTCGACGACCTGCCGGGGGGGGAGAGCGAGTCCAATCCCGAGCCGCTCGCCGGTCCGGAGAACCTGGCCTACGTGATCTACACCTCGGGCTCGACCGGCCGGCCCAAGGGGGTCGCGGTGCGCCACCGCGGCGTGGTCAACTTCCTGGCTTCCATGGCGCGCCGCCCCGGGCTCGGACCCGACGACGTCCTGCTGGCGGTCACGACGGTGGCGTTCGACATCTCGGTGCTGGAGCTGTTCCTGCCGCTGTCGGTGGGCGCGCGCATTGAGCTGGTGGACAAGGAGACCGCGGCCGATGGGTTCCGGCTGAAGGAGAGGATCGCGGGGGCCACCGTGATGCAGGCGACCCCGGCGACCTGGCGTCTTCTGCTGGAGGCCGGCTGGCAGGGAAGCCCCGGCCTCAAGGTGCTGTGCGGCGGGGAGACTCTGCCGCTGGACCTAGCTCGGGAGCTGCTGGGTCGCACGCGGGAGCTGTGGAACGTCTACGGTCCCACGGAGACCACGGTCTGGTCCGCGGCCCACAGGGTCCTGGAGGCTTCGCGGCCGATCCCCCTGGGCGAGGCGATCGCCAACACGGAGATCTACCTGCTCGCAGCGCTGGAGCCGGTGCCTCCCGGAGCGCCCGGCGAGCTGTACATCGGCGGC